>WBZU01002878.1_pt1 | contig 11604 bp, 10 predicted proteins | sample 5204311 | NCBI WGS metagenome assembly WBZU01 (sample SAMN12344359, study PRJNA552823) | activated sludge metagenome | biome: Activated sludge suspended growth; feature: Nitrification reactor; material: Wastewater; isolation source: activated sludge from nitrification reactor of wastewater... | reverse complement strand
CGTGCTGATCGGGCAACCCAATCTGGAAACGAGGACGATTGATAATCCGATTGTCGTGCCTTCCGCCCTGAGTGTGCTGCTGTACGCCGACCTCTATGCGCATGTGAAAGGACTCGATGCGTTCCCTGCACAAGAATGGCCCGGCCAGATTGCCCTGCTGTACTACGCCTATCACATCATGGTGGGCTTGGGAACGTGGCTGGTCCTGGTAATGAGCGTGGCGCTCCTCTGGTTGTGGCGTGGGAAACTATTCACCGCTCACTGGTTGCTCTGGGGCCTGCTGTTGAGCTCGCCGTTCCCCTATATCGCGACGACGGCCGGGTGGATGACGGCTGAAGTGGGCCGCCAACCCTGGTTGGTCTATGGCCTCTTTCACACAGCGGACGGCCTTTCGCCCCTCGTGCAATCGGGCAACGCGCTGTTCAGCCTACTCGGGTTTCTGGGACTTTACCTCGGTCTCGGGCTGCTCTTTGTGCTGTTGTTCGTCGAATTGATCCGGCATGGACCCATGACGCCCACACCGGTGTCGGCTGCGGAATCAGCGGGAAGGTGAGACATGGAAACCGTGTGGTATGTCGCCCTCACCTGTGCGGTGACGATGTACGTGCTGTTGGATGGGTATGACTTCGGCGTGGCGATGCTCGTGCCTCGGGTGGCTGCCACCGAGTCGGAACGGCGCATGGTGCGAGCCACGATTGGGCCGGTCTGGACCGGCAACGAAGTGTGGCTGATCGCGGTCAGCGGTCTGTTGTTCTTGGCGTTCCCCCGTGCCTATGCGGCCGGTTTCAGCGGGTTCTATTTGGGGCTCATGATGTGGTTGTGGTTGTTGGTCGGCCGTGGCTTGGCCTTCGAATTGCGGGAACATATCGCGCACCCGCTCTGGCGCCGGTTCTGGGATGGAATGTTTGCCCTGTCCGGTCTGTCGCTGGCCTTTCTCCTTGGGGTCTTGGCGGGAAACGTGAGTCGAGGCGTGCCTTTGAATGAGGCAGGATATTTTTTTCTGCCACTTTGGACGAACTTCCAACCAGGATCCACGCCGGGCATGCTCGATTGGTTTACCATGCTGGCCGGGGTCACCATGGTCGTCGTACTGGCCTTGCACGGGGCGACCTATCTCGCGATGCAGACGACCGGGCCGCTGCGAGCCACGTGCCGGACTGTGGCGACCATTCTCATGGCGCCGGCGGTCCTCACGTTGCCGGCCCTGTATGCCGCATTGGCGGTGGTGCAACCAGCCATACAGGCGCAGTACCTCGCCCATCCCGCCGGTGTGATCTGGCCGTTGGCGACTGCGGCGGCGCTCTTCTTCATCGTCCTCTTTCATCGGCGCGGCCGACAGGCCGCTGCATTCATGTCCTCCAGTCTGTTGGTGGTGTCCGTGCTTGTGACGATGGCGTGGGGACTCTATCCCAATCTCCTGATCGCCACCGATCCAGCCAATAGCGTGACGATCACCGGCGCTGCCGCGGAGCCGAGCGGACTTCGCGCAGCCCTATGGTGGGTGCCGCCGGGATTCGCGCTGGTGGTGCTGTATCAATGGTTCATCCACCGAACATTTGCCGGCCCGGTGACGCCTGAGACTGCAGCTCCGCATTAACATGACGCCGCACGATGCGACGCGGGAATCGGCCGAGCCTTCACGGGTGATCATCCCGGTCATGAGTCGACTGTCCTGTGGGAACTAGGGGAGGCTTGCAGGAAGGGGGCGCTGTTTCACCGTTGTGCAGATGCGAAGGCCGGGGTGGTACGTAGGTGACTCGCGAGTGCCCGCGCCACCAGTTCATGCCCGCGCTCGTTCCAATGCCCGCCGTCTGCGGCATACACATCTTCACCGCGGTCCGCCGCCGCCTGAACGGCTGGAGCCACATCCTCCCAATAGGACATCGCATGGTGCGCAGAGATCTCGCGAAACGCCTGATTGTAGGGCTCGGCCAGCGCGCAGTTGAACGCCACGATCGGTCTCGTCCCCACACGTGCCCGCACCAGCCCCATCAACTCATCGGTGGTACGAACTGAACGGGCGAACCCGGCGTGGCGCATGCCCTCCGCTTCAATATCCACCTCGACGGTATCTCGCGTGCTGATGGCGCGAAGCCGATCCAGCCTGGTGACGACGAAGTACAAAAACCGGCTGTGACGATTGATCCAATCCCGCACCTGAATCGACGAGGCCTTCGGCGACAGGAGCTGTATCTTGCCGTCGCGCCAGTAGGGGCGGACCCAGCCGTTGTTATTCATGGTGCTGAGGCGTTCGAGTTCGTTGTCGTTGTTGATGAAGTCGTTCACGCAGTATTGCCAGAGAATCACGTCTGGTCGAATCGTGTCCAGGTAGCGGTCGAGGATGAGGAATTCCTGCAGCGTGCCGTAGCCGCCTGCTCCATAGGCGAAGACTTCGACATTGAGTAGCGCGGCGAGCAGCGCGTGATACGTGCGGTCGTCAGAGACGGCGGTGGCATGGGTGAAGGAATCACCGACGACCAGAATCTTGAGTCGGCGGGAGTTCACATCCCCGAATCGGCGGAAGCCATACTGAGTCTGGGAGCGCCGCACCTGGTACAGCGTGCCGCGGAAGGTTTTTTCCACCAGCGCTTCTTGATAGTGTTCCGTGGCCTTCCAGCCCAGGTCGGCATCCAGCGTAATCGGGCCGACTCTCCCTCCGGCATTGCTCTCGAAGAACGGAATGCCATCCCGCAGCAGGTGCACGGAACGGATCACCACTTCCCCTAGCGCCAGGAGCAAGACCATCAGCAGGAGCATGAAGACTCCTGCTGCGGTCACCATCGCGACTTTTTTGCTCATGGCACTCCGGCGGCGAAGCGCAAGGTGGTCCTCGATGTCATCTGGTTGTAACGTCCATGGGAACGTGCTGGAGTCGCCCCCATTCAGCAGGGCGGCACGTTCTCACGTTCTGGGTACAAATAGTATCAGGTAATTCCTGAGAGGCAATGAAATCACAGAGTTCCGGGCCGTGCCGGTGTTCGCTCCGCGCATGGCGTGCACAAGGCCCGCGCGCAGCTTTTTGGCACTGTGTCAAATCCGGTCATTAGACGGTGTTCGCACTTTTAGGGTTGAGGGTGGGGCCTGAGACGTGCAACATAGGAGGCATCGTTACGGTCATTGCCCTGCTCGGTCACTCTCGTGCCGACTCCCTGACCATCATCCCATGGTACTCCCAACGTGGAGGTTCCACCGCATAGCCGGTGACGGCTGTGCACACGAAAGGAAGGACACGTCATGATGAGACAGTTTTTCAAGAGCTGGTGCCTGCGCGGTTGGACGGTGGCGGTGGTGTCGGCGGCGGCGCTCACGGCCGGTTGCATGCATCACCCCGGCGGGATCGCTCCCTCGACGAAACCAGTGGCTCCTGGAGGATACACGGAGCTCGGCAAAGTGCGCGGGCAGGATTGCGTGTATTATGTGCTGGGGTTCATTCCTGTGACCGGCGGCAACGAACTGCGCAATGCCGTTGACGATGCGCTGCGTACCAAGCCGTTGGCCGATGCCATCGTCGAGGTGACGGTCGACGGCTACTTTCAATACTTCATCCTGTTCTCACGGGCCTGTACGCAAGTGCAAGGGATTGCAGTCGAAACAAAGTAATCCCCGGTCGGCCAATCGAATTGGAGCGCAAGAAACGGAGTGTGGGGTCCGGCGTGAATCGCTAGAATGCTGGCAGGATCACACGATGACACCACGACCATCGACAGCGGGCCGGACTTCCTCCGGGAACCAGACCGTGGCGCCTGCCCTGTCACCGGAACAATGTTGGGCTGCGCTCATGGCCCGCGACCACTCGATGGACGGGCGCTTCTACTATTCGGTCAGCACGACCGGCGTGTATTGCCGGCCGTCCTGTGCGGCGCGCCGGCCGAAGCCCGAACATGTTGATTGGCATGCGAGCGGGGCTGATGCGGAGCGGGCGGGGTTCCGGCCTTGCCGGCGCTGTCGGCCCGACCAGCCATCCCAGGCCGAACGTCGGGCCGCGAGCATGGTGGAAATCTGCCGGGTGATTGAGCAGGCGGAGCATACGCCGTCGCTGGGTGCATTGGCCGCGCGAGCGGGGCTGAGCCCTGCTCATTTTCATCGCCTGTTTACGTCCGTGGTGGGGTTGACGCCGAAGGGCTATGCTGCGGCGCAGCGGGCAACACGCCTGCGGCAGGAATTGGCGCAGGGGCGTTCTATCACTGCAGCGATGTATGACGCTGGATTTTCGTCCAGCGGGCGATTCTATGCCGCGTCCCATGCGCTCTTGGGGATGAAGCCCTCGCGTTACCGTGCCGGCGGCGCGCAGACGGACCTGTGGTTTGCGGTGGGGCACTGTTCGCTGGGCGCCATTGCGGTCGCGCAAAGTCTGCGTGGAGTCTGTGCCATTTTGCTGGGAGATGACCCGGAGACGCTGGTGCGCGATCTGCAGGCCCGTTTCCCCAACGCTCGGCTGATCGGCGGAGATGCGGCGTTTGAACGGGTGGTGTCGATCGTTGTCGGGTTTGTGGAAGCGCCGGAGCGCGGATTGCACCTGCCGCTCGATATTCGAGGGACGGCCTTTCAGCAATTGGTCTGGAACGCGCTGACGCGAATTCCCATCGGGTCCACGGCGACCTATCGTGAGATTGCCCGCCGCATCGGCAGGCCTTCTTCAGTGCGAGCCGTGGGCCAGGCCTGCGGGGCCAATGTGTTGGCCGTCGCGATTCCCTGCCATCGAGTCGTGCGTCACAACGGCGATCTTGCCGGCTATCGCTGGGGCATCGAACGTAAACGCGCCTTGCTTGCCCGAGAGGCCGAGCAGGGCCCCCAAGCTCTAGACGTTTCCCCTTCATCACCGAAGCAGACCGACGATCCTGCGTGATCCTTCCGGCTGATCTGTTGCCATCATCTGCTCCCTCTGCTGGTGCAGTTGCACCATCGCTGGTTTGATTCCACCACCGCCTGTGCCGTCAAATTTCTCGTTCCGACCGAGTGAATCGGTAACCTGTTGAATTGGTGATGCCGCCCTGCACGACCGGCAAGGCGTTGTCCTTGCATCGTGTGAGCATGCAGGCAACAGCCGGAGTGAAGGGAGGGGCACCATGGGAACGGCGTGGCCGTTTGGGCAGGACACGAGCGACAAGGTCTGCTTGGGGCGAGTGTTGGTGGTGGACGACGAAGACTCCATCCGTACGCTGCTGCGAAAGACACTGACGCAGGCGGGCTACGACGTGGAGGAAGCCGAAGACGGGGGACGGGCGGTGGAGGTCCTGAGCAGCGGCGACAACCCCCTCATGCTCGATGCCATTATTTGCGATATCCGCATGCCGCGGATCAACGGGGTGGAGGCGATTCGATATTTTCGCACCCAGTACCCGTCCCTTCCCGTCATTGTGCTGACCGGCTATCACGACGAGTGGTTGGCCCAATCGCTCCGGCAACAGGGTGTGGTGCTGTGGCTGGAGAAGCCGGCCGAACGGGAACTGCTCCTGTCATCGGTGGCGCAGGCTATCGCCGGGCGGCGATTCAGTTTCTATCCGTGAGGCCGCGTCCTTCCTTCCTGTTTGATTTTCGATGGACGGCTTTCTAGAATCTTCCCGAACAACTCCCCTATTGTTGGCTCAGGAGGATCAGTCGTATGTGTGACATCATGGCGCGATGCATTTCCCGCTCTTCGCTTCACGTTCTCGCAGTGGCCGGTGTGGTGAGCCTCTGTCTCACGGGGCTGCTTCCGGCTCCGCTCCATGCCGCGCGTGGCGGCACCAGTCCCGGAGGCGGGAAAACGGAGGTGTTGCCGGTTCAGAAGGCTGCGCCCGCCGTGGTGATCATTGAAGGGACAGGAAACGAAGCGGAGCTGCGCCGCCAGTTGCGCAGCAAAAATGGAGTGGCGGAACTCGGCACGTCGACGCCCAAGACGCTGTTTTCCCAGGCCCCGACCGGCTCGTATGGATTTATTCTGCCGAGGTTGCTCGGCCTGGCGTTAGTGACGCAGAGTCCGGATCTGGCCGTCGACCGGACGGCTCCGGTGGGCAATGCCTACGAAATCCACAAGCTGGCTGACGGCAGCGGCCTGGTGGTGGGATTTATGGGGAAGGAGAGCGCGATGGAAGTGGCGCCAAGTCTCCGCCCGAAAAGCGTTCGCATCGCCCTGCATTCCAATCCGTCGGAGAAGGCCCCGCACATTGTCGCCGTGCCGCTGGTGAAGTTGGCGGCTGACCGGCTGCCGAGCCGTCTGGATCCGAAGAATCCCGACAGTGCTGTGGTGTTTGAAGTGGATCTGCAGGGCACGTCTTCCCATGCCTCGACCCAGGGAGGGCAGTAAGTCGCCCGTTGCGCGAAACCGGGGGCGGCTCATCCTCGCCGCCTCCCGGTCACGCTCCTCACCGCCGTCCCGGCGGTTATTCCCCCACGCGAACCGTGATGCTGTCCGTCGCAGAGCCCGCGTCCTTGTGGTCGTGATCGGCGATCTTCACGGTAATCGTGTGTTCTCCCTTCGGCAGGTGCATAAACGTGCCCTTGAATCCCTTTTGATAGGCCCCGTCCAGGTAGACGTGCGCATGGTTGCCTGCGGGGGCGTTTAAAATTTCATACTTGATGTCGAACGTCTCGGTCACGGTGTCGCCGTTGCGCGGCGAAAGGATGTTGATGGTGGTGTTTTCTGCGGCGCACCAGGAACTCATCGCGAGTGTCAAGCTGAGGGCCAGGCTACCAGCGGATAGTCGTACAGGGATCATACATCGCCTCCTCTGAAAAACATTAGTCAGGGTGACCATTGCCCAGTCGTCGGTGGTCAGGATTCGGTTCGGTCCGGCTCTGTGCCCGTTGCCGCAGCGTCTGTTGCCAGCTCGCGGACAGCAGCGGACATCGGCTCAAGTGTTCGGCTGCGGTCGGGTTGTGTCGCTCATGGTGCATGATGTGATTCGCCGTGGCAATCGTCCATTCCGAACAGGGGCGTTCCAGCAATCGTAAGACGGCATTGGTCTCCACGAGGCCTTCCTGCAGGACCCTGAAGTACCAGCCTGTGAAGCCGGTCTGTTCGACCTGGAGGGCCAGGTCCTTCCGGTGCCAGCGGCGCGCCAGTTTCCAGCAGGGCTGACGCGGCTGCGAAACCTGGACCACCGCCGATCCCACGGAATAGATATCCCCGATACACACGTCTTCTTCCGTCAGCCCTTGCAGCGTGAAGTTTTCCCCGAAGGCTCCGCCCGTGAGTTGATGCGGCGGCAAGATGCCGTGCCAATAAAACCAATGTTCTGAGGGGTAGGCGCAAACCGCCTTATCCGGCCCCCCATGATGAACGAGATCCGCCTGGCCGTCTCCTTCGAGGTTAAGACGATGCAACTGGACCGGCCCGGCGACCGTCCGCTTGAAGATGCCGGTGGTCCAAGGCTGGTCGCCAGGACCCTCGACGGGCTCTTGGGGGAACTGATCGGGCAATCCCACCTGGATGGACCATAGAAGGCCGGTCGTTGTTCGCACGCGTGAAATCCCTACTGCTGCCGACGGTTGCTACACCTGTTGCCTCAGGCAACCTAGTGCCGGGCCGGATGATGCGTCAAAGTCTTTGTTCTGATTAGAATGATCAGTTCTAATTATGATATGAGGTGGTATGGAATTTCGCCATCTCCGCTACTTTCTGGCCGTCGCCGACGCCTTGCATTTTACCAAGGCGGCCCAAGGGTTGCCGGTTTCTCAGCCGGCCCTGTCTGCTCAGATCAAACAATTGGAGCAGGAAGTCGGGGTGCCGCTGTTCGACCGCGTGGGACGATCCGTCCAGTTGACGCGGGCGGGAGTCGTGTTTCGCGAACATGCCCGGCGGGCGCTGCGGGAGATGGAACTGGCGCAGGTCGCCATCGCGGAGGAAGAAGGCCTGCAGCGGGGCACGTTGCGGGTGGGCGTCGTGCAAACCGTCAACGCGTATTTGGTTCCCGACATCGTGAGCCGGTTCTCGACCCTCCATCCCCGGGTCCTGCTCAAATTCGATGAATTGTCCGGCCCGGATCTCGAAGACCGGATCAGGAACGGGGGGGTCGATTTGGGGATCGGATTTGCGCCGGCCGGATCAGACCGCATCGAGTGCCAACCCCTCTTTGAGGAAGATTTTGTGTTGATCGCCTCGTCCCGGCACCGTCTGGCCTCGCGCCGCCGGTTGCCGCTGTCGGTGCTGGCGGATCAGCCCCTGGTGCTTCTGCCGGCGATCTACTGCACGCGCCGGTTGTTGGATGCGAGTTTCGAGCAGGCCGGGATCAAGCCGAGAGTGACGGTCGAGATGAACTCGATCGACGGCATTCTCGCGACGGTGCGAACCAGCCGGTTGGCGACTCTGCTGCCGCGTTTGGCGCTCGGGCTGAAGGGCCACGGCACACTCCGCAGCGTGCCGCTCACGAATCCCACACCCAGGCGGGGAGTCGGGCTGTTGTGGAAAAAAGGCGGGTATCGAAGCGGAGCGGCCAAGGCACTGACTGATCAGGTGCGGCTTGTCGTGGAAGAGCACTGGCCCGCATGAGGGGTTTGGATCCGGAGTAGCTGTGGACGGACCGGCGGATAGGGTATGATGGGGCGGGACGGAAGGACGCAGAACAATGGCTGAATCGGTGCGATTTGCGACGCTGCTGAAGCGCTGGTTGATCGGGCTCTCCGCGGCCTGCCTGGTTGCGGTCGGGGCCTATGTGCTGATGACCAGATCCGGGGAAGCGCAACCTCGCCAGGCGGAAAAACGTCCGTCGCCGGCCGCACGCAATACGCCGGTCGTGGCCGCCACCGCCAGAACCGGCGACCTGAACATCTACCTCAACGGCCTCGGGTCGGTCATTCCCATGAACACCGTGACCGTGAAGAGCCGCGTGGATGGGCAGTTGATGCGCGTGCTTTTCAAGGAAGGACAACTCGTTCGGAACGGCGAGGTGCTCGCGCAGATCGACCCGCGTCCCTTCGAAGTGCAACTGATCCAGGCCGAAGGGCAAATGGCCCGCGATCAGGCGCAGATGAAAAATGCCCAATTGGATCTGGAACGATACCGGGATCTGTTTAAACAGAACTTCATTCCCAAACAGCAGCTCGACACGCAAGAAGCGATGGTGCGCCAGTATGAGGGCATCGTCAGGGCCGACCAGGGGCAGATCGATAACGCGAAACTGCAACTGACCTATTCGAGCATTACCGCGCCGATCAACGGGCGGGTGGGGTTGCGCCTCGTGGACCCGGGCAATATCGTGCACGCGAACGATCCCAACGGCCTGCTGGTGATCACGCAGTTGCAGCCCATCACCGTCGTGTTCGCGCTGGCGGAAGATCATCTTCCCGCCGTCTTCGAACGGCTCAAGTCCGGGACGCCGCTGGTCGTGGAAGCGTTCGATCGGGAACAGAAGCGCAAGCTGGCCACCGGCACCCTCCTGACCGTCGACAATCAAATCGATCCGACGACCGGCACCGTTCGCTTGAAGGCCGTGTTTGCGAACGACGACGGAGCGCTTTTTCCGAATCAGTTTGTGAATGCGCGACTGCTGCTGGACACCAAGCAGGGTGCCGTGGTCGTGCCCTCCGCTGCCGTGCAGCGCGGGCCGAAGGGCACGTTCGTCTATGTGGTCAACCAGACCGAACGCACCGTCACGGTGCGCGCAATCACCGTGGGCGTGACGCAGGGCGAAGAGGCCTCGATCGAAACCGGGCTGACCTCCGGCGAGATGGTGGTGGTTGACGGGACCGAAAAGCTGCGCGAGGGGAGCAAGGTAGACCTCCGACCAGCGGGCGGCGCAGTTCCGGCCAGCCAGGAGGGCCCGGCACCCGAAGGGGAACGGCGAAAGCAGGGAAATCGGACGTGAACCCGTCGCGGCTTTTCATCGTCCGGCCGGTGGCGACGGTTCTGACGATGATCGCCATTCTGCTGGCCGGCGCCCTCGCCTACCGCCAGTTGCCTGTCTCCGCCCTGCCGCAAGTCGACTATCCCACCATCCAGGTACTGACGTTTTACCCCGGGGCCGGTCCGGACGTCATGACCTCTTCGATCACCGCGCCGCTGGAGCGCCAATTCGGGCAGATGCCCGGATTGAACCAGATGACCTCCAGCAGTTCAGGCGGCAGTTCTATCGTCACGCTCCAGTTCAGCCTGGACATTGAACTGGATATTGCAGAGCAGGAAGTTCAGGCCGCCATGAATGCGGCAGCGGCGTTTCTGCCGCGTGACCTTCCCGCGCCGCCGGTCTACAACAAGGTCAATCCTGCTGATGCTCCGATCCTGACCTTGGCCCTCACCTCGGCCACCCTGCCGCTCCCGCAAGTGCGTGACCTGGCGGAGACCCGCTTCGCGCAGAAAATCTCCCAGTTGTCCGGGGTCGGTCTGGTCAGCATTAACGGCGGACAGCGACCTGCCGTGCGTATCCAGGCCAATCCTCGCGCATTAGCCGCCTATGGGCTGACTCTCGAAGACCTGCGCATCGTCGTGGCGGCGGCGAATGTGAACCAGGCGAAGGGCGGGTTCGACGGGCCGCGGCGCGCCTCGATCATCAATGCCACGGACCAGCTGTTCGCCAGCAAAGACTACCGGGCGCTGATCGTGGCCTATCGTAATGGCGCGCCGGTTCGCCTCTCCGAGGTCGCCGACGTGATCGACGATGTCGAGAATGCCAAACAAGCCGCCTGGATGAATGAGACACCGGCGGTGATCGTCAACATTCAGCGTCAACCGGGCACGAACGTCATCGAGGTCGTGGACCGGGTGAAAGAGTTGCTGCCGCAATTGCAGGGAACCTTGCCTTCTTCGGTACAGGTGTCGGTGCTGACCGATCGCACCACCTCGATCCGCGCGACGGTGCGTGACGTGCAGGTAGAGCTGGTGCTGGCCGTGGCGCTCGTCATCCTGGTGATTTTCGTGTTTCTGCGGACCCTTCCCGCGACCGTGATTCCGGCTGTGGCGGTCCCGCTGTCCCTGGTCGGGACCTTCGGCGTCATGCATCTCTTGGGATTCAGCCTGAACAATCTGACGTTGATGGCGCTCACGATCTCCACCGGCTTCGTGGTGGACGATGCCATCGTCATGATTGAGAATATCGCGCGCTATATCGAGCGCGGAGAGTCGCCGTTTCAAGCCGCGCTGAAAGGATCACGGCAGATCGCCTTCACCATTTTATCGCTCACGGTGTCCCTGATTGCGGTGTTGATTCCCCTGTTGTTTATGGGCGATGTGGTCGGGCGGCTGTTTCGCGAGTTCGCCGTCACGCTGAGCATCACCATTCTGATTTCGGCGCTCGTCTCATTGACCTTGACGCCGATGATGTGCGCGAGGCTCTTGCGCGAACGGCGCGAGGAGCAGCCTGGCCCCCTGGCGAGAGCGTCGCAGCGAATGTTGGACGGGATCATCGCCGGGTATGGGCGCAGTTTGCGCTGGGTGTTGCAGCGGCAGCGCGCCACGTTGGTGGTTACCGGCGCGACGGTGGCCGTAACGGTGGCGCTCTACGTGCTGATTCCCAAGGGCTTCTTCCCGCTTCAGGATACCGGCGTCATTCTCGGCATCACGGAAGGACCGCAGTCCGTGTCGTTCACGGCCATGAGCGAGCGGCAGCAAGCGATGGCGCAAACTATCCTCGAAGAGCCGGCCGTGGAAAGCCTGACCTCGTTTATCGGCGTCGATGGGATCAATACGAC
>WBZU01002876.1_pt1 | contig 11607 bp, 9 predicted proteins | sample 5204311 | NCBI WGS metagenome assembly WBZU01 (sample SAMN12344359, study PRJNA552823) | activated sludge metagenome | biome: Activated sludge suspended growth; feature: Nitrification reactor; material: Wastewater; isolation source: activated sludge from nitrification reactor of wastewater treatment... | reverse complement strand
TCTGCACTTTTGCAAAGGGTTGCCACCGGGCACGGACTTGCGCCATGGGATGGAGGGCTATGGGCGCGAGGAGTGGGGCGTTTCAGACAAAGCAAAGGGGGGCAAGGGCATGGTTGGTGTTGCTGCGGTGAGGCGGACGGGTGAGCGGCGATGGGGATCGGGTGCGTTGACCAGGGCGCGAGGGCTTGGGGGGCGGATGATCCGCATCCGGTCCGGGCTCGCCGAGCCCGGCGACAGCGGGTGCCGTGCTTGGGGCGGGTGGGGGCTTGACCATGCCGAAAGCGCCCTACCGATCGGCGGACACGCGCACACATTCGGCGAACACGTGCGCGCTGCCGGCGGTAGGGTGGGGGTGGTTCGGGCTTTTCGCTGGCCGGGCGCTGCCCTCGGAGCCGGGTAAAGGGGGGCGTCGGCATCATCTGCGCGGCAAGGTCCGGGTGCCCCGGGGTTAGCTCGCGAAGCGCGAACGCGCAAGCCCATGACCACGTAGGCAGATGAACCTTGCCAGCAGCGCAGTGAGCGGCGCTGCTGGCATGTCGTGGGGCTTCGACAAGGTTGTGGGTTTGCGCCCTCCGCTTCGCGGGCGACCCGGGGCAGCCTTCGCTTCGCTACGGCAACCCCGGGCTGAAAGACGGGAGCCCGTTGGGCTTCTTGGATGGGCTGGGTTATTATTTGAAATGCTCTAACCTGGATTATTCACGAGCCTTTTGCTGCGAACGCTTTAACACCCATATCTGCGGCGGTGGGCTTGTTTGGAAAGGGATCGGGCATTATATAAATGCACTCACCCTTTCAAAACCGCGCCCGCCTTGCATCTACGGGCTTTGCAGCGTTCTCGCGACGAATTTCGTGAATAATCCAGGTTAACGCACACGCATGGTGGGGGTGCGCGCGTCTGGTCTCGCGGTCTGCTGCCACGAACCGGGTTCTGATGGTCGGATGAGCGCTCAGTCGTCGGCTGCGGCGGGTGAGCCGAGCATGACGGGGACGGTATCGAGCGGCATCCAGTTGCCGGTTGTCCAGTCGAGTCCCTGGAGGGGGCGGAACATTTTTTTGTAGTCGTAGCGGCTGTGCAGCGGTGTGCCGAAGCCGTGATACATGAACCGTTTGCCAGCGCGATGGGCGACTTCGATCTCTTTGAGCAGTGTCATGGTGCCCAGGCCGCGGCGGGCGTGCTCGGGATCGAAGATGGCATACACGCTGGAGGTGCTGTTCATGCCGACGTCCATGAAGCTGGCAGCCACGAGCCGGTCGCCGAGCCAGGCTTTGAAAGCATAGCAACGGCACGGCACGGTGGAAGGCGATTCGCCGAGGAAGTCCTGCAGGGAGAACGGGATGTTCTCCACAAAGCGCACGGTGTGCCGCACGAACATCTGGTTGAGTGCGTCGTCGATTTCCGCGGGCACGACTTCCCAGCGCAGGTCGGCGTTCCGCCGCCACACGCGGCGCTGGCTTTTGCTCATGACGAACTGGGGCAGGTCGATGCGCATGGGCACGATGTTGTGCTCCACACCCTGCATGATGCAGTGCGTGTAACGGAAGAACATGGCGCCCTGGTGGCGCCAGCCCTGGGCCCAGAGGGCATCCATGGCGGGTGCGGCCATGTGGGTGGAGACAAACGATTCCTCAAATCTCGGCAGCAGGGTGCTCATGGGTTCAGGCCATCAGGCGCAGACCAGGGTTCGATTAAAGTCAGGTCTCTGGCGTTCAGTTCTCGATAAACTTCAGGCAAATCCATGCGCGGCAGCGCGCCGGGGAGGAGTGCGGCGAAGGGCCAGCGATACTCGGCGTCCAGGGCAAGTTCGAGCCAGGACTTGAGTGCGTGCTTCAAGGTGATCTGGCGGACCTGTGGCTGGAGCAGCGCGGCGAATGCTGCTGGCAGTGCGCCCCAGCCTTTGCCGGCAAGGTGCACTTCGGTGTGGCCGCAGGCAGTGAGCCACTGAATCACCCTGAGCAGATCAAACGTGCGCTGGCCGAGCAGCGGCCTGTCCAGCATGACGCCATGCGCGGCGTAGAAGTAGTGGCTGCCGTAGAGAGATTCAAAACTGCTGCTGCCGCCGCAGGTGTTCGGCTGCGTGTCACCGATGCCGCGCACGTCACATGCGTAGAAGGCGGCGTCCGGGTTTGACTTCAACAGGTCAGCGATGAGCGGCTCCGTGCGGAGTTCCGCATCTGCGGAGCGATGCGAGACATAAAGCACGGCCTTCTTGATCCCGCGCGGCGGTCGGGAGGTGAAGCCGGCTTCATCACACAGCCGGGTGACGATGATCTGCAGCGCGCCCTCGATCTTCAATGCATAACAGCACGCTCCCTTCGCTGGATACTGACGCGCGCCGGCACTGCGGAGGATGCGATAGTCCGGCGGACCGGCAGGCAGATCCGCCAGGCGCAATAGAGATCGCGCACGATCGGCGAGCGGTTCCGGGCGCGCCTGCTGCATCATGCCGGCCATGCTTTCGGCCTTCTCCCGGGTGAGACTGGCGAGCGTGCGGGAGCCTAGCTCGGCGACGTCTCCCTTGGTGGTGCACCAGAGTGTTTCGTCCTTCTCGATCACGAGGGCGGGCTCTGCCCTGGCATCGGAGACGCCGGTGACGGAATTGAAGAACGCATACATCGCTTCGCGGTTGGGCTGCGTGTATCCGTGCGGATCGGGTCCGACCTGAAGCTTGAGGTTGTCGGGCTTGCCAAGGAGAGTCCACAGCGGCTTCAGTCGCTCGTAGGCTTCGGTGCCGCCACGCACGTCGAAGAAGTCTTTTTCCTGGGTCAAAATGATGACCGGTTTGGGTGCGAGGCACGCGAGGAAATCGCTGTGATCCAGACCGAAGGAGAGCACGCGCGGCGGACACTGCTCGGTGTCGGCAGGCAATTCGTTCTCCGCATTGCGACGAAGCGTAGTCACAAAGCAAGCCGGTGCGGCCATGCTCCAGCGATCATCCATGGCGGCGAGCCATGTCGTTTGAGTGCCGCCACCCGAATTGCCGGTGACGCCGATGTGCGCAGGATCTACCTCGTCCCGGGTGAGGAGATAGTCCAGGGCGCGGATGCCATCCCAGGCGAACCATGTGCCGATGAATTCACCGAGGAGGCTCATCTGATTGCCGAGCAGGATGTGCTCGCTGGTGCTGCCACCCTTGCTGGATTTCCCCCATCCGGCCGGCCACTGGACGCGCTCTCCCTGGCCGACGGGATCGAAGATGAGCACGACGTAGCCCTGGCGCGCGAGGCCCTGCGCGAAGCTTTGATAGGCGTCGATGCCTTTGCCTGTCATCGAGTGACCGCACACGCCCACGATGCCCGGCAGCGGGAATTTGCGGCCTTTGGGCACGTAAAGATTGCTGGTGACGATGTAACCAGGGCGGCTCTCAAAGATCACTTTCTCGATCGTGTAAGCATCCCGCTCCACCACTCCTGTGGTGCGTGCATTCAGCGGCGTCTTCTCCGGCAGCGGGCCGAAACACTCGCGGATGAAGAGTTTGACGGTCTCCACATGGCGCACGGCATCTTCCTTCGTCTTCACGCCCTGCAAACGCTGCGCGCCGAGTGCCTCGGCTTTGATCATCTGTTCGGTCAGCCACTCCTGCATCACGGTGGGCAGCCGGTTGAGGGGAGGCAATTCGGTCGCCGCGCTTTTGCCCTGCACCGCTGCGCCGCATTCGCCAGGCAACATGCCAGCCAGCCAGGAGCCGCCGATCATTCCGAGCAGGCTGCGACGGTCGGACACGAGGTGGGGTTTCATGATGCTAATGCGCTCTCTGAAAGCCCGGAGGTCAAGACGGAACGCGAAAAGAATTGAGGCGCGATCAGCGGCGAAAAAAAACAGTGGCGTGTGGAGCGTCCCGGATTAGTCTCCTGCCCCTCACGTAACGGTGGTCGTAGCTCAATGGTAGAGCCCCAGATTGTGATTCTGGTTGTTGCGGGTTCGAGTCCCGTCGATCACCCCACTTTCCTCACCAGAAGTCACCCAGCATTCACGCGCACAAGGAAACGAGGCATGGAGGAACTGGAGAGCATCATCGGTTATCATTTCAAGGACCGCGAATTGCTGAAGCTGGCCTTCACCCACGCCAGCATCCGCTACGACAAAGGGTATAAAGGCGATGATAATCAGCGCCTGGAGTTTCTGGGAGACGCCGTGCTGCAACTGGTGATGTCCGAAGCGATCTACCAGCGGCACATCGGTCGTGACGAGGGCGAGATGACGAAGCTGCGGGCCAGCATCGTTTCCGCACGTGCGCTGGCACGTGTGGCCAGGGTGCACCGTTTTGGCAGCTTCATCATCATGGGACGCAGCGAGGACAACATGGGCGGTCGCGACCGCGAGTCATCCCTGGCTGATGTGGTGGAGGCGATGCTGGGCGCCATCTATCTGGACGGCGGACTGCAGGCGGCGGCGGAGGTGACGCACCGCCTTTTCGGCGACCTGCTGCGTGAGCGTGAGGAGGCGATGACCGACCCGGCGGACGAACTCAATCCCAAGGGCGCTCTGCAGGAACTGGTGCAGCTGGCCACGCAAACGCTGCCCGTTTATGAAATCACCAATACGGAGGGGCCCGATCACGACAGGTATTTCAACGCCACGGTTTCCTGGAACGGCCATCTGGTGGGAACGGGCCGGGGCCGCAGCAAGCGCGACGCCGAATCCGACGCGGCGCGCGAGGCGCTGCAAGATCCGAAGCTCAAGCAGATGGTGGCCGATTACGCCGCCCAGCTCGGCCACCGACCCGACAAAACGAAGGGCAAACGGAATAGCTGAGGGTGGTCCGCAATTACCGCTTCGAATACTTCCAGATATTCGGGTCCACGGTGTTCTTCTGCGGGGTGCCCGGTGTGCTGCGCCCCTCGGCGACATACTTTTCCAGCAGCTTTCCAAGCCGCTCAACGATGTCTGGATGCTCCGCCTGGACGTTTTGCTTTTCGCCAATGTCGGCGCTCAGATCATAGAGCTGCACGGGAGGCAAATCCGCGGATCCTGCGGCCTTCTTGCCTTTGGCTTTTCCTTTTGCTCCGCCGGGACGAGGATCGCTCCAGCCACCGGAATCGGGGCAGAGTTCCAGCTTCCAGTTCCCCTGGCGGATGCTGAAGCTGCCGTTGATCGAGTGGTGCACGATCGCTTCACGCAGCGGCTTGTCCGTGGCCCCTTTGAGCGCCGGGAGAAAGCTGACGCTGTCTTCGGCCGCGTTGTCCGGCACCTTGATGCCGGCGACCTCGGCGGCTGTGGCCATGAAGTCCAGCAGGCACACATATTGGTCGCACTGGCTGCCTGCTTTCACAACAGAGGGCCAGCGCACGATGAAGGGCACGCGGTGGCCGCCATCGAAGATGTCCGCTTTGTTCCCGCGGTAAACATAGCTGGGATTGTGGCCATGCTCGGCCAGCGTCTTGAAGTCCGCGCTGGGTGAGCAGCCGTTGTCGCTGGTGACCACGATCATGGTGTTCGCGGCCATGCCTGTGTCGTCGATGGCCTTCACCACCTGGCCGATCGCGTCATCTGTCTCCATCACGAAGTCGGCATACGCACTGATGCCGCTTTTGCCCTGCCACTCCTTGCTGGGGAGGATCGGCGTGTGTGGCGAGTTCAACGGCAGATAGAGGAAGAAGCTCTCGGCTGCTTTGCCATGGCGGGTGATAACATCCACCGCACGCTTCGTGAGCGTGGGGAGCACATCTTCGCCTTTGAAACCAGGTGCACCCGGACCTTCCCGCGTGAAGCCGTTCTTGCCTGGGCTGGCATTCATCACGAGCTTCATCGTCTCGGTGGGATTGGCCGTGACGCGATCGTTTTGGATGAAGCAGTAGGGCACCATGTCGAGAGATGCGCTGATGCCGAAGTAACTGTCAAAGCCCACGCTGGTGGGTGTATTCGCGATCGGTCTGCTGTAATCCACGTTGCCGACCTGATCGGCGGACTCAATGTTCAGTTCGCTGACTTCCTTCCCCGGCAGCTTCACCCAGTCCATGCCCAGGTGCCATTTGCCCACGCAATCGGTTTTGTAGCCAGCATCGTGCAGCATCGATGCAACGGTCATGCGGCCGTTTTCGATCAAACGGGGACTGAGGCCGCCAAGCACGCCGCTTTGCAGCCGGGAACGCCAGTTGTAGCGGCCCGTCATCACGCCGTAGCGAGTGGGCGAGCAAACTGCGGAGGACGAATGCGCGTCGGTGAAGCGCATGCCGCTGGCGGAGAGCCGGTCCATGTTGGGCGTGGCGATTTTGCCCTCGGGATTGTTCGCCTTCACGTCACCGTAGCCAAGGTCATCACACAGGATGAAAACAAAGTTCGGCTTTTCGGCGGCGCCCGCAGCGATGGCAGCAAGAAAACAACAGAGAGCGAGACGGATGAACATGGCGCATGAACACGCCCTCGCCGCTCTATCTTACAGCCGACCGGAGCGGGCGGTCATGGTGCGCAGGCGCAGCTGCAATGCAGGGGCCAGCTGCTCCCACTGCATGCGCCACACAGCGGAGTCGCTCGCCGCGCCGACGAGGTCATGCAGCGGCCAGATGACGAGATTCTCCGCCCCATGCCAGGCGCGATCTTGCATTGCCTCATCACTGCCAGAACCGACCGCGAGCGCCAGCACTCCGGGCACGCGGCGACCCGAACTTGCGAGCTGAGACGCAGAGCCGAGCGATTCATGCCACGCATCGATCAATTCCATGCCCGGCCCATGGCTCCAGCAGGTTTCCTCCCCCGTGCGTTCCTCATGCATGAAGGCGTGCTCCAAATTAGAGACATGCACCACATCAGCGAGCCGCGCTGCCGACAGCACGCGACGGCGCCACCACTCATAGCCCTGCGCGCGGTGCTCCTTCCAATTGTAAAGAGCCGCGCTTGCATCGTGCGCCGCGCGCGCCGTGGGCGAGCCATCAGGCGCCAGCTCAAACAATTCCTGCGCGGCCCACACATCCGCGCTCTCTCGCCGCGGCCAGAAGGGCACCGTGCCGATGAGTTTGACTCCCAGCGCATGCGCACGCGCCCGCACGCGCTGCCAGTGACGGAAGAACAGAAACTGCAGCGCCCTGGCCTCATCCATCTGAGCAGCGTGCCGCACGATCGCATCCGCCATGGCTCCAGGCTCGCGAGCAGCGACTGGTGCCGGCCACTCCATCCACGGGCGGCCTCCGAACTCCTGCTCCAAAGTCACAAACAACGCCCAGTCGTCCAGCCAGGCGGATTCAGCGGAGCAGAACGAATCCAGGGCGTGGCGCAGCAGGGGACTGCGAGCCGATTGATCCAGCAGGCGCCTCGCAGCCAGACGCAGAAACGCGGCGCGCACCTCCCGCACCGGGCCGGAATCAAGCTCCGCAGCATCGAATGCTGGCAGCAAAGCGATATCCTCCTGGAGCAGCACGCCATCCATCCGCAAGGATTCGAACGCCAGCAGCAGCGGGTCACCCGCAAAGCTCGACGCCTCATGCAAAGGCGGAATCAGCCAGAGACGCTGCCCCATGCGCTCGAGCGTCTCCAGCCAGCGAAGAGACTCCGCGCCGATTTCGCCCATGCCAAACGCCCCGGGCAACGAGGCAGGGTGCAGCAAGCAGCCGCTGGAACGAGAGAGATCAGCCATGAGCCGCGCATGGTTTAGAGAAAAGCGTAAGGGTCAATGACGGACCCTTTCACCGAAGCACGACCGAGCGCACGCATGCGCGTGGTGTCGTGCACGCCCCGCACCCGCCCACTTGACACCATCGAACACTCCCGTAGCGTCCCGCCCGCCGGACCCGATGGGTGCGGACACCATCGTGCTTCGGACCATGGGAGGCGCGGAGGTGTTATCCATCCCGTGATCAACCTCTCCTCCCCGCTCCGCAACACATGAACCTCTATGTCAGCAACTTGAGCTACACGCTGACCGACGCCGAACTCCGTGCCGCCTTTGAACCTTTCGGCATCGTCACCAGCGCTCGAGTGATTCAGGATCGTGAAACCGGGCGCTCAAGAGGATTCGGGTTCGTCGAAATGCCCGACGAAGACCAGGGCGCGGAAGCGATGGTCAAGATGAATGGTCAGGAATTGGGAGGACGCCCCGTGAAGGTGGTCGTGGCCCGCCCGAAGGAAGAACGCCCGGCGGGCGGCGGAGGCTTTGGCGGCGGACGCACTGGTGGAGCTGGCGGCAACAGTGGCGGTGGCTATTCGGACGCCGGTCGCGACTTTGCCGGCGGAGGTGGGCGGCGTGGTGGCGGCGGGCGCCGAGACTCTGGCGGTGGACGCCGCGATAAAGATCGTGGCTGGGATCGCGGCGGCAGAAGGAGCGATGGCGGCGATGATGGCTGGTAAATCTGCCACGGCGCGCCATCGTCGCACATGTCCAGAATCATCGACTTCACCGGAAAAGTCGCGCTCATCACTGGCGCGTCACAAGGCATTGGCGCCCAGATTGCGCGGACCTTTGCCGCTGCGGGAGCCACGATCGTGGTGAATCATCCCGGGCTCGAAAAGACGGCGGCGGATGCCGATGCACTCGTTCAGGAACTCCACGCCGCACGCCCCGGCAGCGCCGTCTCCATCGCGGCGGACGTATCGGATCCCGCCGCTGTGCAAGCCATGATGGCCAGCGTGCGCGAACAACTGGGAGGGCTGGATTTCCTCATCAACAACGCCGCCATCATTCGGGACCGCACCGTATCCAAGATGTCGCTGGAAGAATGGGAGGCGGTGATCGGCATCAATCTGTCCGGCGTGTTCTACTGCACAAAATTCGCCCTCGATATCATGCGGGACCACGGAGCCATTGTCAGCTTCGGCAGCATCGCGGCGATTCAGGGCTTCTTCGGCCAGGCAAATTATGCATCCGCCAAGGCCGGCGTGCAGGCCATGATGCGCGTGGTTTCCAGGGAAGCGGCGCGCCGCGGCATCCGCGCGAACGCGATCGCGCCCGGCGTGATCGATACGTCTATGGCCGCTACGATCCCAGAGAGCGTGCGGGCCGAGATGATGAAGAATATTCCGCTCGCGCGCTTCGGCACCACCAGCGAGGTGGCGGACGTTGTCCTCTTTCTCTGCTCGCCGCTTGCGTCCTACGTGACCGGGCAGACGATCGAAATCAATGGTGGCTGGCGGGGCTAAGCGCGCGCCGCCTTTGCTCAAAACTATTGCCCGCAGACCCCGTTTGGGAGATCAGTCCGCCATCATCTCATCCTCATGTCCGCCACCGGATTCGCCATCTTCGCCATCATCACCATCGCCATCGCGGTGTGGATGTTTCTTGTCGGCCGGGATCCCAAGCGGTGGCGGCTCATCTGGCTCGACACTTTTGGCGTTCTCGATTCCGACACGGAGCGCCATGAGCGCCGCCAGCAGGAGACGCACCTGCGATTCGCAGCCTTTTTGCTGTGCCTGCTGTTTGCCACCACCAGCCTGAGCCTCATCTTTTGGGCGGTCGATGACGTGCGTGAAACTCGACGCCCGAAATCAGCGGTCGAGATCGAACTGGATCAATACCGGCGAAGCATTGAAGGCAATGCGCGGCGGTGACGTCTCGCCTGCCCTTTCAATTGTTCCTTGCGTGGGCACCCTGGCGGCGACAAGAAACGCGGCTCCCGCCAGCACGATGCAAGCCCTGTCCGATCGCTTTCAACCCGAAGCCGTGCTGGCTGGCGCCGCCTCGGAACCGAGTGACCTGCCGCAGCGACTGCTCTACTCCACCAGCTCAGGCCTTGGCGGCACGGGCCTGGACAGCACCAGCATTGAGGGGGCACTTTGCGCGGGGCGCGGCGGCTTTCTTCAGCGCGCAGTCTGCTTCGGTGTCGGTGACAAACGAATCGCCTCCAGCCGCATCCGCTCCCTCCAGTGGCACCCCGTTCGTGCGCTCTCCTTCCTGGACAGCGAAGAATACTACGGAGCAAAGAAACGATATGTGGACTGGATCGCCGCAGGTGAGTTGCGAGCGGGGAACTACGATTGCTTCCATGGCTGGTCGGGGGATTGCTTCCGCACGCTGGTCGAAGCACGCACCAAAAAGATTCCCTCCGTCATCGACATCCCCACCTGGCACCGAAACAAGGGAGTGGCCAAGCGTGGCGAGACGCGGAGCGAACGCGAAGCCCGCACCAGCACGCGATCCTGGCGGGACTGGCACTGCGACCTGCCCGTGGAACGCCCGCGCGTGCTGGCTGAGTATGATCTCGCTGACGTGATATTGGTGCCTTCCCGCAAATGTGCGGAAACGTTTCTGGCGGCTGATGTCCCGGAGCGCAAACTGCACTACGTCGCGCGCGGAGTGGACATCGATCGCTATTCACCCGGCACGCCACCAGAGAAGCTCCGCTTCATCTTTGCCGGCGCTCTCATCAAACGCAAAGGCGTGCACCTGCTGCTCAAAGCCTGGAAGAAGCTCAACCTCCGCGATGCCGAACTCGTCCTGGTCGGATCGCTGCATGATGAAATCAAACCCGTGCTTCAGGAGCACGCCACCGCCAGCGTGCGGCATCTAGGCTTCAGCCCGCGACTGCAGGACGAGCTGCGCGCCAGCAGCGCCTTCGTGTTTCCCACCGAGTGCGAAGGCTTCGCCAAAGTCACGCTGGAGGCCGCCGCCTGCGCCCTGCCCATCATCACCACGCACGAGAGTGGCGACGCGGTCGTGGACAATCACAACGGGCTGATCATACCTCCCAACGACGTGGACGCCCTCTGCGCCGCGATCAGTCACTTCGCCACGCACCGTGAACTGCTCCAGCCCATGGGCCAGCGCGGACGCCAGCGCGTGCTGAGCTGTCTCACGTGGGAACACTATCGCCAGCGCATCCTGCACGGCTACGCACTGGCGGGCCGACTCGTCACGGCATGAAGCGCATCCTTGCCCTCCAGCTCAAGCGCATCGGCGATTGCATTCTTACCGCGCCCGCCGCAGCGGCATTGCGTGCCGCGCATCCGCAGGCGGAGATTGTCATGATCGTGCCGCAAAGCGTCGCTGATCTCGCGGCGTGTTTCAAAGGAGTGGATCGCGTGCTGGCGTATCGCCCGTGGTCGTTCAATGCCGCCGCATGGGCCAGCGTGCTCGTGGGCGAATGGGATGCGTGCTATGATTTCACCGGCACGGATCGCAGCGCGCTGATGGCGCGTTTGTCGAATGCACGCGAACGTCACGGCTATGCGAAGTTTGCCAAAGGCCTGCGCGCGAAGGCCTACACGCACCTGAGCGATGCCAGCGTGCGCGATCTCCACACCGTCGATTTTCATCTTTCGCTCATCGGACCACCCGGCCCGAACCCGGCCAGCGGCGTGTGCCTCAGCGTGCCAGAGCGCACCGACGTGCCATCAGCGCGGGCGCCGTTCGCCATCGTTCACATCGGCACCGCGCGTGAGGAGAAGTTCTGGCCCGCAGAGCGCTGGGCGGAAGTAATCCACGATCTGATGCATCTGCCCGCCTCCCCCACCTCAAATCTCCAATCTCAGATCTCAAGTTCGCAGCCAGCCCGGGAACAACCGCTGACCATCGTCCTCACCGGCACCAATACGGGCATCGAGCGCCCGCACCTCGACAAGCTGCGGGCATTGATCGGGGACGAGCTTCGCTCCCACCGCGTGCTCGATCTTACCGGCCAGCTTTCGCTCGTGCAGCTCGCCGCACTGATCGCGAAGTGCGATCTCGCACTCGGCGTGGACAG
>WBZU01002875.1_pt1 | contig 11607 bp, 9 predicted proteins | sample 5204311 | NCBI WGS metagenome assembly WBZU01 (sample SAMN12344359, study PRJNA552823) | activated sludge metagenome | biome: Activated sludge suspended growth; feature: Nitrification reactor; material: Wastewater; isolation source: activated sludge from nitrification reactor of wastewater treatment... | reverse complement strand
GATCCCACTGGGCGTCGAGTGTTGGGCACGCTCAATAACTGCGCGATGGGCTTCACGCCCTGGGGCACCTATCTCGCCTGCGAGGAAAACTTCAACGGCTATTTCCGCAAGAATGGTGCGCAGACCAATCTTGAGAAGCGCTACGGCATTACACCGGCGGGCTTCGGCTACCTCTGGCACACGACCGATAAGCGGTTCCGTGTTGACGAGGAACCCAATGAGCCGAACCGATTCGGCTGGGTGGTGGAAATCGACCCGTTTCGCCCGCACTCTACTCCTGTGAAACGCACGGCGCTCGGTCGCTTAAAGCATGAGGGAGCGTGGGTCCAGGAAGCACGGAACGGTAAGATCGTCGTATATATGGGAGACGACGAACGAAATGAATATATCTACCGCTATGTGTCAAACCTACCTTGGAAACAGGCTCGGGCCCAGGGGATCAATCCGCTCGACGATGGGATTCTCTACGTCGCGAAGTTCCATGCAGAAGGCGCGGGCGAATGGTTGCCCTTGACGCCGGATAATCCCCGGTTGGCTGGTTGGTCGCTCAATGACATCCTCATCAATACACGCGGCGCGGCGGATGCGACCGGTGCGACCATGATGGATCGTACGGAATGGATTGATACCTTCCCCAAAGAGCTCACCGCCATTGCGACGTTGACGAACAACAGCCGGCGTGGAACGACTCCGCCATCCGTCAACAATCCAGACGGGACCACCAGTGCCGGGTCGGCGCGGCCTCCGGCAGACCCCGCGAATCCTCGCCCGAACAACAATTATGGCCACATCATCCGTTGGTATTGCCGTCAGGACTGGACAGAACCGACCTTCGGCTGGGATATCTTCGCTCTCTGTGGCGACCCAGTAAATCCGGCTCATGGTTCGACAATCTTTGGCGATAAGTATGGATCACCCGACGGGATTTACGTGGACCGAAGCGGTTTGATTTGGATCCAGACCGACGTGTCAACCTCCACAATCAATGCCGGCGCCTACGTTGGATTCGGCAATAATCAGATGCTGGCAGCACATCCTGAAACCAGAGAGACTCGTCGCTTTCTGGTGGGACCCAATCAGTGCGAAATCACCGGTGTCATGATGACGCCGGACCGTCGGACCATGTTCGTCGGTATTCAGCATCCGGGCGAGCGACCTGATGATCAACCAGGCGACCCGCTCAATCCAAAACAATTCAGCGCCTGGCCTGACGGCCCAGACGGCAGTCGGCCTCGCTCGGCTTTGATTGTCATTACGAAGGATGATGGTGGACCAATCGGGAGTTAAGGGATGAGCCTTCCGGCGAAGTTCAAATGCTGTGCGGGGTCGACTGAATTCGAGACGACCCCGCACGCATCGGCTACACACCGCCGGCAATCAACCACTAGTACCACCTCGTTGTGATCCGGCCTTGGCGTTTCACCGAACGGGGTTGTCAACGATCTATTCAAGTATGTGGAGGAGATTCCGAATCTGGATGTTGGTTATTTCTTCCGATTCGATTGATCACACGAACCGGAGGAACTGTTTGGCTCCACTACGAATTGTATTATTTTCGCAAGTCGGAATTCCCCGCATCTCACGTTTCATATTTTGGAAGAACCGCACAACCAGATGTTTTTGCTGCAGAGAAGAATTATTGTCCGCACCAGTTGTAATAGTAACGCCTGTACGACACTCGATTGTTCTGAGTCTTCGCTAGCCTCACGTGACAACGACCGGTTTGATCCTGTGTCGAACCCTCTGGATCCGCGCGATACAAATTGCATGTGAGTGTTCATATCCCTCAGCGGTGTTTGCGGTCAGCTTCGACGCTTGTACTGGCGACGTTCTCGGCACATCATAATTGAGCGAACAGGCATAGGGCCTTGGACTTGACAATATTCTATTAGTCCATTAGTCTGGACATATGGATATACAAAATGCTGTCGCTGCATTTGGTGCGCTGTCGCAGGAAACCCGTCTCCGGGTGTTCCGTTTGCTGGTGGAATACGGGCAGGACGGGACACCAGCGGGAACATTGAGCGAGACGCTCGGCATTCCTCATAATACCCTGTCCTTCCATCTCGCCCAGATGAGCCAGGCCGGGCTTGTCCTGTCACAGCGCGAAGGCCGTTCCATTCTCTACCGCGCGAATTTTGAATTCTTCACCGACCTCATTCGCTATATGGTGAAGGATTGTTGCCGCATGGAGTTCGCCAGCATCCGCGAAGATAAAAAGCGGGGCTGTTCCGTGATTGAAATGCCAACCTGTTGCACACCTCGCAGAAAGGAGAAGACCTCATGAAACGCCTGCATATCCATATCGGTGTGGACAATATTGAGCAAGCCATCCCTTTTTATAGTGCTCTCTTCGGCACCGCTCCGGTAAAGACGAAAGCTGACTATGCAAAGTGGCTGATCGATGACCCGTGCATCAATTTTGCGATTTCGACCCGGTCCGGTAGGAAGGGCGTGGACCATCTTGGGATTCAGGTTGATGACACGAGCGAGTTGGATGAAGTGCGCGGACGGATAAAAAGCGCAGCCTTACCCTCGTTTGATGAAGGGGAAACGGTCTGCTGCTATGCCAAATCGGATAAGACGTGGGTGCAAGACCCGGCGGGTGTGGCATGGGAAGCCTACCAGACAATGGAAGATGCAGAGATTTACGGGAAGAATCCGGTGATGAGCGACAGCGCCTGCTGCACTCCGGAGGCAATGGGAACGCCTACTTGCTGTGAGCCTTCGGAACAAACTGCTGGGTGCTGTGGTTGATGACGAGATTTATTTATGGATGCCGCTCTTGCTCCAATTCTTCCAAAACGACTGAACCTGTTTGAACGCTACCTGACGGTATGGGTCGGGCTGTGCATGGTGGCCGGCATGATCCTCGGCCAGTCGGCTCCGGCTGCTGTGCAGCTCCTGCGCAGGATGGAGTTTGGTGAGGGCAGCCACGTCAATTTCCCTATCGCCGTCCTGATCTGGCTGATGATCATCCCGATGATGATGAAGGTGGATTTTACCGCCGTGCGCAATGTCGGCAAGCGGCCACGCGGGTTGCTGGTGACGCTGTTTGTGAACTGGATAGTCAAACCGTTTTCTATGGCCTTCCTGGCGTGGATATTCTTCCGCTTTGTATTTTCCACATGGATGACTGCCGCAGATGCCGACCAATACATTGCAGGGGCGATTATCCTTGCAGCGGCTCCCTGCACGGCGATGGTATTTGTGTGGAGTTACCTCATCGACGGCGACCCGGCGTATACGTTGGTGCAAGTGTCGGTCAACGATCTCATCATGCTAGTGCTGTTTGCACCGCTGGTGGCGCTTCTGGTGAATGGCACGTCATCGCTGCGTGTGCCCTATGAAGTGCTGCTCTATTCGGTGCTGGCCTTCATCGTAATTCCATTAACTATCGGCCTGTTGCTCCGGCAATGGTTGATCCGCAACCACGGAACAGATTGGTTTGAACTGACCCTCCTTCCGCGTTTTGCCCCTATCACTATTATCGCCCTGCTCGCGACACTGGTGCTTATCTTTGCGTTTCAGGCCGATAATATCAGCGGCAAAGGGTGGCATGTGTTGTTGATTGCCGTTCCGCTTCTCTTACAAGTATATTTCAACGCCTCGCTGACCTACGGACTCATGAAATGGCTCAGGGTGCCTTACGCCGTAGCCGCACCCGGCGCCCTCATCGGCGCCAGCAATTTCTTTGAACTCGCGGTCGCCACCGCCATTGCGCTCTTCGGTGCTGAATCCGGTGCTGCCCTCGTCACGGTGGTCGGGGTGTTGGTGGAGGTCCCGGTGATGCTGTCAGTGTGCGCGGCTTGCAACCGGACACGGGACTGGTTTCCCGCGGAGGCGGCGTGATGAAAAACAGAGTACTCTTTCTCTGTACGGGTAATTCCTGCCGCAGCCAAATGGCAGAAGGCTGGCTGCGACACTTAGCGGGAGATAGGTTTGAGGTTCTGAGTGCTGGAACCATTCCGGTCGGGGTAAACCCGCAAGCCGTTGAGGTGATGCAGGAGGTGGAAATCGATATTTCCCACCAGCAGTCGAAGCACGTTGCGGAATTTCAGGGACGACGGCTTCACTATGTCATTACGGTGTGTGATCACGCTCAGGCATCCTGCCCAACCGAACCAAGAGGAGACGTCAGGCTACATTGGAGTTTTGATGATCCTGCCCAGGCACAAGGTTCCGTTCTTGAACGCGTGCAGGTCTTCCGGCGAGTACGCGATGAGATCGGCAAGCAAATCCAAGGATGGTTGCGAAAGGTTGATCAATTGTCGGAGCCCAGCTCAGCCTCTACGCCAGATGTGACCTGAACACAGGAACAGAAACCAGGGTCATCGAAGGATGAGCGGTGTGTGCTGTGGTTGTCGTTCAAAACAGAAGAACAATCTACTGTGTCGGAGGATGGTCCAACAGTTTGTACCCAAGTGTCTTGACCGAAACGATCGTGTCATTGAGCAGCGGCACCTTCACTTTCAACCGGCGAATATGGACGTCGACGGTTCGCGTCGTCCCATAGTAGTCGTATCCCCACACTTCATTGAGAAGCACCTCGCGCGTCAGTACGCGCCCAGGATGACGCAACAGATATTCCAACAGCCCGAACTCTTTTGCCGTGAGCAGCACTTCTGTCCCGGTTACCCTCACTTCGTGTCGTGTGAGATCAATCGTGAGCGGGCCATACGTTCCGGAGGTTGGCTTTTGATCAGTAGCCCGTTCCAATCGGCGGAAGAGTGATTTGACCCGTGCGACGAGGGTCTTCGGGCTGAACGGCTTCGTCACATAATCATCGGCACCCAGCTCAAGCCCAACGATCGTGTCCGACTCTTCGGCTTTGGCCGTCAGCATGATGATCGGCAGCATCGCGGTATTGGGAACAGAACGCAGCCGTTTACATACCTCAAGACCATCTAGCTCAGGGAGCATGAGATCGAGGACGACCAGATCAGGTTTGTCCTCTTTGACTTTCTTGATTGCCTCGAACCCGGTCCCTGCCGTGGTCGTTCGAAATCCCTCTTTCTCCAAGTAATGTGTGACAAGCTGCCCAATCTCCGGCTCGTCCTCAACAACCAAGATTTTCTTATGAGTGAGGTTACCCATTCGTCGAACCTGCGGGTACTGGAATGAAGAGACGGTCAAACCGACAGCGAGCCTTGTTACCTATTCTGTGTTCGTCCGTGGAAAGCCATAGGAGTTGCTGGGCGAGACAGTTCCGTCCCGGTGCCTACAACGGCATCAACACCATCAGCGTTCTGAAATTGCCGGTGATGATGTATGCCGAATGATCTTGCCTTCCACCAGATACACGACGAGCTCAGCGATATTCGTCGCATGATCCCCCACCCGCTCGAGAGACTTGGCGATAAAGCTCAACCGAATGGCACGAGAAATCGTATGCGGATTCTCCATCATGAAAGAGAGCAGTTCCCGAAACAACTGTTCCATGAGATCATCGACGAAGTCATCATCCATGATCACTTTCCTAGCCAGCTTGGCGTCTTCCTTGACGAAGGCATCGATACTGTCCTTTACCATCACCCGAGCCAGATTCCCCATCCGTGGGATATCAATGTAGGGCTTGAGTTGCGGCTCTTCATTCAGCTCTATCGCCCGCTCACAGATGCTCTCCGCCAGGTCGCTGATTCGTTCGAGCTCGGTGGATAGTTTCATGGCCGTCGTGACCAACCGTAGATCACGCGCCGCTGGTTGATGTAGCGCCAACAACTCGATACAGGCTTCGTCGATCTCCACATCCAACGCGTTCACCTTGTGGTCGCGTTCGATCACACGACAGGCCAAAGCCGAATCCCGGTTGACCAAGGCGGTCAAGGCTTTGTCGATTTGATCTTCTGCCAAGCCAGCCATACGGGCCAGTTTCGTCTTTAACTCAGCAAGTTCCTCGTCGAAATGTCGTTGCATCATGGCCTCACCCGAATCGTCCGGTGATATAGTCTTCGGTCTGTTTGTTCGACGGATTCGTGAATAACTGCTTGGTCCGGCCGAACTCAATCAGGCGGCCAAGATACATGAATGCAGTACAATCGGACACTCGCGCCGCCTGTTGCATATTGTGCGTCACAATGACGACGGTCAACTCCTTCTTCAAGGAAAACAGCAATTCTTCGATGATCCCGGTCGCGATCGGATCGAGCGCCGAGCAGGGTTCGTCCATCAGAAGCACGTCAGGTTTCACGGCGAGCGCTCGCGCGATGCAGAGTCGCTGCTGCTGCCCTCCGGACAGCCCAAGCGCACTCTTGTGGAGACGATCTTTCACTTCTTCCCAGAGGCCTGCCCCACGGAGGCTCCGTTCGACGATCTCATCCAACACCGCCCGGTTCTTCAAGCCTTGCAAGCGTGGCCCGTAGGCAACATTTTCATGGATCGATTTGGGGAAGGGATTAGATTTTTGAAAGACCATTCCCACCCGTTTTCGAAGGTCGGTGATATCGATGAGCGGGTTAAAAATATCCATGTTATCGATGAGGATATTCCCTTCATGCCGCGCCCCTTCGATCAGATCGTTCAATCGGTTCATGCATCGGAGCAATGTGGACTTCCCGCATCCGGACGGCCCAATAAACGCCGTCACTTGGTGTTCAGGAATCTCCATGTCGACTTTAAACAGGGCTTGGACGGGGCCATAATAAAAGTTAAAGCCCTCTACCCGGAGCTTTGGTTTGCCCGAAACGCCGGGCTGAGACTGTAGGGTAGAATCAGAATAGTCCATACTCTCGATCTCCAATGAGGAAACAGCCGGGGGCGGGAGAATGGTCCGGACACTGGACTTCACCTCATACTGCTGATCCAGCATATTTCCTCCTCATCCGATTGCGCAAGACGATTCCTGTCAAATTCAGCGCCACTACAACGAGAATCAACACCAACGTCGTCACATAGACCATGGGCTTGGCCGCTTCGACGTTCGGCGATTGAAACCCCACATCGTAAATATGAAACCCCAAGTGCATGAACTTTCGGTCTAAATGAAGAAACGGCCAGGTCCAGTCGATCGGCAGGGCCGGCGCCAGTTTCACCACGCCGGTTAACATCAACGGAGCGACCTCACCCGCCGCACGAGCCATGGCCAGGATCAGTCCGGTCAGAATTCCCGGGAGTGCCGTGGGAAGCACGACTTTCCATATCGTTTCCCATTTGGTTGCACCCAAGCCAATCGACCCTTCTCGATATTCTCTCGGCACGGCGGCCAGTCCTTCTTCGGTGGCGACAATGACGACAGGCACAGTTAAGAGCGCCAGGGTGAGCGAGGCCCAGAGAATACCGCCCGTGCCGAATGTCGGGGTCGGCAGCCTGTCGGAGAACAACAGAGCATCAATCGTTCCTCCGACGCCATACACGAAGAACCCTAACCCGAACACACCGAAGACAATTGATGGAACCCCGGCGAGATTGTTGACGGCGATACGAACGGTCCGCACGATGACTCCCTGGCGTGCATACTCTCTGAGATACAAGGCCCCGATCACGCCGAAGGGAGTCACGATCAAGCTCATGATCATCACCATCATGACCGTACCAAAAATGGCCGGAAAGATTCCCCCTTCCGTGTTGGCCTCTCGTGGCTCCGTGGTCAACACCATCCACACATTGCCGGCATAGACCCACAACTTTGCCCACATCGACAGATCATTCGGGCGTAAGACTCGCACAACTTGACTGAGCCCAATGGACTTTTCTTTACCATTGGCATCGGCGACGAGTACCGTGTAGAGGCTGTCTTCTTCACTTGCTTCCGCCTGCCGAATCAGAGCCGGAAGGGACTGCCAAACCGCTTCCGCCCCTTCAGCTACGGGCTGGTCTTCCTTCGTAATCGTTAGGAGACGTCCATAGAAGTTCCCCCACTCCCGCCGCTCGACCATGACGAGATCGGATGGCTGAGCCCGCTCGGTGATCTGATCAGTATTGATCCATCGATAGTCTAATCCATACAGATCCCGATTACCGATCTTCACTCTGATACGGGGAATCCCTTTAGGACCGATTTCCTCTCCAGCCAATTGACCGATCACATGGTTACCGTCCTTCAAGGTCAACTCAACGAGATCCGCCGGCCAGAAATACCCGAACCCGTTCATCAGGATAAGAGCAAGGAGTCCTCCGATCATCAGAAGCGACAAGGACAGCCCTGCTCCACAGCCCCAAATGAAGAGCTCACCGCTTGCCATGAACTGTCTAACCCACTGTTTCATTGAATCACTCGTTCACCGGCAAGGCCGGATCTACACACGACACCTGGCTTCATTCGCCCCATCTCGACTCTCGTCTTTTGACCGCTTCTGAGTCTAGAACTGACTATACTTCTCCCTAAGCCGCTGTCGAACCAGTTCCGCGACTGTGTTGAGCAGAAAAGTCGCCACAAAGAGAAGCAACCCCGCCAGAAAGAGCGTGCGATACAGGGTCCCCCCATGCGGTGCTTCAGGAATCTCCACAGCGATATTCGCAGACAGCGTCCGAAAGCCGTTGAACAAACTCCAGTCCATGATCGGTGTATTCCCCGTCGCCATCAGCACGATCATGGTCTCTCCCACCGCCCGTCCAAGCCCAATCATCAACGCAGAGAAGATGCCCGGACTGGCAGAGATCAGGACAAGATAGATCAGTGTCTGCCAACGCGTTGCGCCAAGCGCCAGTGATCCGGCGATGAGATTCTTTGGGACATTCGTCAGCGCCTCTTCCGAAATACTGTAGATGATGGGAATAATGGCGAACCCCATGGCAACACCAACGACAATGGCATTGCGCTGGTCATAGTTCAGGCCCAGGTGGGTTTGAAGCCACGGCTTATAATGGCCATCGAACAGGAAGGACTCCCACCAACCATTCGTCGCCAAACACCCCCCGACCACTGCGATGATGACAGGCATCATGAGAAATGCTTCGACGCCAGGCCGGATTCGATGCCGAAGGGACGCGGGCAGCAGGAGAAAGAGTCCTGCGGAAACGGCAACAGCAAAGGGCGTCAATAAAACCATCCCGGCCATCGCAGGAAAGTTTCGCTCCAACACCGGGGCAAACCAGAGTCCAGCCAGGAATCCAAGAACCACCGTCGGAAGCGCTGCCATGATTTCAATGATCGGCTTGATCTTGGCTCGATAATCCGGATGCATGAACATAGAGGTGTAGATCGCGGCTAATACCGCCAACGGCACCGCGAGAAGAACCGCATAGAACGTACCCTTCACTGTCCCAAAGATCAGCGGTGTCAAGCTAAACTTAGCCTCGAAGTCGTCTGATCCGCTCGAGGACTGCCATACCAGTTCAGGCCGCTCATAGCCCTCGTACATCACAGGCGAAAACAGGGTCGCCAGAGTAATTTCCGGATAAGGATTGGCAATCTGATAGTGGAGCAGGTGATTATTGTCGCTCACACTGACCAGGCCATCAGCCTTGGGCGAAAAATAGGTACTGCGCAGCATACCCTGTTTCGGAGAGAGCGTGAGTAACGTCTGCGCAGACGTCGAATGGTGCAGCCGGATTCCTCCTTCGGCATCCGTGGTGATGAATCCCTTATCCCGTTGTGAGATCGTGATATCCGTCACGGCACTTTGATGAGGAGTGAACCGATGCACCGCCGTCATCTTGGTCTGATTTGTTCCAGGGTGCTCCCGCACCGGCATCCACACGACTACCTGCCCTGCCGCATCACCGGTGACAAGACTCCGGTCCCCCATCAGATAGGCCAGCGCGGTAATTGCCTGATCCAGTCCGGATGTCTGAGTCGTTTCCGCCAGAACCGGCTTAGCCGCATCACGAAGATCGAAGTGGTGGACCTTGCCGTCCGCCGTGCCGACGGCAAGAAGCTCTGCCCGGCTTGCAAGCGTGAGCGCTGTTACCCGACCGGAGATGTTGGGTGTCAGATCAACCTGGGTGGTCGAAGCGGCGGTTGTTCCATCTGGGCGAGAGACGCTGCGACTGGTGGTCAGCCAGAGATGTTGATCTTGCAGCAGAGCGGCGACCCGCACCTCGGAGTCCGTGCTCTGATAGGCGAGTTTGGTAATGGCCTGTGGAGTCGGTGCCGCAGTTATAGGCGTCCCCATTTTGACTGATGGAGCGATCGAACGTTCTTGGTCGTGAAAGTCCTGAGTAAATTCGATTGTGACGGGGATGATGCGGCTGTCTCCCGTAGCGAGGGCGAGACTGTGCCCCTTCCCTAAGGCTCGTGCTAATGCGGTAACCGTTCCATCCGGCAGTAACCCACGCGATGGCACTTTGGATATGGCAGCTGTGCCTTCCCCGAGGAAGACAAACTCCAAAGAGTCATCCCGTAGCACATAGGCAAGCTCTTGATGTTCGTCAATGCCGATGAGAGCCGAGGTTACTGGATGCTCGATCAGAGACAGGGCAACCGGCTCGCTCGGAGTTGCCTGCGTCGGAAGGAAAAGCGGGATGACTTCCTTCACGAGAAAGACACACATCCCGAGAATGCAGAGGATAATGCTGACTCCGCCCGTCTTGATGATCAAGCGGGTGACTCCGTCAGTCAGTGACCTGATTTGGCGTCGGGTAAACATCCCCTCCAGAAGGGCCGGGGCCGACATGGGGCCTCGACCTGGAGAGGACTCTCCTTGCGGCACCGGTACTGGCGTGAGCGGCGGCACGTTCATGCGCTGACCTTAGTTTGTCTTTTCAACATTCCAACCTTGCACGACTCACAAGATCGAGCGTGATCATGATCCCTTCGATCCACTCCAGCACCCGACTCCCAAATTATTCGACTTTTGGCAGTTCTTTTTCGATCACAGACTGCGGAAGGGGAAAGAAACCATCCTTAATGACGACGGCTTGCCCTTCCTTGCTATAAATAAACTTGATGAATTCTTTCACGAGCGGATCGAGCGGCTTATTTGGCGCCTTGTTGACGTACACCAATAAGTGCCGCCACAGCGGATACGAGCCGTTCATGGCATTTTCCTGTGTAGGGGCCATGAATGGTCCACCATCCTTTTCAGACAAAGGAAGGGCTCGAATGCCGGACGTGGTGTAACCGATCCCACTATAGCCAATTCCAGCAGGATCCTCCGTAATCCCCTGCACGACGGATGCGGAACCCGGTTGCTCTTTGACTTCATCCTTGTAGTCCCCGCCTTTCAGGGCATGTTCCTTGAAGAAACCATAGGTGCCCGAGGCTGAGTTTCGGCCGTAGAGACTGATAGGAGACGCCGACAGATCTCCCGTAACGCCTAACTGACTCCAGCGGTCGACATTTTCCCGTGCACCCCATCGACGAGTTTTGGAAAAGAGGGCATCAACTTGGGCAATGGTCATACCCTGAAGCGGATTATCCTTATGCACATAAACCGCCAAGGCGTCGATCGCGACGGGAAAGGCAGTCGGCTTGTATTTATATTTCCCCTCAAACGAATCGACTTCCGTCGCTTTCATGGGACGCGACATCGGCCCTATCTGCGCGGTCCCTTCAATCAATGCCGGTGGAGCAGTGCTAGAGCCCTTCCCCTCAATTTGGATTCTGACATTCGGGTACTGCTTCCGAAAACCTTCGGCCCATAGCGTCATCAGGTTGTTAAGTGTGTCGGATCCGATGCTATTGAGGTTACCCGATACTCCCGTCACCTTGATATATCCTTTCAAGTT
>WBZU01002874.1_pt1 | contig 11611 bp, 13 predicted proteins | sample 5204311 | NCBI WGS metagenome assembly WBZU01 (sample SAMN12344359, study PRJNA552823) | activated sludge metagenome | biome: Activated sludge suspended growth; feature: Nitrification reactor; material: Wastewater; isolation source: activated sludge from nitrification reactor of wastewater... | reverse complement strand
GCTTATCGATATACCGAATGCATAATGGGTAATGGTGAAGCGTTAGTTGCTGTTAAACTGCAATTAAAACTAAGGTCCGGGCTAGTTTTTGTATTTTGATGAATTTCAACAGCAAGCACATTGGTCCCAGCTACCAGATTGTTTACAGAAATTGTGAATGGATAATAAATGGATTCGCTTGATGTTCCCACAGCTGTTGAAGCAAGCGTAGTGTATGAAATTGTTCCTGAAGGCATATTTGAACGTGCCACTTCATTTCCATTTAAATACACCACTGCACCATCATCACGCATAAGGTTCAGTAAGAGTGATGAGTATTGTTGTGGACTAGTTATCGTAAAAGATTTTCGAAAATAATAAGTAATGTACTTCGAGCTAGAACTTGGGCCATAACTGATTATAGTAGCTTCACCGCCATCGCCATAACCTAGCTCAGCATTACCTGTACTCCAACTTGCATCATTAAATGCAGTAGCTTTCCATGCAGTTCCTTGGTTGCTGCCATTCGACAAATATTTCCAAGAGCTACCTTGAGCAATAAGCGTAGTTTGCGAAAAAGCACTAAAACTAACCGCAATTAGTATAAGTAATGAAGTAAAGTATGTTTTCATGGGAATTCCTTTTTTAACAAATGAATACTCAATACTAACCAATTATACGCGATTTAGCTAACAAAAGTTGCTTAACTGTATGGTATGAATGCTGAATGAGGAAATACTTCTATTCAGTTAAAATTTAATTTCAAACTTAACTCTTTACAGGTTGTAATAAACCCCAATACCATTACTGCTTAATTTAATATGTTCGAGTAAGGGAGTTAGTTTAAGTTTGCTATGCTTCGAATGTGCCAAATACATAACAGCATCAAAACCTAATAAAAATGCTCCTTGTAAAATCAATGATTGTCCATAACCATTGTACATTTCCTGACGATTGGTTGAATTAGTTGATTTTTCAATTAGATAAGCACCAGCCGAAATATAAACAGCATCAAGTGCCGCATTAAACAAAAATGTTTTTTCAATAGATTGCTGTTTTTTGACTGTAGCAGCCAAATCATAACTCTTTTTGTCCTTTTTGGCACCTAAGTAACCTACTGTGGCTAAGGCCAAGTTTATGCCTCCCCAAAATAGGTTCATTTGATGAAAATACTTATCGGTTTCATCGCAAGTAGTAGTAGTTCCAATTACACCAACAGCAACATTGGCTAATCCCCAAGCAGCCAAAACCGGCATTCCCTTCGTATTAATAGAATTTCGCTTTACATTAAATGCATTCAACTCATCGTTAGTTTGAGCTTGCAGAGAGCCATTTAAAATAAAAAGAACCAATACAAGGAAAAAATTTTTTAAAGGCATGCTTACTTAGGGCTAGTCGTTTGGCTTGGGATAGTTACTTTAGCAATAAATTCAGAAATTGATTTTTTGAGTTGCTCATTTTTCAATTTCTCAAGATTGCTTTCAATAAATTGCTTGTCAGATTTTATTTGAGCATTGTAATGCAGTACATCCGGAGTGTGCAATTGGATGCTTAATCGTAAAAAACGCAATTCAACATTTTCCAAATCATTAATTATTGCTTGTTCCAGTTTACGTTTACCTTCTTTAAACAATTTTAATTTTTTAGGGGCATCCTTTTCATGTCGTGCCATTTCGGCCAATACTGCACCTTTATAGCCAAGCAGTAAATTCTGATTTGCTTCGTCTATTTTAGCCAACTTTTCATATAGCTTTTTACAAACTTCCTTATTCTCGGCCGATTTCACATACAAACTTCTCGCTTCATCAACATTAATTGATTGTGCAATAACATTAACAATTGCAAGTGAGTAGGTGATAAATAGCACTAATTTTTTCATGTGAATTAAACTACAACAAAGGTACAAATAAAAGGCTAAGTTCCTTGGTTGTAAGTAATTTATCGTTTATCGATAAATACAATTGGCTTTCGGCTATTTTCTTGAAATTGTAATTTATTTATTTCTTCAATAGAGCTCAATACGATAGATGGACTTACACGAAGCCGCGCCCTGAAATGATCTTTGATTTCTGATTCAAAATTTTCAGGTATATAACGACAGCCAATTCGAATCAATATATCATCAGTACCAATGGCATTTGTAGAGGCCTCAACCACATAGTTTTCAACATGCTCCATGGTATTTAAAATATCGTAAAAAGCAGAAGGATACAAGCTGGTACCTTTGTATTTTATCATTTGTTTTTTACGACCAATAATAGGCCCAATACGTAAAGTATTTCTACCGCATAAACAAGGAGAAGCGTCGTAGATACAGATATCGCCTGTTCTAAACCTTAACAATGGCATGGATTCAACACCTAAAGTGGTTACAGTAATTTCACCGGCTTCTCCTTCTTTCACATGATTTCCAAGCTCATCTAAAAATTCAACAATCAATAATTCGGGATGATGGTGTCCACCTCTGCCCTGCTCACACTCAGTAAATGCTGCTCCCATTTCGGTAGATGCATAGGTTGAATAAAGTTGTATGTTCCAACGTTCGGAAATACGCTTACCAAGAGCATTTAATTCAAAATTGGCAGTGCGTATAGGTTCTCCAATACAAATGGCCTTTTTGATACTGCTATTTTTATAGTCAATTTTATGTTGATCGGCGTAATCGAGCAATTTCAAAATAAAGGAAGGTACGGTGATTATTGCTGTTGGAGCAATTCGAAAAATAGTATCCCACTGTAATTCAGGTATACCGGAACCAACACGTACACAACCTGCACCTAATTTACGAGCCCCCATAAAATAAGCCAAGCCGGCCATAAATCGGCGATCGAGCGTTGTCATCAATTGATAAATCTCATGCTCATTTCCTCCCGTGCAAGCAAGTGAAATACTTTCGTTATAGGCAAGACGTTGCAAATCATTCTCACTTAATGCAAAGGTCACAGGATTGCCTAATGTGCCCGAAGTGGTAATATAATCGATTATTTTATCGGGACCCACACAACAAAAATCAGCACTTCTAATTTGCAAATCTTCTTTATCGGTGGTAGGAATTTTCTGTAAGTCTTCTAAACTTTTAATGGAAGAAATATCAATAGCATGTTGCTTAAAAAGTTCCTTGTAAAACTTGGAATGCTCAATTAAGTATGATAAAAAGCTTGAAAGTGCCTGTTCTTGAAATTCTTTAATTTCAGGTAATTGCTTTTTTTCAATTTCAGGAATATGTGTATTCACTAACTGACTAATAAATTAAGGATGCTTGGTATTGTATAATTTTACTGCATTCTTTAAATTTCGGTATTGAAAATATTCAACTGTATATCCACCTACCTGTGCCAAAAAAAATCCGGCAACTAAAGCCCTACCTTTATTGAGCTCTGCTCCGTCCATAGAAGAAGGATCTGCCGATTCAAAACCCAAAATAATAAAGCCTACAACACCTACTGGAATGGATGCAAATTTTAATATTGGTGAAAATACCGAGCAAGCTATACTTTTAGCGATGTAAGCGTTAATGTCCTTGTCCTTTTCAGCACGCAATATGCGCATTACTCGGTTTTTGCCTATAGGACGATTCTGGTAATAAAAGCGACGGCCATGAATTTCTATTTTCTCACTTTCCGGTGCCTGCAATTCGTTTTGGCTTTGAACATACTCAGAAGCTGCCGGGGCTGGTGCTGCTGTTTCAAAAACATCCTTACTTCCATTTGCATATCGAATCATAAATACTTCCGATTTCAACAAAGTTAAGGTATCGCTTCCTGTACTATCGTTAGCAGCTTTTATCAGATAAGTAATTTTTTCAGTACCCAATTCAATAACCTTACATTGCAGCTCATCTCCATTTTTCTTAATCAAAATATCTTGCGCCAAAACTGCAAACGAACTAAACAGCAGCATCAATAAACTTAAATATAAGTTCAATTTTTGTTTCATAAAAAGCCTGTAAGGATGTTAATTAATACCTACTTAAAAAATACAAGTTCCAAAAATAGGCAAAATAGACTTAATAAAATATTGCCTCCATTTTTGGAAACACTAGTTGCTTAAATTACCGTAAATTAACTATGACTTATAGAATTCATCCTTGTTTTCGCACCAGCATGGGAATTGGTTAAAGGTAACTTAACTTACAAAATTACAAATCAGGTAATTGTTTGTAATGTTAATTTAAGGATGACCGAAATAAGTTAGATTGTATTTTTCAACCGCCTTTTTGCGCATTGCTTTACTTTGTGAATTCAGCACAATTGAAGCTATTCCGGTACCTATTGCAGCTGCAGCCATTATACCTGATAAGGCTAAATAGTTTGCAGAAATTCCACCATTGACTGAATTAGCTGAGTTTAATGAGCCAACAATCAACAAAAAATACGAACTAACACCTAGCGGAATAGGAGCAAATCCGAGAAATTTTGATGTGCGTCTAGTATCTTGAGCTGCTTTAATCATTACACTCAACTGTTTGTCGTTTCTATTCAACACTATTGCATCAACATATTGAGGACTAAGCTTAAATTCGGAAATTGAATAACGATTGCCTGCAATAGTTACCGGGCTATTTTGCAAGTCAACCAAGTTTTTAGATCGGCTTCGTGGCGTATATATTTTTTGAGAAACATAATCTTCATTAGCTAAATTCGGTGCTGAGTTAAAAACTTCTTGGCTTCCATTTTTATAGTGAATCTGTAAAACCTCAGAACGATCTAGTATATAAATCGGTAATTCAGAATTTACTTGGGTGTATTTAATTGTTTGAGTATTTACTTCAAGTATTTTAGCAAGTACTATATCCCCATTTTTTTTGTAAAGTGTATCCTGTGCGGCACTGGTGAATATGCCAAATAATAAGAATATTAGAAGCGAATAAATTGGTTTCATTGCATCGAGTTTTTTTCAAACTTAACAATAAAAAGTAGGATTTATTGTTGCTTAACTTACAATTTATTTAATTAACTATAGGATGATTTTAATCTTGAGATTATTATCAAATAAATCAACAACAAGTTAAACTTTGGATGATAGTTGATGTGTAAAACTACTTTGCATTTAGAAGCATTCGCCTCTGAATTCAGCTATTTCGAATATGATAGCGGTTTTGCGAGAAGTGGAAACTAATTTAAATTGCATGTAGATTTCCGTTAATAAATTTCCTAAAGAATTCATACCCAAAAAACAAAATAAATAGAACAAGAAAAATCCTAATCAAAAAAAAATCCCCTCATATTTGATGAAGGGATTTCTAAGTATTTTACTCGTCTTTCTTTTTACTTGCTTTCGTTTTTGCAGCAGTTTCTTTTTTAGGTGCAGCTGCTTTTTTAGTAGCAGACTTTTTTACCACAGTCTTTTTAGCTTTATCTGGTGCAGCTTTTGCTCCTGGATTTACAACCGCAATTTTAGTTCCGGTTCTTCTTCTTTTTACTCCATAGGAGCCAATTGTAATTTTACCTTTTTTGGATCTTTTATCTCCTTTTCCCATGTTAAATGTATGTTTTAATTAAGTTCACAAATGTAGTAAAATTATTTTCTCACGATAATTTTCCGTTCGACTTTGCCATCAAATTGCAAATTCTATATAACAAACGTCCAGCTACGTTAGCATCCCAATCTGTATCACCGCTAGCAACCTCATTCAAATCAAAGCCAATTAATTGTCGCCCTGAATCAACCAATGTTTCAATTAAATACAAAACTTCTTCAAACTCCAAACCTCCTGCAACCGGGGTTCCGGTATTTGGACAAAGCTTTGGATCCAATCCATCGATATCAAAACTCAAGAATACTTTTTGCGGCAATTCTTCCACTATTTCTTGGTGTATTTGCTTTATACTTTTACCGGAATACACCGCATGTTTTAAATTTCGATCAAAAAAAGTTTTCACCCTTCCCTTCGAATTCTCAATGTAGTTAACTTCTTCTTCACAATAATCGCGTATACCCACTTGTACCAACTTCGAAACTTTTTTATTTTTCAATACATTGTACATTATAGAAGCATGCGAATATTCAAAACCTTCATAAGCATTTCGCAAATCACAATGTGCATCGATCTGTAAAACCGCAAAGGAATCGTGCTTTTCAGATAGTGCATCAATTAAACCTAGTGGTGTGCTGTGATCACCGCCTAATCCAACAACCAGCTTATTGTTATTTAAAAAATACAAGGATCGCTCTTTGACCCAAGCATTAAACTTTTGCGTTACTTCCACTAATTCTTTCTGTACTGATTTTATATCCGCTGCATTGGGGTCGTGTCCTTCACTCATTGCTTCAATGCAATGTGCTGCCTTTTCGCGCCACTCATCACTGGTGGCTTTCCATTCCTCTGAATATTCATCGAGGGATATTCCTAATTTCCAAGCGTCTTTAAATTTAGGGTCATACAAATCTATTTGACGAGAAGCTTCTAAAATACTAAGCGGCCCCTCTGCTGTTCCTGGTTTGTAACTAACTGTAACTTCCCATGGAAAAGGTATAATAACAATTTCTGATTCATCTATGGTAAATGGTAATCCAAAAATACCATGGTTCGTATTACCGATATCGTTGGGATTAAAATTTTGTATCTTAATTTGTTTTGAATTCATTTTTTACGAATTGTTTTATTATTTTTTAAGAATTTATTTTCATTGTTTGTTTGTATCGCAAGCTTTATCTAGAAATCATAGAGTGTATGAACGATCGGTATTTCGAGTTAATTAAATTCTGAAATTATACCTTAAAGTTAATGTCTGCAGCTTATTTCACAGTATATTAATAGCAACTATATAAAAAGAATGAACACATTTATACATCATTAGAAAGTGAAAGTGCTAAATTAAATTTTACAAAGTCTAGTGAATAAAATAATGTAAAACTAAAAAGCCCCCGAAACCGGAGGCTTTTTTAGTGTGTTCGGTGAGGAATTAATTATTTTCCTTTGTTCACCATTTCAGCTAATTCAGAACCAGCTTTAAATTTGCAAACTTTTTTAGCTGCAATTTTAATTTCTTTACCTGTTTGTGGGTTACGTCCTTTACGAGCTTCTCTTTTAGCAACTGAGAAAGATCCGAAACCTACTAAAGCAACTCTATCGCCTTTTTTCAAAGCTTTAGAAGTACAGTTTACAAATGCATCTAATGCTTTTTTAGCATCTGCTTTTGTCATCTTAGCGTCTGAAGCCATAGCTTCAATTAGTTCTTGTTTGTTCATTTTAATTTGTTTTTAAATGGTTAAAAATTAATAATTAATTGTTTAGAACAGGAGCAAATTTAGAGGAAATACAATACACTCCTACTCTACAGCACTAAAAAATGCGATTTTGTTGATAAATCGCATTTTTTGTTAATAACTGCTCCTGTAAGGGTTATGTCCATTGACTTACAGAAAGCACCAATTTTGAATGGGTTACTAAACCTAACTTACAGCACTTTTTTAGGATTACATTGGTCTGAAACATCTGATTTTTCAATAGTTTAAGACTGGTGTTTAAACAATTATTCAACTGCTTTCCAAGAACCCGAAAGTTGAAAGCCGCGTAGAAAATCCCCTACATTCATTTGCTTTTTACCGGCTAGTTGAATTCTAAGCAAATGCACAAATCCATCTACACAAGCTACTTTAATATATGTTTTTGAATCGCTCAGTAAAGTTCCTGGCAAATAATTGTGTTGATTTGATTCTGTTTTACCTTCAAATATTTTTATAGATATTCTATCTGAACCATCAGTAAATTCAGCAAATGCAGTAGGAAAGGGACTCAATCCGCGTATTTTATTTACCACGTTTAGCACACTCAAATTCCACTGAATTCGGCAATCTGTCTTGTGAATTTTTGGTGCTGATTTTAAAGAAGTACTGTCTTTAATTAATTGCATTTGTTCTACAGTCTCAATGCGCTCAGAGCAAATGTCATCCGTTGTTTTAAGCACCAAGTTGGCTCCCAATATCATTAATTTATCGTGCACAGTTCCTGCTGTATCATGCTCTTCAATAGGACAAACAGCCGAATGAATAATTTTACCCGTATCAATTTCGTGTTGTAAAAAAAAGGTAGTTACACCGGTCTCTTTTTCGCCGTTCATCACCGCCCAGTTTATTGGTGCAGCTCCTCGGTATTGAGGCAACAAAGAGCCATGCAAATTAAATGTTCCCAATGCGGGCATGTTCCAAACCCGTTCGGGCAACATTCTAAAAGCTACTACTATTTGTAAATTAGCATGAAGCTTTTCCAATTCTGTTATGAAAATTGGATCTTTTAAATTTTGTGGTTGAAGTACCGGCAACTGATGCTTCAATGCGCATTGTTTAACAGCCGATTGTTGCAACTGTAATCCACGACCTGCCGGCTTATCGGGGGCAGTGATTACTGCAACTACGCGATATCCATTTGCTAGTAATATTTCTAAAGAGGGTACAGCAAATTCGGGAGTACCCATAAATATGATTCTTAAATCTTCCTTTTGCATTTACTTAATTCGTAATTTATTTCTTAAATAAACAAGCGACAAACATCCCATTAAACCAAAATACACATATTCAACACACCATACCAATTCAATTCGCAGCTGCAATACTTTTACAACATACCAGGAAGCGAATAAATAAAATACGATGGTTACTACTTCTATTACCAAAGAAGCTAAAGTATTTCCTGTACCCGATACCGAACTTAATAATACAGATGTGATTGAGAACAACAGCAAAGATCCGCAGATTACATACAAGGACCCAAGTGTAGCTTCTATTAAGTTACCATCGTTTGTAAAAATCGATAACAACAAACGTGGTTGTACTAAGTTTAACAAGGTTAGTGCTAATGTGGTAACAAAACACAATACAACAATTTTCTTTATCAAAGTCATTAGTTCATTGCTTCTACCTTGTCCTATTAAATTACTAACTAAGGTATTGGTTGCCGAACTAAAGCCCATTAACGGAATCATTAATATCATGTAGATGTTTCGAATCAAATTGGAAATAGCCAAAGGGCGCTCACCCATTTTTTCAACTATTAAAAAAAACACAAACCAACTCCACACAGCTATAAAGGTTTGAAACATAGAAGGAGCAGCAACAACAAAAATACGCTGAATGCGTTCGGCTGAAAGTTTAGAAAAATTAAACAGTCCGTACTTTTTCCGGTCAACCGTAGTAAATGTGTATGCTACTATAAAAAGTAAATATGCAATCTCCGAAATACTGCTTGCCATCGCCGAGCCGGCAATACCCATGGGTGCAAATCCAAATTTTCCAAACACAAAAATATAATTGAGTATAAAATTGGAGATAGCAGAAACTAGTGTTGAGTAAATAATAATTCGGGTGGATGAAATTCCTATGAAAAATGAACGAATACTAAGTCCTAAAAATGAAAAAAAAATGCCCCATGAACGATTATCAATATAAACAATACTACTTTGTAAAACATCGGGAGACTTCACAAAATAAGTTAGTAGCCAAGGAGAAACAAATTTTAGAAATAGATACAGAACAAGTGCAAGCGGTAACATAAAATAAATGGAGTGATCGAGCACCCTTCCTATTTCGCGGTGATTATTTTCTCCGTCAAATCTTGCAATTATAATTTGTGTTCCTATACTAAATCCTAATCCTAGCATAAACACAGTAACATAAAATAATCCTGCAATAGCAGATGCTCCAAGGGCAACCTCATTTACACGACCTAAGAAAGCTGTGTCGGTAACATTTACCACAGTTTGTGCAACACCCCCCAAAATAATTGGATAGGAAATATTCCAGATGGATTTGTAATTGATGGATTGTTGCATAAAAGTTTCGTTTGAAACTAAATTAATAGGAAGAAGCTACCATACAAAAAAAGGATTAAAACTATCCTTTGAAAGAATTTGATTTAGGCCAACTCAGATTGTAGTCCCAGCATTTTAATTGCCGTAATTGCAGCTTCAACCCCTTTGTTTCCATGTTTTCCACCACTGCGTTCATAAGCTTGTTTTTGAGTATTCGGAGTAAGTACTCCAAAAATTACGGGTTTGTTATATTTCATACTTACTGCTGTAATTCCATTTGCAACCGCATCGCATATAAAATCAAAATGCCTTGTTTCACCCTGAATAACGCATCCGAGGCATATCACCGCATCAATTTCTTTATTTTCAGCCATCCATTGTGCTCCTAAGGTTAATTCAAAACTCCCAGGAACGTATGTTTTAACGATGTTTTTAGCAAGTGTGCCATGTTCTAACAAAGCATGCATGCAACCGTCAGCTAAGGCTTCTGTTATTTCTTCATTCCATTCGGAAACTACAATTCCAAAACGCATTTTTTTTGCAGAAGGTATTTTTGATGCATCATGCACAGATAGATTTTTTAAAGAAGAGGCCATTATTCGTATATAAGTTTTAAGAATGCAGAATTAAGAATAATTTTTTTAATGAAAGGACTTGATTTTGCTAAAGGTAATTTATCGCTATAAATGCAGCATACAAGAATTAGTATTTTGATTCAATTCTAACACATTAATTGTATCGATTGAAGCTTTGTTTAACCTGAGTTAGGCTCAAAAAAAAGTCGCTAACAGAATTTCCGTTAACGACTTTTATTGTGGTAAAACAGCTTATTAAGCTCCTGCTAATGCTTTTGCTCTCGCTAAGTATTTATCAACTTCTCTTCCTTCTGCAGTTTCAGCATAATCTGATTTTAGTTGCTCGTAAATTTTTACTGCGTTGGTATAGTTTTTTTGATCTTCATAAGCCAATCCTGCTTTCATTAAATAAATTGGAGTGGTAAATTTATTTTCTCTCAATTTGGCAGCTTTTAAATAATATGAAATAGCTTCTTCAGACTTTCCTAATTCCATGTTAGCATCACCAATAGCACCCACTGCAATTGGACCTACAACCTGATCATCGCATTCAAATTCATTTAATTGATCAATTGCATTTTGGTATTCACCCTTTTTTAAATAACAAATACCAAGATAGTAATGTGCTAAATTTTCGGCCTTGGTAAAGCCATATTCATCAATGATGTATTTAAAGCCTTTAAAATTGCCATCTCCGTTAATAGCCTTATCGATTGAATCTTTTTCAAAATATTTCTCAGCCATAAACATTTCCTTCTGCGCATCAAGCTCTTTCGGGCCGATGTATAATTTATCCCAGGCAAAATAACCCGCAATAATTACAACAATACCAATAACGATAACGGCAAGGCTTCGTTTATTTTCTTCAATATAACGCTCAGTTTTACTGTAAACTTCCTGAACATCAACTAATACTTCGTCTTTTTCTTGTGCCATTGTTTTTAAAAATTGAGGTGCAAAATTAATTTTTTTTATGAAGTTAGCACTATATAATATATACTTTTGCACAAATTTTTATTTATGCAACAGCGTTTTATTGTAATTATTGGGGTTTTACTACTCATCGATTTCTATTTTTTTCAATCTATACTTACCCTTCTTAAAAATTCAACCCCAGCACGAAAATCAACAGTTATAAGTATTTACTGGGGATTTACTATTTTTTCGGTAATGCTCTTGCTGATTAATTTTGTTTATCCCTTTCGCGAATGGAATCAATATATTCGCATTTATGTGGTTGCTTTTGTTGTAGGAGCGCTTATTTGCAAAATAGTAGGAAGTGTTTTTTTACTGGCTGATGATGTTATT
>WBZU01002873.1_pt1 | contig 11614 bp, 5 predicted proteins | sample 5204311 | NCBI WGS metagenome assembly WBZU01 (sample SAMN12344359, study PRJNA552823) | activated sludge metagenome | biome: Activated sludge suspended growth; feature: Nitrification reactor; material: Wastewater; isolation source: activated sludge from nitrification reactor of wastewater treatment... | reverse complement strand
ATTCGATTTTCTTTGCTCTTCCAATGAAAACTCGTCCCGTGGTATCGTGGTTCCCATGAAGCTTCGTCGATGGTTCTGCGTGGGGATGTTGGGCTTCTTCTCCGCGTTATCCATGCCTGTGCGGGCGGATGTCGCGCCCATACCCGAGCGGCCGGTCGATTGGGACGAGCATCCTTCGCCCATGCCGCAGGAACCTCCGGACGACGCGCTCGCACGACGTTTGGTCCCGCTCGCGGCGCTTGGTCTTTCGGCCCTGACATTGTTATGGTCGGCCAAACGGTCGCGTACGAATCGACTGAATCGACGGAGGGCCTCGTGAGTCATCTGTTTGGCAATGGGCGCTTCGAGACGCTGGGGGAACCCAAGCACGTTTGCATGGAGCGCTCGGTTTTGTGGAAAATGACGCATTGGTGGCCCGAGCGCATTCCAACGACGTTCGGGCCGCGAAATGATTATTGGTTGTCCGGTTTTGAACGAACGACGGGACGCCCGGCTCTGATTTCACCGCGAGGTTATGGTTTTCAGTGGAAATACGACCTCGAGCTGGAAGCTGTGGCGCGCCGAATACAACGTTTGGCGCTACCTGGAATCCTGCCCATTTTGCATGTCGGTGGAGGAATCGTTTTTGCCGATCCTCCTCCGGCGCAACCAAGGCCGACGCTTCCATTCGAACAGGCTGCGCGACTTGCGTTCGACATCGCCGAAAAAGCGGCGCGTCTACATGCCGAAGGTTGTCGGGACTTGGCCTTCGGACCGTCAAACTTGCGCCTCGTTTACGCGCAAGGGGTTTGGCAGGTACAGTGGATCGTTCCCGGCGTCGTTGCTTTGGATGCGTATGACCGCCTCGAAGCGCTGCCGCGGGAAGCTCGGAAACCAGAAATAAACAGCCCGCGCTGGCATTATGGTCTGGATGCGATTTCTCGCGACATTTGGCGCATCGCGGATTTTTTCTTGGACGTGTTGCCGCCCCACGAACGAATGACTCCTCCAACGAATGCCGGAAAGTCGTTTGGCGCGGAGTATTCGTCGGCTGAGGTTGCCTCGGCATTGACCACGTTGCTGCGGGTATCCGCCGGCGGACCTCGAGAAGCAGGCATCGAAGACGTCGCGACGCTCGCTCGGGCGCTGGCGGTCATGGCGAATTTGCCTCGGTATGCCGCGAATGCATTGCCGGTTGTCCGAGCGTTGCCGAAGGTTTTTCCCGATTGGGATGAAGTCATTGCGGAAGGCGAAGCGTGGCTCGCGTCCGAGCCGCATTACAAGGAATCGATTCAGCTTACGCTCGCGGGCGCATACCATCAGCGGGCGAGTCGTTCGTGGGCGCGAGGCGCTTTGATTCACGCTTTGGAAGACGTGGACAAAGCCATAACGCACGACCCGTTTTTCACGTATCAAACGACGCGAGCGGTTTTGCTGGACGCACTGCGGCGTCATGAGGAGGCTTTGGCGATTTTGGAGACGATACTCCTGGAGCCGCCGCCGGTCGGGGACAATCCGTCGCGCTGGGGAGCTCGCACCGATGCTGTTTCAAGCGAAGAAATGAGTCGCGCGTATCTGGCGCGCGGATTCTTGTCATGGCGCGCCCGGCGATTTCCGGAGGCATTGGCGGATGTGCGCAAGGCGCATGAACTGCACGCTTCGAAGCAAACGCAACATGCGCTCGAACGATTGCAACGTCGTGTTGGGGCGTGAGGATAGCAGAGAGGCGTCGTTCGGGTGGATCAGCCCTCAGCGAGCTTGATGGGCGCGGCGAGCCTCGAGATCCCGGCCGTCGCCGTGGCACGTCTCGCAAGCTTCATAACCCGACGCCGACGTCATCGTTTCCGCATGCGCTTTGGACGACGACGAGGAATGGCAACCCGTGCAAGCAACGCCCCAATCGAGCGCCGGCTTTCCCTGGGCTGTCGGATGCGAGCGGTTCGTCGGGTGAAACACGTCCGATGCCGTATGGCACTTGGCGCATTCTCCGGCACCATTGGGCATTGCGGGGAATGTCTCCGCGTGAATCTCGTGCAGCACCGTCCGGAAATTCACCGCCGGGCCGGGCGTCGTGTGACACATCAAGCACGTGTCCGCCGACAATCGGCCGCCTCCGTGAAAGCTGATATAGTCGTGGCACGTATTGCAGCTCTGCGTATCGGATAGCTTCGAATACGGCTCGAGCGTCGTCGACGAAGCGCCATACAAGAAGTCCGTCAATGTCGACGACGTCGTATCGCGATACGTTTGCCATTCGTATGCCATCGCCGAACCACTCTTGTATTCCACCGAGCGATAACCCCAAAGCGCCACGGTGTAGGTTCCATCGACGAGCGGTTTGCCGCGCCAATCGCCCCACGTCTCGTCGAGCCCCGGAGCTTCGGCGAGCGGCGCGTAATACCACGCTTGCAAGGAATCGCCGAGTTTTCGTTTCCAGCCGAATCGACCGTCGGTTCGATACGACAACACATACGCATTGCCCATCGTTCCCGAGCCGCTCAACGTGAGCGTTCCGGCTGCGGCATTGAGCGTGTAATGGTTTGTCAGGCCTTCTTGACGATAAGCCATGGTGGCTTCTTGCACCGACGCGCCCGCATTGTGGGCATAACGCAAAGGCGTCGATAACGTGAGGCGTTTCAACGTCGTATCGATGGCGCTGACCCGGGCGTATTCTTCGTTGGCCGTTCCATCTTCCAGCACGATGTAATCGTTCGCCGCCAGGCCTGCGTCCAGCGCATTCACGAATACGTAGCGAGCCAATGGCGTGTTGGCCGTGTTCGTCGTCGTCGCAGCTCCCACGAGCGCCGTACGTTCGAGCAACGTTTGGCGACCGTAATACACGGGGAGGTTTGCCGCGGTAAACACCTGATTGGCGGATCCATCAGCATCGCCGAGGTATTCCAATTGCAGGTCCATCGGGACTTTCACGGTGTAGCTCGCCGCCGGGGCAATCATATCGAAGTAGAATCGATCCGTCGCCGCAAAGGCCGTTCTTCCCGCAACAATCGCGAAAAGCGCCGGATTCGGCGCCGGGGTTTTCACGACCGTCATGTAGAAGTTATTGCCTGCCGCCGCCGCCGTCGTTCCAATGGCGATATTGAAGGCCACCGTTCCATCCAGGCTCGTAAAGCGTTGCGTGTTGCTCGTGCTCGCCGGAAGAGCCCCGGAACCCATCGCCCCGCTGGACGATCCGGTCACGGTATACGTCAAGGGCCCCGTGAATGCGATCGTAATGGTCTGCGCGACCGCCGTGGGGCTCAAGACGACGTTACTGATTGACGAACCCGAGGGATTCGTGCCGACACCCGCGGAGAGCGCTCCGGTGCCCAATGCGCCCGAGGCTACACCGCTGATGTTGAATGCGGTCGACGACGTGAAATCCACGACAAACGTATCGCTCATTGCATTGGCGAGCGGATAGATTTTGCTCATGGTGCCTTTGTTTGTCGTCGCCGCGGCTGCCAATCGACCGGAGACATCGAATGGCGTTGCCGTGAGGGCACCCGGAATGACCACTTGTCGATTTTGTGTCGGTCCGCTCAGCGCCAAACTGAAAGAATCGAAATACGTAATCGGCACGGGCATGTTGGCCGCGTCTTTGATGGTGAACGAAACGCTCGGCGCATCACCCGGGAGGAATCGACCGCCCATACCGGTCGCTCCGGACACGCCGGAGAGGGCAATCGTCATCGTGGGCGTCGTGACGGGATCGAGCACCGGATGGATATGCGAGTCACGCACCGAGAACATCGTACCTTGCTCGACGTGACAAACCTTGCATTGGTTTTCCGGCGCATTGGCGGGCATGGAGAAACCATTGACGACGTAGGGCTTGGCATAATCCAAGTCGTCATGGCACGAGCCGCACGAGCCTTTGCCGGGTTCGGCGAATGCGTTATTGCCTTGAGCCGGCGCTGCCAGAGGTCCCATGCCGTCGGGATCGCCGTGGCAATTGAAACACGACGTGACGCCTTTGCGGACGTTGTCGTCTTTTGTCTTATTGGCGGCGGACAACGCCGAATACCCCGTATCTTTGGGCATTGCGATGCGTGCATTCGGGAACGAAGGGAAATTCACGCCCGAAAAATCCTTCGCGCCGACGACGTACGGCGTACCGGTGCCATAAACGCGCGATCCATCGGCGGCAGTGGTCAAACCCTGCACCGAAGGCAGATGCGCACCATTGTGCAGTTTATGGACCATCACCTTGAAATCGATGGTTTGCGGCGTTGGATCGGCCATATCCGTGCTGTTCATGTCTTCGGCGCCGGACGTATGACACGTAATGCAAATGTCCGGCGTGCGGAACTTGCCTTCGTGCATGCGAAAATCGATATGGCAGGCATTGCAATTGCCCACGCCGACGACTTCGCGCTTCGATAACGTGGTCGTATTGAGGCCGAAGTCGTACGTGGCGCTATTGGCATCGGGATAGGTTTGTCCCTTGATGAAGTAGTTCCTGGAAAACGCCATCGCGACGGTGTAGGTGCCTTTGTCGAGCGGTCCCGTGAGCTCGCCGTCGGTGAACTTGGTCGTGTCGTTGATGGGCACGCCATAATCGGTGGGAATGGGCGAATCGAACGTATATGTGTAGCTGCCGTCGTCGTTGAGCTTCGATTTCGTGGCGACGTCCGACAACACCAACGCATCCCGTGTCGAGGGAATGATGTGCTGGTAATTCGACGAAGGTCCCGCCACCCAAATATCGGCGCTGTCGAGGTCTTTCAATGGCAGAATGCGCCCCGATTTCGTCGTTACTTTGAACGTGACGCTGATCTTATCGCCGGGAGCAAAGCTGCCATCGCCATTGCTCGCGCCACCCGCCGAGATGATGTTTACCACAACGCCGGGCAGATTTTCCCAGACGTCGAGATTCGCATCCATCGGCGGATCGAGCAATTGTCGCGTTCCATCGGAGCAGCTCAATACGGACGAACCGCCGCCCGCATCCACGATCGAGCAATTCGTGCCGTCATTGACCGTGACGGGCATTCCGTCGGGGCACGTAATCGTTTTCGTGCCGTCGCCATTATCGACCACGGAACAAGACGTTCCATTTTTGACGGTCGTCATGGTGTTGTCGGTGCATGTAATGGTGCTCGTGCCATCGCCGTTGTCTTTGACGGTGCACGAAGAACCGGGCGAGCCATTGGCAATCGTAACCGGAGCAGTATCGGGGCAAGTGATGGTTTTCGTGCCGTCGTTGTTATCGACGACGGTACACGAAGTTCCGTCCTCTCCTTTGGGCCCCGCCGGTCCGGCGGTGCCGCAGCCCAACCCCACGACAAAGGGCGATAGGGCAAGAAGAAGTCGCAATCTCATGATTAACCTCCAAGGTTTGACGCGATGTCAATACCTGTATCCGTGACAATGATGCAACCCGATTACGTCATGAACCCGAATTGTTCATCCATCCATAAGTGATGTAACGGTTCGTCACTTGTAACGTGACGACATACCAACGGATTGACGTGATGGGCATTGGGGAAAAAATAACCATTCCGGCGTGAATGTCCCATCCGGTTGGCGGATGGCCAAGAGCACCACGTCGAGCGCAGTCATTTGTCCCGGCACCACTGAGGATGATCCCCGGACGAATTTACTTGAGTTCGTCGCGTTCGTACGATTATCTTCGCGCTCGTTCCCATGACGTCTTCCGATGGTGCGGCACGAATCGATGATGGGTGCACAAACGGTCTTTCGGACCTCGCTCTCGGGCGATCGTGCCCTTGCGTGTCGGTTCGTAACCAGCTCTTCGCGGCGCACCAGGGTGACGCGATTGCGTTTCCGGCAGGGCAACGTCGGGGATGTTTGCCGCCGTTGCGATCGGACATGAGGAACGACACACGGAGAAGATGATGTCTCGGCAGGCTTTTGGACGGTGGGGAGCAGAGCTTTCGGACGACGATTTTGCCTGCGCCTTGGCATTGCGGGGCGTTATCGAAGGCCGCCTGCACTTGCATCCGTACCGCGGCGATATCGAGCGAGAACAGATCGACGTCGACCACGAGCTGGAATGGGTGCTGATCCAGCCATTGGATCAATTTCCTGTCGAGGCAGCCCAATTGGCCGGCCAATGGAAGAACATCGTCGGTCAGCTCGGACATGAACGGCTCCCGCGATTGCAGATGACGCCACAACAGAGATACTTCGAAGCGCTCGACCCGGTTTGGCTCAACCAAACCCTCGCGCGTGGCGCCACGCATGTCGCTGCTATTTCGTGGGGGTTTGTTCCGCCGCAACATGATTTCACGTGGGCTTGGCCCATTGATATTGCATTGTTCCCGAATCCGGCGTCGACTCGTTTGCGCGAGCAATTACGGCCGGGAAGGTGGTCGACCGATTTCGTCTCGGTTGTCGACGCGACGAAGGATTCTTCCGCGGCATGCGAAATGCTCCTGATTCCCGGGAGTGCAAAACGAGCATTGGCCGATATTTTGGCGGCGACCCGTTTAGCTCGAATTCATACCGTCGTCGTTCTCGGAGGTTTCGAGGGAGCGCCCGAACCTCTGGTTCTTCTCGACGCACTGCGCGCCCAAGCACGCGCCGAAGCAGCCATTGCGGTGCATGTTCCGGAGGACGAACGAGGCGCGTGGGTCGAGAATTTGATTATTGAACTGTCGCACAATCGGCCTCTCGATGCTGCGGTATTTGCGGCATCTCGGCGGGGTGCGCAGGCGACGATTCCCATGATCGTCTGTGCTCGCGGCGCCATGGGGGAGGCTCGCCTTTCCCAATACGCCGACCGATTGATTCGCGATTTGCGAGCCGCGCCGAACGACGCGGGGGTCACGATTCCGCCGGAAACGTCGGCATGGTTCAATCTGCCGCAAACGAAATCATTGCGCGTGTTGGGGGATGCCTTGGCGAAGGGAGCCGAAAGCTTTCGGTGGGATCGCGAAAGCGAAGGAGCGACCCATTTGGCCAAATTGCGGGTCATTGTCGAACCGGCCCTTCGTTCCACGCCGCGCGACTCGTCCGGAAGGCGAATTCAGGCGCGGGTTTTCGATAACGAAGCCATGGACGCGACAGTTCCGATCACGACCACCTTGCGCCCGCGAAGACGCTACGCGATCGACGTGCGTATCGGCGCGGATGGCGAAGGCTGGGTGACCGCAACCGAAGTGTTTCCGGAGGAAAAACGTCCCCTGGGCAAACGCGTGCTCACGGTTGTCTTTACCGAACCGCGACTATGTCGGGATCCCCAAGTGGCGACGCTCATTCTGCCGCCGGAAGGCCAGAGCGATCCTTGTCGGTTTTTCCTGTACACCGGTGACGCTTACGGCGCCGTTGATGCACGAATCACCGTCCTGTATCGAAATCGCGTCCTGCAAACAGCTCGATTACACGCTTCCGTCGTTGCCGACGATGCTCAAATCGAGAACGTTGCCGAGCCGGCCATTCGCCTCGACGTCGAAGCCGTCGTTCGCCCGGATTTGCATTCGCTCGAACGGCGCTCGACCTTCGATGCCGCCCTGCTGTTGAATCACGACGAACAGGGAACGCCTCGATTGAGTAAATTCGTCGACGGGCGGGCGTCGTACGTGGAAATCGGCCAACTACGCGATGTCGTGGATAAACTTGGACGCCGACTTGGAAAAATCGCCGTCGATGAAGACGTGTTTGAAGGCCTCGATTCCGACCCGACGAAGCAATTGCTGCGCGATCTGGCGATTGATGGCAAAGCCCTCTACGACGGACTCGTCGGCAATGACGTCGTGGACCAAAGCGTCGCGTGCGCTCGGCGCATTCAGATCATCTCGGCCCGTGCCGATGAAATTCTCCCTTTGGAATTCTGTTATTCGAGACCGGTTTCGCTCGGGGCAATGCCCTGCAAAAAAGCAGCGGAAGGCCTTCGCAATGGGACGTGTTGTGGCGAGCATTCGGACGACGACGACACGGTGGTTTGTCCTTTGGCATTTTGGAACCTGAGCAAAGTCATCGAGCGCCACGCGCACAACAGCGAATACAGAAAACAAATCCCGCGCGGCACCGATTATGCGCTCCAAATCGAGCCGGTGGAGGGCCGGGATAAGTTGTCGCTCTTTTCGGCGGGCGTATTTGCAGCCTCGGAAAAGGCTCGGGACGTCGAGGCGGCGCCGGTGGACCGGCTTTTCAAGACCATTTCTCGCTTGACCGAAGGAAATGCCGAAGAAGTGGTGACATGGCCCGATTGGGTCAATGTCATTGATCAACGAAAACCCACGCTCCTCGTCTTGTTGTCGCATACCGAAATGGTGGACAAACACCCCAGCATTGAAATCGGTGCCGCCGATCTTCTTTCGCCTGCGCAAATCATGCCCAAGCATGTGCGCATTGCACCTGCGCCTCCGCCCTTGGTGCTCTTGATGGGGTGCAAGACCGTGCAGGAAGAAGTGCGGTTCGAGAATTTCGTCGCCCCATTTCGACAAAAAGGAGCCGCTATCGTCGTCGGAACGCTCTCCGCCGTACTTGGCCGACACGCGGCGGCAACAACCGATGCACTGCTCCATGCATTGGCCGAAGCGAGTGCCTCGGCCGCGCCCATGACGTTTGGCGATGCATTGCTCGATATTCGTCGACGTCTCGTGGCGGCGCAAACTCCCATGGCCTTGACCATCATCGCATTTGGCGATGCCGATTGGCGACTCTAACCCGTTTCATTGGAGAAAACATGCTTTCGATCGAAATGCTCCCGGCCAACTTTGGTGACTGCTTGTGGATCGAATACGGTGACGCGAAAGCGCCCAACCGAATCCTCATCGACGGCGGTACCTCGGATACCGAAGCGAGGTTACGCAAACGAATCGAGGCCGTCGAGGGGCCGTGTCATATCGAGCTTTTCGTCATTACGCACATCGATATCGACCATATCGACGGCGCGCTCAAACTTCTCAAGAAAATGCCGAAGAACCTCACGATTGGCGAAGTGTGGTTCAACGCTTATCGGCATTTGCCCATACCCGACGACACACTGGGTCCAATACAAGGCGAAGACGTCTCCAAATTGCTCGACAAATTGAAAATACCTTGGAACTCGTCTTTTGGAGGCGAAGCCGTGGTCGTTCCGGAGGATGGTGATTTGCCGGTCATCACCACGCCCGGTGGCGCGAAGTTGACCTTGTTGTCGCCTTATCCCGCGCAACTCGCCACCCTTCGTGACGAATGGGAAAAGGTTTTGCCGCAGGAAGGATTCGTTGTCGGCGGTGGGCTCGTCGATAAACCGGCAAGCGACGAACCCGATGATTTGCTCGGTGAATTGGATGTCGACGCGCTGGCCGACGCCAAATCCAAGGCGGATAGGACCGCACCCAATGGGAGCAGCATTGCGATGCTGCTGGCCGTCGGAAAAAAGAAGATTCTGCTCGGTGCCGACGCCTTCGCCCCGACGTTGGAAAAATCGATCAAACGCCTTCGCGGCCGATCGAATAAGCCCTTGGCCGTCGATGCATTCAAGGTGCCGCACCACGGGAGCAAGGGCAATTTGAGCTCGTCCCTGCTCGAAACACTTCAATGCAAACAATACCTCATTTCCACCAATGGAAAGAAACACAAACACCCCGACAAAGAAGCGATCGCGCGCATCTTGGTGCATGGCGGGGACGAAAAGGTGATTTGCTTCAACTATCGCACCCAATTCAATGAAATCTGGGAGGACGACGAGCTGTACGAAAAACACGGCTACTCGACCGTTTATCCGGAGGATGGCAAAGACGGATTGACGTGTTTGCTTTAGCCCTTCCCATGCGTACGACGAATCTCCGCTTCGTTTTTCCGGCGGCCGTCATGCTTGCGGCTTGCTCGCGTCATGAGCCGTCGCCGGTGCAATCCACGCCCCCGCCCGTGGCGAGCTCGGCGCCATCGGTTGCAACAAACGCGCCGCGACCGACCGAATCGGCAGCCCCGGTCGCGTCGAACGAATTCTTCATCGCCCCGCCGTCGGATGGTTCGAATCTTTTGCCGCCGAGTCCCGCTCCGTCCGCTCAGCCCCCGACGCTCGATCCCAAGAACACCGACACGACGGCGCGCGAGCCTGGGACGAGTGAAGATGGAATGTGCGACCCGGAAAAACCTTATGTCCCTTCGCCGGATCGCCGCATGTATGCCGTTTGGCAAACCTTTTCCATGCCGCTCGGGAAAAACTTGGGAATGGGCACCCTGCGGGCGCTCGAAGATTCCCGCGTGACCAAGATCGAGCGCCGTGGAACGCATCCTGTCTTGCCGCCGTGTGATCTCTTGCCGACGCGCATCGAGCTCAGCGATGCCGCCGGTAAAACCTTACAAGTCGAAAAAAAGTGGCCTCAAACCGATATCATCCACCACGAAATGGGTCCGGGAGCCACGATCATCGAAATCGTCGAAAAGGTACAATGCCTCGCGAGCTGCTGGTGCGGCGACGGCCATGGGTTTTGGCGGATCGAAGACGGCAAGATGGTCCGGCACACGGGTCGGGTTGTCGAAAAAAACGTCAAAGGCACGAAACCCGAAGTGGGAGCGATCATCACGGCGCGCGGCGTGACGCACGGTTGTTATGAGAGCAGCGTTTTTGAAAAGGACAAACAGGGCCGTCCGACGCTCGTCATTCAACGTCGGGCGATGGGCACGACGATTACCGCGACCGAGCGGCATTATTTCGATCAGGGCGAGTGGAAGGTGAGCATTTCGGAGTTCAAGGGTCCGAGCGATTGAGGGGCCGATTCAGACGACGTTGGGCATGATGATCATTCCCAGCGACGCCGAACGATTCATTTTCACCGAAACGTTTCCTCCGACCTCCGTCGCGTCATTTCGCGACAAACAACGTTCCGGCTTCTTTGTTCGCGCCTCCCGCCAAACTTGCGTGGGTAAGCACGAAAAGCTGCGGCCCTGCGACGTGCAGATCCGCCGGCTCGTAAGCGTCTTTGGCCGGCGTGAGGATCTCTTTGATCGCCAAGGTTGCCGCATCGAGGCGATAGATTTTGCCCGGTTGTGTGGCCGCGACAATCTCCTCACCCGCGTTTTGCAATACGTACACGAGCTCTCCGAGCATGGCCTTGTGCGTAACTTGCCCCGATGTGGGATCAATTCGCTCGACCGATCCGCCATCGGTGATATACACCGCATTCGTGCCTATCGCCAAATGCATTGAATCCGTTACGGTTATCGCGAGGTCGGCAAGAGGAGCCAACGTTTTTTGATCCACGACGGAGATCTGTTTGCCGTGCGCGACCCAAACTCGACCAAAACCAACGCCCAAGTCCCAAGCATTGGCGCCAAGCGCTGCGGATTGCGTCAGTTTGCCGCTTGGAAGCTCGATACGCACAATCGACGAGTCCGCGGATGAATTCCCTTTCCACGCCAAAACCCATAATGCTCCATCGGCGAAAACCATGCCGTGCGGAGAATCGGCGACGCGCGCAAACGCCTTGGCGGCGTAAGTCGAACGATGGATGCTCCAAATGGTTTGATCGGTTTCGCACACGGTGTAAAGAATCTCGTCGGGGCCGGATACGATTTGCACCGGGAGACGGCCCACCGCGACGCGTTTCTTCACGGTATTCGTCTCGAGATCCACGTGAGCGACGCTGCGCGCCCCGCTCTCGGTAATCCAGGCGGATCCATCGGCCACGTAAAGCGCTTCGGGCCATTTGCCCAATTGAATCGATTTGTCTACGGT
>WBZU01002871.1_pt1 | contig 11619 bp, 7 predicted proteins | sample 5204311 | NCBI WGS metagenome assembly WBZU01 (sample SAMN12344359, study PRJNA552823) | activated sludge metagenome | biome: Activated sludge suspended growth; feature: Nitrification reactor; material: Wastewater; isolation source: activated sludge from nitrification reactor of wastewater treatment... | reverse complement strand
ATTTAAACCTAAAATATAAATGTGAACATTTACTAATCATATTTATAAAGATTATAAAAAAAGCCGGAAAGAGAGTAACTTCCGGCTGTAAATTTATATCTGAAAAAACTTTGAAAAAGACATTTATAAATATTGATAATAAAATCATTGTAATCATTCAATCATAATATCATAGTTCAAATCCATTCATTAAAATCACTCAACCCCGTTTATACATCGAAGTACGTCTGCTCTTCATCCTTAAACAGCTTCAGCACCTCTTCAGGGCTTTTTGCTTCTTCCAGTCTTTCCCTGAAATCATCTTTATTCATGAGTCTGGATATTCTGCTCAATAGTTTTATGTGAGCATTCAGAAGGCTTTCCTTACCGACTATCAGAAATATGAACTTCACAGGTTCGAGATCAATTGAATCAAAGTCTATCGGTTCTTTCAGTATTGCAAATGCAGCTACAATATCCTTTATCTCATCGGTCTTTCCGTGCGGTATCGCAAAACCTTTTCCCACACCGGTCGACACAAGTTTTTCCCTTTCAAAAACACACTCCCTTACTTTTTCTATGTCAAGCATCAGACCTGACCTGCTGGCAAGATCTATGATCTTGTTTATTGCGTCGTCCTTGTCCGTACATTCAAGATCAGTCTTGATAATTTTTTCGCTGAGTATATCACTTATCTTCATAACTTAAAAATAATTAAATTGTAAAAAATGATTCTATAGTTAATATTAAATTGTTAGTATATAATTGTTGTTTACCCTATACGCTTTAATCAACATAACTCTCCACTTTAGCCTTAAATTCTTTCATGATCTTCCGTGATTTTTTTTCCGAAGCAGATTCCACATTCAGATGAACAAAGTTTCTGTCCTTATCCGGAATGCATAAAACATTTGTATCATCATCTATAAATATTTTCACTCCGTCAATCAATTCCTGTCTGTATTGAATTGTATCTTCCATAAACTTTCTCATGATAGTTCCTTTTTCATCCTTTGAGCAGTTGATATTTTCTTTCAGCATGAATAATCTCGGAGTATTTTTATCAAGTTCATCAATGGACTTATTGCTTCTTGCTATAAGTTCAAGTATCTTCGCAACTGTAAACATACCGTCTGTAGCATAAAGAAATTCAGGGAATAAAAATCCGCCGCGCGTACCTCCTACAAAGCTTATATCCTTATCATCACAAGCCATCATCATAGAATAATGAGTGTCCTTTAATCTTACAACTTCAACGCCGAATTCTTTAGCTACAAGGTCAACTTCGCTTGTTGCCTGGACAGGCACAGCGATCTTCTTTACATTGTCTGTGACAAGCAGATATAATTTTAAAACAAGAACAAGGAATCTGTCTCCGTCAAGCTGTTTACCTTTTGCTGTAGAAAGCCATATCTTTTCACCGCCTGCATCTATCATGAATCCAATATCATAATTAAGAGACTTCACTACATAAGAAAAATGATCCAGAGAACTTCTGAACTCTTCCTCCGAACGCGTTATCTTCTCAAGGTCAAGATGTGCAGATAACGAAACTATATCGCAGTTGAATTCTCCTAATATATTAGGAAAGATTGTTGAAGCAATTCCATAGGAATAATCAATGACTACTTTGAACTTTCTTTTCCTTATTGCCTGAAGATCCAGACAGTTTAAAAAGTGTTTCTTGTATTTTTCATTCGTTCTTTCCTGGAATTTGAACGAACCAACTTTGTTGAATTCAGCGCGCTTATATTCTTCACTGAAAAAGATTCTTTCGATTGATTTTGTCTTGTTACCTGATAGATCTTTACCGTCGGTATCAAAGAAAATTATATCCGTCGATCTTTTATCAAAAGGAGATTTCCTTACAAAGATACCACCTGTTCCTTCGCCGCTCTTTAGTTCCTGTCTTAATATTGGTATTGGAATCACCTGTGAGTCAATTACATTAACACCGGCAGACATAATTCCGCTGGAAATCGAACGCTTGATCATATTGGAAATGTAATCACTGTCCCTTGCTAAAATTATTTTCTTTCCCTGGCCAATATATGCACCATAGACAGATCCAAGCTTTGCTCCGAATTCCGGATTTATCTGAAGATTTGAAAGACCCGTTATTCTCGAATCGGAAAACAGGTCACTGAAAAATCTGTCATCGTAAATAAGGCTTCTTATGACTTTGTCATTATTTTCGATCTGCTTGTTATCCCAGATCTTTATGCTTGAGCTGATGTATACATTCTTCCCTATACGGCAGTTATTTCCTATGAATACATAATCATTTATTCTCGCACCCTGACCAATGCTGCAGTTGCTCCCCACTACATCGAAATGAAGTCTTGAGTTCATATCAACTTTCACGTTATTCCACAGCACGCAGTTTTTAATAACAGTATCTTTTCCGATTATTACTTTATCACCAAGTATACTGTTTTCTATAACTGCACCTTTTTCAATTTTTGCGCTTTTGCTAATACAGTTTCCGTTTTTATCGGTGGCTTTAATGTAACTCAGTTTGCCTTTTAGTGTATCCATATTTGCTTCAATATATTCATCCAGATTTCCTACGTCGCGCCAGTAACCTTTTGTTTTGTAACCGAAAATAGGAATATTATTTTTCAGCAGAGAAGGAAATAGATCTTTTGAGAAATCATAGCTCTCACCCGGAGGTATGTGATCGAAAATTTCCTTGTTGAATATATAGATACCTGTATTAATTGTATCAGAAAATACTTCTGAAGATGAAGGCTTTTCCAGGAATCTTACGATTCTGTCCTGTTTGTTTGTCAGAACGATACCGTATTGAATCGGATTATTTGAGCTGTATAAGGAAAGTGTTGCTATGGTGTTTTTACTGTTGTGAAAATTAGATATACCCGTAAGATTAAAGTCTGTAAGCACATCACCACTGATCACAATGAATTTATCCTTAATATATTTCTCTGACAGTTTTACTGCGCCGGCTGTTCCGAAGTCCTCCCCCGGAACAATATACTTTATCTTAACACCGAATTTTCTGCCGTCGCCGAGATAATTTTTTATAATATCAGGCATAAAATACAGCAGCACAACATAATCCTTTATTGAATGCGTCTTTAAAAGATTTATAATATGCTCGAGTATCGGCTTATTTACTATCGGTACCATCGGCTTCGGAATATTGTTCGTAAGAGGTCTGAGCCTCGTCCCGAATCCGCCTGCCATAATTACTGCCTGCACTTTTACTAATGATTAATGATTAATGAATAATTATTACCCGTGTAAAAATTAATAAGTGATTAAATAAAGAATAATAATAAAGATTAAAGAATATACTCTCTAACTAATTAATTAATATTCATTACTCATTATTAATTACTCATTCTACTTGTTACTTGTTGATTCTTGTTGTTTTCAAGATTGCAAAAAGTAATTTACAAATTTCAATACAATCTATAATAAGAGAAATAAATAATTTCTCTTCTGTAAATTCTGTTTCTTTTAATAACCTATGCCAATAATGTGTTTCTTTGGATTCTTTATATGCAATTGAAATTTTATTGGAAAAATCAGACTTTGAAATTTCTGCGTCAGCCTATTCAATGTTAGCTCCAATTGAAGTTCCACTCTTTAAAATTTGTTTAGATAATACGTATTCATGTTTCTCTTTACATAAATATTGATAAAGCTTTACAATTCTTATAGCGAATGCAAATGATTTATTCTTGACAATATATTCCTTCATCTATATATCCATCTCTTCCTGTTTATATAAATAAATCACTTTTCTAATTAATCATTATTCATTAATCATTATTCGTTATTTGTTTCCTTCTTTTTTCTTAAAATCAAAATTCACATCCGGAGCTTTTTCACTGCCTGTTACTGCTTTGAAATATTCTTTTTCCTTGAAGCCGAATATCTTTGCCATTATCATTGCCGGGAAGCTTCTTGTCTCTGTATTATATGTCTGAACTGTTTCATTGTATCTTTTCCTTTCGACTGATATCCTGTTTTCCGTACCTTCAAGCTGTGACTGCAGCTGTAGAAAATTCTCATTAGATTTCAGCTGAGGATAATTTTCTGAAACTACAAGCAGTCTCGAAAGTGCGCTGGAAAGCTGATCCTGCGCCTTCTGAAATGCCTGAAACTTCTCGGGATCACTGAGATCTTCAGCTGACAGCTTTACCTGTCCGACCCTGCTTCTTGCATCTGTGACTTCAGTGAGTGTACTTTTTTCAAAATCAGCTGAACCCTGAACTGTACTGACAAGATTTGGTATAAGATCAGCTCTTCTCTGATACTGATTTTCTACCTGTGACCAGGCCGAATTAACTGATTCTTCAAGTGTTACTAATTTATTATATCCGCATCCGTAAAAATTTGAAGATGCAATTAATAAAAAAAGTATGGATAAGTATTTTGTAAGATTATTTTTCATTCTGAATTTATTTATTTTTCAAAAATACCACTATGAGTTTTTAAATACAATCCTTATTGAATTAATGACGGGAATAGTATTTCCTGCGTAAGAACAGACGGTATCAAAATTTACAGTTATGATGCTCCGTACATTTTCTTCCATTTTGTAAAATTGTATATCTTCCAGAGAAAATGTGATTTGATCTCCGGATCGGAAATAATTTTATCATAATTAAATAAGATCAGATCTGTATTAAAATATGAATTCAGGTCATCCTTGCTTTCATTTACAACCGTTATAAAATCTTCTTTTAAAAGCTTCATCCATTTTCTTTCGGGAGTGGGGAATCCTTTTTTATCACGTCTCCACACTATATTATCCGGCATTTTTCCGTTCATGGAATTTCTTAAGATCCATTTGCTGAATCCGTTATGGATTTTATAGATTCCTTCAGTCTCAAATAAAAGCTTTATTATTCTGTAATCGAGAAAAGGTGTTCTTGACTCGATCGAGAACTTCATTGAATTGCGGTCCTCAAATCTCAAAAGTGAAGGAAGAATATACTTCGAAAGATCCTCATAAAGCTTTTCATTCAGATTGTCACTCGTTCTGTATTCAAGTATGCTTTTTCCGGAATAGTTCTTTAAGAAATCCTCATTGTAATATTTACTGACAGGACTGCTTGTGTTCTTATTTTTTGAATTAATATAATACTTGTAACCCCTCTTCGATATCTCAATCCCTTTTTGAAAATTCTTTGAAAGCTCTGACATAAGCTGAATATAATTCCCCTGCCTGAATAAATTAGCATAAAGAAATCCGAAATAAACTTCGTAACCGCCAAGCGATTCATCCGCACCCTGACCGTCCAGCAGAACAGTCACATTATTCTGCCTGGCTAACCGCATTACATTCCACTGTGCATAAGGCGAAGTGCCGCCTATTGGTTCGTCCAGCTGAAAAATGAAATTATCTATGTCACTGAACAGATCGGCTTTGTCCGGGAATACATAATGAGAATCACAGTCTGTTTTTTTTATCATCTCTTCAATGAATTTTCTTTCATCTATTGAATCGTCATCATACACAGCGGAAAAAGTCTTCTGCCTGTTTTTGGTTTGCTGCTTGTTTGAATCTGTATTGTTAGTCAGAATTCTATTTATAAGGGAAACTACAGTTGACGAGTCAAGACCGCCGCTGAGACAGGTACCAACCGCAACATCTGATCTTAGACGAAGTTTCACGGAATCTAATATCAGTTCTGAAAATTGTTTCTCTATTCCTTCGAACTTTTGCTGATCATATTTTCCTAATTCCTTATTAACTTCAATATCAAAATATTTTCTGACATTAAAATCATTTCCCTGAATTCTTATAAAATGTGACGGAGGAAGATTTTTTATTCCGTGTATAAAAGTGTTTTCGGTATGTTCAGTAAAATTATTCACAAAGTAATCGAATGCGATCTCCTTATTGATCTTCTTTTCAAAAGACGGGTCTTTCTTAAAGTATTCGATTAATGACTTCAACTCCGAACCGAATGCAAATACTTTATCGTCTTTATAATAATAAAACGGCTTTACGCCGAATCTGTCCCTCGTGCAGAATAAAACATTCTTCCGCATGTCATATAAGGCAATTCCCCACATTCCGTTGAACCTGCTGAGACAGTCTTCTCCCCATTCAATATATGAATTCATGATTACTTCTGTATCGGTGCCTGTTCTGAATTTATACCCTTTCGAAATTAATTCTTCCCTTATCTCTATGTAATTATAAACTTCACCGTTGAATATTATGCAGATATTTTTTTCTTCATTAAAAAACGGCTGATGTCCGTTGACTGAAAGATCAATTATTGAAAGGCGTCTGAATCCGAATGCAAGATTCAAAACGTCTTTGGAATCCGAAAGTATGTGTGTTCCTTTTTTTACTGCGGAGGTATCACCATATCTTTCTTCACTTGTCTTTTTAAATGTGTTAAAGAAAGCGTAGCCTTCGTCATCGGGTCCCCTGTGTTTTATAATATTCACCGAATCCTGAAAAGAATTTAAGTTTACGTTTACTTCGTTGAAATTTAATACACCGAATATTCCGCACATTAAAAAAGACTTTGATTAAACATTTTCACCGGCTTTTTCACCGGTTGATTTTTTTCTGTTAACTGCATATCCGAATATTCCTGCAACCAGTACTAACCCTAACAGTACATTCGCGCCAAGACTGATCTGCTTGCCTGTGTAGTATGTCGACGGTTCATATCTGAATGTAACTTTATGTTTACCCTGCGGAACAACTACCGACCTTAAGAAATAATCTGTCTTGTAAATATCTGTTTCCTTATCATCAATGTATGCCTTCCATCCGAATGGAATATAAATATCGCTGAACACAACTAAATTATTTCCGCTTGCATTTACTTCGTAATCAAGCTCGTGAATTTCACCTTTGACAAGCTTTGCCGATACAGTTGAATCCGGTTTATCAAGCTTTGCAGTAATTTCTTTTTCAAGATAAGCAACATCTTTCGGATCAAACTTCTGGTCTCTTATGTCATTTAAAATATTTATTCCTGATTCAATCTTTACTTCAGCAGGAAAATATGCAAGAGGGACAAAGTTTTTATTCTGATAAATATATTTAGAACCTTTGAAAACCTGTTCGAAAGCAGGCTCCTGAAGAGGCTTGTCAGATACTATATATTTTACGCCCCCAAGAGTAAGCAGGCTTGGATTCTCTCCCTGCGCTACATCAATTGCATCCTGATATATTCTGATCTTAGCACCTTGATAACCGTTGAACGAGTGAAGTCTGTAATAAGCAAGATTGTTTGATGTAGAAAGTCTGCCGCCGTTAAACTCTGCAACACGGTAAGTATAAGTATCCGGCGCTTTCGAAAGCAGCCAGTTAGTATAATCTGTCTCTGCAAACGAAGAATTCTGATCACCGGGATTATCCCAGTGAAGAGTTTTGAAATCTACATTCCAGAGATCTATCATTGCTATAAGGATTGTTCCGGCAAGAAATATTTTTACTGAAACCTTTCCCTGCGAATACATAAATGCCAGGCCTACAACTAATAAAATAAAGAAAGCGTGCAGACGAAGATCGCTTATACTGTTCTCATAAGCATTCGGTATTATCTGCTGCTTGATATACTGCGAGATCTGCTGAGCATTTGCTCCCTGTTGTTTCAGTTTATCTGCAAGCGGACTGTTTACAACTGATGACGTATAAGAATCCTGAAAGCCAATAATGGAGATCAGAAACATTAGTGCGGCAATGCCGAAAAATACATAGCATAGTTTTTTAAACTTTTCCTGTGAAGTTTTATCTTTCACAATATCTACAATTGACTTCAAACCAAATCCTGCGAGTATTACTACAGCAATGTTCATAAAGTGATGGATCATTACGGGAGCGCGGAAACTGCTGAAGAAAGGGAAGTAATTAAAGAACAGGTCATAAAGGATCGAAAAATTTCTTCCGAATGAAAGCACAAGAAATATAAAAGATATGACTGTAAAAGCCTGAACAGCGGGGTTTTTCCGGAAGTTATATATGATACCTATAACCGCCAGTATAAGAGTAATCACACCGAAGTACATCGGGTTTGTGGTAAAAGGCATCTGCCCCCAGTAAAGATTTGCCTTCTGTCCCTGCACCTGTACGTCTCCGAAACCATAATAATAGGGAAGTAAAAATGTGACCACTTCTCCCGGACTGAAAGACCAGTTGGTTGCATACTGATAATCAAGCGGGGAGTCATTTGCTACTTTCGTATCAAGCTTTGCTTCAATTCCGGCTTCACCTCTGATTGAATATTTGTTGTACTCTTTCATTGTCATCAGAACATCGGCATTCATTGAAACAGATATAATAGCCGCTGCAGCAAAGAATATGCTTCCCTTTATGATCCCTGCAACATTTGATTTTTTAACTGCTCTGTAAATGATCTGATACAACAGATAAATACCGATCATAAGATATGAATAGAATATCATCTGTATATGATTCGAGCTGAGCTGTATGTGAAGCATTACGGCAAGCAGAACAAAATTAAGCAGGTTGGAATATGAGAACATTTTTTTCTTATCTTCATCCAGAGAATCTATAAGCTTGTCTAATGTTAAAAGTATGAGCGGAAAAAATGCGAGAGCCAGAACTTTTGTATTATGACCGACAACTATTCTCTGAATAAAATCCGTTGCAAATGTAGCTGATAAAGCACAGTAAAGTGCAATAAGTTTATTTTTAAATTTATAGTTTGCATACAGATAAAATCCTATGCCGAAAACTGCATAATACATAACTATAGGAAGTACACCATTACTTCCCGAGTTAGTTATGCCTCCGTAAATTGTTTCAAATACAAAATAAAAAAAGTCATATACACGCGGAGGATATCCTATGATAGGGAAGTTAGGCATTCCCATGAAAATATACGGAACCCAGAGTGGAAATACACCCGCCTTCTTTGCATCGTCAAGGAATGTTTTGAAACTGTCGTAAGCGAGATTATCACTTGTAGCAAAAACCTTTCCGTCAAAGATACCGTCTTTGAAGAATATCAGTACAGCGAGTATAATAATACCTATGAAAATATAATTTCCGTATTTCAAGAGAATTTCTGAATCTTCCTTCTGATCCGATTTAAAAGTTCTTGCCGGATTTTTGAGAACCGGTTTTTGAGTTGGTTTAGCTTTAGCCATTATTCTATATAAAATTTTGTAAAAATAAATTAAAACTATTTAACTATCTAACTACTTTTTTTAAACTGATAAAATAATTCTCGATAATTCCCCAGCCTGCGATCTTCTGGAATATTTTTTATAGATATCGTTTTCGACAGATATATCTTTTCCGGATTTCCAGTCTTTAACCAACCCGTCTAAATATTCTGTAAGCTCAGAATCTTTATTTCTTTCAAAAGTTTTCCCTGCTTTGCATTCATTTATAATTTCCGCTGCATCTCCGTATTCAGGTCCGATGCACACTATCGGTTTGCGGGCAGCAAGATATTCAAATAATTTTCCTGTAAGAATTCCCTTATCATTTTTTATTTCAGGTATTACCAGAAAAAGAATTGTACTGCTCAGCAGATATTCAACCGACCTGTCGTGTGTAACAGTTGGTATCAGCTCAAGATTATTGCTTAAGGAAATATTCCTCAACTCTTCTATTAAAGTGCCTGCAGGATTTCCGATGAATCTTAATCTGATCTTTACATCCGGATTCTTTTCAGTTACTTTTTTCAGCGAATGAAAAAACACCGAGGGATTATAGCTGTCAGCAAGAGTTCCTGTATAAGTAATAATGAACTCATCATTTTCCTGAAAGATTTTTTTATTATTAAAATCCTCCCCGTCATATCCGTTTGGAATTATAGTTATTTTATTCGGGTCTATTTTATCCGATTTAGATGCGAATATTCTTTTAACATCTTTACTTACTGTTATGATTCTGTCAGCTGATCTAAGTACATCATTTTCATATTTCAGATCCTTTTTCCTCGCAAACGGCAGATGATTGAACTCTTCGTAATAATATATATCCGTCCATGGATCTCTCAGGTCAGCTATCCATTTCACTCCGAAATTTTTCTTTAACTTTAACCCTATAAGCTGTGCAGAATGCGGCGGACTTGTTGTAAATACGGTATCGATATTCTCCTGCTCAATGATCCTTACTGCCTCTTCATAAGCAAATTTTATCCAGCCGCGCCGGGCATCAGGTATGAAAAAATTACCCCTGATAAATCTGGAAAACTTCTGGAAAAGTCCGGGATTGCTTTCGTTGGAAAAACCTGTCGGTATGCTTTTCTTACCTAGCAGCTTTGAATAAATACCGAACGGCTCGAACGTATCCGTTCTGAATATTTTTGCTTCAGCCGGAACGTCTTTGCTAAGAGATTCATCTATGGAAGGATAACTTGCCTGATCTTCTTTTACAGTTATGACATAAGGAATGATTCCAAACTCCGGAAAATACTTTACGGATTTCAGCATCCGCTGCACACCGGCTCCTCCACTCGGCGGCCAGTAATATGATATTATCAGAACTTTCTTCAAACGACAGCTATGATTATTTTAACAATAAATAAAACTCTGCAGACCAGACTGCTATCAGAAATACAGTGAAGCTGAACCCGATCATTTTTCCATGTAAAGAAATACTGCCAAATAAATCTTTACCTTCTTTTAAAAAATTAACTGCTCCTATAATAAAGAATGGTATCAGCACGTAATGATATCTTGCAAGAGCAACAAACACAAAAACCGTAAACATCCACATTAAAATGAATCCATATATGAAAAACCTTTTTTCTTTTAATGCCAATAGTCCCCATGTTCCGGAAAGCATGATCATAAAATACGGAATATTAACTAACAATAAGATCAACGGATTAACTGATCTGTAAACCTGCGTAGAAGTCTCTCCCGGTTTGGCATCTGTAAAATATAATACAGCCATTCGCTCGCTTGAAAATAAATATCCTGTTTTCTTAATTCCAAGAATTAAATATTTCATTGGATTATTGACCGCGTAATCCAGTCCAAGTTTAAAATATTCCTTATCTCTTTCAGATTCATTTTGAAAATCGAATGGAAGATTCTCTGTCATCTTGTTATAATATGTTCCTGTAGCATCAGGATTGCTGCCAGCCCAGAAATTCAGACCTGCTGTAGTCCCGAGACTGAATGTGTTTACAGTAAGTTTATTTCTGATACTCCAGGGAGCCAGCATCAGCAAGGCGCCTGCTGCGAATACAGCCGAAGATTTTATTACTTTGAGAAAAATATCATTTATAAATAATTCTTTCCTGTAAAAAAAAATGTATACCGGAATCAGTATTAATGCCGGAAGAAAAGCAGTTCTGATAAGCACTGCATAACCTGCGATGATTCCGGAAACAAAGATCATAGCAGTTTTCTGCGCATAGTCATTTCTTAATATCAGATAAAGTAAGATTATAGAAAAGAATCCGAAAAGACTTTCAGAAAGAACTGCCTGCGAGAAAATTATATTCGAAGGTAAGAACGAAAACAATGCAAGTGATATGAGTGAATATTTTACATTGAAAAAATTTCTGCTTATGAGAAAAAAAAAGCAGCATGTTCCAATTTCCAGAATCGACTGAATAACCCTGACGTAAAACTGTCCTTCACCGAATAAATATAATATTCCGGATAAGAATAACGGATAACCGCATCCTACATAAGCAGTGGGTTTTC
>WBZU01002869.1_pt1 | contig 11622 bp, 8 predicted proteins | sample 5204311 | NCBI WGS metagenome assembly WBZU01 (sample SAMN12344359, study PRJNA552823) | activated sludge metagenome | biome: Activated sludge suspended growth; feature: Nitrification reactor; material: Wastewater; isolation source: activated sludge from nitrification reactor of wastewater treatment... | reverse complement strand
GCAGACTGAAGTCCGGATTCGGCACTCTCAATCCGGTACCCTCGTTTACCGGCCAGTTCAAACAGCTGTTGAACCTGCGACGTGAGTTGTCCGCTGTTCCCCAGCGTGCGCCCCTGTACCGGTGAGCTGATGGCTCCCAGCGAGGCCACGGGATTGGGAAACAATCGAGCGGTCATCTGCTCGCCCTTACTGGACTCAATCCCGTATTTCGCGATCAACAGATCAAGATTCTGCCGCAAAAAAAGATTGATCGCCTCCTCCAGACTCAATCGTACCGTCGAGGCCGTATGATACCCTACGCTCGGCGCCGAATCTGTCGTGGACGCTTCACTGTCAGGACTACCCGTGATGACACCGATGGTGCAGCACATACAGCACAGCATGTGCGTGAGGTAATTCATCTGATACATCGGTGAAGAGGCACCGCTCCGATGATATCGTTCACCCATCAGGCTCAAGGTGTTCATTGATAGGCCAAGGAGATGCGGATGACGGGACCCGTGCTGTGGTGAGATCCGGACCAGGACGTAACGGTCTATGTGAGATCAGCGATCTGCGGCGACCTTATGAACTGAGTGCTCGAAGATGCTTCCGCACCCGGACCTTCTCATGATGTTTTCGAAGCAACTGCCGGCGAACCACATCCTGGTTCTCAGCCACAATCCGAACCAGTCGATCCATATCTTCCGCATGGTCACGCACCAGTTCAGACAACTTCTGGATCTGCTCCTCTAATTTCTCCAGTCGCCAGGCCATGTTCTCGAGTGAGTCGGAGGTTCTCTCCTCCAGCTTCGTGACTCGCCTTGAATCGACTCGCGGCAAAGCCGCGACTACGACATCTCGCTTCATGCGCACTCCTTTATTCATGGCCGATCGAACCGCATGGCTCAATCCGGCGTTCTGGTGGCTAGTATTATCCGCATGGCACGGGAAGTCAACGATTCCCTTTTCTTTCTATTTCAAGACGGTCCTGCTAGAATCCGCATAATGAAGAATATTTTCACCATGGTCTTAGCCGGAGGAAAAGGTGAGCGACTCAATCCCCTTACGGCGCAACGGGCCAAACCCGCGGTGCCATTCGGCGGGAAATACCGCATCATCGACTTTACACTCAGTAACTGTTTGAACTCAGGGCTTCGCAAGATCGCCGTCCTCATCCAATATAAATCCCATTCGCTAGACCGTCATATTCGAGCGGGCTGGAACATTCTCAGCGCCGACCTCGACGAATACATCGCCTCGGTTCCTCCCCAGCAGCGCATCAGCGAAGATTGGTACCGCGGCACAGCCGACGCGGTCTATCAGAACATGTTCTTGATCGATGATGAACACCCTGAGTTCCTGCTGATTCTCGCGGGTGACCACATCTACAAGATGAACTACGCGGAGATGTATCACTGGCTCATCGCTACGAGCGCGGATGCGGTCGTGGGAGCCATCGACATCCCCATCCAAGAAGCCTCTCGCTTCGGCGTCATCGCCGTGAACGAAGATTACCGAATTACCCGATTCGATGAAAAACCGGCGCATCCCATTTCGCTGCCCAACGATCCGGACCATGCCTTTGCCTCGATGGGGATCTATCTCTTCCGCACCAAGGTGATCCGCGAATACCTACTCGCCGATGCGAAAGAAGGCAGCGCGCACGACTTCGGGAAAAACATCATCCCGAAAATGATCGCGGAGAAACGGGTGTATGCCTTCAAATTTCAAGATGCGAACAAGAAAGCAGTCAAGTATTGGCGTGATATCGGAACGCTTGATGCCTACTGGGAAGCGAATATGGATTTGGTCTCCGTTGACCCGCAGTTCAATTTCTACGATGCTGAGTGGCCGATCCGGACCTATCAGGGACAATTTCCTCCGGCTAAGTTCGTCTTCGCCCAGGATTTTCAGGGAGGTCGCATGGGTGTCGCGCTTGATTCGATCGTGTGCGGTGGCTGCATCATCTCGGGCGGGAGGGTCCAGAATTCCGTCCTCTCCCCGAACGTGCACGTGCACGACCATGCCGATATCCGTGACTCCGTCGTCATGGAAAACGTCATCATCGGAGCACAGAGTCGCATCAGACGCGCGATCATCGACAAGGGTGTGACGATCCCTCCTCAGACAGAGATCGGGTACAACCGAGAGGCCGACGCGCAGCGGTTTACCGTGACAGAATCGGGCCTCGTGGTCATCTCAAAAGGAATGAAGCTGCATGCCTCCGTCGATCCATCCGGTTGATCTGATCTCCGCACTCCGTCAGAAACATCTTACGCCTGCGATCGTCTTTCTCACCTCACGGCGAGCCTGTGATGAAGCCATGGAAGCCTTCGACCACGCGAACTGTGTCTTGCCGACGACACGCCAAGAGGCAATTGCGAAGGCACTCGAGCAGGTCATGGCTCACCACCCCAGCATTGCCGAGCACCCACTGATTCCCATCGTCCAACGAATCGGCGTGGCCGCCCATCATGCCGGGCATCTGCCGACCTGGAAAATCGCCATCGAAGAATTGATGCGACAAGGGCATCTCGATGCGGTCTTTGCCACGACGACCTTAGCAGCCGGCGTCGATTTTCCCGCACGTACGGTCGTGATCACGCAGTCCAGCATCCGAAAATCCCGCGACTTCACCGACCTGACGGCCGGCGAGGTACAGCAGATTGCGGGACGAGCCGGACGCCGAGGAAAGGATCACGTCGGATTTGCCGTGATTACCCCTTCGCCGTATATCGATCTGTCCGTGTTGACCAAAGGGCTGACCGGACAGCCGGAAGCCATCGACAGCCAGTTTACAATCAGCTATCCGATGGTCTTGAATCTCTTGAAAGCCCATCCTCATGAACACATCCAAGGAATCCTGGCTAAGAGTTTTGCTCAGTTTCAGTTGAATCAGCGAGCCGAAGTCCTCGAGCAGAAGCTCGACGCCCTTCACATCAAGATGGAACCATTCGGCCCTCGCGTCTGTACGGACTGGATCACCCAATGGCACACCTTCGACCATGCGCGAAGACACCGCCATACGCGCCATCCGACCTATCGCGCTGAACCACCTGAAATTTCAGCACGACTGCCGTTTCTCACGCCAGGACGGGTCGTTGGGTTCAGTAGAGGACGAGGAATCGTGCTTCGCCAATATCGGAGCAAAGGCCAAAGGAATTCGATGCTCACCGTGTTGAGGCCAGAAAGCGCCGTCACGGAATGTCCGGTCACGAGCGTGAAAGAAGTCTACGACCGCACGTACGACTGTCCGGAAACATCAGCCTATCCCTGGTGTTCGACCGACACGTTCGATCGACTCAGTCACCAGCTGGACGAACTGCCGCTCCGGTTACCCCTGCTCCCCATTCTAGTATCGAGCAATAACGAGCCTCTTCCCGACGCCATCGTCCAATCGCTGGAAGATTTCTCTTGTCCGACCTGTCCATCACGATCCGCTTGCCAAAAGGACTTTCTCACAGCATCACGCCTCCGGCAGGAGCAACAGCGGCATACCAAATCCATTCAGGCCCTGCGTACCAGTTTATGGCATCGATTCCAGGAGCGCGTCGAAGTCTTGCAGACATTCGGCTATCTCACACTGACGACTCAACTGACGGCTGAGGGGGAATGGGCACGGCTGATCCGCATCGACCATTCGCTGCTCATCACCGAACTCATTCGCGCGGAGGCCTTCACCGGCGCAGACCCGTCCCTCCTCGCCGGCATTCTGGCCAGTCTGGCTCACGATGATGATCGCCCCGGTGCCTTTCCTCGCATCAGCCCAGGACTGAGTTCCTTGCTCGGGCAAGTTCGCAAACTCGCGGAAAGCTTATCGCCCTACGAAGATCCCCCGCTCCTCCGCGCGGATGTGGCGGCCCTTGTGGAGCGCTGGGTCGCCGACCAAACCCTCACTTGGATCGGACTCTGTCGGCTGACCACCATGGCTGAAGGCGACATCTATCGACTCCTGGCCAGGACCTTGGAGTATCTGTCGCAGGTGCAAACCCTCAAGGGAACCCACGCTGGCCTCGCCGAATCCGCATCCCAAGCGATCACGGCAATCCGACGCGGTGTATTGGAGGAATTGCCCTGAGCCCTGTAGGACTAACTAAGGAACAAGGCTTCAGGACTGAGTGTGGCTGCGACTTTACCCTCAGCACTTAGTCCTCAGCACTTCGAAACATGACCACCGACGAACTCGAACAGCTCTTAGCTCAACAACCCGTGGCAGTACTGCATCGCTTGGCCCGTGGACGTGTCCAGCGCCACTTTCGCGCCGGAAAACGCCGCCTGATCGAGCTGCTGCTCCAACATTCAAGTCAGAATCGCGCCGGCTTTGAGTCTGATCTGCTGACGCTGATCGGAGAACGTCAAGCCGGACCCATATCCGGATCACCACGTCGCCACGAGGCTCCCCCGATCGCTCATAAGAAAGCCGCGATCAGGTCGTCGGAATCAGAGCCGTCGGAGCCCCCCATCTCGCTCACCGAATGGCTACAAGGTATTGGCGTGCCAACGCCACAACCCTTCGTCCAGGATCCCTGGCAGGTGGAAGCCTTGGCCGCGGTGAGTGAAACCGATGTCGTCATCAGCGTCCCGACCGGAAGTGGAAAGACCTATGTGGCCGTGGAAGCGGCACGACGGGCCATGGAGGATAATCGCAGTGTTATTTACACCTCCCCACTCAAAGCCTTATCGAACACCAAGTACGCGGAGTTTTCGAAGATCTTTGGACCAGACAAGGTCGGCATTCTCACCGGGGATCGCCAGGAAAACGGGCAGGCCCCGTTACTCGTCATGACCACGGAGATTCTCCGCAATTTACTCTACGATGCGGCGAGTGGTGAGATCGATGTCAGATTGGACACACTCGGTTTGGTCATCCTGGATGAATCACAGTACCTAGCTGATCCCGAACGCGGTGTTGTGTGGGAAGAAACGATTATCTTCTGCCCCTCCCAGGCCAGACTCTTGTTGCTGTCAGCCTCCATCGGCAATCCACAAGATATCGCCGATTGGCTGACCTCGATCAGGACAACCCCCTGTCGACTGGTGCGGCACAGCAAGCGCACCGTGCCTCTGAGAGCCGGCTATCTGCACCCCAATGGGAAACTCACTCCCTTGTTTCGTACGCTGGGTATTCCACAGGGACATCCCGGCCACCTCCATCCCGAAGCGAAACACCTCTTCATGGAATACGAAGAAGAGACCTTGCCCTCCGGACGACCAAGACGGTAGTCGCTCCAGGATGCCTGACACCTAGCAGGCTGCGGAAAAACTCGTTTTGACCTCTGTCGCTGTCACAGATCTCGAGGGGTGAGATGACTCTGAACAGCCCAGCAGGATGCGCAAAAAGGCTGTCCAGCAAGACCGCAGCGAGCGAAGAGGCGAATCGTACTCCGTGCCGTACGTTGAGCCTCGGACCGATGCAAGAACGCCGCTGGCTGACTTTTTCCGCATCCTGCTAGAATGAGGCCGTCAGCCCAGCCGTCAGGCCATGTCGGAGGGATTGAAACTCCGTCAGCGGAAAGGACGCAGACCGACCATCGGCAAGATGACTTTCCCAGGTGCCATCGATCAAGCGATTCCACCAGACCCGGTAGCCGACCTGAGCTGCAAGCCACCGCGTGAGGTGCACCCTTACGCCGATGTCAGCATCTGCCCCGAACCCGATGCCGCGCATGGTAAAACTGGGGGCACTCAACTCACCACCCGCCACCCTCAAATGATGGGTATCTTCGTTGGTAAAGAGATTGATGGGTTTCAGCACGATCGACCCGTAGAGGCTCACCCATCGTAGCAGGTGATACTCGCTTGTCGCACCAACTCGAAGCGAGTACCATGCGCTACTGTTGGAAATGACCAGCACATTCTGACTAAGGCCAGGATCGCCTGGAACACATAACGGGTCTAATCCAGGGGTGCCCCCATCCAAATCGGTTGAGGCCCCTGCCGCCGAACAATGGATCTGCCGAACTCCATAGGCGTTGTGCTTCTGACGCCAGTATTGAAAGCCGAGAAAACCATCTAGATGGCCGCGACCATGGGGAAGGGTCATCACAGATCCGCCTAGATCGGCATTTACAAACCATAGTCCCGATCCACTAATGTCGCTATGGGTTCGCAACGAGGGGTTTCCTCCGTCGGCTGCAAGAAAATCGTCATCGGTTAGCCGACCGCCTCCGATCTGAGCCCCTCCAACCTGGAGTCGGCCGAAGAAATGAGGTCTGAGATAGACCTTGGCGGTCAGCTCTACAATATTCGTGGAATGATCGGCATAGTTCAGCCGAGAGGTTGGATTGCCAAAGAGCCCTTGCGACGAGGCATTGTGGCTCCACCGAGTGTCTCCCACGCTGATCCAGGTCCCGAGCGTCAGATCCACTCGCTTCTGGGAAGTTGAGAGTGACTCTTGGGCAAATCCGTAAGTCACCATGCTACAAGGCCCTGAAAGAAGAACTGTCAGCGCGATCAATAACTTGGTAGATGCAAATCTGTTCACTATCCCGCCCCTCCCTGCTCGATGAACATGCATTGAAGCTAAAGTCTTCGTCTGCGTGGTTGGGAATCGCTCCGAGAAATCATACCTGAGACATGCCCACCTGAATAGCTATTTAGACCTTGTACAGCACGGGTGAGGGAAATCAAGGACTGTGCATACGGCTGATAGAGGGATCATCTGGATACAGCGAGACATGATCACAGGCACAGAGTCACCGTAAGAGAGACCCAAGAAAGGAGTAGTTCACAAAACAAGACGGCCATCCCGATTACTATCAGGATGGCCGTCTTAACGAAGAGCTGAGCTATATGGAGAAAGCTGACGAGCTACGCGCTCTTACGCATCTTCCGACCCCACAGCCCAAGACCCAAGAGTCCTGAACCCAGTAGAAGCATGGACGCAGGCTCCGGCACCGTCGAAACCTCCGCATCGAACGAGCTCGACACATTATTTCCAGACAGATGGGTAATCGTCACCACTTGTGTCAGAGAAAATGGGCCGACTCCACCACCAAAACCACCGCGCGTATTAGAAAATGCCCCAGGCCCCAAACTCCCAGAACTCGTCAACGGCGTGGTAGTTGCGAATGCATTATTCGCGGCATCCCAGTAAGTCTGATATTGAACCCGGTTCGATGCAGTCCCACCTATTGCAGCCAGGAAAGGAAACGCGGGCGGAGTGCTAAGGCCCGTCTCAGTTAGCATGAGCTGCATGGTCCCACCACCACCGTCAGAGACATTGACGCTATTCAAGTCCAGATGTGGTTGAGTTGAACTCCCAATATTAATTCCTGTGGAGACATTAACGCGCCAGTTACTCACGGAACCAATGAATGTGATCGCATCAAGAGCGCTATTGGCATCTCCTGAACCATTGTCGGTGAGGGAAACTTCCACAGGCCCTCCTCCAGCATTCAGCGAGAGCCTCAAAGCTGAAGCCGGTTGAGGAACAACCATGCTCCCCGCCAATAGAACAAACATTGCTGCATATACCATTCGCTTCATGGACATTCACCCCCTTCTCAATTATTAAATGACTACTTTGTGAACTTCATGATCGCTCTTCGATAAGGCCATGAAGTCCTCAATTACAGTCAAATGTGATGAGCAATATACTTGCCATGCCATTTAAGCTGTTGAAAGTGCTACATAGTTAAAAATACAGCTCACAGATCCATGGCTCATTTCGTCAGATAATTTTACACCCATACCAGGAGAAACCTGGAACATGACGGTATTCTGTTAGTACGAATGCTATAGATAAGCTTTTCACTTCAATTAGTTATCGTTTGTTCACGATAGAGAATCGCGCCTGCTTTGTACTGTAAAATGTTTTTACACTCACATGTTTCCTGTTTTACCCCTGTCTTCTGGCTAGATATAGAGCCATCTGGTGACTCTCCGGTTCGGAACGCTACTCGATCCGTTCCTCAGAACCATTCCTTAGACTACCCCGTTTGAGACCTCGCTACGCACTAGACAGCCTGACAGATCGCTCTATCCTGAGAAGGCGTCATCTCACCCTTTCCATGGATCCGGTCGCAAACCTGCATCATCAGTCCCACCAACGTACATCTACTCGAACGACTCCACATCGCCCCCCACTGGACCGATCTTTCTCTACGCTTGGCAGCTATGAATTTGTGCAAGGGCTGTCGTAAGATAGTCGCTGCTTGGATGGCTCGAACCTCCTGACCAGAAAGGTTATCCATGTCTTTTCGTTCCACAATGACCATCCGGAATCTTCTGTTCGCTCTCATCATAGTTGGCCATCTCGGGTGTGGTTCGAAGACACCGGGGGAGAAGGCGGCCAAACATCGCGAACGAGCAGAAACCTATATAAAGAATGGCCAATATCCAGAAGCGATCATCGAATATCAAAACGTGATCCAGTCAGAGCCTAATAGCTCTGACACACATTACCGATTAGCCCTGGCCTACCTGAAACACGGTACGATTCCCAGCCTCCAGGCCGCCTTCTCTGAGCTCACGAGAACAGTGGCCTTGGACAAGGCGAATCAGGATGCCCAACTCAAGCTTGGAGAACTCTACCTGCTGGCGCAGGATTCAGGCAAAGCCCGTGAACACGCCGAGATCGTGTTGGCGTCTGCTCCTCAACACCTCGATGGACTGATCCTCCATGGACGGAGTTTGATCAATGAGAAACAGTATAAGGACGGTATTGCTGAGCTCAAGAAAGCACTCGAGCAAGACCCTAAGAATATCCAGATCTACATTGACCTGGCCCGAGTCCATTTCCTCCTGAACGAGAAGCCGGCAGCGGAGGCCACACTCCGCCAAGCCTTGTCCGTCGATCCTCACGCGCTTCCGGCGCTCCTGGCATTGGCCGACTATTACGACGTCGTGGGGCAATCAGCGCGGGCTGAGACGCACTACCAGCAAGCTATGGAAGCCGATCCCGAGAATGAGGCGGTCTACCTTCACTTGGCAAGCCACTATCAACGTCACGCCAAGCCGGTTGATGCAGAAGCCACCCTGCAGAAGTTGGTGGCGCGTAAGCCCCAAGCGGACACTCCGCTCATCCATCTCGGGGACTATTTCACCGCCCTGGGGCAACCAGAGAAAGCCCTTGTCAACTACCGGCGGGCCACAGAAGTCGTCCCGTCGTCGTCCAACGCGCGAGATAAGTTGATCGGCCACTATCTGGATACAGGAAAGATCGCGGAGGCCGAGCCGCTCGTGAACGCTCTCCGGGACAAAGACAAACACGACCTTATGGGTCGGTTCTTCGATGCGCGGCTGAAGCTGGCCCATGTCAAACCCGATGAGGCAGTCACGTTGCTCCAGGCTGTTCTGAAGGACAGTCCTCAATTTGCCGGAGCTCACCATTTTCTCGGGATAGCGTACCTGCAAAAGCAGCAACTCCCTCAAGCCAAAGCCGCGATTGCTGACGCCGTGAAGTTCAACCCCCAGCTGAGCGATGCCCGAACGGCGCTGGCACAGATTCACCTGGCGGAAGGATCCGTCGACTTGGCGCTTGAGCAAGCACAAGCCGCCATTCAGATCAACCCACGTAACGTGCAGGCTGCCATCGTCGCTGGTACCGCCTACCTCCGGAAAGGCGATCTGACGAAAAGCCGGAAGGTCTTTGAAGCCATCGCACAAGCCGCCCCCAAAGAACCGATCGGTCCCTACAACCTCGGCTTAGTCGCCCGGGCGGAAAAGAATACGACAAAAGCCCTGGCCTATTTTGAAGAGGCCCTGGCCAAGCGCGCGACGGCCATCGAGCCGATTCTCCAAATCGTCGCCATCAAGAGCGCCCAGGGCAAGACGCAAGAGGCACGGGAACGAGTGATCAAGCAGTTGGAGACCGTACCGAACAGTCCCTTGCTCCATAATCTGGTCGGACAACTCTGGCTGAATGCCAAGGATCCTGCTCAGGCAGAGCAATCATTCAAGACCGCGATTGAAATCGACGGTTCAGCGCTGGCTCCATATTTGAACTTGGCGCAACTCTACTACCAAACCGGAAAGGTGGATCAATCGATCATAGAATATGAAACCATCCTCGCCAAAACCCCCAACGCCCCTGCCGCGCTGATGATGTTGGGTATCATCCATGAAGGCCGCAAGGAGTACGACAAGGCCAAAGAACGATACGACCAGATCCTCAAACTCAATCCCCGCTTCGCGCCGGCCGCCAATAACCTGGCCTGGTTGATCGCTGAGCAGGGGGGGAATCTCGACGTGGCTCTCTCTCATGCCCAGACCGCCCGAGAGCAGAGACCGGAAGACCCCAATATTGCCGATACATTGGGATGGATTTACTATAAGAAAAACGCCTCCCTCCTCGCTGTGAGCCTGCTGAAAGAGGCTGCAGACAAATTACCAAATGAGCCGCTCGTTCACTACCATCTCGGCATGGCACAGGCCAAGAACGGTGAGGTTGCGGCAGCCAAAGATGCGCTGCAGACCGCATTGAAGCTCAACCAGCATTTTACCGGAGCTGAGGACGCGAAGAAGACTCTTTCAGGGCTGTAACGGAACGTGATCAGTCGAGTGGGGCAAACTGAAACTGCAACGATTCACCACGTTGACGTTTATGTTGGATTTCCGTGAAGGTTTCCTGAAATGCAGCCAGGCGTTCCGTAGTGGTTGGATGAGTACGACTTATCTCATGCCCAGACGTGGATTGTGCCCGTTCGAGCTGCAGTAGCCGTTCCCATACCCGTCGAACCGCATCCAGATCATAGCCTGCCCGGGCCATGAGATACGCCCCGACATGATCGGCCTGCGCTTCGAGCATGCGAGCCTCTGGGTGAGGCGTATCTGGGGTCCCAGGCCCGACTGCCGCGTGGAGAAAAGCGTTCAGCATCACCCTCAGCTGAGCATTCTGGGCATGATTGAGGATGTTGTGCGCAACCTCATGCGCCAGAATCCAGGCCAATTCGTCATCCCTGACAAATGCTCGCATCGCTCCCGTCGTCACCGCAATGACTCGGCCATTAGACACCCCGTTGATGAGGTCGCTTTCAATCAGTCTCAACGAGAATTTGCAGACCGGCAGCGCCCGCATCGTCACGGTTCGACGCGCGGACCCACGCTGGACTTCTAACTGCAAGGGTTGAATACGGGCCGCCGTCAGCCGAGACACTAGCTGCATGATTGTGTGCGCGTCGTGTGCTTCGACATTCGCCGTATTGACTTCAATGATATGATCCCCCAGAACAAGCCCAGCCTGGGCCGCAGGCAGGCGCGGATGCACATAGGAGACGATCGGACCTGTCACGCCTCGACTTGTGCCCCCTCCCTTTGTCGGATGGTTCTCAAGGAAGAACCCATAGGTCGCCTCCTGTTCGAACGGACACCAACCGACGGCTACGGCTAGGAGGGGCAAGCCGACATCATGCAGACGGCGTTGCAGTGCTTCCGGATCATTCGGGAGCGTGGGTTTTCGAACATCGTAGAGGCTAGAACAGGCGCTTAGGACAGCAAGCGCGAGAAGCAGGAACCCGATAGCGAGATTCCTAGAAACGTCATGCACTGATAGATTCGATTTAGACGGCATGGGACCAATGATAAGGGACCTGCGTACGATATAGCTTAACCACTTAAAAATGATTCAAGGTGTGATCGGGTGAAGATTTCCTCGACAGAGGCCCCCGATTTTCTGCGGATGGATTTGGCTTGCGCCCA
>WBZU01002868.1_pt1 | contig 11625 bp, 9 predicted proteins | sample 5204311 | NCBI WGS metagenome assembly WBZU01 (sample SAMN12344359, study PRJNA552823) | activated sludge metagenome | biome: Activated sludge suspended growth; feature: Nitrification reactor; material: Wastewater; isolation source: activated sludge from nitrification reactor of wastewater treatment... | reverse complement strand
GAACAAAAGGTTAATTAACGGATTACCTCGCTCCTTGTTCGTGAATGAAAATATTGCAACCTATTTTTCGGTAAATTAATTTTTTAATTGTTGCATAATTTTGATAAAAAGACACAGCCTCGAATATCCCAAATAAAACACCACGCCAAGCTGTAACATGTTTACTTTACTTGGTTGTAAGCACATTTAATCGCATCTTTCAATAAATCAGGGTGCACTGTTTTCAAACTAATGAGGGTCCACCCCATTTTCCCATACTTATTTGGCACCGGGTAAACTGAACCTGAAGGATCAGCGCAAAAAACCGATTGGTCAAGTTCATTCAGTTTCACACAAACACGGTTTTCCTTACTATTCAGTGTAAGAAATATTTTTTTCGAAACCCGAAAGGAAGTCTTATCGAAATGAGGCAATTCTATCACTCCCGGTAAGGACATCGCAAATTTTTGAACAGCAGCTTGGGTAGGCATTGCAGCAATATTATAAAAATCCATCAATTTCACCCTTCATCGATTCCTGGTAACTACGCCCAACAGGAATAGATTTACCATTTAATTCGACTTCATTAGAAGAAACAGCTTCAATTTTATTTTTCGCTACTAAAAATGAACGGTGTATGCGAACAAAGTTTTTATCATTTAAAAATTCTTCCAATTCACCCAATTGAAATTTGGTGACAATGCTTTTATCTTTTGTATAAATCTTCACATAATCTTTTAGACTTTCAACATACAAAATTTCATCGAGGTAGATTTTGAATTTCTTTTTGTTCACATTGAAAAAGCGATGCTGTCTCTCATTCACTGTAGAACTTGTTGAATTATGAACTTCGTTCGAATTTTGCAAACGATTTACAGCTTTTAAAAAACGTGCAAACGAAAAAGGTTTTAATAAATAATCGGTAATTTCCAATTCAAAACCTTCTAACGCATATTGCTTATAAGCGCTGGTAATAATAACTTTGGGATGAGTGTGTAAAGCTTTCAAAAAGTCAATTCCTTTTAATTTAGGTAAATGTATATCTAAAAAAATTACATCTATTTGTTTTTGCTTTAACACTTCAAAAGCAGAAATAGCATCGTGACAAATTTGCTCGAGTTTTAAAAACGAAACTTGCTCAATATACGATTGAGTAATTTCGGCTGCCAGTGGTTCGTCTTCAATGATGAGGCAATTGAGCATGGGCATGTTCTTTTAAGTGAATGGTTAAATGCACAACAAAGGTGTTGTTTTTATTAAAAATATCGAGTTGGTGATATTTGCCATAAATAAGTTCGAGCTGACGGCTAATGTTTTTTAGTCCAATTCCTGCTACATTTTCACTATTTCCCTCCTTGCTATTACTAACCATAAAGGATAATACTCCTTCTTTCATCTTTAAAACAATTGATATAGTTGAATCAAAACGCGATTCACTGGCGCCATGTTTAAAACTGTTTTCAACAAAGGGAATCAATAATAATGGAGCAATCATTTCATTATCGTTATCAATTACTGTGTTAAAATCAACAGTAAGCCGATTGCCGTATCTCAGCTTTTCGAGTTCTATATAGTCTTTCAGCGTTTTTATTTCATCGGCCAGTTTAATTTTTTCAGCTGCTCCGTCGTGTAACATAAATTGTAATAATTCGCTTAACTTTAAAATTGCATCTGAAGTTTGAGGCGACTTTTTTAAGGAAAGTCCATAAATATTATTTAGTGTATTGAATAAAAAATGCGGATTGATTTGTGCCTTTAGAAAGCTTAATTCTGTTTTTAATTTTTCTTGTTGAAGCTCTTGTTCTCGTTCAATACTTTGGTACTTTAATTTAAATAGTTTTATACTAACGGCAATTGCGGCTATTGAGAATATTTCAAAAGTACCCCAAAGCATTTTGGCATAATTCCAAAAATGAAATTCACTTTCGGGATAATAAAAAGGTTTTACGATTTTATAAATTGTTAAGCGAAAAAGCAAAGAAGAAACTATTGTCAATACTACTAGCATTACCACTAATTGTATGTATTGACGGGTAATAACATATCGTGGCAGTAAAAAATACATGATAAAATAAGTAACAGCCATTTTTAAAGGCAGCTGTAAAGCATCGGCCCAAAATGAACGTGTAAAATTTCCGTCATACGAACCCATTACATACACCCCCCATACTATGTAGGTAAGCCAAAATAGGGCATGCATTAAAATCCTTTTTGTCATTTTACAAAAATCGCAAATTCATAACATTAAAACACAGTGAGCTCTAAATACTAATTAGCAACCATTGAATAACAAGCAACCACCTACGAACGTAAAGTTACTACTATTGGGGTTGTATTTGTGCAGTTAAGCGTTACTTATCTATTGCATTTCCGGTATGAAAATAAATCAACTTTATTTACTACAGTATTCAAACAATGCACAACAACTTCTGCATCTATCATTCAAAAAATCAGGTAACATGAAACAAAAATCAACTCTATTAATAACAGCAATCTGTTTGTTGTTGCAGGTAATTGGCAAGGCACAAAACTTCAGCAAAGTTACTACCGGGCCTGTAGTTACAAGTCCGGGCGATTCGCGAAGCGTAAACTGGGTAGATTTAAATAACGATGATTTACCCGATTTGATGATTACGAATGGGCCGGCCGGAGGGCAAAATAATTTTTTATACTTGAATGACGGTCAAGGTGGATTTATTGCTGTTACAAACGATACCATCGTAAACGATTCAAAACCATCAGACGGTGCAACTTGGGCCGATACCGACAATGATGGCGACCTTGATTGTTTTGTTGCTAATTGGTATAATAGTATTGGTTTGTACTATACCGGTAATGGAAATGGAACTTTCACTTATCAACCTGGAGTAGGATTAACAAATGGAATTACTTATTCAGAAACCGCTGCCTGGGGCGATTACGATAGAGATGGTTATGTTGATTTATATGTTGCGCGAAGTGGTGGAACGGTAGCTACCAATAGGAATTTTTTATTTCACAACAATGCAGGAAACAGTTTTACTAAAATAACTAGCGGCACTCCAACGACCGATGCTGCGATTTCGCGCTCTGTTAACTGGACCGATATTGACGGAGATGGAGATTTAGATTTATTTGTAACCAACGAAGGTAGTAGTAATAACAATGAGCACATGTATAGAAATGACAGTGCCGGACAATTTGTTAAACTTACAGCGGGTCCTTTGTTAAACGATGGCAAAAGCACCATGAGTAGTAGCTGGGGCGATTTCGACAATGATGGAGATTTAGATGTTTTTTTAGCAAACGACAACAGTACGAATGGCCTTTTCAGAAATGATGGCAATTTTGTGTTTAATAAACTAAGCAGTGATACTGTTTCAACTACACCTTCAAATTCGTTTAGTAGCGCTTGGGCGGATGTTGATAATGATGGGGATTTAGATTTGTTTGTGACAAATGCTTTTGCTGCGAGTGCAAAATTAACTTGCTTTTTTTACCTCAACAATGGCAATTCTACCTTTAGTCGTGTAGCGAATCATACGCTGGTTCAAGATTCAGGATGGACCTATGGATGCGCCTTTGCTGATTATGATAAAGATGGATTTCAAGATTTGGCAGTTGCTACTTGCAGGTATCAAGGGGTTGATGCAGTTGATTACTTGTATCACAACCAAGGAAACACAAATAATTGGATTAGCATTAAATTGATTGGCAGTCAAAGTAATCGCAGTGCCATTGGAAGTAAAATAAGAGTAAAGGCTAACATTAATGGAAGTCCGGTTTGGCAATTACGTGAAATCAGTGCACAAAGCTCCTACTGTGGACAAAACGAGCTACGTGGGCATTTTGGATTGGGTACAGCGAGTATTATTGATTCGCTTAAAATTGAATGGCCTTCAGGGCTCATTACTTATTTTGATTCGGTGAGTATAAATCAGTTTATTACCATTACCGAAGGACAAGGTTTAGCAATAGAATCAACAGCGAAGCTTTACAACGAATTGCAATGTTATCCAAATCCGGTTAACGAAAAAATCACCATTCGAACTAGAGATCTGAATTTACAACCCGGTGATGAGTTAGTATTTCAAAATAGTAGTGGCGATACTTTGAGCAGAATTAACATTCAAACTTCGGTGAAAGAAATTACTGTTGACTTAAAACAACAAGGTATGCAAACAAAAGGAATTTATTATGTTACTCATATCTCTAATTCAAAAAAAATAACGAAAAAAATACTGAAGCTTTAGCCACTTTCTTTAAAAGTTTAATTGATACTTTGGATATAAAAATAGTTGATTTTGAAAATTAGAATAACTAATAAATCAGTAAATTTATGTGAAACCTCTGCCGAAAATTGTTACAAATTCTTGAAGTATGAACCAATTTAATAAGCTCAATCTACCGAAATCAACTAAAAATTTTTAATAAACTTTCACCAATAAAAACAAAACAATGAAAAAACTACCTCTAATTGTATTCGCCATTTTTCTTACATCCTTAACTGCATGGGCACAAACTGAATTAAAAAAACCCGAGGCTAGTCAGGCAGCAAAAGTGAGTCAACGAATTGGTTTAACTGATATAGAAATTAGCTACCACAGTCCGCTTACAAAGGGTAGAACTGTATGGGGCGATTTGGTTCCTTATGGAAAAGTATGGCGCGCCGGGGCCAATGAAAATACCAGTATATCATTTTCGACTGATGTAAAAGTTGGTGGTAAAAATTTGCTTGCCGGTACTTATGGATTACATATGATTCCAGAGAAGGATTCGTGGACCATAATTTTTTCGAAGAATTATTATTCCTGGGGAAGTTTTTTTTATACAGAAGCAGAGGATGCACTTCGCATTAAAGTAACACCGCAAACTTGTGAAATGCAAGACTGGCTTGGTTATTATTTTAGCAATCCAACAGCTTCATCTGTTACTTTTGAATTACGTTGGGAGAAATTACGTGTTCCTGTTATGGTTGAAGTTGATGTTCCTGAAATTGTTTTTCAGAGCATGCAAAAAGAATTGGTACATATAAATGGATTTTTTTGGCAAGGATACAATCAGGCAGCAGCTTATTGTGTAAGCAATAACATACATTTAGACATTGCAGAAAAATGGTTAGAAAAATCAATTTCGATCCAAAAGAATTTTACCAATTTAACTACTAAATCGAAATTAAAAGCGCTACAGAACAATAGAACTGAGTCGGAAAAGCTTGCTAAAGAAGCAATGGACTTGGCAGATGAAGCACAATTGAACAGTTATGGGTATCAATTATTAGCTCAGAATAAAAATGCTGAGGCTATCAACATTTTTTCATTAAATGTTAAACGTTACCCTGCTTCATGGAATGTTTACGATAGTTTGGCAGAAGCTTATGAACTTGGGGGAAATAAAAAATCAGCGTTAAGCAATTATAAAATCGCATTAAGCAAAGCACCCGAAGCACAAAAATCTCGCTTAAATGACACAATTAAAAAGCTTGAAAAACCTTAAATTTCATAGACTTATTGTTGAAATTTAAGAGAAAGCAGTTTATTTTTAAAGTTTGTTGCTATCAAAAGGATATAGCTATTGAACTTACAACAGCGAAATTATCAGATACATTTTTATTTTGTTTTTGAAATATTTTGTCAGCGCTCTTAAGCCAGCGGCCTTCCATGCGACAGGAAATATTTTTAACCGGTAAGAAATCTATATTTAGCGAAAGTCCACTTGTTTGAAAACCATTTGGTGTCGAGGAAGTAATGATCACTCCTTCTTTGTCTTGATAATATTCAGCACGAATAGAAGCAAACCATTTACTTGTAAATGAGTTGCGAAAAATAATAATCGGACTAAACCAATTATTATAGTTAGTGCTGTACTTTTTTGTTTGCTGTTCACCAATATCGAAGCCTGCAATGAATCCAAGCTTTTTGGTTAGCTGAACTTGAACATACAAATTATTATAGTAGCGCATTTTTCTAACAGAATCAGGATCATCTGTACCAATAAATGTACTCCAGTTAACAGTGAGTTTGTCGCCTTTAAGATACTTAATTTGTGTTCCAAACGAAGGCAAAGAGTTTCGGGAAACCTTTTTAATTCGTTGCCAACCATTGCAGATGATTGCAGCAAATTCCCAATGTTCATTTGGATTATACGTAAATTTTATCCCGGATAAATAATAAGGAGAATTTTCAGCGAGAAGCGAGCGAGTAAGTGTCCAACAATCTTTTGAGATAGCACTTTCAAAACCAATATGTGAACCGAAAATTCCAGCATCCAACCATAAGTTATTTTTCTTATTCAGCGAAATTCCAATGTTTGATTCGTAAATATGTTGCAAAGCAGCAGGCTCAGCTGCATAGTTATCAATTACATATGTACCTGCATGTAAGGCAAGGTTGGCTCTATATTTTAAATGCTTTGCACTTACTTTAAGAATACCAAGGTTAAGATTAAACTCATTGTGCCGATTATGGTTGTAGAAGAAAGGTTGTCTATAGGCTGTTTTAGGTTCATTAAAATCGTAGGTATAATAGAAGTCGACTAAACCCGAACAGGAAACATCAGGTTTCTTTGACCAAGAGCTGCTATCTGTTTGTGCATTACTTGTTATAGCTAAAATACAAAGAGTAAATGTAAGTCTAGTAAAGCGTGTCAAGTTTTTTATGTAAGGACTTTGTTATGATTTAAGAACTAGTTACTAGCGCAAAGCTTTCAAAAGGAAGCAACTGCTTATAAACTACTCACTTTTGCAAAAAAAAGGCTGAATCGAATGGATCCAGCCTTTAAGTCTTTTCAATTAAAATTAATCTCTAACGCAGCGTACACTATACGATTTAGTAACACTTAAATCCTGTGTATTTCGAAGTATGTTGCTGTTATCAGGAAACAATTGACGATACCAAACATAATTTGAAGACAAAGCTGTACTGGTCCAGAAAAATGCGTGATAATATTGTTCAGCAACTGTGTTACCTAGAGCTAATGCTGTAGTAGGATTGTTCGATACGGTAAATTGTGTTGCACTGGTAACAGCAGTAATGGTAGTTCCCGGAGGAAGTACTCCATTTCCAGTGGTAACTTTTACCAATCTACCAACCGTTAATCCAGTGGTGTTGGCAGTTTTGATAATGTTAGAAGTAATAGGTGTGGCTGCATTGGCAATCACAGACTTTCCTAAGTTAATGTTCAATTTAGCTGTAAAACCACTTGTATTGGTTCCGGATGTTCCACCACCATCAACTTGTGTTACATCTTTTAAAGCATCACCATTGTTTGAAACTGCAGTACTCAATAAGGTATAATCCGCATCAGAAGCTACGTGCCAATTGGTAGGACAAACACTTTGTGAATCAACAACAGTAATGGCATTTACTTCATTCCAGGTAAATACTTCAGAACCGTTGGCTTTGCGAATATTTTCTTTAGTCCAGCATCGACCTGCAATTTGAACAATTTTATAAGTTTGTCCGCTAACTGCATCTACTACTTGAGTATCGGTTCCACAAGAATTATTTGCATATTTTACAATTACCTTACGACTAACTGAGTCGCTTTTTACGCCATTCACAACTGAATGCACCCAATAAGTTCCTTCGGCTGCCTTGGTTACTCCGTTAATAGTGATTGTATCGTTGGTTGATGAAAAACCATTTGGTCCAGACCATTTAAAAGTTGATCCCGGGCTAACAATCGTTTCTGTTGCTCTCATAGATAAGGTAGCATCAACGGTAGTTACGTAGGTAGCTGTTGCAGCATCGGTTCCGATTGAGCTCATTCCAATAGCAGCAGTTTTTGGTTTGGTTGGTTTTATTGTAATAGTTAACGCACTATCAGGTGTTGTACAACCTGAGCCACCGTTTGTTAAAGTCATACGAAAGGTGTAAGTACCGGCCTGACTAGCCTTTAAACCGATTACAGAGAAATTTTGTACAAGGGTATCTGTAGCACCATTTGGGCGTGACCATCTGTAGGTTGCATTAGCATTAAAAGCTCCATTAAATGAAACAGTATCACCCACTACAAAAGTTCCATCGTTGCGGCTACCATTGCTAACTGATATGGCAGGAGCGGCATTGCAAGAACTTACGTAGGTAAATCCAGGTTCACTGGCACATCCGTTTACGGTAATAATAACTGAATACTCACCTGCCTGAGATGCCTTAGTAAAGGTTATAACCGGATTTTGTTCAGACGAAGAAAAACCTGCAGGACCCGACCAGCTATAAGTTGCACCGGCAATAGACTCGGCAGTAAACTGAATTTGAGAATTAATTGCCACCGGACTATTATTGCTTGCATGTGGGGCAGCAGGTGCTTCACATGGAACTTCAAAATCGCGTTCCTTTTCTTTACACGATGCAACAAAAAGCATTGTCGACAACCCGCATACGGTTAATAGTTTACCAAATGAAATCATGTTTCTTTTCATAAGTCTTGAATTTGTTTTGTAAGCAATAGTTTTAATTAATTGGTAGTTAACCTTCTGAATTAAAATCTATTTTATAGTTTATGTACTTGTATTGATTTTTCTTACTAATTAATCAAAGCAAATGTAAAATAATTTCTTTAAAAAAAACTAATTAATCAATTTCCTTATGATTTTTAGTATTCTCAATCAAAATTATGCTTGAGTTGAATTAGTTTACATCCTTTGTATTTAGGTTCATTTTAGTAAATCATTCTAGTACATTTGCCGCTCCTAAATTTATTCATTGACACTTTATGAATACGCAAAAACTTCTTCACTTTTTTAGATACATCGCCATTGCTGAAGGTATTTCTTATCTAGCATTGCTCGGTATAGCAATGCCTTTAAAGTATTTAAGCGGTAATTTAGTAGTTATTAAGTATATGGGATGGTTACATGGCTTACTATTTATTGTATTTTGTGTACTCTTGGGTTTGGTAAAATTAAAGCTGAAATGGACATTATTGAAATCGCTAACTGCATTTGGAGCATCGCTTTTACCTTTTGGTACTTTTATTTTTGATAAAGAAATTAAGAAAGAAATCACTTAGTTTAAAATCTCGAATATTTATTATTTATCAGAATGAATTGCTTGAATTTATTCTAACTTTGAAAATCAAAATTTTTATAGTGTGGAGAATTATTTAGAACAGCTGAATGGTGTTCAACGGGAAGCTGTTGTTCATACCAAAGGCCCCGTAATGATTGTAGCCGGAGCCGGGTCAGGCAAAACACGGGTGCTTACTTATAGAATTGCCCATTTATTAAAAACCGGGGTAGATGCTTTCAATATTTTATCGCTTACGTTTACGAACAAGGCAGCCCGTGAAATGAAAGAACGCATCGAAAAAATTGTGGGTAGCAGCGAAGCCCGTAATTTATGGATGGGTACTTTTCACAGTGTATTTGCAAAAATATTACGCATTGAAGCCGAAAGACTTGGATACCCCAGCAATTTTACAATTTATGATACCGACGATACGAAGAGTCTTATTAAAACCATATTAAAAGAACAAGGTCTGGATGATAAAATATACAAGCCAGGAGTTGTTTACAACCGTATTTCGTCAGCAAAAAATAGCTTAATAAGCTGGCAAGCATACAAGCAAAATGCTGAGATTATGGAAGAAGATCGTATGGCAGCTAAACCCAAGTTAGGTCTTGTATACGAGTTGTATCAAAAGCGCTGTTTTAATTCGGGGGCGATGGATTTTGACGACTTGCTTTTTAATACGAACGTGTTATTGCGCGACTTTCCAGAGGTCTTGAACAAATACCAACATAAATTTAAATACATTTTAGTTGACGAGTATCAGGATACCAATTTTTCGCAATATGTTATTGTAAAAAAACTGGCCGCTGCTTCCGAAAATATTTGTGTGGTTGGTGACGATGCTCAATCGATTTATGCCTTTAGAGGAGCCAATATTCAAAACATTTTAAATTTTAAAAAAGACTATCCCGATTTACAAGTTTTTAAACTTGAACAAAATTACCGTTCTACCCAGGTTATTGTAAATGCAAGTAACAGCGTAATTCGAAATAATAAAGACCAGCTTCAAAAAGATGTATGGACCAGTAATGATGTTGGTGATAAAATTAAAGTAGTTAAGACCTATTCCGACAATGAAGAAGGAAATGCAGTAGCTCATTCGATTTTTGAAACCAAAATGAATGAACAGGCACATAACCATGATTTTGCCATACTTTACCGTACCAATGCACAAAGTAGAGCCATGGAGGAAGCCTTGCGCAAAATGGGAATTCCCTATCGTATTTATGGTGGTTTAAGTTTTTATAAGCGTAAGGAAATTAAAGATTTACTCGCCTATTATCGTCTCACCATTAACCATAATGACGAGGAAGCATTAAAACGAATTATAAATTATCCTGCCAGAGGTATTGGTAATTCAACCCTCGAAAAATTGGTAGTGGCAGCTGCCGAAAACAATACCAGCATTTGGAATGTGATTGAATCACCCAATGGTTTACAATTAAATTTATCGGCAGCAACTTACACCAAATTGCAAGATTTTGTAATGATGATTCGTAGTTTTGAGGTACAACTGAACACCCAAAACGCTTTTACGTTAGGAAATCAAATTGCTATTTCTTCAGGATTATTGCGTGAATTGTATACCGATAAAAGTCCAGAAGGAGTTGCAAGACATGAGAATATTCAAGAATTGCTGAATGGTATGAAAGAATTCAGCGATAAAGAATTGGCTGCCGAATTGCTAACTGACCAAAAGCCGGATGTAAGTTTAACTGCCTTTATGCAAGACATCGCTTTATTAACCGACAGTGATGAGAGTGATAAAGACGATACCAACAAAGTATCGCTAATGACCATTCATAGCGCCAAAGGACTTGAATTTCCCTATGTACACATTGTTGGTTTGGAAGAAAATTTATTTCCTTCACAACTTTCGTTAAGCTCGCGCGATGACCTTGAAGAAGAACGCAGATTATTTTATGTTGCGCTTACCCGAGCCGAAAAAAAAGTTACCCTCTCCTACTCTACCAGTCGCTATAAATGGGGTAATTTAATTAGTTGTGAGCCTAGTCGTTTTATTGAAGAAGTTGATAGTAAGTACCTCGATTATAATGAACCTGCTTCGCAACAAATCAGCACTAACTTTGATGATGAACGAAGTAACTACAACGGAGGTTTTGTAAAAAATAAATTTGTTCCTCGTCAAAAAGAAATTGTCGCTAAACCTGCTTCTACTCCGGTTGTTCCACCTCGAAAAAACTTGGTGCGAATGAATACTTCCTTAGCAAAAAATAATTCAACTACCGAGATTATTGGTGACGATACTAAAAATTTACAACCCGAAATGATGGTTGAACATGGGCGTTTTGGTAAAGGAGTGGTAAAAAAAATGGAAGGTGTATTTCCGAATCAAAAAGCTACCATTCACTTTGAATCAGCCGGTGAAAAATTGCTGATTTTGAAGTTTGCCAAATTGAAAATTGTCTAATTGTTTGTGTGATTATTTCTAGAATTCTATTTTATATTCCACAGAATAATTTGCCTACGCGCCCCATCCACAAAGACTGTCGGGGCTCTAGATGACCCTGATGGTTATGTTTGGAATAGAAATGATACCATAAAAAAAGGGAGTCAAGTTTTGACTCCCTTTTTGCTTTAGATGTATCTATTAATGTTTTATATACATTTTAACTATTTCTTTTTCTGTAGA
>WBZU01002867.1_pt1 | contig 11625 bp, 8 predicted proteins | sample 5204311 | NCBI WGS metagenome assembly WBZU01 (sample SAMN12344359, study PRJNA552823) | activated sludge metagenome | biome: Activated sludge suspended growth; feature: Nitrification reactor; material: Wastewater; isolation source: activated sludge from nitrification reactor of wastewater treatment... | reverse complement strand
GTCCGCATTGATCAGCGCCCGCTCGACCTCGTTCTTCAGCTCCCGCACGTTGCCCGGAAACGAATGTCGCGACAAAGCCGCCAGCGCCGCCGCGGTGAAACCCTCTACGCGCTTGCCCATTTCCGCACATGCTCGGCTCAACATCGACGCCGCCAGGATCCCGATGTCCCCTTCACGATCCCGCAATGGTGGAACCTCCATTTCCACCGTGTTCAAGCGATAAAACAAATCTTCACGAAAACGTCCGGCCGCCACTTCCGCCTGCAAGTTTTTATGCGTGGCACTGATGATTCGCACGTCCACTCGCTCGGGTTTTTCCGAGCCCAACGGCTGCACTTCGCCTTCTTGAATGGCGCGCAGCAATTTCGCTTGCGCTGCCAAAGACAAATCGCCGATTTCATCCAAAAAAAGCGTTCCGTGATCGGCCAGGATGAACTTGCCGCGTTTTTTCGCCAAAGCTCCCGTGAATGCGCCTTTTTCGTGACCGAAGAATTCACTCTCGATCATCGTCTCCGGTACGGCCGCGCAATTCAACGTGACAAACGGTTTGTTCGCGCGTGGCGATGCTGCATGCAGCGCTCGCGCCACCAATTCTTTCCCCGTGCCGCTTTCTCCGAGCACCAGCACGTGCGCGCGACCCGCGGCGGCATATTTCGTAATTTGCGACTTCAATCGTTGCGTCGCGGGACTTTGCCCCAAAATCGTATTCGACGAACTTTGGCCGGCCAATGCATCGGCCATCACTTCGGCCTGGCGATGTCGTTCGGCATTTTCGAGCGCCGCGGAAATCAGTGCCCCGAGCGCCAGCAACAAATCCAAATCTTCCGGGCCGAATTGGTTCGCTTCTCGACGATCGTCCACATACAAAAGACCGTTCGCCTTCGTCCCGAGGCCCAATGGAACCGCCATCGCGGATAAAATTCGCTCGCGATGCAGCGTCTTCATTTCATTCTCGCGCCGCGCATCCCGCACGATGATCGCTTCGCGTTTGCGCAACGTCGCATCCAATATGCCGCGACTCAAAACGAGTTCGTCCGGGCGATTCGATCCCGTACGCACATAACGCCGCACCATACCGTGCTCGAAATCCCCGAGCCAAACCAGCGCTCGTTCGCAATGCAAGACATCTCGCGTCGTCTCCAACAAACCGCCGAGCATGACATCGGTATCGCCCAACGTATTGATTGCCCGACTCGATTCATACAGCAATTGCAGTCGCCGATCGCTGCCGGTTTTGGGCGTCGTGGTACCCGCATCGGTGACTTGCGTATGCGCGATCGTCACCCCTTCGTTTGTCTCGTATACATCCAGGAGGGCATTGCCGAGCTGAACCTGGTCGCCATTGACCAACGTTTTGGTGGCGATTCGTTCCCCATTGACAAACGTTCCGTGCCGTGAATCCAGGTCTCGGATCGTGATGCTTTGGTCCGTGTTTTCAAACACCGCGTGTTCGCGTGAGACGCGACTATCGTCCAGCACGAGGTCATTTTGTTCGTGTCGTCCGACGCGTAGGCGATGGCCGAGGGGCAGGGTTACGGGCATTTGGCCGGGTTGACGAACGATGAGGTGAGGCATGGCTTGCGCGGCTCAGTTTAACCACGGCTTCCATTGTTTGGTACATGGTATTTGCGGAAAATGCGGGTAGGCGGGGAGGGGGATTCCCGCAGTGTTCCAGCTTGACCAGGGCGCTGGGATTACGATGGGGCAGGCGTTTTCGAATGGCGTCGAGCGTTATTTCGGCGGAATGGGCGGCATGGGCGGATCGTCGTCGGGTTGAACGCATGCGGACAGGTCGAAAAGCATAAAGAGAAGAGCTTTTTCTTGCGGCGAAAGGTCGGTGGTATGGCAACCGTCGGGGAAGGGGGTCTTCACGTCGTCACCCGATGAAACGTGAATATCGCTGAAAACCACGCGGCCGCATTGTTCTGCTTCGGGAACACCAATGGGCGTGTTGAACGTGAAGTATTGAATGGACTCCGGGACCACGCCGTAAATCCAGCGCCGTGATATCGTCGGATTCACCGAAATCACCGTGTTCTGCCCCTCTTTGATTTCCAGCTTTCCGGGCGTCGTCGACGCACCCACGTTGACCAACCAATCGCGGAGCGCCGCGCCTTTGGGAAAGCTATCGTCGATATCGGCTGTGAAGGGGTTGGGCAGATCGGGACTGTCCGTCCAAACGGCTGTTTGGGGGAATGGTTCCGGGCCCGCTTGGAGCCAATAATTGTGCCAATGCGATGCGAAAATACGACCACCTTTGGACGCATAATCGAACATCGCTTGCACCGAAGACGGCGGTTTGTAGACCGAGTTCTGGCCGCCTTCACACGCCAGCAACAGCACATCATACCGAGACAAACTCTCGACGCTGCTCCAAAGGTCGAGCGAATCTTCAAAAAACACGCCGCCATTGAGCGTATCTGCGTATCTTTGCGTCCCCGCCGCGCCAGAGAACAGCTGCACGCGACCGCCTCCGTTCGCGAGCGTGAATTCGCTGTCGTCAATGCCGATTTTGCGGAGCAAACATTCCAACGGATCGGCTCCGCCCGTCGTGAGCGCGATACGCGGCAAGTCACCTTCGGATTGGTTTCGAGGCAATCGAGTGAGCGATGTATCCGTGACCGGGTTATCGACGCATTCGTTCACCTTGGGGATGACGAATTGCCGACGCCACTTGCCGACTTGAATGACGATCGGAATGTCATTGCCCACGGGAACGTTTTTTAAGACGAACGCACCTTGGGTGTCCGTGAGGGCAGTGACGACAGGATTGCCGGAAAGCACGGAGCCGCATTGATCGCAGCTCGCTCCTTCGGGCAAGGGTTCGAGCGGAGAATTGGGAACGTACACGGTAATGTTATAGAGAGGCACTTTACCCGCGGGATCGTATACTTTGCCGCTGACCGTGGTCGTCGTTCCCGCGCCGCAAGCGACTTGTCGACATTCGAGGTTCACGCAACCTTGGCCACTGCCCTGACCACTGCCGACGAAATTGCCGCCGACGCTCGTGTCCGTACCGCCGACGCCCATACCGCCTACGCCACCTTGCCCGGTGTTTGTCGAGGATGAACCGCCTGTGGTTTGTGTTCCCGTCGTGTCACAGCCGCCTGCGAACGCAGCGATGGTCGCACAAAATGCGCCTACGATGCCCAATATGCGCGTTTTTTTCATGAGTTCACTCGTTCCCCAAGTTCATGTTCGATATGCCAAACTCGCACCGGTTGTACGAACCGATAATCGTGGCACGATTGTCGATGAACTCGCAAGGTAAAGGATTCGTGACGGATCGATACGTCGTTATGCCCGGCGTGCAGGCGCGCGTCGTGAAGGTCTGGGTGATCAAGACAAACGCGCTCGTTTTCCCTTGACTCCAAGCATGCCGCGGGAATGATCACGTAATGCTCAACTCCACAAGATTCCGCTTTCCTTTGGCAGTGTTCGGCGCCGCTTTGGCGCTCGGTGGTTGCAACATCGTGCTCGGTCTCGATGATTATTCGAAAGGTGCCGAGAATTCGGGCGGTCAGGCCGGCAAGGCCGGTAGTGGCGGCGATGGCGGCACCGGCGGCGAAAGCTCGGGAGGAATGGGCGGTTCCGGTGGGACAAACAATTGTTCCCCAGGTACGTCTCGGGCATGTTATACGGGACCATCCGGAACGCAGGACGTGGGTATTTGCAAAGGTGGAATGCAGACGTGTCTTGCCGACGGTATGGGGTATGGCCCGTGTACCGGCGAGGTTCTTCCGGGAACTGAAGATTGCAGCGTTGCAGGCGATGAGGACTGCAATGGCAGTTCGTGCAGCGAAACGAATTGGGCGCGTCTTTTCGGTGATGCGGTCGAGCAGAAAAGTGTCGTTGTGGTGCCCGATGGTCAAGGCGGCGTGTATTACGCAGGCTCCATGGATGGCACGGTCAAATTCGATAACGAAACGCTCATCACGGGCGGCGGTCGGGATATCTTTCTTGCGCGTCTCGACGCCGATGGAAAGGTCGTTTGGGCCAACCGATTCGGCGACGCCGGGGATCAAGATCCAGCGGCGATGACCGTCGATGCCGCGGGGAACATTTATCTTGGAGCCATCGTCGCCGGGACGATTAATTTCGGCGGCGGCACGCTGCCCGCTGCGGGATATACCGATATTGCATTGGCGAGTTTCGATGCGCAGGGTAATCATCGCTGGAGCAAACGTTTCGGTGACAATGCCGCGCAAGAAGTGCACGGAATGGCCATTTCGCCTGCGGGAGAGCTCGTCATCGCCGGTTCCTTCGGCGGTACGATGAATACCGGCACGACGACGCTCACGACCAAAGGGAGCTGGGATGTGTTGGCGGCGAAATTCAATGCCCAGACGGGTGATGAAATTTGGTCGAAACAATTCGGATCGACCGGAATGGAGCAATCCGACGGTGTAGCCGTGGACGCTTCCGGCGGTTTATGGCTCATCGGGCGTTACGAAGGGTTTGTGAATTTGGGCGGAAACGTTTTGCCCACGGCGGGCATGACCGATATCAATGTCTTCGTGCTCAAGCTTGACGGAAACGGAAAACACGTTTTCAGCAATGGGTTTGGCGATGCCGAACTCTTCCAAAATGCGCGCGGTTTGGCCGTCGACACGGACGGTTCGATCATTTTCGGAGGCGACTTCGAGGGCACGATGAATTTCGGCGGCGCGGCATTGACCTCTCCCGCCGGGTCACGCGATATCTTCGTGACGAAATTGAGCAGCTCCGGCGTGCATGTCTGGAGCAAAAAATTCGGCGGCACGGCGGACGATTACTGGCCGCGTATCGCCTTGGATCCCGCGGGAAACGTGTTCCTGGCGTGTTATTTCACGAATTCGATCGATTTCGGTGGAAATACCCTCCTGAGCGACGGTTCGTTCGACTTTGCCGTCGCCCGATTGACCGCCGATGGAGCGCACGTTTGGAGCCGACGTTTCGGCAATCCTTCGGGGGAGCTGACGCAACAAACGAGCACCGACATCGTCTGGACGCCGCGATCTTTGTTCATCGCCGCATCGCAAATGGGTAAAACCGATTATGGTCTGGGAACGCTCACGTCGGCCGGAGGTTTCGACGCGGCGATTTTGGCCATCGGGCCGTGACGAAATGCGCGAAGCGGAGCTTTGGCGTAGATGCTGAACTCCGCTTCGTCATTCCCCAAAACACTACCTATGTTCGGCGACGCACGTGCCGCTTCGACAACGCGGCACGAATGCGCTCGCCGGTTCGACCCGCGGACACTGTTTTTCCGGCTCGCACGGGCAAGCGCCCATGGTTGCGCATTGATCCACGTGCTTTTGATATTCAGCTCTGCTGATGCCCACGGCTTCTTCGCTGCAGTGGCAATTGGAGCAACATCCGCCGTCGGGATCGTTTGTCACGGTGCAATCCGTATCGACATTGCAATCGGTGTTGTAATGACCTTGGGCCGTTCGCGGAGGCGAGGTTTGCCCGCCATTTCGCTCGCATCCGGCGAACGCGAAGGCGAAGAACAGCACCATTCCGGCGAAAGCATTGGGCAGTTGCGAAGCGCGCATCCCGATGAGGTATCTTCCGCGCCGGCGAATGTCAATAGAAGATGTCGAAGCTTCGATATTGGATCGCGACGAATTCTTGACGCCGTTTGGCGCGGAGGCAAATCGGGGCGACGGTGGCCATGATTTCGGCCAAGAGTGACTCGGCCATTTCGTCGCCGGGGTTTCGAGGAGTTCGGGCACCTTTTGCGTGCTCGGCGCAGGATATGCGTGCGCATACGGCGGGTGATGCCGACGCATAAGGTGTTCCGCCGTTGGTATTCTTGTTGCTATAATCCTGGCCATGAGAAGATTTGAATCCGATAAATCCAAAGTTCATGGTCATCGATCATTTCGTCTGGCTCGGGCGTTGACGATTTTTTCAAGCGTAATGGTGGCCGGTTGCAACGACCCGCCGATTGGTTCCACTCCGCCGCCCCCCTGTACGACGAATGTGGTGACCGCCAAGTTGCAGCAAAGCTCCATCGATAAAATCGATATTTTGCTCGCCATCGACAATTCCCGGTCCATGGCCGATAAACAAGAATTGCTGGCGTTGGCGGTGCCCGACCTCGTCAAGAAGATCATCAATCCGCGTTGCATTGATGACAATGGAGAGGCCTCCGCCGTACAACCCACGGGGCCATTGGAGAGGTGTCCGGATGGAACGCATCGGGAAATCGACCCGATCCTCGATATACATATCGGGGTCATCAGCACGAGTATCGGTGGTCATGGTGCGGATTCCTGCCCGGATGTCGATAATGATTCGAAGGAATGCCAACCCAAGCCCAATACGACGAACAACGACAAGGGGCATTTGATCTCGAGGCTCGATCCGTGTACGCTCAATTCGGCGCCGACCTACGCGGGGAAGGGGTTTTTGGTGTGGGATCCGGAGCTCACATTGAATCCGCCGGGAGAATCGGTGCTGGATGATTCGATGGGCCACGGGCTTTTGCCGACGGTGCGGGACATGGTCCGTGGCGTCGGGCAAATCGGTTGTGGTTATGAATCGCAGCTCGAATCCATTTATCGGTTTTTGGTGGATCCGAATCCCTACGAGACGATCACGGTCGACAACTACAAAGCCATTCCCAACGGAACCGATGAAGTGCTCCTCGCGCAACGCGCCGCTTTTTTGCGACCGGATTCGCTGCTGTCGGTCATTCTGCTGACGGACGAAAACGACTGCTCGATCAAGGAGTACGGGCAATTTTATTACGTCGGGCAACTGCGTAATGGCGCGACAAACGTGCGAATGCCTCGAGCGCGCCAGGAATGCGCCGTCAATGTGAACGATCCGTGCTGCAAATCGTGCGGGCAGGGGCAGGCAGAGTGCCCGGTCGATCCCACATGCGCCGATCCGAACGGCGGATCAGGTCCGGCATTGCTTACCGATACCGAGGACAACATCAATCTGCGCTGTTGGGATCAGAAGCGCCGATTCGGCATCGACTTCCTTTACCCGACGGACCGGTATGTGCAGGGTTTTTCGAGCGCCACCATTGCCGACAGGGACGGACAACTGGTTCCCAATCCGATATTCTCGGACCTCGATCCTTTGGACGACAATTCCAATATTCGCGATCCGGGCCTCGTGTTTTTCACCGGTATTGTCGGCGTACCTTGGCAAGACATTGCGCGTGACAAAACGGACCCGAAAAAAGGCTTCAAAACCGCCGATGAACTCGCCGCTCCTTCGGACCCGAACAATCCGAGCAGTCCTTCGGGCTGGGAGGTGATTCTTGGCGACTTGACGCAGAAGGCGAAGCCGCTCGACCCGCTGATGCTGGAGACCTACCAGAAGCGTACCGGGACAAACCCGATCACCGGTGACATGCTTGCCGATTCAATACTCAACCCGGGGGCGAACCCGATCAACGGGCACGAATGGACCATACCCAACGACGATCTGCAATACGCTTGCATTTTCCCGCTTTTGCCCGGCACCGAACGTGATTGCACGAATACGAATCTGCCGGCCTGCGATTGTACCAGCGGGGTCAACGATAACCCGCTTTGCAAGCCCGATCCGAACAACATGAACAAGTCCACGCTCCAGGTCAAAGCGAAGGCGTACCCTGGAATTCGGCCATTGCAGGTCATTCGAGAGCTGGGAGCACAAGGGGTCGTCGGTTCGGTGTGTGCTCCGCAAGTCTCCGATCCGGCCGAAATGGCGACGGATTTCGGATATCGTCCGGCGATGGAAGCCGTGGGAGATCGCCTCAAAACTGCGCTCGGGGGGCAATGCTTGCCGACGCAGCTGACCCCCGAACCGGATGGTCGGGTCGCGTGTGAAATCATCGAGGCTCGCAATTCGCACGGGAATTGCTCGTGCAATCCAATGAAAGCCCGGCGAGACATCGTACCGGGATCGCCGATCGCCCAAGGGGTCGAACAATTGAAACAGGATCCCTTGGCGCAACCCAGCAAGTGGGATTGTTTCTGCGAGATACCTCAATTGCTGGGCGACGAATTGGCTGCGTGCCAAAACGATACGAACGATTATCCCGTCGTTCAGGGCAGCGAAATCGCGGGCTGGTGTTACGTCGATGCGAATGGCGCGTCTCCGGTGGGTAACCCCGATATCGTTGCAAAATGCCCCGAAAACGAAAAACGAATCATTCGGTTTGTCGGGGATAGCGATGTCCGGAATGGAGCCACGCTTTATGTCGTGTGCCAAGCCGAAGCGTCCAATTGCAATCCGTGAATTGCGCGGGCGGTGTCGACGATGACCCGCAGGAGCATGCTCTCTGACCGAAATGTCATGCGTGCGGCCCGGAGTGGGTTTGGATTCGTCGAGAAATCGTGTTACCGTTGCGTTGGAACACATTTCGCTTTGGGATCGCCCCATGAACTCAATCAAACAACCGCTTCGTTCGATGCTCGCCCTTGGATTCGTTGCATTCGCCGTTTCGGCCTGTTTCGGCGATCCCGAAGGTCCTGGGGCGACGGGAAAAATCCAGCTCGGTCAGGGGATCGTCACGGACAACATCACCACATTGCACATCCAGGTCGTACCGGATGATGCGCAAAAAGCATTTGACCCGAAAGCCCCGGGATTTCCCAATTCAGCGAATACCGACGTACCAACGTGGGGCCACCAGGCGGTGGATTTTGCGACCGTGACGTTTCCGTATACGTACACCCTGAGCGACGCGCTCGGCACGACTCCGCACGAGCATTGGCGGCTCTTCGTGTGGTTATCGAATTCAGCCGACGAAGCCGCTCCGATCACCGGCGAAGCGTTTGGCACGACCACCTTCCACATCAAGAGCTGCGAGGGATACGGCGATTTCTGTACGATCACGAGCGACGTCAATGTGGCGATTGATAAAATGACGCCTTGAGCATTTCATCGCGGTCATGGCGCGATCGTTTTGATGCCTCCCACCGCAACGCGATTGCCGAGCCATTCCAGATCGGTCGACGGCACGACGTCGTTGTATTCAATCAGCATATTTCCCGTAACGGTTTGGAGTTTGACCAAGCCTCGAAGGCTTTCGAGGTTTGGATTCAAATGGATGTACAAGTTGCCGTCGACGACTTCGAGGTTTTCCAAGCCGTGCAGGGTCAAAAAGCCGGGACTGCGGAAAATGTTGATGTTGCCTTCGACTTTCGTCACGTTTTTCAGGGCCGCCAAGTCCTGAAGCTCGCTCACCGAATCTTCCTGAAAATGCCCGACGAGAATCGTGCAGTCGGCGTAAGCTTGCAGCTGTTCGAGCGTATACGCGGAAAAATACGCATCACGACTTTCGCCGCAGCGTTTTTCAGGTACGGCATCATCGACGATGGACGTCGCGTTATCGGCCGGACTTTCCGCGGCGCATCCGGTGAGCAGGTACGAGCATAACAAAACGGCGAGAGCTGGTTTCATGCGAGGTCCTCGGAAAGAGCGTTCGTTGTCGATTCAAGTCCGGAGCTGATTCATCACGGTATGTCGGAGATGGGCGCGCGAACCGCTTCGGAAGCGTGACAAACCACTTCGATGTTGTGTCCGTCCGGGCCAATGACGAAGGCTGCATAATAGTTGGCGTGGTAATGCGGGCGCAGCCCGGGGGCTCCATTGTCTTTGCCGCCCGCGGCCAGAGCCGCACGATAAAAAGCGTCGACTTGTGCGCGATTTTCCGCCGTGAACGCCAAATGAAGATGCGCCGGTTTTTCTTGGGTTTGGAACAGGATCAGCGAAACGTTTCCCTCGGGTTGGCAGAGCTCGACGCCATAAGATGGAGGTCCTTCCGCGACGACGGTGATGCCGAGCGGCGCGAGCGCTTCGAGGAAGAATGCTTTGCCGGCGATAAAGTCGGTGACCCCGAATTTGACGTGATCGAACATGAGTTTTTCCAAGGTGCGGGTTTGCGCGAAGCCTGACGAAGAACCTTGTAGCATTTCTTTCGTCACGAATGTCTTGCTTTTCGCAAAACAATCATGCAACGATGGTGAAATGTCGAAGCGTCTTCGTTCCCTCGCCTTTGCCGCTCCTTTTGCGCTGGCCACGGTTTTTGCCGCGCCTTCGGCAGATGCTTTCTGTGGGTTTTACGTCGCGGGAGCCGATCAAAAACTCTTCAACAATGCAACGACGGTCGTGATGATGCGCGAGGGCACGCGCACGGTCCTTTCGATGCAGAACAATTACCAAGGGCCGCCGGAGAACTTCGCGATGGTGGTGCCGGTGCCCGTCGTTTTGCAACAAGAAAACGTCAAGACGTTACCGACGGACGTCTTCGACAAGGTCGACAAACTCGCGTCGCCGCGGTTGGTCGAATACTGGGAACAGGATCCGTGTGCTCCCATTGAAGTCGAAACGAAGAAAAAAGGCGGTTATCCGCGATTGCGATCCGTGAATGTCGAAGTGCGCGGCGCAGCAATGGATGATTTGGGCGTGACGGTCGAAGCGCAATTCAGTGTCGGCGAGTATGAAGTGGTCATTTTGAGCGCTCGGGATTCGGCGGGATTGAATACGTGGCTCAAGCAGGAAAAATACAAGATCCCCGACGGCTCGGAACCCTTGCTCCGCCCGTATGTGCAAGGCGGGGCGAAGTTTTTCGTGGCCAAAGTCGACGTGAAAAAGGTTCGTTTTGAAAATGGCCAAGCGATGTTGTCACCGCTGCGTTTTCATTACGACAGCGAAACATTTGCTTTGCCCGTGCGCCTTGGATTGGTGAATTCCGCGGGGACGCAGGACTTGATCGTGCATATTTTGGCGCGCGGCAAGCGGTACGAGACGGCGAACTACCCCAACGTCGCCATTCCGACGAACCTGGACGTGAAGGACGCCGTGCGTAATGATTTCGGAGCATTTTACGCGGCGCTGTTCGATCGGACTTTGTCGCGACAACCCAAAGCGGTGGTGACCGAATATGCGTGGGATGCGGGGACGTGTGATCCTTGTCCCGGCCCGACGCTCAATGGGAATGACTTGATGACGCTGGGCATGGACGCATTGGCCGGCGCGACGGAAGACGGAACGCCTGCGGCTCCGAATGCATTGTCGATGAAACGCAGAAGGCCTTGGCCCGGCGGAAGCGGGTTCGTCTTGACGCGATTGCATTTGCGTTATGGCAAAGAAGGATTGGGCGAAGACTTGGTATTTCGTCAAGCGCCGCCGATTGTGGGTGGTCGAGAATTCTTGACGGACGGCAAGCAGCTCGAAACGGGGGCGGTATCGAGCACGATCAACAATTTTCAGGGACGATATGCGATTCGGCATCCGTGGACGGGTGCTGTGGCGTGTGCGAATCCGCGTCGAGGTATTTGGGGCGGTCCTCCCGGAGGCGTGGCGAGCAAAGGCATTGAAGCGGCGCGGAATCTGGCATTTGCCAAACGTGGAGCCTTGAATCTGACGGCGATGGTGGCGCGGGACGACAATGAAACGAAAATCGACAGCGGGCCGCTGATCGCAGCGCCCGCGATGTATGCGGCCGCGCCCGATACGCCTGCGCCCGCGGCGACGAATTCCGTGGAAACGCCGGTAACGACAACGCCGCCGGCGACGCCTGCGCACGCGGGCGGATGTGCCGGGTGCCGAGTCGGGGATACGCAGAATGAAATGGTTCCATTCGGAGCAACCATTGCGGCGGCGGTGGGGGTGCTCGTGGCGCGATTGAGG
>WBZU01002866.1_pt1 | contig 11625 bp, 7 predicted proteins | sample 5204311 | NCBI WGS metagenome assembly WBZU01 (sample SAMN12344359, study PRJNA552823) | activated sludge metagenome | biome: Activated sludge suspended growth; feature: Nitrification reactor; material: Wastewater; isolation source: activated sludge from nitrification reactor of wastewater treatment... | reverse complement strand
CAACGTGTTGTTCCACTCGACATGCATGGCCCGCATGTACACGCGTTGCCAGTCGTTCAGGGCAATTGGTTTGTCTCGGCCTGGATTGTACTTTTCCGTGAGCAACTCGCCAAACCAGTTGACGAGCCCCGGTTGACCTCGCGTGGATTCATACACCGCCGATACCACGCCCGGCTCGACCAATTGACCACTTTCCGATTGATACTGCTCGAATAACTCGACAACTTCTTCACGCGTCAAATTCGGGATGTGTAGCGATCGCTGGACATTAAACGGCGAACCTCGATGACTGTCCACGCCCAAGACCGAACGTACCCCCACGAGCGCCACGCCGTGGAGCCAATACCGGTCGCGCGTTAGATACATTTTGCGAAATGTCGCCACGAGCCAATCGATGAGCTTGGAAGGCAGGCTATCGAATTCATCGAGCAAGAGAATGATCGAGCGGTCGAACGCTCCGTCCTCGCGGGCGAACAGCTTGAGCAAGTCCGCCTGCGTCGTAGGCGCACGACCGATCTTGATACCAAACCCCTCCCATAACAATTGCGGTACTTGCTCCAGAAATGCATCCACCACTCGTGCATCGTCCGCCCCTTCGACGACGCCCTGTAGGGTGATGGCTCCAACGACAAACCGGTCCCCATACCGCTCCCGAACCGCCTTGATGGCTTCCCGCATGATCCACGTTTTGCCCGTCTGCCGCGGTCCCCAAATCGTGAAGTAGTGCCCGCCGGATTCGTTCGGGTGCCCCACCAGCTGCGTGACGCAACTATCCACGAGCTCGCGGCGCTCAACCGCAAAATGAGCCTCGACTTCAACCGGTCCGTACGAACTGAAGTGACGCATCGGGCGCCACTATAGCACTCGTCCAAGTTTGTCACGGAGTTTTTTTCGCCGAACGGAGGATACCTATACCAAGGCGGCTTGGAACCGTCGTCCGTTCGTCCTGTTCAATGGTTCTGCGCGGTCTTGTCCCGAGGACGTCAACCTCGAGAAAACGGCATTCGAGGCGGTGCGGTATCCCATAACAGCGCCACGTCTTCCGGCGTCAGCCCATACGCTTCATTCACGAGCGTCGCGAGTTTCCGTTCAATCGCCAAAGCGTCGGCTTTGCGTTTTTGCATGGGCACAGCTTCGTCTTCATACATTTCCCGCAATGCCTTCATGTCGGCGGCCTTGAGCTTGCCGGCTTTTTTGGGACGACGTTTCAAGACCTCCTGCGTGAATTCATCCGCGGTCAGAGCATCGAATTCCGCGAGCTTGTTTCCCGGTTCCGCGACGTCGAATTGCATGCGCAATGAATCGAGAACGGCTGCACGGGAAACATGGTTTGTCTGGGTCCATGACGTCAATTGCGTCACGGCGTCCATCGCCGTTCGCCGCGCTTCCTCGGAAGTCGGTGAAGCAATCGGCAGCGCTTCCATTTTTACGCCCAGCGGCGTCAGAGCTTCATCCTTGAGGTGCGTGAGATATCGCCAATTGAACCACCACATCAACGGCGAATTGAGGACCGTGAGGAGCCATGGGTCAGCACCGGGAAGAAAAAATCCCTTGTCATTGAGGAAGAGTCCCTTCGAATCGAGACTGTATGCCGGATGAAATTGAATGACCTGATATGCAATCTTGGGCCGCGCAAACGCTTCGTAATACGCACAGGAGCGCAATTCCCACCAATACTTCCCTTGATCGGATCGCTTTCGCAAAGCACCTTCGAACGCTTTCAAATGCCGATGAACCGCCGGGTACGTCGCACCAAACTTCTTCTCCGCGGCGTCCTCGGCCAAACCTTTCCAAGACCAATCGCGATCCCCGCTGGATGCCAGAAGAATCATCCACTGCCCCGCCCATTCCGGCGTCCACCGATCGATATCCTGCCCGCGCAAATACTTTTTCAAGATCTCATCCGACTTCGGATCCTCTTTCACCAAACGATTGCGCGTTTCCGTATCCACGACGAACGCTTCATTGCACCCCGTTTTGATCCCATAATAAGGTTTGACCCCGGCATACTCGCTCAAAGGAATCCCTTGCGCCCGGATCTTGGCCATGAGTTGTTCCAGGGCCGGAGGTTCCAAGCTCCAAGGTGCCCCGCCAAACCGCGCCTGCGGAACAGGATAGCGATGACGCGATACGTATTCGGGAATTTCGACCGCTTTGAGCTCGTCACGCGGAAACAGCGTGACATGTACGTCGTTCACCGCTTGCTCCGCCGTGCTTTTCTTCAACGTCAAGATGCTGGGAAATGCGTCGGCATCCGGGAAAATCGGCGCGTGGCCAAAGTCCACGATGGATTCGAGCGTCGTTTCACTCGCCAAAAAACCGCGCAATGGTTCGGCGTAGCCACCGCGCAGCCACTTGTTCGCTACGATGAACCCCATGCGTCCTCCGGGCTTGAGCACCGATATGCCCCGCTCGAAGAAATACACGAACAAATCGGCCATACCGTGGTATGTGCGGTACGACTTGGCCAAATGGTCCTTGATGTTCGTCAGCAGCTCCTGCCGCACATACGGCGGATTGCCAATGACCACATCAAAACCTTCTTTCCAACGCGCATCGATTTCAGCGGCTTCCGGAGCCGTGGGCGCATCGAGAATGGTCCGGACGTGATTGCCGGTTTTCCAATCGAAGGCCAGCGAATCCACCATCGGATCGCCAACGATGCTGTTGCCCCATTTGATGTTGCTATCCAAATAAGTCAGTTTGCGTCCGCGCTCCGCCGTCTTCAGCCACAATGACAATTTGGTTATTTCAACCGATTCGGCATTGACATCGACGCCGAAGAGATTGTTGTTGAGCACGGTCTTCGTTAAATCGAAGATGGTGACTTGGCCTTTGTTCAATGCGGCAAGCTCGGCGTTTACCCGTTCGTATTCACGCGCCAACGCGTCGAACGCGGCAATGAGAAACGCGCCCGAGCCACAGGACAAATCCAGAACGCGAATCGTCTTGATGCGTTCGCGGTACCTTTCGTAGGTCGCCGTCCACGCATTCGTCCACGCCGCAGAGCCCTCTTTCAGGTTCTTTTCGAGCATCCCGGATTCGGCAAGAACGGCATTCCAATGCTCTTCGAACACTTTGCCGAGGGTTTGATCGACGATGTACCGCGTGACGAACGCGGGCGTATAAAAAATCCCTTCGGTTTTTCGGCGCGAAGGTTTGGTTTCGATTTCCGGAGAATTGGAAGAACCTCGTAATTCTTCGAGGTCCGTAATCGATTGCTCGAAGATATGCCCGAGAACGTCGACCGAAATGTCGTCGCGATAATCATAGGCCGCCAGTTTGGCGAATTCGCGGCACATCTCATCGGTGACGTCGAGCTCGTCAATGTTGGCATTGGGCAGAAAAAGTCCGCCATTGTAGGCGGGAAAGCGTTCGACTTCGTGCCCTTTGTCAATCCATTCGAAAACGGCTTTGAAATTGGTCCAAATGGGAACGCGGCTGTACCTGTTCTGCGTTTCGCAGACGCTTTTAATCGTGTCCCCCGGCACGAGGCCCCGCGCCTGCGCAAATGCAATGAACAAGACCCGATCGAGAATGACCTGCGTGTAGCGGAGGATATCCGCCGTAGGAAAGTTCGGGTGGCGCCGACAAAGGTCCTGATAAAGCTTTTTACGAAGATCTCGATACTCGGCATAAAGCCGTTGCGTCACTTCGGCTTCGACCTTCGCCGACGCCGTGAGCAATTCATCGATGGCTGAAGTCCCCGTGGGCGACGAGGCTAGAAGCTGCTCGCGGGCGAAAAGAAAATAGAAACGCTTGAAAACATCGATACGCTCGAGTTCGTCGAGGGAAAAACTCTCATAAACGTCGGGGGTCCGAGCGGTGCTGTAAAGACGTGTTTCCTTGTAATTGGAAACGATGATCCATCGCGATCCCGGGGCATGATTGGCATAATCCCACGCTTGCTGCACGGGCGTGAAGACGCGCCCGAGCGCATGATCGAGCGACTGCTTTGCGGGCTTGAGTTCAATGGGAGCAATGACGAGATCTTTGTCCGCACCGGAAAAAAACCCAATGGCCCCATCGGCGGACTTTCGTCCTGTACCCACGGTTTGTTCGGCGTTGATTTCCCAGAATTCCGCCTCGGTCCCGATCCTGGACCGATACCCGAGCACGCGACCGAACACATCCCCCAGAAAGTCGCCGTGCAACTGGACTTCCTTGGCGCCGTCGAGTTTTCCCGCACGAAGAGCAGCCGACCATCGGGCGATGACCAAGTGCTTTTGCTCGAGATCCGCGGGAAAAACGTGCCGGGACACCCGCTCGGCAAGAAGTCGCGCATGAAACAAAGGAGCACGCGTTCGGGACGTCATCGCCGCGCAGTGAAGACGAAAAGGCGAACCAATGCAAGAAAAAATCGACCCCATTCGATGGGTTCGTCCGCCTCGTAATGCGGCAATGCCGAGCAGGCTCGGTCGTGCGAGGATGACGAACCCCGGGAAACAATAAAATGGTCAACCCGGCCAAACGACAAAAAACGAAACGGCCCCGCAGTGGACAAACCATTGCGAGGCCGTTGATTGTCCCGAAAAAGCTTTATCGGCCTTCGGGGATGTCCTTGTTCAGCATTTTCACGGCTTCGGCGTCATCCACGCACGCAAGCGTGTTGTCGTCGTTCAACGTGCAACGCTTGAGCTTGGAATTGACGTCCGAACAACCTTGGCCCCAGCCGCCGAATCCGCTGCTGCAATTGCCTTCGATGTACGTTTGGTACAACGTCGGCTTGCCGTCGGGCGGCAAGGTCCAGTGCCCCGCCGTTCGGTAACGAACGGGTTTGGCGCAGCCACCGAGGATCAAAAGAGCCGCAGCTCCAATCAATAGCTTTTTCATCGCTCGCTCCTTTTCCTCAGAGGCTCTCCGGGAGCACGTCATCGAGCACCTTGGTTTCTTTGCAGCCGGACGTGGTGCCGTTATCCGCGACGTCGCAGATGTTCACCATCAAATTGTAGAGCGGCTTTTTCGTCGCCGGATCTTGACCCGACAATTGAACGCGCTCTTGGTAAACCTTCGGCGGACCGCTGTACACCTTTTCGGGTGCGGCGAGGAACGTCTGTTGCGTCAAGACCTTCGGCGGAGGACCACAAGCCACTCCGGCGAGGGCGAGAAGCGAGAAAAAAGCAAATCGGATCGATTTCATGGTGTTTTCTCCTCCTTCGCTCATCGCACGTTGGTCGTGGTGAACGTGCCACCGCCGGCGCCCATCGGACAAACCGCGTCATTTTTGCCGTCGCACGACAGCTCGCAAACGAGTTTGTCGCCGGTGTCCTGACACAGGTAGAACTGGTAGACGGACTTGCGAAATACGAAGTAATTGGTGTTTTTCACCAATTCGAGCGCCGTCACGGGTTGCTTGGGATTGTCCTCGAATCGCGTAATCGATCGCGTCACGCATCCCATGGCCGAAACGCCCAGGCCGAGGACAAACAGAGAAGTCATCAAACGATTCATTGAAGGCCTCCTCATTCCTCTTCGCCCTTGAAGACGATCTGCATCGGCTTGCATTCCGACAACGCGCCGTCGCCCGCCATCTTGCACTTGACGACTTGTTGCGAATTCCCCTGCACGACGAGGAACTTGATTTGATCCCGTGCACTCGTGATTTGTCGCACGACCTTCGGCGGCGGTGAACACGCAACGCCTCCAATCAGCGCCACCAGCACCGCTGGTCCGTATAGCCATCTTTTCATGGGCACTGTTCTCCTCCCACAATGGTTCTCCAAGGTAAAACCTTGAACAGACCGGCAACGATCGCCGATTTGTCCGGCCTTGTCACGCGCACAGATTGCGCGGCGTCTCGCCCTTGCAAAACTCCACGCGAAAAACGTGCACGTCCGAACCCCATGCAGCCGGATCAGTTCCACGAACTACAAAGCTCGACCCCTCCCAAATTGGTCCGGCCCATTCTTCCTGTAGCGTCGAATGCACGATGCTGAATTTGCCGACGACCCACCGCGAAGTTCGTCCTGCAAATCATGCGCGTGCCCCTTGGATTCGTCCCCAGACACGGGCATGATTCCGGCGTCCATGCGCCCTGGGGACTTGATCGGCGAGCGCTTTGTCGTGGAGCACCTGGCCGGCGTCGGCGGCATGGGCGAAGTGTATCGTGCGCTCGATCAATCGACCGGCGCGCACGTGGCCCTGAAAGTGCTTCGCGAGCTGAATGTCGAAAGCAGCGAACGACTCGCACAAGAATCACGCGTCCTCGAAACACTGTCGCATCCGCACATCGTGAAGTATGTCGCGCACGGAGTGACCTCGACAGGATCGCCATTTCTCGCGATGGAATGGCTCGATGGCGAGAGCCTCACCGCACGACTGCATCGAACCGGATTACGTCTCGACGAATCCGTTTCTCTCGCCTCGCACGTCGCCGAAGCGCTGGCCGTCGCGCATGCTCGAGGCGTCGTTCATCGCGATATCAAACCCAGCAATTTGTTCTTGGAACACGGCGAAATCAGCCTCGTCAAAGTGCTCGATTTCGGCGTCGCTCGCGAACATGGCGGCAGTCGCCGGCTGACACTCACCGGCTCGATCGTCGGCACGCCGGGCTACATGGCGCCCGAGCAAGCCCGCGCAAACAAGCGTGTCGTGGACGCTCGTGCCGATGTGTTTTCCCTCGGAACCGTGCTCTTCGAATGCCTCACCGGACGCCCCGCATTCGAAGGCGAACACGCCATCGCCGTACTCGCAAGCCTGCTGTTGTCGGACCCTCCGCATGTCCGCACCATTCGTCCGGACGTACCCGAAGTGCTCGATAAACTCGTGGCGCGCATGCTGGCGAAAGACCCGGACGAACGTCCGCGCGATGGAGCCGCCGTCGCCGCAGAGCTCAACGCCATCGGGCCGATTGAAGGCGGATTTACACCCACACAATCGCCACGCACCGAAGTGTTGACGGACAGCGAACGCAAGCTGTTGTCGATCGTTGCGGCCTTGCCTCCATCACGCGGAGCGTCGGACGAAGCGATCTTGTCGCGCGAGCGAATCGCTATGATTCAAGACGAAATCGCTCCGCTCGGCGCGCGTGTGGAAGAGCTCGACGGAGGCGCGTTGCTGATTGGTCTCGTGGGTCGAGGCAACGCCACGGATCAAGCCGCACATGCGGCGCGTTGCGCGTTGCGCCTGCGAGCGCTCGCTCCCGAGACGCGGATCGTGCTCGTCACCGCGCGCGACGAAGACGCCGGTCGACTCGCACTCGGCTCGATTTCAAGGCGCGCCGCCGATCTGCTCGAGCTCGACGAAGAAGCGGGAGCCGTACGCATCGACGCGTCCACGCAAGCTCTGCTCGACGTGCGATTCGACGTGAGTGTTGGTCCCGGCGGAATCTTTCTGCGCGGTGAACGCGAGGTCGGCTCCGGCACGCGAACGCTCCTGGGCAAACCCAGTCCGTACCTGGGTCGGGAACGAGAATTACGCAGCGTTCGCGACTTTTTGGAAGAAGGCATCGACGAGGGCAAACCTCGTGTTGCGCTCGTGATCGGTGCTCCGGGCATGGGCAAATCGCGCTTGCGTCACGAGCTCGTCGAACAGTTGCGACGTGGCGCGGTCGAGCCCGCGATCGCCATCGGACGCGGCGATCCGATCGGCGCAGGTTCGGCATTTTCCATCTTGGGCTCGGCGATTCGCGCGATGGCGGGCATCGGCGTCAACGAACCTCTCGCCTCACGAGAAGCCAAACTCGACGCTCTCATGAGCGCGCATTTGTCCGGTGATGATCTCAAACGCGTGCGGGCCTTCATCGGCGAGATGATTGGTGTACATACGAATGAAGATCGTCCGGACATCCACGCCGCCCGACAAAACGCGACGATGATGGCCGAGAGCATCCGCGATGCATGGCTCGACTTCATCGATGCGCACACGCGCAACATGCCCATCGTGTGCGTGCTCGAAGATCTCAACTGGGGCGATCGTGCCTCGATCAAGCTCATCGACGCGGTGCTTTCGGCCCCCGGTGATCGGCGTTTCGTGGTGCTCGCGCTGGCCCGCCCCGAAGTGCACGAACTGTTCCCGAAACTCTGGGCCGACCGGGAATTGCTCGAGGTTCGTCTCGGCGAACTCGGTCGAAAACCCGCCGAACGGTTGGTGAGACATTTCGTCGGAGACACAGCGACGGAGGCGGAGATTCAGGACATCGTCGATCGCGGTGCGGGCAATGCGTTTTACCTCGAAGAGCTGATCCGCGCGGTGGCGGAAGGTCGTCGCGGGAGTTTGCCCGACACGGTCTTGGGCATGGTGGAAGCGCGGCTCGTGGCGCTCGAGCCTGAAGCGCGTCGAGTTCTCCGGGCCGCGAGTATCTTTGGACAAACCTTCTGGTGGGGTGGCGTCGCGGCGCTCATCGGCGATTCGGCGTTGCCGACGGGACGCGTCGGATTGCTTGATCGCCTCGTGGAACGCGAGCTCATCGTGCGTCGACGCGAGAGCCGATTTTCACGCGAAGAGGAGTACTGCTTTCGTCATGCGCTCGTGCGCGAAGGCTCGTACGCCATGCTCACGGATCGCGACCGCGTGCGAGGGCATGCGCTGGCTGCGGAGTGGTTGATTTCGGTTGGCGAGCCCGATGCGACCATCTTGGGTGATCACTTCGAGCAAGCAGGAGACTCGGCGCGGGCCACCGAATGTTTCGTGCAAGCGGCCGAGCTTGCGCTCGCGGCGGGCGACTTCACCGCGGCCCTTGGATTCACGGATCGAGCGCAGGCGACGGGCGCGTCGACGGAAGGCGACATTGCGGCGGAGCTGTTGGCGATTCGCGCGGATGCTTGGCAATGGAGTCACGACGCGGTTCGTTCTTACGAAGCGGCGCGCCAAGCGATCGCGATCGCGCGTGCGGGGTCGAAGTCGTACGGGCGAGCGATGGGAGCGGCGATCAGCGGAGCTTTGTTCTTGCGGCGGAACGACGCGCTCGACGTCTTGATGCCGGAGCTGTACCGGGCCAAACCCGACGAAGACGCGATTCCGGTGCTTTCTTCAGCATTTTCGTCGGCGATCATCGTGCTTCTCGTCATGGGCCGACGTGACGCGGCCGAACGTTTTTTGCAACGCATGCAGGATGTCGTGGCGCCATCGTTGGGGCGCGAAGCCTCGGTCGCGGGTCGATTCGATTATGCGCGAGCGTATTGGCATCGTGTCGTCGAACGAGATCCGTCCGCGGCGCTGGCGCTCGATCGGGAAGCGGCAGCTCACTTCAGCGTGTCCGGAGATCGCCGATTTTTGCCGCTTTTGTGGGCATACATCGGGCTGGATCTGGTTCTGCTTGGAGCGCACACGGAAGCGGAGCACGAACTTGGTCGAGCGATGCGATCGGCGACGGCGGGCAGTTTTCCGTCCGTCTTGGCGGGAACGCATCGAACGGCGTTGCTTGTCGAGCGCGGCGCATTGAACGAAGCGGTTACTCTTGGACAAACGATCGCCGAACAGGCGGCGGCGCAAGGGGACATCATTCTGGTCGCGAACGTGCAATACTTTGTGCTCCAAGCACATTTGCGCAGCGGCGACGTTGAATCGGCCCGCGCGCTGCTCGAACGGATCGAGCCGACCATTGCGGATGTTCCCGGCAGCGCGATTTGGGTGCCACCGCGCGCGCGGTGCTCGAACTTCGCGAAGGGCACGCCGAACGAGCCATGGAATTGACGACGATGGCGGTGGCGGCGAGCGCGAGGTTTGGCATGAAACACTACCTGGCGGACACCGCGCTTTGGGTGACGCGCGCGGAGGCCTTGCACGCCGTGGGTCGCGTGGAAGAAGCTCTGGAGACGCTGGGACGAGTTCGCGACGATTTGCTCGAGCGAGCGGCGCGGATCCGTGACGCTGCGTATGCGAGGAGTTTCGTCGAGAACGTGTTCATTCACGCCCGGATGTCGACTTTGTGGAACGAGTGGACGTCGCGAAGCGCAAGCGCGTGACGGTCGGGTTTGACGGGAACAACGACAGGGCGAGGTGAGATCGTCGCGGAAAACCTCGATTTGTCCGGGCAAACAAATCGATGTTCGGCATTGGATTCGATTGCGCCGGATGATTGCAGTCCGAACAGAATTCCCGGATGATACATTGCGCGTCGATTTGGTGGGCCATGGAAACAGGCTTCTTGCTCGAATGAGCGAGGTCATGTAGGATGGGGCGGCGTCGCGTCTGTGCGACGACAGCGGGCTTGGCGGTGCCATGTCAAACCATCGTTTTGTTATTGGATCGGTTGCGGCGGCGTTTGTATTGCATGCGGGAGTGGCATCGGCGGCACCGGTGACGATCCCGGAGGGCGTTTCGGATGCGCTGCCTGGGCAAGGCACGGGGCTATGTGGAGCGTCGGCGATCTCGATGAATCCCAGCGTCGAATTCGGTGTGCCAGCCGGAGCGTACACGGGAGCGATCAACGCGTTCATCGAGTTCCACAAGGCGGATCGCGTTGAAAAGGTTGTTCGAACGATTTTTGATTTGTCGAATAACAACTCAGCTGGTTTGAAGTTGAGTTACGGCGATTTCATCGATGCCGCGTTGCCTGGTTGCACGACGGGTGGTTGCGACTTCGAGTGGAATGACAACACGACGGCATTTGCTTCGCGGTATCGCGGATATCTCAATGTCACGTCGGATCTGGCGAACAAGCCGATTCATTTTGGATTTTATCTCGACGATTCCGTGAGCCTGACGATCTACGGTAAGGGTGCAGCGGCCTATAGCATCATGCTTCAGACTCCCGTGCTTGGCGCGCCGACCTGGCGCATGACGAATCAGGTGACGTTCGAAAAACCGGGCCTTTATCCGGTGGAAATTCTTTATACGGAAATCACCGAACACGCGGCGCTGGAGATGTCGTATTTCGTTGATCCGGCATTCGTGGATTTTCAGCGTCCGGCCAATCAAATCCCGGTCGTCAAATTAAGCGATGCAGGTTTTACGCTGTTTCCTCCGACGATGTTCTTTCACACGCTGAGCGGTAATCCGTCGTTTCCCGACTTGAATGTCTGCCAGCAATGTGATCGACAATTCGTGAATCAGCCGGGTAACAACGGTTGCGTGGCCGGATATTATTGCAATGACGCCGCGCTTTGCGCGCCTTGCGATACGAATAAGCTTTGCGGTCCAACATGTTCGCCCTGCGGCGGTGATACTCCGTTTTGCGTCAATTTGAATGGTCAGGTCGGATGCGGTGGATGTCGAACGGACGCCGATTGCACGGGTGGATTCACCTGCGATCCCATTACGAAGACCTGCAATGAATGCAAGATCGATTCGGATTGTCCCAAAGGCGAAAAGTGCGACGGGAAAAACTGTCAGCCTTGTTCGACGCCGGATGCTTGCGCAGGAACGTCGTGCAATTGTTGTCCCAACGGCCAATTCGGCACGCAAATGAAATGCGAAGCCATCGAACCCAATGGCGAACCCTTGTGTGTCGAATGCACCACCGATGCGGAATGCAAAGGCGGCGTTTGCAACTTGGCCGTCGGCCGATGCATGAGCGCGCTGCCTGAAAACAATACGCCCGTATGTTGCGGCGATACATGCGTCAATTGCCTTGCGCTCGAAACCGTGGTCGTCGATGGCATGGCGGTGCCGCGGTATCCATTCTGTTTGCCGGGCCCGGTCGGTACGGCATGCGCCGAATGCCGACAAGACACGGATTGCGTC
>WBZU01002865.1_pt1 | contig 11626 bp, 5 predicted proteins | sample 5204311 | NCBI WGS metagenome assembly WBZU01 (sample SAMN12344359, study PRJNA552823) | activated sludge metagenome | biome: Activated sludge suspended growth; feature: Nitrification reactor; material: Wastewater; isolation source: activated sludge from nitrification reactor of wastewater treatment... | reverse complement strand
TGGGTTTGGCGGGAAGCAACGATGGCGGAGAGTTTGCCTGTGGAAACGGTGATGCGCGAGGTGGACGTGTTGACGGGACCGATGGGTTTGGCGGAAAGGATGGATGTGACGGGGGAGGTGGAAAAGGGCGAGAGCGATTGGTATGCGATCGAGAAAAACGACGCGCTAAAAAGAGCGACCGGCAATCGTTTGGTGGTCGACGCATTGCCGAAAGGTCCCTAAGTGCGTATTGCCCCGAATTGGTCGGCAAAATGTGGGTTTGTCCGCCCGGGAGGGTTTGATTGATGGCGTCGCGGCACCCCAAACTTGCCCTTCGGGCTTAGGCAGTGGGGCCCCGCCGCAAACACCATCAATCAGACCGCTCCCAGGGCTATCTCGATCTATGGTGAAAACGAGGGATGCATGCTTGCAAGAGGAAAACAGTGATGATTTCGAGTCGATTGCGTTTCGTGTTTGTCATGGGCATGTTGGGCATGTTGGTGCCGAGGTTGGCAATGGCCCAGTCTTCGAAGGACGATACGGATCTTCGGTGGGAGCTTGGAAATCTGCTGTTTGGCCGAGGCAATTACAATGGCGCATTGGCCGAATTTCTCGAGGTATACAAACATCGCCCGTTGGCGCAGGTCGAATACAACCTTGGGCTGACGCACGTGTTTTTGGGGCGTCCCGTCGAAGCTTCGCAATGGTTGGGCATGTGTTTGTCGCGACCGGTATGTGTGGACAAAACCAGGCACGCGTATGCTCAAAAGGTGTACGAGGAGCAGGCGTCGCAAATTGGAACGGTGTCCATTGATGTCGGTGTGGCGCACGTCGAAGTGGAAATCGACGGTCGCAAACAGGGACAAGCGCCGTTGACCATGCGTTTGGCCAATGGAACGCATATCGTTTCCGTGGCTCCGGACGGATACGAACCGCAATACAAAGAGATTGTGGTGGCTGGAGGCACGAGGACGCAGGTCGATTTCAGGCTGGTGCCATTTCAAGGTCAGCCGGGGCGATTGATGATCGAATCGCCCGTGCCCGCCGTCGAGGTGTTCGTGGATGACAAACCCGTGGGAAAAACGCCGCTGTTTGCATCGATCAAGGTGGTTCCGGGGTCGCACACGATCAAGGTCGGTCGGCTCGGATATCGCGCGTTCACGCAATCGCTCGAGGTGCACGGGGATGAATTGCGTACGGTGCGGGTGAAGCTGGAAGAAGATGCGGCGTGGATTGCCGCTTATGGTAGTTCTTTGCAGCTCGAGCTATCCGAGCAAAATGCCGTGGTGACGGTGGATGGTCATTCGCGGGGCGAATATCTTGGCCCATTGCGACTTGCGCCTGGCGCGCATCACATACGAATCGAGCGGGCGGGTTTTGTCACCGTGGAGCGGGAGGTGATGGTTCGGTTAGGAAAAACCGCGCGGGAGACGGTGGTCTTGGAGGCGAACTCGGAGACGTTGGTGAAACGGCGGGAAGAGGCGGCATTGCGGAAGAAATGGGGGAAGGGTTTGGTGGGAGCGGGGGTCGGGGTGGCTGCACTTGGCGCAATCTCATTGACAGTGGTTGCCATGAGATTTCGGTCGCAGCGATGCAACACTGTGGAAAAAGCGTCCCCTGGTTGCAACGTTTATCCCGGCTGGATGGGAGCAGCAGGTGGTTTTGCGTTATTGGGATTCGGCGCTGTGAGTGCGGGCATTTGGTTGCTGGAACGAACCAAAGAGAGCGCCTCTCATTATGCCGGTGCATCGAACGTATTATCGACGCCATATCGAGTGGCACCATTCATTCACATTATGCCGGGAGAAACAGGGATCGGTTTGGCAGGGACGTTTTGAATGGTCCGCCATATTGTCTACGCCGGTTGGGCTGACGCTGCCATTCATTGGCAATTGGCCTCGGGAGCGGCGCAAATGCCATTACAATAGTTCATTGCGCTCACCGTGTCATCCTCGCAGAGCGTGCTACATGTAGCACAATAAACACAAGCATCAAGCTGGTAGTAGAGCGTAGCGGCTTGGGCGTCTTGGTTCTTGTAGAAGTCGACGCATTCTATTGTGCATGCGGCACCCTCCGCATTCGTTGTGCAAGGTGGTTTCGTGGTTTGACCGCCTGGCCACGATTGGAGACCATTGAGTGAACAAGCGAGCATTGCGTCGCATATCGAATTGGCCTGGCACGCGCCTCTCTCGGCGTCGCATTGATGCCAATACGCTCCCGTGTTCACGTGCGTGCATTCATAACAATCTTTATAGTTGCCAGTTCCTCCACCAATCCAGCCCGATGAAGCGCTGACCCCTCCAGTGCCATCGGGGCCGTGGTATCCACCTTCCCCAACACACGAACCGGCAAGGCATGTGGCTCCGGAAAAACAATCGCCGTCGGCAAGACACTTGCGGCAGGTTCCTCCCATGCCACAGAGCATCGTCATGCAGTCGCTGTTGATTTCACAATATTCGCCAACCTTCGATTGAGGCAGCGACCCGCCGTCGGCGACTTCAGTTTCTGGATGGCATGCCCCGGCCGCACAAATGCTGCCAGTTGGGCAGGGTTCTTGTGCACTGCATTCTCGCCAGCAGCGACCATCCTGACAAATCTGCCCATCCATACACATTCCGCCATCATTGGCATCGCCGCACTTTTCGGGCCTGTGGCAGGCATTCACCTCTGTTGCCCCTGTGGCTCGTAGTTCGTCATCTTCTGCAAGGGGTGCGCTTATGCAGATACCACTGAAATTATCGGTGTTACAATCAGCGTCGGCTTGGCAGGGCATAACGCACATACCAAGTACGCAATGAAGCCCGACTATACAATCGCTCGTAAGTGTGCACTCAGTTCCCAACGCCCCGACACATCCCGTTTCCGTTGTCACCACGCCAAAACCGATCAACAGTCCAAGGCATAGCGCGGTCAAACTTGCACTCCGATATTGTTTGCCCGAGGAGACGCGCGAAAATACCAAACCTGTCATGTTTACTCCGTATCGTAGCCATTAGGTTGTTTTGGGTCTACAACCGATGGCGAACCGATTCAAACAACACGATAAGCAACCCCCATACCAACCTCGCATGATTGGTTCGTCTGGGAGCAACCCATCGTTTTTCCATTCGCTACCACCCGTTCGTCTGAGTCGCAAGCCTCTTCTCTGTCACACGTCGCGCACCGTTTGTCGCCTCCCATGTAACACCTCCATAAGCACCGCTTTCCTTTCCCCCTGATTCCCTACGCGTTCGTCGTGGCACGCGGGTTGCTCCGGTGCGCGTTCGTCCTTCTTCCACGGACGACAAACCCAGGAGTTCACCATGATCGTGAAGAGGTTTTCCCTCATCCACGCCGCTACTTGTTTGCTCGCTGTCTCGCTCTTGACCACCCATGCCGCAGGACAAACCCAGGACGAAGCGCCAAACGCGCAAACACGAAACCGTCTTGCCGAAGCGCTGCGGCTCTTGAAAGCCGACAAACCCGCGGCGGCGTGTCCCATGCTCGAAGAAATCGTCACCAGCGCGCCGCAATATTCGGCCGCCAAGTTATCTCTGGCCGATTGTTATGTTCAAGTCGGCAAACTCGTCAGTGCCACGCGATTGTATTCGATCCTCGAGCAAGAAGCTTCGGATCGTGGCCAAGATACCGCGCGCCGTCTTGCCGCGAATAAACGCGTCGCCATTGAATCGCGCATTTCGCACGTGCGGGTCATCGTTCCGGAAATCCTCCAAACCGCAAAAGACTTGGTCATTCTGCGCGATGGGGAACGCTTGGTTCCTGCGCAATGGGGCGTCGCCATGCCCGTCGATCGCGGCCCGCACACCATTGAAGCACGTTTGCCCGGTGAAACTCCTTGGAAAAAAGACGTCGACGTTTGGCAGGACAGCGCCATTGTCGACATTTCCGTCGACTTGCCTTTGCCGTACCGTTCGGAAAAAACCTCCACATCGACGAAACCCAAAGATGCAACGGTATCACCGATTGTCCCGATAAAACAGTCCGGCAAAGAGCCGTGGAGCAACGCCCGCGTGATCGGGTTTTCGACGGCCGGACTTGGACTCTTAGGTCTGAGCATCGGTCTTGGGTTTGGCGCGGCGGCCATTTCGACAAACAACGAAAGCAATGCGGAGCATTGCGATGCTGAAACCAATTATTGCGACAACACGGGCCTCGCCCTGCGCGACAAAACCCTTCTCTTGGGCAACATATCCACGGGCGTGGTCATTGCCGGGAGTGTGCTCGCCATCGGAGGTTTGACGGTGTTTTTCACGTCCACCGCCAAGAAAAAGATTCCGACGACATTCGTGGGCTTCGGCCCCGCAAGCGTTTCCGTGAATGGTCGATTTTGAAGCTTGGCTTGACGAACAGAAAGGACAAATCAGATGAAACGAACGGGAAAATTCGCGGCGATTTTCGCATTGTGCGGAACCTTCGCCACCGGATGCAATGCAATCATCGATGCCACCGCCGGCATTCCCATACCCACATCCACGGGGCAGGGCGGTGCCGGAGGCTCCGGAGGCGCGGGCAATCAAGGTGGTTCGGCAGGACAAGCCGGTTCGGCAGGACAAGGTGGGGCGCCGACCGCTTGCGAAATCGAGGTTTGCGTCCTCGACAAAGCCCAACCAACGGGTGCATGTTTGCCCGAAAAAACGTTGGACTTTGGGTTTGTGACGCCAAACATGGACGTCACGCGCCTCGTTCAAATCCACAACGCGTGCGACACGGATATGACGCTCGTGCAGGGGACCATGGACGGCGTGGGTCCGGAACTCGAAAAAGGTTTTACCATCAAAGCAATCGAGTATGCCCCCGATCCCGTGACACCTGGCGCGTACCAACGAATCGAACGGCCGTTTGCGGCGACAATCCCGGGCCTCAAAACGCTGTATGTCGAAGTGACTCTCGAGGCACCGTTTCTTCCCGGACCCTTGCCTGCGGGAAAACTGGTTGTCCCGACGCTCGCCGCCGATAACACCAACGACGTCGTCGAGATACCCATCACGGGAGAAATCACCAATTGTTCCGCGGGCACCGGCGATTGTGACGGCATGTCGCAGACCGCGTGTGAAACGGATTTGCTCACCAACGTCGATCATTGCGGGGAATGTGGGGCCGCGTGTGATTTGCCGCATGCCTCGGCGCAATGCTCGAACGGTACGTGTCAGATCGACGTATGCGCGACGGGATTTGCCGATTGCAACGGAAAAGCCGACGACGGTTGCGAAGTGGATTTGTCCACGGATCCGGCTCATTGCGGCGCTTGTGCAACGACGTGCTCGACCGTCAATGGAACAGCCGCGTGCGTTGCCGGAGCATGCATGATTGGTTCGTGCAATGCGGGTTTTGGCGACTGCGACATGAGCGTAAGCACCGGATGCGAACACTCCGTCTCTTCCGATCTGAACAATTGCGGTGCTTGTGGTACGATTTGCTCGGTGGTCAATGGTTCGCCCGCATGTTTGTCCGGTATGTGTTCCGTTGCGTCTTGCAATACGGGATTTGCGAATTGCGACAACAGCGCGACCACGGGATGCGAAATCGACATCAAGACCAACGTCAGCCATTGTGGTGGTTGCGGCAATGCTTGCGTCTTGCCGCACGCGACGCCGAAATGCTCGACCGGCGTTTGTTCGATTGGAACCTGCGATGCGGGCTGGGGAAATTGCGACGCCAATGCATTGAACGGTTGCGAGATTTCCACCTCGACGGACGTGAACAATTGTGGAACGTGCGGAACGAAATGCACGTACCCGAATGCGACGCCCAAATGCTCGAGCGGCGTGTGTTCCATGGGCGCGTGTAACGCAGGGTTTGGCAATTGCGACGCGAATTCCGTGAATGGTTGCGAAACGATGACCTCGACGGACGTGAACAATTGCGGGACATGCGGCGCGAAATGCGTGTATCCTCATGCGACACCGAATTGCGCGAGCGGCACTTGCTCGATCGGTCCGTGCAATGCCGGTTATGCGAATTGCAACAACGTGGCTGCCGATGGATGCGAAGCTCAACTGGCTACCGATGTGAACAACTGCGGAACATGTGGAAAAGTCTGCAATCTTCCGCATGCGGTCGAAGGATGCAGCGCCTCCGCGTGTACAATAGCTTCATGCGATTCGGGGTATGTCGACGCGAACAAAAACGTCGCGGATGGATGCGAATGCGTTCCGCAAGGTTCCGACGATTTACCGGACGATGCGTTTATCGATTCCAATTGCGATGGCATTGATGGCAACGAATCCAAAGCGGTGTTCGTGGCTTCTTCGGCAAACGGTGGAAGCGACAACAACCCCGGCACGAAAACGGCGCCGGTTGCAACGATTACGAAGGCGTTGACGATCGCCGGCGTTCTCGGAAAAACGCAGGTTCTGGTTTCGGAAGGCACGTATTCCGGTCGTGTGACCCTCGTGAATGGTATTCTCATCGCCGGCGGTTATTCCAAAATGGCCAATTGGAACCGCGCGACGACGTATACAAAACCCATCATCGAATCGACGGTTGACATCGGGGGTCGCCGAAGCGCCGTCGAAGGATACAACCTCACAGCGAGCACCGTGCTCGATCGTTTGTCGATCCGTACCACTTCGACGAGCGGCATCGGCGTGTCGAATTACGCCGTATACATCAAGAATTCCGGCGGATTCAAGTTGTACAACAGCGATCTCGTCGCGGGCAATGCCGGACCCGGTGCAAACGGCGTGGCAGGTGCCAATGGCGCTGCGGGTGGTAATGGTGGTTCCGGAGGCCCGGGCTCTTGTGGAGGCAGCGAGGGGCCAGGCGGTGGCGCGGGCGTATCGAGTTGCGGGAGCAATGGCGGAAGCGGTGGTAATGGCGGCCCACCCTCGCAAGACGGATCTGCCGGAGGAACTGGTTCCGGCGGAACGCCCGGTGGTGCCGGCGGCGGCCAAGGTAACCCCGGCAAAGATGGCATACCGGGCAGTGCGGGAACGAATGGTATGGCCGGTCCATCGGGCAATGGTGGTTCAGGTGGTAACCTCGATCCGAATCAATTCTGGTTGAGTGCGTCCGGAGCGGCGGGTGCCGATGGTCTCCACGGCAATGGTGGCGGTGGAGGTGGCGGCGGCGGTGGCCAAAGATATACCCCGTCAAACGGCGGCGGCAATGGCGGCGGCGGTGGTGGCGCGGGCGGTTGTGGCGGTTTTGGTGCAACCGGTGGCACCGGCGGCGGTGGCTCGTTTGGTTTATTCTTGGTGAATTCAGGAACTCTCATCATACGCAACTCCACCATCAAGAGTGGAAATGGAGGTGCGGGTGGGAATGGTGCGTCCGGCGGAACCGGGGGCATTGGTGGAGCCGGCGGAATGGGCAATTACTGGTGCAATGACCAAGTTGGCGACGGTGGCAACGGTGGCAATGGCGGCAATGGTGGTAATGGCGGTCCCGGCGGCGGTGGCGCGGGGGGCCCCTCGTACGCCATCTACAAAGACAACGTCACCACTCCAACTCTCCTCGGAGTAAATGCTTTCACGTTCGGCTCCGGAGGTTTGGGCGGTTCGGGACCTGGCAATGCGGGCGGCAATGGAGCGTCTGGCCAAACCAACTGAATGACACGTTGACCAACGTTCATTGCACGATTGACGTAGCCCTCCCGGGCGGACAAACTCCGACTTTGCCTGCAACCCCTGTTCCACACGCCCAAGCGGCCTATCAATCCTTCCGCGCTTTCGCCAAAAGCTCTGCGCTGTGCATTTCCACGAGCAACGCGTCTTTCGCTCCCGCCGCTCGTTTCATCATCGTCTTGCGTCGCGACGTCGCCTGTTGATCCTTCGCCACAATCTCGGCGTATTGCTGCTTCGACATCATGCTCGACGCAGCGTCCTTCATCAAGTGCGAATTGCGCCGGAAATGTGTATTCGCCAGAGGCCCCAAAAGCAATTCCCGCGCATATCCCCCTCGACCTCCGAACCATTCGCGGTTTTTCTTGGCCCGCTTGTATCGGTCCACAAAGGACTTGTACGCCGCGCCGAGCTCTTTCTCGAAAATCGATATACGTGCCTTCGCATCGGGCGACTTTGCATTGCCGCCTCCCAAGATTCGCGTGATGCATTCGTCGATCAAGTCGAGCGTCAAGCTGCGCAACACCGGTGCCCGTCGTTCGAAAACCAGCGGCGGAACCCATTCCCACATTTTCACCTGACTCAACGCAAAAAAGCGAATACACGACAAAATATGCAAAAGCGCCGCTCGCGCCTCCGGCTCGGGTGACCCCGAACGCGTCGCATACAATTGCTCCGCGACCTCCCGCAAATGCCCGAGCTTCGCCCGCAGTGATTTCGGCGTCGCCCCTTCGCACCACGGTCTGCGCAATAACTCCAGCTGCTCTTCGACCAAATCAATGACGATCGCGTGCAGCACCATTCCCACCACCGACCCGGCCAATCGATCGTCGTCGTCGTTTCGCGCCGCCATGCTTTGCGTCAAGGCTTCGAGTCGCCGGAGTTTTTCCGAGAATGGCAACGCCAAGAGGAATTGCAACATATTTTCCCGCTGCAGAATTCGCTCCCGGTGGTTTTCCGCCGGACCTTTCAACGTGGCCGTCGATATCGCCGCCGGCACTCCATCGAGCGATCGGTGAATGGAAATGCGCCCCATTTTCCATCGCGACGCAACGAAATAGTCTTTCACGAGCTCCGGCGCGAGCTCCCACACGAGCAGATGCCGGCGCCCGGGATAGCGTCGTTCCAGTAAATCATGAATGACGTTCGCTCGCTTCACGATCGCTTCTTCACTCGGTTTGCCCATGCCGAATACGGACCATTTCGGAATTTCCAGATGAATCGGTTCATCACCGACGGACAATGTCGCGCGTGGTTTGTCTTTGTCGACGACCAGGTACGTGGACGAAGCTGGCGCCGGCGCTGTGGATGCCGAATTGCTCGACGTCGGGACGAGAAATCGTTCGAGCGCAAAAGGTTCGCCCACGATGTGTACGCGTGCTCCCGCCGCGCAAAGTTCCAGCAATTGTTCTTTGGCCACGTAATGAATCGACTTCCGCTCGCCTTTGGTCGTATCCATGAAATGGTTCAGAAAGACAATCGTTCGTCCCCGTAATTCCTCCGCCGAAAGTTTCCCATTTTGCCCCAACTCGAAACCACCTTCGAGCGATAAATCGTACACGGAAAAACGTAATCCCAGCGCGGAACAAAGCCCTTGCCACGCTTCCACGTCGCCCGCGTCGGTTCGATTGTTGACCACGAGCAGCACGTCGCCCAGCGCTTCACGATCAAAGGGCCGCGATACCCGAACGTCGAATGCGCGGTATTGAATCGGCTTGGGCTCGGCCGGATTCGCGATCGATCCAAGTTCGAGCGAAAGCCACATTCGGCCGGCGCGAAAAAATGGCGCCTCTTCCGAGACGGCCAAAATGCCTTCCACCGTCAAGGATTGTCCCGGCAACAGTTCCGGAATTTCTCGCGAAAACCCACGGGAGAGCGGAATTCGAGCGCCCGTGTCGTCGAAAAACAAGATATGGTCGTCGCCGAGCTCGCTTTCGTGAAAAAATAACCGAAACGCGAGGCGTCGACCAAGCTCACTACGCGCTCCATAAGGTTTGGTCGAAGAGTTCTTGATCGTAAATCGCAGACGCGAAGCTTGACCCGGACCAAGCGAAAAGAGCGCTTCAATGGGCGATGATTCGATGGGAAAACGAATTAAAAAACGCCCCAATTCGAAGCTGCGGTGGTTTTCGTAGTGCGCAAATTCGCGCCGCGCATCCGGTACGAACGCGCGATGGCGCACGACTTCTTCTTGAGCCAACGGATCGGAAGGTTTGGAAGGGTGAAACGCTCCGAGTTTGGCGGATAGTTTCTCCGTAACGAATGTGTGCCGCTGCCCGGGACCCAGCGAAAAGGGCATGGTCAGCTGCTGTTGTTCAGGATAAACCCAGCCCTGTTCACGCAACGATAACTCGATTTTCCGCGTCGCCGGTGTGGGCATTCCCCCGACGTTCATCACTTCGACCTTCGTGATGTGAATCATTTCTTCAGGTTCGTAAATGCCGTCATCGTTGTCGCTGCGATGCTCGAATCCCAGCAAACGCAAATCATAACGCTCGGGATAAGCTTCGGTTTGTCCGTTGTTCGTCACATGAATGACGAACGATCCGGCGGGACCCGCATTGCCCGATGTCAAATACGCCGTACCCGGCATGCCGGCGTTGCCGGGACGCCCGGACGAACCTCCCGAATTGGAATGATGCGTCGTGCGAGTTTGGGTGTGTCCCTGACTGTCCGTGTACGATTCCGATTCCGTCCACGAATACGAGCTGCCTCCGGGGCCGCCCGAACCGCCCAAACCACCGGCGCCATTGATTCCCGGCGCGCCTCCCGGGCCGCCTTCGACGCCATATCGAAGCAGCATCAACAAATGCGTGTCTTCATTCGCGACTTCTGCAATGATTGCGCCGCCTGCGCCGCCATCCGCGCCGCTCGTTCCATTGCCTCCGCGCCCGCCGTCGCCCCCGGGGCCGCCGTCGCCGCCGCTCGAATAACGAGTTGCATCGGCGCCCGCGCGGCCTCGAGCGCCACTGCCGCCATTTCCGCCATTGCCGCCTCGTCCACCGGGGCCGCCGCGCGCGACCAAATCGATGAATCCAGCGTCGCCAAGGGGCACTGTACGCGACAAACTCCGCCGATGGCCGTTCGGTGATGTGCCGGTTCCTTCCAGCAGGGCATTTTCCCGGTCGGTGGGATCGCTCTTCAGAATGGCGTGAATGATGCCCGCGTTTTCGCCGACTTCAGCCCGTCCTGCGTCGCTTCCCGCCTGGCCGTCGGCGCCCGCGCCATAACCGTCCGCCCCGGAACGACCATTTGCACCAGACAAACCAGCTTGGCCTGAAACTTCGACGCGAGCCAGCGAATCGCCTTTGACTTCAAGAACGGGATCGTGTTCGTCTCGTGCGCTCGTCCGATACGCCATGCGCGTACGATCGCAGAAATGGCGCGCGATGTCGAGACTGGAAACACGTTACTTCCGTTCGATCTTGTTCAGCAAATCCCCGAGACGCCGGAAGGTTTGTTCTTGCGCCGCCGTCGATTGTTCCATGCGTTGAGCAAAACTCAGCAATTGACCTCCGGCCGAATTCCATTGCGCGATCGCCTTGTCCAACAATTGAATCCGTGTATCGATCCCCGTTGCTTGCAAATTCGCACCCCACACGGTGAGCGCGTCCGTTTCCGTTGTTATCGCCGCCACCGTTGTTTTTGCCAGATGCAGACAATCGGTGGCTTGTTTCCAGCTCGCAATGGATTGCAACGCAGCCTGCGTCAGAGGTCGCATTTCGGTACAAGCGTTGCGAAGATGACCAAACGCCCGCTGGGCTTCATTGGCTTTTTCCACGCCCGGATCCACGCTGTGTGCATGATTTTCTATCGCTGAGATGCCACCATTCGATTCACTGCGAATGGTGGAAATCATTTCTTGAATCTCACGGACATTCGAATCCATCGCTATCCGACATTCCGCCACTCGATCAATGACAGCTCGAAATCCAACACCATGTTTCCCCGCTTGCGCCGCAAGAATCTGGCCATTGACCATGAGCAGATTCAATTCCAATATCAATGCCTGCAACGCTTCACATTGACCCGTCAGCCATTCGAGGCGAAACCCTAACGTGCTTATGACGGAAACAGCTAAGTGC
>WBZU01002864.1_pt1 | contig 11630 bp, 8 predicted proteins | sample 5204311 | NCBI WGS metagenome assembly WBZU01 (sample SAMN12344359, study PRJNA552823) | activated sludge metagenome | biome: Activated sludge suspended growth; feature: Nitrification reactor; material: Wastewater; isolation source: activated sludge from nitrification reactor of wastewater treatment... | reverse complement strand
CCGAGACGCGCCGCCTTTTGGAGCAAATCAACATCGGTCAGGCATCGCTTCCCAACCTTCAGGTGCCAAACCTGAGACAGTGGATCGCCTGGTGCACCCGTGCTGAAGGGATGATCCGCGCGGTAGCACGTCTCAATAGTGCCCGCTGGAATTTACCCGAACCCGCCATGCCAGGCCCTGATGGGCCGTCACCTTACGGTGTGCTACACGCGCTAGAGCCTCCCCCTCACACATTGCGATCCAAAGTGGCCGGACTGCGTCTCTCGGCAGTCAACCAGCGAAACCAATCAACAATCGAGAGCGCGGCGGCGGCGTCCGCATGCGATGCCCTGGAGAATTTGGAGAGCAGGCTGCTTGCTGACTTCGCGACCTACGAGATCGCTTCTCCCGACCGAGTAGAAACTGCCTGGAAGCGATTGACGGTGATAACGCCCGGGATTGTGCCGGGAATGGATTGGACTGAACTGGCCATCGCTCTCGGCGACGACATGGGGTTGCTCTATGCGGCACAGAACAAGCTTCCCAATGCCACGGCTGCGCTGACAACCGCGCTAAAGGCTCGACCTGCACAACCGAAGCTGTGGCATCATCTTGGCGTGGCCGCCGCCGCCCAGGTATCAAGTCAGGAAGACGACTCCGACGCACAGATGCTCGAGCAGGCATGGGATCATGTCATCGCTGGTCTGGGTGCAGTTTTCGCTGACGAAAAGGGCTTCTGGAATCAATGGCAGCAGCGGCGGGAACTACTGCTTCAGGAGCCCATTTCACCGCAACTCGTCAACGGTGCACGTCTTAAGCTTCAGCGCTTTTGGTTGCGAAAGGCGGAAGAGGAACATCGCTGCGGTCCACTGTTAGATGCCAGGTTTATTGTGGAAATCCGTGGCGCACGTTCTCTGCATGCGCTTGGCGGTCTGCCTTTGTCCGACGAACAAAATCTTGTGGCCGGACTTGGCGGTGTCCAATTGTGCGAGTTGCACGACCAATTCTCCGCATGGGCGTGCACCCTTTCAGAGGCGCGCCCGTCCACGCGTGACGTTCGCACCGGCTTCTCCCAGTTGGGAGCGCCGGCTGCTCTCCTGGCGGAAACTCGCCACCGTGAGGCTGCCGAAATGCTGGCAGGCCTGCACGATGCGGATGCTGCCAACCCCCGGCTCAATCCCGGCTTTGCCGGCCTGCCTGATCCCGCCGCAGCTTTTCGCGCCGAGCGGGCAACTTTGCTGCTCCAGTGCACTCGTCGCCAAGCGTTCGATGCGTTGTCTGCCACGCCTATGCGCCGGGACGAAGCCGTGCAGTGTTGGGAGCGCGCATTAGAACAGGCAGGCGCTGTCTCGCCGGCCACGCACGCTGATGTGCGACGAGAAATCATCGATTTTGCAATTGGGCGCGCACAGCTAATTGGGCAGCGCAAAGGCTTGCCGGACCAGGAGCAGGAGGCCGCTCTCGTCGATGCTGTTCAACTCCTTGAAGCCCTGCTGGCACGCGACTTGGACGACGACGATGCGTCTGTCAGGAACATGTTGGCTGAGGAACTGATTGAGCTGGCGATTTTTGTCTCCCAAACCCGCGACGCCGAGAAAGAGGCCAGCGATCATGCCTCCAGAGCGTTTAGTTTAGCACCCGACAACATTCGCGCAATCGAAGTGCTCGCTGCCATGATGCTTAATCACTCACTTCAACTCTGGCTTGAAAACCAGACCTCGCACTCTGAGGCAAGGCTGAGGGAGGTGGAAGACTTCGTGCTCCCCGAACTCGGCCGTCACAGCGGGGCTGAACAAAGCGTGGAACGCATCGAGCGCCAAATGGCCAGCCTGCGTGCCCAGCGGAGCCGGGGACTGGACAGGATGTTCTCCGAGCACCTGGAGAAACTGCAAAGCAAGCTTGGACCCGATCCTGAGGGTGAACAATCGCCCGCCTCTCATCGCTCCTTGCTCGTGCGCGCTGCAACTCTGGAAGCCGAACGACAGTTCCGGCAGGCAACCGATCTCTACTGGCACTTGGTTAAAGCCTCCCCTGCCGACAGACACTTGCGCGGGCGAATGGCGGAGTGCTATCGCGTCTGGCTGAACCATGTGCTCGACAGCGAGGTCAGCGCCGATCCTGTCGAAGACGACGCTGCGCTCGCCGCCACGATCGTCCGCGAAGCCCGCACACGCTGCGGCGACAGTGTCTTGTTTGAAGAATTCCGTGATGGCTAGCCATCACTGGGAAGCAATGCCTATTTCACCCGTGATCCCCAGCCCGACATGCCTGCTGATACCCTGAGTTTCTCAGACCCGCTAGTCCCGCCGCCGGTAGGCGATCGATGGCCGTTCGAAGCTGTGAACGAACATCTCGCTGGCACGGGCATTAGCGTGTCGCCACGCTCCACTGCCAGCGAAATCAATGCCTTGAGCTTCGAATTTCCTGATCTCCGATCCGCGCGGGAGTATTGGGACCAGATTCGTCTCCCTTCCCAACGCGCCATGGTGGAGTTTCTGATGCATGAGGTGCCAGTGCCGCCAGCGGACTCAACGCCCCCACCAAAAGAATTCTGGGACGCATTCGCAGCGGATGAGTTTGTGGGCGACGAAGACGCTGGATCCGTTTCTCAGGCAACACTTTACGACGTGGGAGCACTGCCCCTGCCCATCGATTCCTTGCTAGCCCCATGAATGAAAGCGCGGAGAATCGTATGTTCGCTGCGATGGACAGAGCCATCGACGCGCTCGAATCGTCAGCTGGACGCTCAGCCCAGGAACAGCAGCATCGTGATGAAATGCGGTCCGTTCTGCTCGCGCTCATCGACATCTCCGACGCAGTGCAAGCTCTGGCTTCGCACCTGCGCGAGGGTCCTGGACAAGCCGTTCCGGAGCGCACGGTGACCTTGCTGGAAAAGATGATCGCCGGACACCTTGCCACCGCCGGACTCGAAAAGCTGCCTGCGCTAGGCCTTGAGGCTGATCTCGCCGCGCACGAAATCATCGGCACGCGCAACGATGTCGAAACTGCGGACCACACCGTAGTCGCAGAGATTCGCCCGGGCTACCGCTGGCGGGGACGAGTGCTGCGTCCTGCCCAAGTCATCGTCAACATCTCTGAAACTCCCGCAAACACATGAGCGCCATCGGCATAGATCTCGGCACCACCAACTCCGTCGCCGCCATCGGCGGCAAAGATCCACGCATTCTGCCTGAGCCCGGTGGCGAGCACCTCGTGCCGTCCGTCGTCAGTCTGAAACGCAGCCGCGCCAAACCAGAAGGTGAAATCGTCGTGGGCCGTCTGGCAGTGAACAATGCCAGGGCTGACCCGCTCAATACGATCTTCTCCATCAAACGGCTGATGGGGTTGGTCTACGGGGACGAATTGCTCGGCAAAGGCTACGGTAGCCACGGCGTGAGCGATGTGGCTGGACGCGCCATTCTCCGCGTGGCCCCTGCTCCGCCGCCTGACCTGGAGGATCAAGGAGTGCGCGTGCAGCTCGGCGACAAGGCGTGCACGCCTGTGGAAATTTCCGCGATGATTCTCAAGCAAATCCGTGCCAACGCCGAGACCGCTCTTGGCCGGCCCGTCACACACGCGGTAATTACCGTGCCTGCATACTTTGAAGATCGGCAGCGCAAAGCCACGGTGTTGGCCGGCGAAATGGCCGGCCTTACCGTCCTGCGCATTATTGATGAACCCACGGCTGCAGCAATCGCTTTTGGAGCGGACGAAGGGAACGATCGCAAGTGCGTGCTTGTTTATGATCTTGGCGGCGGCACGTTCGACATTTCGATCATCGTCATTAATCGCGGCAAACATGAAGTGCTCGAGATCCAGGGCGACAACTGGCTCGGTGGGGACGATTTCGACCAAACGATCGTAAAACGCATGATCGAGTCCGTGAAGGACAACTACGCCGGTTTCGATCCTACTGGCGATCCAGTCTTCGATGCCCGTGCACGGGAATGTGCCCGCACCGCCAAAATCGAACTATCAACGCTCGAAAGCACTGACATTCACGGAATGCTGCTGACCAAGACGCCCTCGGGCACCCCGGTGGACGTGGATCTCATCATCACTCGCAGTGAATTTGAGGCGGACATCGACCCTCTGGTCAGCCGCACCATTGGTCTCGTGCGCGATGCCCTGACAACGCAGGGCATGAAGCCCGAGGATATTTCCGATGTGCTTCTCGTCGGCGGGTCCACGGCCGTTCCACTTGTGCAACGGCGTCTATCTGAAGTCTTCGGCCGTGACAAACTGCGCCGCCACCTAAACCCCATGGAATGCGTGGCTCTGGGTGCCGCGATTTTTGCCGCACGCTGCGAAATCAAACCCGACGGCACCGCCGACACATCCGGCATGGATGGTCCCGTCTCGCAAGTCACTGCACTCAACTTGGGCATTGGCGCCGTGGACGGCTCGTCCACTGATGCATTCGTGCCGATTATCGAAAAGGGCACGCCCGTTCCGCTTTCGGCGCCCAAGATGAAGACATTCCGCCCGATGTTCGACGGCCAGAAGGAATTCACCATCCCGGTGTATGAGGGCAGCAACTTGGAATTTGCCAGCCTCAATTCTCTTCAGGGTGTGCTGGAAATACCGCTATCCGAGGGCGTGCGTCTGGACACAGACATCCTCGTCTCGTTTAATTACGATGGTAACAAGAACACCACCGTGAGCGTAAAGATTGGCGACCGCCCGCCCTATGTAGAAACACTGCGGCGCGACCGTCGGCTACCAGCAAGACCCGCAATCGGCATGGAAGACTGGCGTGACGACCTCGATCCGAGCCTGCGAATGTGCCGTCATTTCATTCAGTCCTACGGCGAATTCATGGAACCTGAAGACCGCGTGTCGATGGAGCAAGAGATCAGGGACGGCCAGCGCGCACTGGAGACCCAGGATGAAAAGGAGGGGCGTCGGCTAACATCTGTCCTGGACTACCACGTCACCGCGTGTGGGCACGCCAGCGTGCTCTTTATCGGCGAGCGCACGACCATGCGCGCGCCCGGACATGCCCGCGCGATTGAAGAGTCCGTAGTAGCCCTGAGGGATGCCCTGCGTGCTCGCCCGGTCGATGGCGAACGCGTGTCAGCGCTGGCGGGAATTCTGCGCACGCGTATCAACCGCGCCCGCGCCGAGATCGGGCAGCATAAGACTGTGGAAGATCGCCACACCGACCGCCTTCTGCGCAAGATTTGATCTACCCTACGTATGAGCACTGCACTCACAATGGGCATAGACTGCGGCGAAACGACGCTGCATGCCGCTTTTGCTAGCGGAACAGCAAAGCCCGTTGTCCTGCGCAGCCCACCGGATCGCCTCAGCGTGGTTTGCGATGTCACTGCTCCTGGCACTGCCCTGGGCGTCAGTTTTCCAGGTGCATTGAATCTGCTTGGGTCGGGCAAAGCCATCGCTACCACTGGCGATCGCAATCTCACCGCAGAAGATGTCTTTGCGGCGAAGTTCAGAGCATTGCGGCAAGCTCTTCCATCGGGAGTCACACCAGATCGCACGATTGTCGCCGTCCCGGACACCTTCACCACGTCCCGTCGGCAGGCACTGCTGGAGACTCTGGCACTCGCAGGCGTTCCACAGCCAAGACTCGTCGATCGCACTCTAGCCTTCGCCGCAGGACACGTCAGCACTCCCGGCGTGCGGCGCACGCTCCTGATCGTCCTGTCCGATTATGGAAGCACCCAGATCGCTGTTGTTCGCGGCGGCGACGATCGTTACCGCACGCTCGCCACGACCACTGTGGACTGTTTTGGGGATCAGCACAACATCGCCCATCTGCTGGAAGAAAGCGTGCGTCAATTGCGCGAACGAGGCATCTATCTCGGCCTGAAGACAATGACGGCGGAGCAGTGGGCGGGTTTCCGCTCCCGTCTCGTTGCGGCGTGGCCGGCGCTCGCATCCGGCACGGATGTGCGAGTCAGCTACCCACGTGAAGTCACCCGGCAGGACTCGATAGTGGAGACACAGCACTCGCACAAATCACTGCGAGCTCGGCTGCAACCGCTAATTCAGCGGGTGCTTGACGCCGCATCCAGCGCTGTCGACGAAGCTGGCATCAGCGTTGTGGACGTCGATCAGCTTCTGCTTGCCGGTCTTGACACCGGCGTCCGTCTGCTCGCTGCTCCACTGCAAGCCGCGCTGCCGGTCACACAGGCGCTGGCCAGTGGAGAATTGGCTGCGATCGGAGCTACTTATCTCGCAAGGAGTCTGCCCCCTGCTACCGTTGCGACCGCAAGCGCAGTGTCGCCTGCAGCCGAAACCAACGAAGGCGTCCGGTCCATTGGAGACCTGACGCTGAACAACCTCCGGAAGCAGTGGGCCGACGGTCAACGCCAGCAGGCACTGGTGCAACTTGGAGCGCTGGTCACAGAAGCAGAGCAGCTTCACCAGAATTGGCGCGCAACCGATACCCCCGACAAGCCCGTGGCAAGTGAAGACTCCGCAGTTGAGGCCGCGCATGCCAGCATTGCGCGAGCAAACCGGGAACTTCTGAATAACCGGCTCGATGAAGCGGTGGCGTGGGCTCACCAGGCTCAGCACTCAGCACCGGACGATCCCGACGTATTCGCTGCCATGATAAAAATTCATCATGACGCTGCAGCGCGCATGGTCGAACCCGAGGACTATCCGCGTGCCATCCAAACCTTGGCCTGCGCTTTCGCCCACGACCAAACCGATCGCCGTATTCGGCACGCCCTTGCTCGCCGCCACTACGATCACGGATGCAGGATGATCCAGCTTGGCAACCACGCGCTAGCTCTCGATTGCCTGCGCCAGGCTAGCCAGCACGATCCACGTTCCGAGGACATTCGGGCGATGCTGAATCGAGTGGGGGAGGCTTTGCGCGCGGACACATAACTCAATGCTGCGCAAGGCACGATTCTCAGTCGCACTCTTTGTAAAACAATCGTCTTGATTGCAATGGAATTCAACGAAGGGGCCTCCGATGTCGGCTGAGGATGGGGCGCCTTGTCGCGTAGAGGCAGCCTTCCACCAAGCCATAAGCTAAACTTGTCAGGGAAAAGCCCTCGGAAGTCGTTTGCTAGCTGAGAAGCAGTATCGGGTAAGAAACACTCAGGCTGCATAAGTCGCTCACTAAACATGATGAGGCTCGCCAGCCTAGATTCTTAACGAATGTGAGCCTTCTGATTGGTTTTGATCGAGGTGAACCGCTGGCGAGCGGCCCAACGGAAAGTTGAACGAAGTAGTTGCCTTGGCGTCACGCCAAATGAGGTTTTAGGAGTTTGATCAGAGATACCATGGAGAATGCTATCGGGCCGCAGATGAAGGTTTTATTCCTGAGTTGCTGAGTCGGACAGGCTGGCGAAGTCTGGCGCGCCGAAATCACGCTAGAAACAGTCAAACCGAGGAAAATCAGAGCGTCGGTAGCACACAGGTGCGCTCAAAGATTGAGCGCCAGATGTTGGCAGAGCCATCTAACCAATCAAACTACTTCGGATAAGGCTTTTGCGCGCCATTCGCATATTGGTGGTTTTGAGCATGATGAGGCAAAGACTGATTAGCGCCCCGAGACGATGGGCTGCAAAGAAGGACACTGAAGGTCGTTGTGCATGCAAGTCACGTCCAATTTGCCTTCGAGTTTCGAGTTCCGCCCGGCACGATGAAACATCCTCTATCAGCCCTGGTCTGACTATCGCCGAAGGTGCTCGCAATTCAGGTGAAGTGAGTGTAATAAGGGGCACTTTTTTGATCCCTATGCCCCTTACAAAACGTCAACGAGAAGTAGCTGCATCGGATACACTTGATTTTCGGGCGTTGCGCGTAGAGTTCCCAGAACGACTTTCCAGCAGTGATTGGCGTGAGTTTTTGAATATTGCCGGTGAGCGGATGCTGCGCCGCATTAAAGATCCACGCCTGATTTCCAAAGGCTTGGCTATTGTTAGTGGCGATACTGTGTGGTGGAGACGGATGACTCGCAATGCGCCGGAGGTCCGGGGGGCCAAGTGCAAGATTTTGATGCGTTTTCTTGGTGATGAATGGCTGCCTGATCGGGCGGCCTTCCTCCTATCTCATCGGCAGCTTGGATTACCGTTTCCCGTTCCGAAGAGTGGGCGAATAACGATGAATGACGATCGGCAAGAATTGATAGCGCGATTCCGCGAAGCCCTGGACCTTGCCGCCCTGAACGATGATCAGGAGGTGCCACCGCTTGTTGATGCGGATGTGGCCGCCAGAATCATGAATGATACGGCTTCGCAACAAGATTACGACATCGCCGCTACCGCACTGAAGGCTGCACCACCTCCAAAGAATATCAGACTATCTGCAACGATCGAATCGGTGCGACATCACTGCATGGAAGTGCTGAAAGCTCTCGCGGATACTGGCCGTGTGCCGCTGGCGTTGGATATCCATCGGGTCATTCGGCATGCCTACAACGCTGGCCAGGAATATGCGAAGTTAATGGCAATCAGTGACAGTCAGATGCTTGATGAAAACAAAAAAGCACGTTGGTTCGCCGGAAGAAGTCCTGACGCGTTGACGACGAAATTATGCGAGTTGATCAAGGCCTATCATGACAAGCGTGGGAGGCTTCCGACAACCCAAGAGTTGCTCGAACAGGGGAAGTTCGATATCGATCAAAGACACAAGAAGGTGTTGGTAGACATGCATGGAAGTGACGAGTGGATTTCGATCACCAATTTTAGAGAGCGCAGGAGGACAGCGATCAGAAGACTGTTTCCTGGGCAGTCTCCGCGAGGGCGGCCGAGGAAATCCAAGGGTTAGTTATGGAAGAAATAATGAGGTGTTTGGGCTCCACCCAATTTTCACCTCGCCATGGTCGGCCAACCTTATGGCCAACACATACCACACACAACCATCGCCTGGCGCTTCGCCGAGTGTAATCCCCACGAATCCGGCCACCCCTGCCGGGATCCCTGAATGGCTCCGCGTCAAGGAGGCCTGCCACTACAGCCGCCTGTCGAAGCCGAAGCTCTATCAGTTGCTCAACGCTGGGAAGTTGAGGTCCGTGGCCCTGCGTGAGCGAGGGCAAATCCGTGGCACTCGTATTATATCGTTTACTTCGCTTAGGCAATTTCTCGAATCCCGCGCTACAGGCGGGGAGGAGTGCGCCGACACATCCGAGAAACCTAGGTGAGGGACCCGCCCAAGCGGCGTCGCACGGCAGAACCGCAACATCGGTCAGCAGCTTCTATTCGCCACCAACATGGCCACTGCTTCACCACAATCTTCATCCAACCGGACACCGCATTTTCAACCCGGTATTCGGGACGCTAAACAGGGCGATCTCCATGCGGACCAACCGCCTCGGAGCGGCACGCTGATCATTCCATCAGCGACACCTTCGACTCAGGTCGATGGCGCGGAACCATCGATGTCGATGCAGCACGAGACGACGTTGCTCGCCGTGACACCGCACTGCCAGGCGACCACTTCAATCTCGCTGACGATGACCTCGGAGTCCGGGCTGGATCTAAAGCTGTTGCATCACCTGCTGCAGGAGATGGTGGAGACCACGGCGAATGGCCCGATGGAAAATGCAGAGGCCATGGCACTGATGCAGGCGAAGACGCTGGAAGTCGTCTTCCATGAACTGCTGCGCAAGGCCATGGCGGATCCTAGCAGCCTCCGGTTCGGATTTCTACTCAGGATGGCGTTGAAAGCGCAAGGTCAGTCAACGCGCGCGTTGGAGACCCTTGCCATGCTCAGAAAGCCTGTCGTTTTTGCTGAGCAAATGAACCTCGCACAACAGCAGGTGGTGAACAACGCCGCGCCAGCTGTTTCGCAATCAAAGCGCCGACAGGACAGGCGGAAGTTGCGCCCCAAGACAGTTCGTTTGGCCAAAAAACAAAAACCTCAACCCGATCACGCCGATGAATGACCAACAACGTCGGCTGCAATCCGAGCGCATCCGACGCCATCAACCCTGGCTCAAATCAACGGGTCCGCGCACGCGCGCGGGCAAGGCGAGGAGCGCAATGAATGCCTTTAAAGGCGGTGAACGGAAACAACTGCGCGCCCTCGCCGCCTTGTTGAAAGCGAGCATTCGCCAGTCGGAAGAGTGCCTTGGCCACGCATGCACGGCCACCGACGACACGATCGCAGACGCTCCCAACGAACATCCTCCTCCGCCATCGGAACACCGCGTGTCCGAAGTCAGGCACGAATGACAGTCCGAGAATTTGCGATCCGGCCTTCCACCAAGTTCTCGCTCTTCGAAACCACCAAACGAAGGCCAAAAACAGAAACGCCCGCCGCGTTTCCGCAGACGAGCGCTCCGAGTGGTATTGGACGCGAAGATGCAGGAATTCCGCTGCTTGGGCAAACACAAATTGCCTTTCTATGCCCGTTTCCACCACTGGCGCACCACGTCGGTGCCCTATCGTCCCGCCACCGCCTGAGCATGGCATCCATCTTTGGTTGCCGTCAGCCGCGCGAGCCATGCAGGCGAGCGGCCTCAGCGAAGCAGAGGTCATCGCCTGCCTGCGCGCACAGGAACCTATGTTGCGCAGGCCTTACCAGCCTGGCGAAGTTGACCGTGCCGTTGCGCTTGTATTCAGAACCAGTTCACAGCGCCACTGCTGTGACGCCAGTCGTTGCCATCCCCGGCGGGTCTCCAGCATCAAGTTCGATCCCGTCAAGCTGGCTCGTATCGCCGCTGAGCTTCCTGAGGCCAACGTGGACTGGTTCAAGGCACGCTCTCCTTTGCCGGTGAACATCGGTCCGGAACGATATCTCCACGCACTCTCCAACGCCGGCGAACGCATCCTGTGCTTCACCAAGTTCCAGAGCCAGGGGCAGCATCTGTGGCAGAACCAGGGCGGGCTGTGTCTGACGAATGGACCTCTCACACAGTGGCATCACGGGCTGACAGACGGCGCGTGGTTCCTGCCCCAACCCATCACCGGCGAATGGCTCTGTCTCGACCGGCTCAAATCGCAGCACAATCCCGATGGCCGCACACGACGCACGGAGGAGTGCGTCACCGCGTTTCGCTTCGCGCTCATCGAGTCCGATGAGGCCGATGTGGCGCTGTGGCTCTCAGCGCTCGCGCAATTTCCATTGCCCATCGCCTCAGTCGTCACCTCGGGAGGGAGTTCCATCCATGCCCTGGTCTGCGTAAACGCTCCCAGCAAGGTCGCCTGGGATAAGACCGTGCGCGGCGAGTTGCTGGAACCGCTCGCCCTTATCGGCGCAGACCCTGCCGCGCTTACCGCCGTGCGTCTCACCCGCCTGCCCTTTGTCCACCGCAGCCAGCGGCAGCAGGAGCTTCTGTTCCTGAACCCCGCGGCCACATGCACCCCCATCGCCAACCTTTCACCCTTCGACGATCATGCCTGTCTCAACCAGACCCATTGACACCACCCCCATGCAAGCATTTGCGGGACGAAACGGACTCAGCCATCCGAAGCCCGGACATGACGGTGTCGCCACGGGCAACCACCTGTCGAAGTTGTCGAATTTGCCGAAGCCGAATCTGACGAGCATCCCAAATTCGACAATTTCGACGGAGGGAAACACGCGCATTCATCCCATTCCGGAGGATTCGATTCTGGCTGACTATCGCGATTATGTGCGGGGCGTTAGCGAAGCGCCGGACGCCCTCATTGTCGCCCCGATGCTTGTCGTCTGTGCCAAGCTGATGACTCCGGGCGTTTCATGGG
>WBZU01002863.1_pt1 | contig 11630 bp, 26 predicted proteins | sample 5204311 | NCBI WGS metagenome assembly WBZU01 (sample SAMN12344359, study PRJNA552823) | activated sludge metagenome | biome: Activated sludge suspended growth; feature: Nitrification reactor; material: Wastewater; isolation source: activated sludge from nitrification reactor of wastewater... | reverse complement strand
TTTACCATTTTTTACCGGACAATACATAAAACAATACGTAACGTTTGCAAACATTCTATCGCGTCCGTAATTTTTTACCGCAATAACAAAATCTTTTTCGCCTTTTTCAAAATAATACTTCGGCATATAAAAAGAAATACCGGAATCGCGCGTATATTTTCCGTGTTTGGCGATAAAAGCGGGTTCCTTGCACACGCCGAAGCTACTGCCGGCCCCGCAAAGGGATACTTCAAACGGTATTTGTTCACCGCTTTGCCCGATAATTATCATAATTCCTTGATAATTACCCGGCGAAACCGGAATAATCGCCGTTTCGCACGGATTTATGACAAACGTCTGTTTTACGGGTTCCGTGCGGTTGTAAGCGATACAATGACGCAAATTTTCCGGGTACGACTGGCCGGCCGCTAGTAGGGGGTAAAACCCCCAAAAAGCCCAAAAAAGTAAGTATTTCACTATTTTAACCCCCTCCCCTTTTCTTGCTCATTACCGTTATCAATCTTTTCTATCATCTCCGGGAACGTTTTTTGAGCGTAATCTAGTATCAATTCACGCATCATTTGGGTACTCGTTCGCCCCTTTTTTTCGCTAATCAACCGCAAAATTTCCTTTTCTCTTGCGGTGAACCTTATGCTTAAAGATTCTGTGTTTTTCATTCTCTTGGTTTAATTTGTATTATGTTTAATAGAGTATGAAAAGACCGCAAAAGATAAAAGAAAATTTGCATTGTAAATTACAATACAACTTCTATCTTTACGCCGTATTTGAGTCGGCTGGTTTTTGGAGAATCTCCCCTATTCTGCACGACTACAATACAAAGGTGAAGAAAGAAAAGATTTGCGCAAAGCGCGGTATTTGCCCCGCAAATAAAGAGTAAGAACTCTTTTTTTATAACACGTTGATTATTAAATAGTTATGAATAAAAAAACGAATGATCATTCGCGAAAAACGAATGAAAATGTAAACGAAAAAAAGCAAGCAAAAATTAATATTGCGAATCGTGTAAATACCAAAAAATACGATAAAAACCCGATGATGGGAACGGTTTCTATGACGGCGATTATAGAAAAACGAAATAAAATATTTAAGAGTACAAGCAAGCAAATTATCGGTTTAGCGAACTATGAAACCGGTGAAGCGTTTGGAAAACAAAATTTTATGTTACCAGACAAAAGAGATACAACGCCTTTTATGAAACATTTTGTAAAAATCGAAATAGAATTAGGTTATATTAAAAGATATGAACCGCAACTTCGTGTAATGAAGTTCATTGAAAGCGAAGTTGAGCCGGAACACGATTACGTACTTTTTGATATTGAAAAGTGCAAAGAAGTTACCGGCTTGTGCGCGCGAACTATCCAAAAGCACATCGCTAACCTGCTAAATATCGAATGGATATTTGAATCGCGGATGAAAAACAAATATTATATTAATTCCGCTCTTATTTGGAACGGGACGCGGGTTAAATATATAGAAACTTGCAATATAATTACGCAAAATGTAAAACAACCAAAAACCGTGTTGCGCACAATCAAAAAACCGAAAAGCACAAAGATTATTCAAATTGATAACGGTAAAGCAAAAGAACAGGTATGAACGACGAAGAATTTATAAACAAAATTAAGAAGTTAAACGAACAACGTTTGGCAAAGCATAAAGAAATACAAATATCATCCCAAAATATAGATAGACTAAGGGATGAATTGGAACGCGAACGGAAAAAATTCCATGACGCATTCGACAGTATCGCACAGATAGACGCCGATATTTTAAAATTTATTTTGGAAAACAACTTTGATAAAGCGAAGGAGCAAGCAAAATGAACCAAAACATAAAAATATTGTATAAAAAAGTATGAAGCCCAAAAGGAGAAAAACGAAAAGCCGCTATAAGGCCTGGGTCAAAACGTGTTCGCTAAAATTTAGGACGTGGCACGTTAATAATTTGCTAAGTTTTACGCTATTTTTAGATATATCTTACCCTGACTGGCGTTTTTACAACGTCTATCAAAATGACGCCGCCAACCGGCAAATCGCAAGTTTCACCAAAAAAAGGAGACCGACGGGAAAAGTGGTATGACAAAAGAAAAGTTTAGAGAAGCAAAAAAAAAGGTTAGCGAAATAGTAGAAATTTTACAACCTATTCAAAACGAGTGGTTAAAAAAATTAATGGAGCTGACGGCTAAAGATTTTGAAGTCGATAACAATGCGTGGCACGATTTTAGTAAAGGCACTGCCGCCCGCAATTACAATAACAAATTAGCTAAATGTATGAACCTATTAAATGAAATAAACCATCATTTAGAGGATTTGATTCAAAGTTGATATGCAAACGTTAGTCATTATTTTAGTAATTATTATACTAATATTATTATATATAATGTTTTGTATAATTCTATTATTTACTTTACCGTTTATAAATGAATATATAAAAGCATTAAACCATAATAGAGATAGCGATTTTTATAAATCGCTTATAAGTATAAAAGGTAATATATGGTTTATTACCGCTCCTTTTAGATTTATTGTATCATTATTTTGATAACGGTAAAAGCAAGAAAAGAAGCAACGGGGGGCCAAACTAGCAACGCCCCCCCGCGCTCATTACGGCGCATAATTGGGTAAAGCCGACGCCGGTATTAACTTCATTTGAAGTTTTAGCGATTTTGGAATATTGGTTTGCGCGTCAATCCAATTTTTCCAATTCGGATTTAAAGCCATTCGCGGGGGATTGTTACACGGTTGTGGGGGGGTGAAAGCCGGGTTAATGATAACCGGGTTAAACGCGCGACTGACCTTTGCCGCCAGCGCCGCCGCCGCTATGATTAAAAAAAACATCGCAAAAAGCCAACCTAAACCGTTCATAATGATTTACCAAATAAAAGTTTTTTGTTATTGTATAGAAATAAAACAAGTAATCCTAATATCGCCGCAATGATAAATATCGGCAAAACGTTTTTTTTGACTTCATACGACGCGGAAAATAAAGAAGGGTACTTCTTACGTAAATACGCCTTATATTCCGCCATCGTTATTTGCCCGTCCAGATTCGTATCAAAAAGTTTATTAACCTGATAAACTTCGTCGGGGAAAACATAATCGTCGGGCTTGCCCATCGCCGCCGGGTAAAAGTTGGCCAAACAAACATCGTAAAACGATTTGAACTTGAGTTTGAACGGCGCGCCGTATTTTACAAACCAATACTCTACCTGTTGCGCCGACGTCATCATAAGGATAGCGTCGGTATTATGATAAGCGCTATGAAATTGAAAAAGACCGACGCACCTAAAGCCCGTTTGTTGATTTATCGCCTGGGGGTTAAAGGTGGACTCGTGGTACATAAGCGCCATCAACCAATCGGGTTGAACGTTGGATTTTTGGGACACGTCCTTCACCGCCGCAATAAATTCGACTTTGTCGGAACCTGTGTATTTTTCTTCTAAAAAAATTCCCAAAATATTAGCTAATGTTTACCTAACCTTTACCCAACGTTTACCTAAAAATTACATACCCGCCGAGTCGTAAGCCGTTAAAGCGATAGATTTGGCTTGCGCTTCGTCTTTGAAAATATACTCGTAATATGCCGAAAAATCCGTCCAAAAAAAAGGCTTGTATAAAGCGCCGATTTTACCACCGCCCAACCAACTTGATTGTAGTATATGAGCAACTTGCTCATCGGTATATGCTTTAAAAGCCGTATAATAAGCCGCATGGTCTTGCCCTACGTTCATTGCGTTACCAACCGGGTCGGTATAGTTATAAGCCTCATTCGCCGACGATTTACCCGCTAAATCATTACCTACTTTTTGAAAGGTAGCCCAAACGATTTCGTTTCCTACGTAATTATTTTCATTCGCCTTAATATATTCGCGAAACCAATGGATAATTTCGGGGCCGTACGGTACGCTAGAAAACGACGTACCGTTTGTCATACTATCAATTGCCTTTTCGTACTCCGTTTTTTTTGTGGCAAAAAACCAATTTTTAGCCTTCGTTAATCGGTCTTTGATATACGCCATATAGCCGAATATCGCTAATACTAAAGCGATAATTCCGCCGATAATCCACCACTTGGTTGATTTAGAACCTGCCATTTTATTAACCCGATTTTTTAGAACTCAAAAATAATAAGCACGCGGCTATAAATATAAACCCCAAAATCCCGCCGAATATAAGCACGGACGAATCGACGCTAACGCGAATGTTAGCGCCTACGGCCGTCGCTTCTTTTGCCGGCGCGGGCGTCGTCGTATCCATCGTTAAGCCGCTACGATTAAGCCAATTTTATCGTAAGGTACTTCAGTTTTCCCTAACGCAAGCGTACCGGTTGAATCAGGTACTTTTAATTTCGCCAACTCCGTCGCCGTCGAATCGCCGAATAAACCGTCGACGCCGTCGGATTGAGGCCCGCCGCTCCCTAAATTAGCTTGCGGGTTTACCGCTTTAATTTTCTTTTGTAACTCCGTTACCTTCGTACCGCTAACGCCCTTTTTCAAAATGACGGTATTCGGTTCGCTATCCACGTTCTTAAACGTGGTATCGCCGGCCGCCGTCGTTTTCTTTTTGAAGAACAAAAAGTAACTTCCAACCCCTACGGCGATAACCGCCAAAATCCAGAATAGCGGGGATTTAAACAATGAAAATCCTTTAGCCGCGCTCATTCTTTGCCGTCTCCTTTCTTTTCCGAAGCAACGGGCGCCGGTTTATTTTCCGGTTCCGGTACGACGACGGGTTTATTAAATTTGCCTTCATAAAGAAAAAGTATATTTCGTTCCATCTCTTTTAATTGCTTCTCCGTTTCGAGAAAGCGATAAAAAAGATATAAAACAACGCCTAATATAAAAACTCCCAAAAAATTATTCATATTTTAATTATCTTTCATATTGTAATAAAAAACCGTCGTATTATAATAATATTCGCTATTAATATCGTCAATAATATCGCGCCCTCCAGTTTGCGTCTTATATTTTTCGATTAATATCGGAGCTTCGGATTTTTTATAATAACCTGCAATTCTATTTAATATTTTCCTTCTATCTTGTTCGCCTTGAAACCAGGTTCCGCCTTCTATTAAATCCCAAACGATTTGCATTCGTTGAAAGGTAGTTAAACCGTCCAATCCGGTACCGGTATAATTGACGCCTTTAATCGTTACCGTTTCGCCGTCGTTCAAATAATCATACGTCCAATCCTGCGGCAAATACATCGGGTCTTTCCCCGCCGCCGCAAACGGGTTTGTCGTATCGGCGTTCCCGCCGCCGCCCGCGTTTCCGCTCCCACCGCTCCCGCCGGGCGCGTCCGCTTTCGCCTTTGCGGACGGAACCGAGTCCCGGAAAAAGAACCAATAAACCACGATAAGTATCGCCAAAAAAGCCGCGTAAATACCCAGCCCGCGCCAACTTGTTTTTTTTGCACTCACGGCCGTAACTTCGCTTCAAACTCCCCTATCGTGATTCCGGCGACTCCGTCTATATCGTCTCGTAAGCTCCGGCCTTCATAAAGGTTTTTATAGGCGTCGATAATTTCGGGGAACATCGCTTTTTTTATCCCTTGCGCAATTCCCAGTAATTCATCCCCATCAACCCAGCGCGTAAATACTGATTTTGCAATCCCGGTATCATAAAGCGTTTTAGCGTAAGCCTCCGGCGAGTCCGGGTTTTGAAGCGCGTTTTTGTATGCTATCCCTGACTTAACCGACGCTATGGCTTTCGCGGCGATTAAGTACACGACGTACCCTAAGGCTAAATATAGTATAGCCTTTAAGATTCCCGGTATGATTTCCGACACGGCGCCTAGCGCCGCCGCCTGCGGGGTTTTCGCCAACCGTTTATGCGCTTAATTGTTTTTGCCTTTCGGCTAGCTTCTCGTTTTCGATTTCGTTTTCAATTTTTTTAACGCGATTCGCTAAATCGATTTCAAACTGTTTGAACTTTTCGGTTAATTGTTCAAACACTTTTTCGTGCATATCCGTATCCGCCACTTTTGCGTAACTGACCTGTGCGATTTCGGTAAATTTCGGTTGCCACTCCAGCGCACTCGTTCCGTCTTCATACTCCACTAATACCTGCACCATAACGTCGGACTCCTCGATACCGTAAAAAAATCCGCCGTCCGCCGGGATAAACTTTATGCACATATTGCATAATAACAAGTTGTTCATAAAGATTTCAACGTCTTTAACGCCCCTCGTTATTAAAGACGAAACCGCGCTTAATGGTATTTTACCTACTATTTCCTCAATCATTCCTAAATTATTAGCTAACGTTTAACTAAATATTAATCGCTAATCGCAACCGCGCCCGCCGTAACTATCGCAACGCCGGCCACGCAATAGGTCATATTTTCCGTCCAAAAATCAAACATTTGTTTTTGGCGTTCGGTCTTGTGTTGGTCTAACGCAAGGGTTCCGTTTATTTGCATTTGAAGCATATTTTGTTGCGCGTTCAAAACGTCTTGTTGCATCCGTAACCCAACGGTATCGATACCGGCTGCATCTCTAATAAAATCGAACGTACTATTTAAAACGCCTGGTATTGCCGCAATTAATGCTTCCCACATATTATTTGGTAACGATTAAAGCAACCATCCCGATAAAGCCTAATACGCCGATTCCGGTACTTATAACGTCTAATAAATATCGCTTATCTTTTATTTCTTGCTCCGTCATATTTATTTCTTTTTACTAAAAATAAAAACCATCATCATAATAAATATAAGCGCAAATATACCTCCAAAAATCCAAAACTGTTGTTTTTGTTGCGCCGCCTGTTGCTCCATTTGTTGCTTTTGCAACGCGGTCTGTTGCGACATATACTCGTTTGGATTTTGCAAGGCCGCATACGTACCTAACCCCAACGGAATCGCCTGCCCTAAAAACGGTAAAAGTTCGTTCAAAAAACTAAAGAACCCGTTGCCGCTGCCGGCGTTATTACTCGTTTGGTTCCCGCCGCTCCCGGCGTCCGGGTCGGGCCCGTATTGAATGCGTCTAGACCTCATAATCATAGCGTTTGACCGGTTTGCAAGGCTTTCGTAATTTGCTCAACGTGCGCTTTAAGCTGTTGAGCCTCCGCATAGTTTGCGGCTTGCGGATTTTCCGCCGGCGCGTGAAATAAAATAGTATTGCACAACGTCGTAAAACCGAATATATCTTGAAATTTTATTAGCATATTGCCCAAAGTTTCGGGCGTATTATCCGGCGGTAACATATTCATTTTTGTCATTTGCGCCGCCACTCCCGCCGGGTCTAAGTTCACCGCCGTCCATATTATATCGGACATTGTTACGCCGGGTACGATTTCCGGGTCTTTGTTGAGCGGGTTCATAGCTTCTTATCCTTGCATCCGCGCCACCGCGGCCTTTGTGTCTGCTATAATCGAAACGACGCTACTATTATTCGTCGGAACGGGTACGACCATTGCGACGTCCGCGCCTAATTTAAAGCCGTAAGGTAAATTAATAATATCCGCTTGAAACTGACTACTTTCGACGAACATCTTTAGCGGATAGCTTACGACTATTAAATAATTAGTTTGCGGGTGAATAGAAATAAAAGCGACGCGCAAAGTACCTACTACCTCCGGCTGTATTTTAATTATCGTCGGGCAAACAGCAATCGATTGTAATTCGGAATTAATAACCGATTGTTCTTCGTCGAAATACGGCGAAACCGAAGCGCCGGCATAAAACGCGGAAATACGCGCCAAAATCGAAGGGGACGTACTCATCATTTGATTACCGGTATAAAGAAACGCCCGCGCTTTCGTCGGGTCTGGTACAATAGAATCGTTCCAAACCTTTGGGTCTGACATCGGTTGTGTTTTAGCCGGTATTTGCTGAGTCCGCGTAACCTGATTCGGATTAAAAGCCGGTACGGCCGTATTATCGAAAAAGTCTTCACCCGGATTTTTCATAACCGTCGTCAAACGGCCTTGCACGTCGTTTAAGGTTTGCGCCATCATCTGCATCATCTGCCACATTCCTGTAACGGTAGGCTGATTATTTTGACCATTCGCAAAAGCCATCCCATTTTGAACACCCATCGGCGTACCGTTGCCTAACTGAGCTACTGCCATATATTATTCGTTCTTTTTATAAAATAAGTAAATTTTATTAATTATTTATTTTTATTCAAAACCCGGCGCACGCCAAGAACCATCGGGATTTTGAATCGGAGCGCCCGTTAATACGCGGGACTGGTCAAACGTCATCCCAAAATCTTGTTGATTATTAGGTAAATTTTGACTAATATTTTCAGTAATAACTTGTGTTTTATTAGCTAATAATTGCTCAAAATCTCCTAACTCTGCGTAAAATGATTCCCGTTGGTCTGCAACGACGTTCGTACCGGTAACGTGTATAATACCCGCCTCTATTTCCTCCAACGTATTTATTTCAAATTTCGCAAAATAAATGCGCGTGCGTTTCGCGGATTTAAAATCGTCGGACGTAAACGGTTTTACGTCGTCGGACTTACCGGCTTTTTTTGTTTCTAAATTTAATTTGGCAAAAACCATCTTATACAAAATTAAAGTCTATTGTCGTACTTTGAAAAATACCGTTTATCCAAACATCTACATTTAAAGTATAGGTACCACTATAAGGCGTGCCGCCGTTTTTATTAAAGACAATCGCGCCATAAGTACCCGCGCCGTTGGGTATAACCGGAAAAAAATAAACCTCCGTATCTGCCGGTAACGCCGGAGTTGAGCCGGTAATTAAAATTTCGGGCGCCGGTTCATTACAATCGCTAACCTGTAACGTACAATTTGCCGGGGCCGTTGGCGTCCATTCACCGGGCGTAACGGGAACTATCGGAAAATTGAGCGGGTCAAAAGCAACGGTTACGATAATCGGCGCCAAAACAAAACAAGTATAACATTGTTGCGGTTGAAATAAACTTTTGACGGCCTGTAAAAATTCGTTTAGGTTACCATAACCTACGAATGGATTAATTACGCCCGAATACCAGAAATAATTTATTTCTTCGTAAGAAATAGTTATCGGTTGCCGGTTGCCGTTAAAAGTAAAAGTTAAGGAATTACGATTTAACGAAGGATTACTTGAACGGGTACCATTCAACGCGGCTTGCGCTATGTTCGACTTTGGTACGATACATACTAAAGCCCCGTTTTGGTAAAAGGCTACAGACCCGCCTAAATCAACGATTCCCCACATTTTGCGAAAATACTAAAATCCTAAACTTTATCAAAAAAAAAATGAAAAAAAAATCGGGACGTTCCTTAACGTTTACCAAACGTCCCTTTAGTAAACGTTACGCTATTTCTATCTCTTCATAATCGTGCTTATCGTCTGAACGGTTTACCTCGTTTTGGGCTTCGATAATTTTTTCGTACTCGTTTAAGTTTTTGGCGCGGTCTTTGTCAATCGGGCCCGTCGTCTTGAAAATGATAAGCCAGTTCATATAGGTAAAAACATACAACGGAATTTTTGAAAAACTATGAAATATTAAAATAATATCCGTATTTTTGTGGCGCGCGTCCATTAGGATATTTTCTATCATTTGGTTCTGGTACCGGTCTAACAAGCCGCCCGCATCGTCGATTAATAGCGTACCGTGCCAAAATTTATTGTAAATCCACGTCAAAACGCGCGTTATCGTTATTTTGCGCGTGGAGTCGGTTTTACGAAAATGTATATCGTTTATAATGTATAAACCTTTTTCGTCGGTAACTTTACCTACTTTTTCGGGCGAAACCCGAATATAATTTTTATACGCCTCCCTGTCGGACGTATAAGTATAAACCAAAACCGATTTATTCAACCGCTTCGCTAGATTGATTGCATACGTCGTTTTACCGCTACCCCGCTGACCGACGATAACGTACACTTTTGCCGTACCGCCGGGCCGTTCCCGCGATTTTTTCGGTTTACGCCCTAGCAACCAATCCCATAAACCCATCGCCTTACTTCCTTATTCCGTCCGTATTTACGTCCGCCGGTTCGTCGATAAACGGCGTGCTAGTATCCAATCCCTTCAAATAAGGGTACGCTTCGCCAACTTCTTGTAAACAATAACCTAACCACGCCCGCCCGGTCTGCAAATCGCGTTTCGCTAGTATGATTTCCGCGATTCCTTTGGACGCTTCCAGCGGAATCACCCGCGCCGTTCCCCGTTCCGTTGGCCCGTCCAGAGTCGACGCCACCCATTCCGACGCGATTCTATCTAACCGCTTTTTGTCTAAATCCCAATTTTCGCGAATGGTTTTAATTTCCTTGATTAATTCTTCTCTCTTTTTCATAATGTTTTACGCCGGTACCGGCGCCGCTTTCCTTTTAGATTGTCCGTTTGTCGGTATTGTCGCTATATTTTTCGCTCCTATCGCTATATCATTGCTATTGTCGCTATCATCGCTATCATTAATTTCTGGATTTTTACGAATAAGTAATTTTTTCCGGCGCGCCTCTAAACCTATTCTCGACGCTAAACTTTGATTATTTTTAACAAGCTCACTATTTTTTAATTGTAACTTTTCATTCTCTTTTTGCATTTTTTCAAACGCTTTTTCCAATTTCGCCAACCGCGATTCTTCGGCCACGTCTTGTTTTTCTTGTGCTTTTATTTCGGCGGGGGGCGGACTCACTTTTTGCGCTATTTCTTTGACCGCGCCCGGCGTGTCCGCTACTTTTTTACCCTTAAAAACTTTGTCCGCCAAAACGTTATTAAACAAACGCCCGCCGTATATCATAAATATTGCGAAAAATAATCCTACATAGGGATTCATTTTGCCTTTGTTATGATAGTCGAAAATCCGGGCTAAGGCGATTCCTAGCTTCGTTTTTTCTTTGGCCGTCATATACATTGTTTGATATGCGGGTTTGGGCCCCTTCATACGCTCAAACATTTTGTCCCCCACCATACCAACTAGGGCGTCGGTAACGTCCACCACCATCATAGCGGAACGCTTCGACGCTTCGCGGGTTTTAGACGTGCGGCGCGCCGGGTCTTTCTCTTTCGGGTCTGCCTTAAAAGCGACGGAATTAACGTCCGGCCCTATCTTGAAATCGTCGACGCCTTCAATCTTCAAACCCAATTGTTCGGATAGCTTAGCCTTACGCTTCCGGCCCGGGGCCGGCGCGGGCGCGGCTTCGGGGGAATTATCCCCCCCCGCCGCTTCGGCCTTCTCGCTATCGGGAGCGCCCGCGTTTGGGGCCTCGTTTCCAATGTTCGGAGTCTGACCGGATTCCGTTTGTGGTTCGCTTTCTAACATTTTTATTGAGCGTTAATTTTTTCGTCTTCTACTTTTTTCGGTTCTGGTTCCGGCTCCGGCTCCGGCTCCGGTTCTGGTTCCGGCTCCGGTTCTGGTTCCGGCTCCGGCTCCGGCTTCGGCTCCGGTTCTGGTTCTGGTTCCGGCTTCGGCTTCGGCTCCGGTTCTGGTTCCGGCTTCGGCTCCGGCTCCGGCTTCGGCTCCGGTTCTGGTTCCGGCTTCGGCTCCGGTTCGTCGTCGTCGTCGTTACTACCGTAAACTAACCAACGAAAGAAATCATTTACCATTTTTTACCGGACAATACATAAAACAATACGTAACGTTTGCAAACATTCTATCGCGTCCGTAATTTTTTACCGCAATAACAAAATCTTTTTCGCCTTTTTCAAAATAATACTTCGGCATA
>WBZU01002632.1_pt2 | contig 11631 bp, 11 predicted proteins | sample 5204311 | NCBI WGS metagenome assembly WBZU01 (sample SAMN12344359, study PRJNA552823) | activated sludge metagenome | biome: Activated sludge suspended growth; feature: Nitrification reactor; material: Wastewater; isolation source: activated sludge from nitrification reactor of wastewater... | reverse complement strand
CCACAACCAATCCGCGTTGGCGCTCAAACTCCGCCTCCTCACCCGCCGCGACACCGTCGTCGTCTCGGTCCCGTTCCACCTCTTCGACAAAATCGAAGAACCCCTCGCCGACACCCACACCGAAACCATCCACGTCGACGGCGCACCCATCGACACCCCCACCAACTGACAAACGGGTCAGTCGAGTCAGCCGAGGTCGAGCGCGGGGAGTGCCGCTCGGAGCAGGTCCTGCACACGCTGTGCATTGGACTCGAGGAAGCCGAAGACCTCGGCCTGGGTCACCGCCGGCACCGACGGATCGCCCTCGAGGCCCGCGTCGAAGTCGGTCACCAAGCCCAGACCGACGGCGCGGAGGCCGGCCTCGTTCGCCAGGGGGATCTCGGGGGCCTGTGTCATGTTCACGACGTCCCATCCCATGGCCGCGTGCCAACGCGATTCCGCCCGAGTGGAGAACCGTGGGCCGGGAATGACGACGACGGTCCCACCGTCGTGCACGACGTACCCGAGGCGCCGGGCGTGGTCGATCATCTGCCGACGGAGATCGTCGTCGTAGGGGTCGGCGAAGGGGAGGTGGAACGTCTCGGGACCGTCGAAGAACGTCCCGTCGCGACCGTGGCCCCGATCGACGAGCTGGTCGACGACCACGAAGTCGCCGGGCACCAGCTCGCGTCGTAACGATCCGCACGCGAACGGCGAGACGAGCACCTGAGCGCCCAGCGCCGCCATCGCCCACACGTTGGCGCGGTGGTTGACCCGGTGGGCCGGTACCGAATGGTCGTGGCCGTGCCGGGGGAGGAACGCGACCCGACGGCCGTCGATCAGCCCGACGACGGGGTCGGCGGACGGCGGACCGTACGGCGTCTCGGTCGGCACGGTCTCGGTGTCGGCGAGGAACGAGTAGAAGCCGGACCCGCCGAACACGGCGATGTCGGCGCGTCGGGGGACGTCGGGGAGGCGCAGCATCCGGCGAACCTAGCCCTCGCCGTCGGCGGCCGGTGCGCTGTGGCGAGCCCGGCGAACGGCGATCCAGATGAGCGCCAGGAACCAGATGGCAGCGACGTAGGCGGCGAGTCCGGTCGCGTAGTTGCGGTCGAGGAGCGACGGCACGGTCTCGTTGCGGCCGTAGCCCCGGACGAACGGCCACGCGATGAGGCACAGGACGCCGGTCGTCGCGGCCGCCCACCGGACGGGCCCCCGGGCAACGGGCGGAACGATCCGCCCGACGAGCCAGCTCACCCCGACGACGACGGGGGCGAGCACGAGGTCGTGGGCGAGGTCCGCGCCGACGACCCATCGGGCGAGCTCGAAGGGTTTGGTGCGGTCGCCGTCGGCGACGGCGCCGACGACGCCGACGACGAGCAGCGGAAGCCCGACGATCACCCCGACGATGGGTGCCACCCGTGACGTGGAGGGCTCGTCGCTCATGACACCACCAGCCGCCCGACCCACTTCGTCTGCATCACGCCGGGTCGGTTCGGGCCGATGAGCCGGACGGGGAACCCGTGGTCGAGATGGAGAGGTTCACCGTTCAACCGGAGTGCGAGGAGCGTGTCGGCATCGGCAGCGTGGTCGCTGTTGAGTTCGGATCGGCGATAGAGGCCGCCCTCCTGGAGCGACTCGACCGCGACCGTGGCCCCCGGGCGGGCGCCGGCACGCCGCAGCAACTCCTGGACGGGTACACCGGTCCACTCGCCCGACGAACTCCAGCCCTCGACGCAGGCGATCGGAAGGTTCGCGGTCCGCTGTGGGAGCGCCTGCAGATCGGCGAGGGTGAGGTCGAGGCGGCGTTCCACTCGGCCCTCCACCACCAGGCGGTAGTCGGGGGACTGCGCTCGGTCGACGACGCCCGCGCCCCGCGCCGACTTGTTGACGGGAAGGCCCTGCGGGCCGGTGCCCGGACGTCGCTGCGCAAGGACCGCGAGGGCAGACAACGGCCCGATCGTGTTCCCGGCGACCGCGAGGAACACGGTCGCTCCCGTGGCTGCGACGCCGGCGATGAACCGCCGGCGGTCCGGCTCGAGGTCGTCGGTGAGGTGGCGACGTCCCGTCTGCTCACGCACGATCGTCCACTTCGCACCGAGATGGATCGCCAGCGAGCCGATCGTGATCCATCCCACCCAGTAGTGGGCGATCGGGAAGAAGAAGCCCCAGGGATACCAGCGGGCGACGTTGAACGTGCCCGACACGACCATGAAGAGACCGCCGCCGATCAGCGGCAGCAGGCTCAGTCGTTCCAGCGCATGGACCACGGAGGTGATGGGCGGCCACTCGAACAACTTGGGGTACACGATCCACAACTTGGCCAGCAGCAAGGGGATCGTGACGAAGCCGGCCGTGACGTGGACTCCTTGGGAGATCCGGTAGAAGCCGGCCGGACGCGACGGCCAGTGGAACCAGCCCGGAGGTTGCTGGATGAGGTGGCTGAGGACGCCGGTGCCGAAGCACAGGATGAAGGCGACGCCGAGCGCGATGCCGACGAGGGCGGCGACGCGGGGCTCGTGGAGCCGGCTCTTGGGGCGGTGTTCGACCCAACGGAGCGGAGCCGGGGTCGTCACGAGGGAGACCTCACGCCGGCCGCCGAGCCGTGGCGAACCACCGATGCCCGCGGCACTCGACGCCGTCGGGGAGCAACCCGGCGAGGGTGAGGTAGTGCTCGATGCGGTCGGCGGACACCCGGGCCCAGGGAAACCACGGCCCGCAGTGATCGCCGCGTTCGACCCGGACGGTGAGCCGGTCGCTCTCCGTGCCGGGGGCGCCGACTTCCACGATCACCGTGCCCGAAGGTGCCAGCAGGTCGTGGGCCCGCCGAAGCAGCGCGTGCGGATCGCCGCCGATGCCGATGTTCCCGTCGAGCACAACGACCGAACCCCAGCGCCGCTCGCCCGGGAGGGGATCGAAGATCGATCGGGTGAGCACGGGCGCGCCGCGGCGGCCGGCTTCGGCGCTCGCCGCCGGCGAGGTGTCGACCCCCATGGCCATCCGCCCGCTCGACGCGACGGCCTCCACGATGCGGCCGGGACCGCAGCCGACGTCGATAACGGGCGCGGTGAGGTCCTCGAGGAGCTCGATCTCCAGGGCGTCGGCGCTCCGCCGCCACGCCTCGACGTCCAACGGGAGGACGTCGCCGTCGGTGCTGCGCAGGACCGTCGTCGGTGACGGGGCGCTCACGACGCCTGCCCGACGGGGAGCGACATCGCCGCGAGGGCGCGGGCGAAGCGGGTGTCGGGGGCGAGCGACCCGACGAGCATCGCGTCGTCGATCGAGTCGACGTCGGTGAGCGGCTCGATGTCCCGAACGGTGAGCCCGAGATCGATGAGGCGGCGCCGCTGGAGCACCCCGGTGTCGCTGCAGCTCATCGGGATGTCGAGGAAGACGGCGGGGTCGGCGCGATGCAGACCGATGATCCACCACCCGCCGTCGTTGGCCATGCCGAGCACGGCGTCGGTGCCGGAGCCCGCCAGCTCGGTCATCGCCGCGTCGAGGTGCGCCGCCGTCGTCTGGGGTGTGTCCATGCCGATCTGTACGGCTGGTCCGCCCACCGTGTCCCAGGCGGCGGCGAGTCGACGGTCGAACGGCCCGTCCACCTGGGTGACGACCCGGACCCCCGGAGGGCACCACGGGCCGGGCCGGCCGTCGAGGACGGCGACCACCTCGTCGGCGCCGCTGGCGATCGCCGCAGCGAACGTGTCGGCGAGGGCTGCCTCGGCGAGGCGGGCGGCCTGGTCGGGGCTGCAGGGTGGGCACAGCCGGGTCTTCACCCGACCGGGTTTCGGCTCCTTTGCCAACACGATGACCTTCATGGGTTCGAACCTACGATGCGGATGTCCATTCGACGGCCCTACCCCGCTTACGGAAATCGAAACACTCGGACGGGGGGTCGCGCCGAAACGTCGGGACCGAGGGCGCGGGCGTACGCTGACCCGATGCAACCCGACCCGGACCGGATCCTCGTCGTCGACGACGACCCGAACGTCGCCGAGGTGCTCACGCGGTACCTGCAACTCGCTGGGTACCGCGTCGAGGCGGTGGGGGACGGCGCCGTCGCGCTGGACCGGGCCATCGCCGACCCTCCGATGCTCGTCATCCTCGATCTGATGCTCCCCGGGATGGACGGACTCGAGGTCTGCCGTCGGCTCCGAGCGGCGGCCCCGACGCCGGTGATCATGCTCACGGCCAAGGGCGGGGAGTCCGACCGCGTCATCGGGCTCGAGCTCGGTGCCGACGACTACGTCGCCAAGCCCTTCTCGGCGAAGGAACTCACCGCTCGGGTCAAGGCCGTGCTCCGGCGTGCCGCCGGTCCGCTCGCGGGCGCCGTTCCCGGCACGCCAGTGGAGCTCAGCGACGGCGACCTCGTGGTCGACGTGCCCGGCCGGCAGGTGTCGCGTGACGGTGCGTCGATCGCATTGACGGCCCGCGAGTTCGAGTTGCTGGTCTTCCTCATGCGCCACCCCGGCCGGGCGTTCCGGCGCGAGGACCTGCTGCAGCACGTCTGGGGGTACTCGTTCGGCGATTCGTCCACCGTCACCGTCCACGTCCGCCGACTCCGCGAGAAGATCGAGGACGACGCGAGTCGCCCCGACCGGATCACGACCGTGTGGGGTGTGGGCTACCGGTGGGTCGGCTCCTCGATGACCGACCTCGACCGGGCGACGGCATGAGGGCGTTGTCGGGCGTCGTCGCCGGCGTGACGGCGGTCGGGCTGACCGCGGCGGCGGTCGTCGCCGCCGCTGCGGGCATCCCTGCCGCTGACGCTGTCGAGCTGATCGGCACGTCGTTCGGCGTCGCGCTCGTGTGCGCGCTGGTCGGTCTGCTCGTGGTCGCCCCGATGCGAGCCGGAGGCACACCGGGCCGGGCCCTTCGGGTCCGCGCCGCGGTCGTCGCCGTCACGCCGGCGCTGTGTCTCGGGCTCGGATCGTGGGCCGCGGCGCGAGCGATGTTCGTGTCGCCACACGATCTCAGCGCGCTGGGCGTCATCGTCTGCGCCGCCGGGGTGGTCGGGGTGATCGTCACCTTGCTGCTCGTCGACGAGTTGGAACGCCGACGCCGCATGATCGCCGACGGTCACGCCCGCCAGGAAGCACTGGAGCGGTCGCGGCGTGAGTTGGTGGCGTGGGTGAGTCACGACCTGCGGACCCCGCTCGCCGGCATCAGGGTCATGGCCGAAGCCTTGTCCGACGGCGTCGTCGACGAACCGGACACCATCGCCAACTACCACTCCCGAATCCAGGTCGAGTCGGAGCGGCTCGCCCAACTCGTCGACGACCTGTTCGAACTCTCCCGTCTCCAGGTCGAACAGGTGAGCCTCGCCGTCGAACGCATCTCCCTCGGCGATCTCGTGTCGGACGCGGTGGCGTCGGCGGCGCCTGCAGCGGGGGCGAAGGGTGTGCAGATCACCGGTGAGATGGTCGGTGCCGCGCCCGAGCTCGACGTGTCGTCGCCAGAGATGCTGCGGGTCGTGCACAACCTGCTCGACAACGCGATCCGGCACACCCCCTCCGGAGGGCAGGTGCGCGTCGAAGTGCGCGCCGCGGACGATCACGCCGAACTGATCGTGCAGGACGGCTGCGGGGGCATTCCCCACGCCGAGATCGACCGAGTCTTCGACCTCGCCTATCGCGGCGACGCCGCCCGCACCCCGGCGTCCGAACGGGGCGGTGGCGGTCTCGGGCTCGCCATTGCCCGTGGGCTCGTCGAGGCCCACTCGGGAGCGATCGACGTGCGCAACGTCCACGGCGGCTGCGTGTTCACGGTGCGGCTGCCCCTGCCGGCACCCTGAGCCCGAGGCGGCCTATCGCAGCGGTGCGGTCACGAACTCGGCCATGCCCTCGGCGAACGTCACGGTGGACGCGACACCCAGCGCTTCCTCGAGGCGACGCGCCGAGGCGACGACGTGGCGAACGTCGCCGAGACGGTGCCCACCGACGACGTCGGGTGCCGGGGCACGTGGACCGCTCGCGACGCAGAGCGCCTCGGCCAGGTCGAGCACGGTGTGCGGCGAGCCGCTCGCGACGTTGAGGGCACCGTCGTAGGGTTCGCCGTCGAGCAGCGCGGCGACGTTGGCGCGGGCGACGTCGGCGACGTGCACGAAGTCGCGCATCTGGCCGCCGTCCTCGAACACCCGTGGCGCCTCGCCGCGTTCGAGCGCGCTTCGGAAGATCGAGGCCACGCCGGCGTAGGGAGTGTCCTTCGGCATCCGGGGCCCGTACACGTTGTGGTAGCGGAACGCTGTCACCGCGATGCCGTGCTCGCGTCCGAACGCTGCGCACAGGTGTTCCTGATGGAGCTTGGTGGCGGCGTAGACGTTGCGTGGGTCGGTGGGGGCGGACTCGTCGACCAGCGCCCAGGCGAGTGATCGACCGCAGCGCGGGCACGGCGGTTCGTAGTTGCCGTCATCGAGGTCGGATCGTCGCCGGGGACCGGGTCGGACATCGCCGTGCTCGTCGCAGCGGTACCTGCCCTCGCCGTACACCACCATCGACGACGCGAGGACGAGGCGACCGTCGAACCCGATCTCGTGCAGTACGCCCAGCCCGACCGCGGTGCCGACGTCGTTGTCGCCGACGTACCGACCGACGTCGCCGAAGTCCTCGCCGAGTCCGACCCGCGCCGCCTGGTGGCACACCGCGTCGACACCGTCGAGGGCGGACCGCCACGCTGCGGCGTCGACGACGTCGGCCTCGACGTATCGGACCTCGCTGCGGAGGTAGTCGGGGCGCCTCGGATGGACGTCGGGCGCAAGGTTGTCGAGCACCACCACGTCGACACCGCGGTCGACGAGCTGGTCGACGATCGCCGAGCCGATGAACCCGCATCCGCCGGTGACGAGCACACGATCGGTCATGGACGTACCTCCTGGATCACCACGGTGTCACCAGGCCGACCTGGAGGGCGAGTCCGAGCGCCAGTGAGGTCGCCAGCCACCATCGTCGCGATCGCTGGGTGACGACGGCTGTCGCCGCAACAGCGATCCACGGCATGAACGGCAACCAGATCCGCTCGACCTCGGCGTTCGACAGGCCACTGAGGTCGGCCGCGGCAACGGCGGCGAGCGACGCGGCCGCCAGGAGCGGCCACCGCTCCGACCACGCTGTCCGCGCACCACGGACCGCCAGGCCGCCGAGGCCGGCCGCAGCGACGGGACCGAGCGCCAACGCGAGGGCGGCAGGGTTCCCCACGAACACGAAATAGGAGTACGGCCGGAACTGCGAGATCCCGTCTGCGTAGAAGCCGCGGGTCGCGTCGAGACCATCGAGCCACCAGAAGCCGCCGGCGACGAACAACGCAACCACGACCGCGGCACCGAAGCCGGCCAGCAGGAGTGGCCGAGCGCGACGCTCCCGGATCGCGATGGCCAACGGGATCAGTGCCAGCGGCACGAAGCCGTAGGAGAGGTGCAGGCACCCCGATGCCAGGGCACCGCCGACGACGGCACTCACGTCGGACCGCCACCCGCTCCGACGGATGGACCACACCAGAACGGCGACGGTGACGGCGATCGCTCCGGCGAAGAAGGCATCGAAGGTGGTGCCGGCGAAGACGGCGGCGGGTAGGAAGGCGATCGTTCCGCAGGCGCGCCGCGCTGCCCCCTCGCCGCCGAGCTCGCGGACGGTCACCACGACGGCCGCGATGCCGATCCCCCAGACGACGAAGCAGAGCACCGCCGCCCACCGCGGGCCGCCGAGACCGACGGTGTCCATCGCTCGGAGGAGTAGCGGCATCCCGGGCGGGTGGCCCTTCACGTGCGTCGGGTAGTTGCCGAGTCGCTCGACGAAGGTTCGTAGGAACGCACCGGCGTCGAGGTCGGCGCCGACACCGAGGTAGCCGTGCCGGTTCGCGAGTGGCGACCACAGCTGTTCGACGCCACCCGACCCGGCGAGGAACACGGCCCACAACGCGGAGGCGGCACCCGTCACGACGGCGAGCGGTGACGCGCCGAGGCGATCGGTCACGAGCGGCCACGCCCACACGAGCAGACCGGCGACGCCGACCGCTGGCGCGATGCCAGCGAGATCGTGCCATCCCCATCGACCGTAGAACGGCGGGGCGTCGACGCCGGAGCGATCGGGAAGCGGCCACCAACGTGGCCAGACCACCGCCGTCACGACCAGCGCCATCCAGCCCACGAGGCCCACGAGCTGTCCCCGGCGCGTGTCGACGTGGTCCCGATCGGCTCCCATCCGGGCGCACCCTACGCCGTCGCCTAGGTTGCTCCCGTGGCAGGCGTCGACGTGATCCTCCCGGCACTCGACGAGGCAGCGGCCCTGGAGTGGGTGCTCCCGCGGATGCCGACGTCGTATCGGGCGATCGTCGTCGACAACGGGTCGACCGACGGGACGGCCGAGGTGGCCGAGCGGCTGGGCGCACTCGTCGTGCACGAATCGCGGCGCGGGTTCGGGGCGGCGTGCGCCGCCGGGCTCGCCGTCGCGACCGCCGATGTCGTCGCGTTCTGCGATGCCGACGCGAGCCTCGATCCGCAGGATCTCCCGCTCGTGTGCGACCCCGTGCTCGCCGGGCGGGTCGATCTGCTCCTGGGGGCACGCCAGGCGGTCGGCTGGCGGTCCTGGCCACCGCACGCCCGGCTCGCCAACCGGTATCTGGCCCATCGACTCGGCCGGATCAGCGGGGCGGCCCTCACCGATCTCGGCCCGATGCGGGCGATGCGCCGGGACGCGCTCGACGACCTCGGAATCGTCGATCGTCGGTTCGGTTGGCCGCTGGAGATGGTGGTGCGCGCAGCGCAGGCCGGCTGGACGATCGAGGAGGTGGCGGTGCCCTACCGGCCCCGCATCGGACGATCCAAGGTGACGGGCACGGTGCGGGGAACCCTGCGCGCCGTCGCCGACATGCGCAAGGTCCTCGCCGACCTGACCTGAGCTGACCTGAGCTGAGACGGGTGACGGTTCCCCGAGCGGGCCCCTCGTGACAGGCTGTCGTATGCCCCGGTTCGGAGAGCGCCTGAACTCCTTGCTGTCGGTGCGTGTGCGCCCGGCGCTCGGGAGTGCCGTGGGTCTGTCGATGGTCGTGGTCACGGTGGTGACCTTTGGTCTCGTCCACGACTCGTCGGCGCGGGTGATCGAGGCGCTCGTGATGGTCGTGCCGGTCGTCGCGGCCGCAGTGCTCGGCGGCCAGCGGGCCGCGGTGTTCGTCGCCGTTGTCGGGACGCTGGCCTTCAGCCTGATCATCCCGCCGTTCGGGTCGCCGCGCGTCGAACTGACCCAGGACGTCGTCGCGCTCGTCGTGTTCCTCGCCGTTGCCCTCGCCGTGGGGTCGGTGGTCGCCCGCCGCGTCGAGGCGCTCGGCCACCTCGAGGAACAGCGGGAGCTCCTGATGCGTTCCGTGTCGCACGACTTCCGCACGCCACTCGCCGTCATCAGCGCCGCGACGTCGGACCTCATGCAGTCCCCGCACTACGACGACGCGACGCGAGCGAAGCTCCAGTCGATCGTCCTCGACGAGACCGACCGGCTCGACCGACTCGTCGCGAACCTTCTCGACCTCAGCCGCTTGCGGTCGGGGCAACTCGAACCCCACCGTCAGGCGGTCGACGTCGGCGAGCTCGTCGACCACGTGACGCAACGCCTCCGTCGGGTCCTTGTGGGCGTCGACCTGCGAGTCGAGCTCGAGCCGGGGTTGCCGGCGTTGCAGGCCGACTTCACCCAGATGGACCAGGTGCTCACCAACCTGCTCGAGAATGCGGTCCGTCACTCGAGCCCGACCGGAGTGGTCGGGCTCACCGTCGTGACGACCTCTTCGTCGGTGCGGTTCTCGGTGACCGACGAGGGGCCGGGCGTCGATCCGGACGAGGCCGAGGTGATCTTCCAACCGTTCCGGTCTGGGGCGTTGCCCGGATCGAGTGGCGTCGGGCTCGCCATCTGCCGCGGCATCGTGCAGGCGCACGGCGGCACGATCCGGGTGACCGGGCGCGACGGGCCGGGTGCGGAGTTCGTCGTCGATCTGCCGTACCGGTAGGTCAGGCGTCGAGCCGGCTCAACGCCTCGTCGAGTACAGCGATCTCCTCGGCGGTGGTGCAGTGGTGTGGCGACAACCGCACGCTCGGCTCGAATCCGGCGGGTCCATCGGTGACCGTGGGTGCACCGGGGATGAAACGCGTCGCGACGCCAAGCTCGGCGAGCCGGACTGCGACGACGTCGGGAGTGACGTGTTGGTGGGTGAAGGTGACGATGCCTCGATCGGCGCGCGTGCCCAGCGGAACGAGCGACGCGTGGCGGTCGAGCACGGCCCGCACCTCGTCGCTCCGGGCCGTCACCTCGGACTCGACCGTCTCCAACCCCCGCTCGACGAGTTGGCCGACGGCCACGCCGAACCCGAGGAGTGACGCGATCGGTCGTTCGAACACCTCGAAGCGGGTCGCGTCCCCCGGGATGCCGAGGAGCTCGTCTCCCTCGTACCGTGCGCCGAACGGCAGGCCGAGCGGCGCGAGGGTGGGAATGAGTTCGTGGCGCACGTGCAGGAATCCTGTTCCCCTCGGTCCTCGGAGGAACTTGCGGCCCGGTGCGAACGCCACGTCGCTGCCGAGCGCCCGCACGTCGAGCGCCATCTGGCCGGCGGACTGGGCGACGTCGAGCGCGATCAGGACCTCGGGTGCCGACGCTCGCGCCGCGGCGATCGCGGCGGCCGCCGGGGTGACCGTGCCGCAGTGCGTCGGGATGTGGGTGAGCAGCACCATCGCGGTGTCGGGTTCGACGAGCGAGGACAGCGAGTCGAGGTCGACCGTGCCGTCGGGAGCCGGCTCGGCCACGACGATCGTGAGCGGACGCAGGACGTTCCAACGTTGCAGCGTCGTCCACATCGAGACGTAGGTGAAGGGGTCGACGACGATCGTCGCGCCGCCGTCGAAGCGCTGCTGCGACAGGTACGCCCAGGCCAGGCGTTCCCATGCATCGGTCGCCCCGGCGGTCAGCGCGACCTCTACGGGTTGCGCCCCGATCGCGTCGGCGATCGTGGCGCGGGCGCCCGCCAGTTCGTCCACCACTTCGGCCGCGGCTTCGTAGCCGCCGATCTCCTGCTCGCGGCGCAGGTGGCGGATCATGCGCTCGACGACCGCGTCGGTCGGGGGCGAGGCACCGGCGTGGTTGAAGAAGGCGTCCACGGCGCGACAGTATCCGTGGGTGGCGCCCGGGCCGGGTGCCATTTTTCGAGTGTGGGGAGACACATGCACGACGGCAGCAGCACGCTGCGCCTGCAACCAGGCGTGGAGACGTTGACGATCACGGGAGCAGAGCCGGGCACCGCGCTCCGCGTCGATCGTGGCGACACCCCGCTCGTGACCGTCGTCGCCGACGGTGCCGGCAACGCGCACGTCGCGTTCGTGCCGACGGAGCATGGGCGGATCGAGACTGCGGAGCAGTGGGCGGAGGTCCTCTCGACGGGTGAGCTCCTGGCACCCGGTCCGTACACGGTCGTCGACGTCGCGACGGGGGAGCGGCATGGCCCGGTCACCGTGCTCGCGGTCGGGGACGTTCCCGACGAGTCGCTGTACGACCAGGAGCTCGCCGAGGGATTCGGGTACCTCGAGGTGCGCGACGGGGTGACCCTGTCGATCATGGTGCGGTTCCCCAACGAAGACCTCTACGGGCCGGCACCGTGGCCGACGGTCATCGAATACTCCGG
>WBZU01002319.1_pt2 | contig 11641 bp, 8 predicted proteins | sample 5204311 | NCBI WGS metagenome assembly WBZU01 (sample SAMN12344359, study PRJNA552823) | activated sludge metagenome | biome: Activated sludge suspended growth; feature: Nitrification reactor; material: Wastewater; isolation source: activated sludge from nitrification reactor of wastewater treatment... | reverse complement strand
GGCAGGACATAGCGGAGCTGTGTGTAGAGACCCACCGGCGATATCAGAAGGACGAGAACCGCCCATGCCAGCGCGAGCTTGCGGCCACGTTCGCTGGCTTTCAGCAGCAGGACGCCAGAGGCGATCGCGATGGCGGCACCAATGACGTTGGGCGCGATCATGAGCTTAAAGAGAAACGCGTAGTCGGGGTTGTCGCGCATGGCTGTGATCACCGGATTGGGCACGCCGCCGCTCAATGCCATGCTGTCGGGACTGGCCATCAAGAGAAGGGAGCTTAGCATGCCAAAGAGCGTGAACGCCCCCAGTATGATATTGAGGATGCTGACGAAGCGCAGAATGCCGGGCCGGGTGTTCATGGCAGTGTGAAGATGAAGGCATTTTGCGCAGCCGGCCATGCCGCGGTCAATGCGATTCATGTCCGGCCGCGAAAGATGCGTGAGAATGTGCTGGCCTCGCTCCGTTGTTTCCGGCTCAATGGCTGCTTTCGATTCCACTATGAAATTTGTCCTGCCTGTTCTCCTGCTGCCGTGTTTTCTGGTGTCGAACGTTCGCGCCGTGGGGGATGACTGGCCGCGCTGGCGGGGCGCGAACTTTGATGACATCAGCACCAGCAGCGCCAGCAAAGAATGGCCGGCGGAAGGGCCTCGACGCTTGTGGCTCTACGAGGATACTGGGATCGGATACTCAGGCTATTCGATCGTCGGTGGCACGCTTTACACGATGGGGGCACGGGATGTGATCGAGTATGTGATCGCCATCGATGTCGCGACGGGTAAAGAGAAGTGGGCTGCGGAAGCAGGGCCGCTGCTGCGCAACGATTTTGGCAATGGCCCGCGCAGCACGCCCGCCGTGGATGGCGGGAAGATCTACGCGATGAGCGGGAAGGGCACGCTGATTTGTCTGGAGGCCGAATCCGGTAAGATGGTGTGGCGCAAAACGATGGAGGAACTCGGCGGAATCATGCCGGGCTGGGGCTACACAGAGTCGCCGCTGGTGGATGGGAATATGGTGGTATGCACTCCAGGGGGAGGGCAAGGCACGCTGGCAGCGTTTGACAAGAACACGGGCGAGAAGGTCTGGCAGAGCACAGATTGGACGGACAAGGCGCAGTATGCATCGATCGTGCCGGTTAAGCACAACGGAGCCCGCCAGTTGATCCAGCTGACCATGCAAAGTGTGGCAGGTGTGAATGCCGCCGACGGAAAGGTGTTGTGGACGGCAGCCTTCCCTGGCTCGACGGCAGTGATTCCGACACCCATATTCAGCGGCGGACGTGTGTTCGTGGCAGCGGGCTACAAGGTCGGCTGCCGCGCGTTCGATATTGGCGAGGGCAATCAGCTGGCCGTGGCGTATGAAAGCAAGGACATGGTGAACCACCACGGCGGTGTGGTGCTGCACAAGGGCAGTTTGTTTGGCTACTGCGACGGGAAGGGCTGGACGTGCATGGATTTCCAGACCGGTGCGGTGAAGTGGACTGAGAACAAGGCGCTGAAGAAGGGTGCGATTCACTGCTGCAACGACCAGCTCTATTTGCTGGAGGAGAGCACGGGCACTGTCGTGCTGATCGATGCGGTCACCGACGGCTGGCACGAGCACGGTCGCTTCAAGCTGGATCCGCAAACGAAGCAGCGATCGGCCAAAGGCATGATTTGGACGCATCCCGTGGTGGCGGCTGGAAAGCTGTTTCTCCGGGATCAGGAGCTGCTGTTCTGCTTCGACGTGGCGGCTAAATAGTCTGAGGCGCACCGCTTATGAATCTGCTCGCGCGCAAGTGGTGGATATGCGGTCTGCTGCTGCTGGCCACCATGGTCAATTACATGGACCGGCTGACGCTGAACCTATCCAAGGTGGACATCTCTGCTGACCTGCATTTGAGCAACGCGCAGTATGGACACCTGGAGATGGGCTTCGGCATCGCATTCGCCGCCGGATCGCTGCTATTCGGGTTTGCCGCTGAGCGGTGGCCGGTGCGGTGGCTTTACCCGGTGATTCTGGCCGGTTGGTCGCTGGCCGCAGCAGCCTGCGCATGGAGCACCAGTTTTCATCAGCTGCTGATTCTGCGAATCGTGTTCGGCGTGTTCGAGGCCGGTCACTGGCCTTGCGCGATCAAGACAACCTTTGGGCTGCTCGATGCCCGCGAACGCACTTTGGGGAACAGCGTGCTACAGAGCGGTGCATCCATAGCGTCCATTTTCACGCCGCAGGTGATGAAGCTGCTCACGGTGCCGGGAGATGTTACGAGCTGGCGGCGGGCTTTCCTGATGGTGGGACTGGCGGGGCTTCTTTGGGTGGTGTTGTGGGTCCTGGTCGTTCGTCGATCCGATGTGGATCGTGGCGATGCTCCAGAGTCCAGGGAATCATCCCTGCCCAGCTTGCTGCCGATTCTTTTGAGCAAGCCCTTCTGGGCGGTGGCGCTGCTGATTATCGGCGCCCAAACTTGCTGGCATCTGTTTCGTGTCTGGCTGCCATCGTTCCTGGAGGAAGGCCGTGGCTATGCTCGCGATGACGTGCGCAACTTTACCTCGCTCTACTATCTGGCTACCGATGCGGGTTGTCTCGCCGCCGGTGCGGCGTCAGTCTGGCTGGCAGGCAGGGGGCGCCTGACTCCACTCGGCGCGCGACGTGTGGTGTATGCGATCTGTGCTTTGCTGACGCTGGCCTCGCTGTCACTGCCGTGGCTCCCGAAGGGCTTGCCGCTGCTGGGGGTAATCCTGGTGGTAGGGGCAGGCGCGCTGGGCCTGTTTCCCTGCTACTACAGCTTCGTGCAGGATCTGTCGGGACGGCATGTAGCGCAGTTAACCGGCATCTTGAGCATGTGGGTCTGGGCCGTGACATCACCCATGCATTCAGCGTTTGGCGCGCTGGTGGACACGACCAAGTCGTTTGATCTGGGAATGGCCTGTGCCGGCTTGGCACCGATGTTGGGAGTGGTCTCTTTAGCTCTGCTTTGGCCGCCACGAGAGCAGCCGGTCGTCCCTGCGAGGATGGATTGAGGCGGCTTTGCCTTCCTGGGACTGCGGTGCCTGATCCACGTGCCAATCCAGGTCGGAGGACGACTATGCACAAAATGAAGTTGCACAGGTTTCATTGCTTGTTATTGAGACGTTGTCGCAATAATAATGAGATTTGGTCGCATCAAGGCTGCCCATCCCGCGCTTCCAATCACCATTACCCACCATGAAACCGCTCTTCCGTTCCGCCATCCTGCTTTGTTTGATGTCCTCTCTTATCGGTCTGACGGCTTCCACCCTGCGTGCTGCCGAACGCCGGTTCGCCTTCAGCTATGAAGCAACCACGATGCCTCGCGGTGCCTGGGAGTTCGAGCCGTGGACAACTTTCAAGCACTACTCCGATCGGGATGTTTTCGAGTTCAGATATGAATTGGAGTATGGCGTTACGGACAGGTTCCAGCTGGGTGCCTACTTGTCCGACTGGAGCTATGAAGATGGCGGACGTGCAGAGTGGCAGCATGCCGGTCTGGAAGGCATTTACACGCTGACCAACCCCGCCACCGACTGGCTGGCCTCGGCTCTCTATGGCGAAGTGCTGATCGGTCCCGAAGCCTTCAAACTGGAGGGCAAGCTGCTGTTGCAGAAGAATTTCGGCAGTTTCACGCTGGTGTATAACGCCATCATCGAGGCTGAGTGGGAAGGGCAGGGCTACGATGAAAAGGTGGGTGTTTGGGAGAACACACTCGGACTTTGTTACAACATCTCGCCGGGGTTTTCGATTGGTGTCGAGGCCGTGCACGAGCTGGAGTTTGAGGATTGGGCGGATGCTGGCGATCACGTGGTGTTCGTAGGCCCGAACCTCTCCTGGCGATCGAAGAACTGCTACGCCACCCTGGCTGGTCTGTTCCAGGCATCCAATGTGGATGGCGAGCCTGAATCACAGGTGCGCCTGCTCCTGGGATTCGATTTCTAATCACGTGGAAGGGATATGAGAAACGGCAAAGGCTTTTCCAGCAACCTTCTGCGGCCCAATGCTGGTCTGGCAATCTTGCTTGGGGTAGCTGGCTGCGCTTCCACCGATCTCAGCAGGGTGGCCCCCGTCCCCGAGGCACCCACAACGGCGGGCGTGCTGCGTGGCCGCAGCATCTATGTGACGCGATGCGCGAAATGCCACGCACCCGAGCCCGTGCGCAAGTATTCGGCCGCGCAATGGCGTGAGATCATTCCTGATATGGCAGAGGAGACCAGGCTCTCGGCAGCCGACACCCAGGCCGTGACGGATTACATTTTCGCTGTGCTTGCGCTGCCGTGATGCAGGCCGCTCACTGATTGGCGGCGTCGTGTCTGGAAGCGTGCGCATGAGGGCGCGCCAAATTTGCGGCTTGAAGGCAACCCATGCTGGTCTTTAATCGACCGCTTCTCCGCCCGTGACCGCCAGTTCCACGCTCTCCCGACCTTCCCTCGCATGAAGATCGCCCTCGATGTGATGGGCGGTGATTTTGCGCCCCAGAACAACATTTCCGGTGCAAAAATGGCCTTGGAGCGCCTGCCGCACCTCGAGCAGCTCTGCCTCGTGGGTGATCCGGCCGTGGTGAAAGCGGAACTGGACCGGCAGGGTCTCATTGATAGGAAAGTGCGGATTGTGCCTTCGCAATCCGTCGTCAACATGGAAGACCCGTCCACTGACGCGATACGGAAGAAGCGCGACTCATCGATTTCCGTCTGCATGGACTTGGTGAAGCAGGGCGAGTGCGCCGCCGTGGTAAGCCCGGGACACACGGGAGCGTCCGTCGCCGCAGGCACGTTCATTCTGGGGCGTATCGATGGAGTGGAGCGTCCTGGCATCGCGACGCCGATGCCGAGCGAGCATGGCACGGGTCTGCTGATCGATGCTGGCGCGAACACAGCACCAAAGCCGAGCCATCTGGTGCAGTATGCGATCATGGGCAGCGTGTATTCCAAATACATCTTCGGTCGCGACAATCCGCTGGTGGGCCTGATGTCTGTCGGTGAGGAAGAAGGAAAGGGTAATGAACTCACCCGCGAGGCTTATGATTTGCTTCGTGCGGCCCCCATCAATTTCAAAGGCAACATCGAAGGCACGCACATTTTTGACTCCGGCATCGATGTCATTGTGTGCGACGGCTTCACCGGCAACGTGGTGCTGAAAACGGCCGAGGCGACGGCCAAGGCCATGAACAAGATGATCAAAACTGCGGTCATGAACTCCCCATTGCACGTGAAGCTGGCCGGCAAGATTGTAAAGCCTGCCCTGGTGCGCGTGAAGGAGCAGACCAGCTACGAAACCTATGGCGGCAGCCCTTTGCTCGGCTGCCGCGGCACTGTCATCATCGGTCATGGATCGAGCCCACCGCTGGCGATCATGAATGCCATCCGTGTGGCCTGCGAGGCGCTGGAGCACCACGTCAATCCGCACATTGAGGACGCCATCAAGCAATACAAAACCACGCATGCGCATGAAGCCTGACGCACCCAAGCCCTGCACCTGCAGCATCATCGGCACTGGCAGCTACATGCCGGACCGTGTGCTGACCAATGACGAACTCTCGCACATGGTGGAAACATCGGATGAATGGATCACCACCCGCACGGGGATCAAGGAGCGCCGTGTAGCCGCGGAAAACCAGGCCACCAGCGACCTGGCGACCGAAGCCGCGAAGCGCGCGCTCGCATCGGCAGGAGTCAGCGCGGCGGACATCGATCTGATCATCGTGGCCACAGTCACCCCGGACATGTTCTTCCCGTCCACGGCGTGCTTCGTGCAAAAGAAGATCGGCGCCACCAATGCTGTGTGCTTCGATGTTAGCGCCGCATGCTCCGGTTTCCTCTATGCGTTGCAGGTGGCTCGCGGCTTTATCAATACCGGCACTCGTGGCACCGCGCTGGTCATCGGCGCGGAAAAGCTCACCAGCCTGGTGAACTGGAAGGATCGAAACACGTGCGTGCTCTTCGGCGACGGAGCCGGAGCGGTCGTCGTCCGCCGCGCTGCAGACGGCGACAAGACCGCCCCTGGTCGCGTGCTCTCCACCGTGATGGGGAGCGATGGCAATCTCGCGGATCTCCTCAAGGTTCCCGGAGGTGGATCGGCCTGTCCGATCACGGAGGCAAACGTCGCCGAGCGGCTGAACGCCATCCGCATGGAAGGGCGCGAGACTTTCAAGCATGCGGTTACTCGCATGTGCCAGGCCGCGGAGCAGGCGCTCAGTCAGGCTGGACTCCAGACGGCGGACATCGGCCTCGTCATTCCTCACCAGGCGAACGCGCGCATCATCACCGCCATCGCCGAGCGGCTCGGCCTGCCGGAAGATCGCATGTTCATGAACGTGCAGAAGTATGGCAACACCAGCGCCGCCACCATTCCCGTGGCGCTGGATGAAGCTAGCCGCAGCGGACGCCTGAAGCGCGGAGACGTCCTGCTGCTCGTGGCCTTTGGCGGCGGCTTCACGTGGGCGAGCACCGTGATGATCTGGTGAGCCAGGTGTGTCCCGGTCAGTCCACGTAGAGGAACTCATTCGCGCTCATGAGCGCGTGGCAAAGGGCGGCAAGACCGAGCAGTCCTGGCTTCGCATCATCCTTCTCCGCCGGGCCGGTCACGTGCTCCAGTTTCGCGGGGTGTGCCTCATAATGCCGCACCTGCTCGCGCACGAATTCGACGGCAGCATCAAGTTCCGCCATGCTCGGCGTGCGCGCATACGCGAGCCGGAAGGCGCGTTCGCACTGGCTGCGCACATCATCTCCCAGCTCCGCTTGCAAGCGCGCGGCAAAAAACTGCGCGGCCTCACGCATGTAGCCGTTGTTCATCAAAAGCAGGCTCTGCGGGCTGACCGTGGTGACCGGGCGCGCCTCGCAGTTTGCATCCGTCATCGCCGGGGCATCGAATGTCGCGAACATCTCCAGCGGACGCGTGCGCCGTATTTGCACATACACGCTGCGGCGAAACTCCTCACCGTTCAGGGAAATGAACTTGCCCGTCTGCCGGCCTGCGGTGTCGGTTGTATCGACACCGATCACCACCTGGCCTTCTTCGTTGAACATGACCGGCACAGGTTGTCCGGCGACACGGTTGTTTAGCCTGCCGGACACCGAGAGCAGCGAGTCTCGCAGCGTTTCAGCCTCAAGCCGGCGCACATTTGCGCGGCTAAGCAGGCGATTGTCCGGATCGATCTTTTCCCGCTCAGTATCGCGGCGTGAACTCTGCTGATACGTTTCGCTGCAGATGATCGAGCGGTGCAGGCGCTTCAGGCTCCAGCCGTGGCGCATGAAGTTCGCGGACAGCCAGTCAAGGAGATCGGGATGAGTCGGCTTTTCGCCAAGCGCGCCGAAATCACCGACGCTGCGCACCAGGCCTTTTCCAAAATGTTGCATCCAGACACGATTCACAATCACGCGTGCCAGCAGCGGATGCCTTCCATCCGTAATGGATTCCGCGTAGGCCAGCCGGCGGCCCGTGGAGGGCAGCCTGGCATTCTTGGCAGGGACATCGATAACGCGCCCGCCCGCCAGCACGCTAAGGTCGCCCGGAGACACCCGCTGCTTGGGCTGTTCAGGATTGCCCCGATTGAAAACGAACGTCGCTGGAACGGCCTCCGGCTTGAGCGCGAGTTCATTGAATGCCTGCACGAACTCTTCCACGGGCTTCTTCGCGCGCTCGGCTGCGGCCGCTTCGGTCATCTTCTTCAATTCATCTGCATGCTTGGTGCCGTAGGTCGTATCATACAGATAGAGCGAGCCGGAACTGAGCTGGTTCACGCGCGGCCAGTCCTTCAAGAGTTTCACCTGCTCCGGCGTGCGCTTTGCTGCCGCGGTCGTGTAGGCGGCGCTGAGTTCCTTGCGAATACCCTCCGGCGCTTTAGCCACCTCCTTCTCCAGAACCTCGGCGATGTATTGCTCCTGCTTCTTCAGGCGCTCGGCTTCAATTTTCCTGGCGGCGTCTTCGAATTTCTGACCGCTCGCGCGCACATCATCCGGCTGGAGCGAAACAAGACGCGCGGATGGCGCACGCCAGCTCTTTGTATCAAAGCCGGGCTCAAAAATCGCGCGCAGCCGGTAATAATCTTCCTGTGAGATCGGATCGTAGCGGTGGTCATGGCACTGCGCGCAGCCGATGGTCATGCCATAGATCGCCGTGCTGACGATCTTCATGGTGTCGGCAATGCAGGCATTGCGAGCCGCCACGTCGTTCATCGAACCGGTGCCATCGGCAGCCATGCGCAGAAAGCCCGTGGCGCGCAGCAGGTCCTCGTAGCGCGCCCGCTGTTCGGGTTTTGCCGAATTGCGGCTGATATTCTCCCGCGCGGCTATTTCATCTCCCGCGAGCTGCTCGCGAATGAACTGGTCGAAGGGCTTGTCCCTATTGAGCGATTGAATGACGTAGTCGCGATACTTCCAAGCGTGTTTTCGCTCGGGATCGCTGGTCGTGTAACCGTCGCTGTCGGCGTAGCCCGCCACATCCAGCCAGTGCCTGCCCCATCGTTCGCCGTAGGCCGCACTGGCGAGCAGGCGGTCGGTCAGGTGCTCGATCGCGGACGTGGGATTGAGGATGAATTCACGTTCGAACTGTTCGGTCTCCTCCGGCGTGGGCGGGAGGCCGGTCAGATCGAAGGTGATGCGCCGCAGCAGCGTGGCGGCATCCGCTCGCGGCGAAAAGGTGAGTTGACTCTCTGCCAGCCGGCTCGCGATGAAAGCATCAATCGCATTGCCTGGATGCGCAGTCTTTATGTCTGGCACCTTGGGTGTGCGAATGGGTTGAAACGCCCACCAGGATCGCTCCTCATCGGTGAAGGCTGTTTCTGGCCCCGGCTTCTCAGGCTCGGGGCGGGAGGTCGTGGCTCCCTGGGCGATCCACTGTTCGATGGTCGCGATGCTGGCATCGCTCAGCTTCTTCTTCCCTTTCGGCATCTCGCCTTTGGACAACATTTCAAGCATTCGGCTCCCGGCCGCATTTCCCGGAATGATGGCGGCACCATGCTCACCCCCTTTGACAAGCAGATGCGCCAGCCTGACGTCGAGTCCGCCCTTGGTTTCATTGTCTTCGCCGTGGCAGTGAAAGCAGTGCGCCTTCAAGATGGGCCTCACATCTTTTTCAAATGTCAGGCCTGCTGAACGGGCGGGTTCGTGCAGCAGCAGAAGTAGGAAGATGGCGACGCAGCAGCGCATGTGCCGCTCTACTACGACTTCCGCGCTTGTGCGCTTTCAGCGGATGGCTGCCCTGCGCACGGCTTGTGGAACGGGCTTTCCGGACAAACAAAATGCCGGCGGAACATGCGCCCGCCGGCATCGGCAAACATCTGCGAGAACAGTTATTGCGCGGCCTTCATCGCCGCATTCGCGGCCTGCCCCTGCGGCGTGGATGCGGCAGCCTTTTTGGCCAGACCGGTGGCGCTGCTGGCGCTGGGCTTCATTGCGCTTCCGGCTGTGCAGCAGGAGTCTTTTTTCGTGGAAGAGCAGGCTGCCAGCGAGGCGACAGCGATGATGGCGATCAAGTGCTTGAGCATAGAGTTGACGTGTTGATGTGGATTGATGTGATGAAATGCCGGAAGTTTGGCAGCGCGTAGTAGCAGCGATTGATCTTCTTGCATCCATGAAGTTTGACGGCGCAATCCAGATTGAAGCGGCATGCATTATCCCGTCAGGTGGCGCGTATCGTCATCCGCCATGCCTCGCATCCGTTTGTCTGCCGCCCTCGTAATTTCTGCTGCCACTGCCGTGTCCGGCCAGCAGACAGACCCTCTGCAGCAGCCGTGGGAAGCTGGCTACACTGGATCGGGCTCGACCGGCGCGCAGGTGCTCGGGCACTGGAAATTCGATGGCGATGACGCGCTCAAAGATCTCTCCGGCCATGGCGGCGATCTGACCTTGCAAGGGGCGACACTCAGCGCGCGCGGCAAGTTTGGCGGCGGGATCGAGTCGTATCCTGGATTTCCTGTGGCAGACAAGCAGCACGGCGCGCGCACGGGCGCGAAGCCAAAGCTCTCTCCTCGCGGCGCGTTCACCCTGGAGATGTGGGTGGCTGCAAAGCCAGAGTTCGCCCCGGAACTCCGCGCGCATCTGCTCGACAAGAAGTATGTCGACCACACCGACTACCAGTGGACGATCGGCAATGCCGACAAAGCGGGGCTTCGGCGCATGACGGTCACGCTTGGTTTTGGCAGCGATTCGAAGCAGTGGCACTCCGATCCGATCAAGATCGCGCCCGGCGTCTGGCACCATCTGGCGTTCCTCTACAACGGCGAAGGCACGGGCAAGTTTGTCATGGACGGACGGAACACAGGCATCACGCACATCGCTGGCTGTGGGGCCATTGCACCAGGTGCGAAGCCGCTGAGCATTGGCGATCGTCTCGGCAGCAACTACGGAGGCTTTCCCGGCATCATCGATGAAGTGCGCATCTCCGAGGGCATGCTGAACTTCGAGCGCGTGGCGCTTGGCGTGAACAGCAGCCGCCACGTGTGGCGACGCATGGAACCGGACCAGTCCGTAAGCGTCGTGGTCACCAATCTCCAGCGCAGTCCCCTAGCTGGCGCGAAACTACACGTGGAGGCAGGTGGGCGGGAACAGGCATTCGATGTGCCATCCCTGAAGCCGGGGCGAGAGTATGCGGCGCGCCTCGGCTTCGACACGGCGATGAAACCGGCGCGCTACACGCTCCGCGCCAAGCTCGTGGTGGACGACTACTCCACCACCGTGGAGGATGCGTTTGAAATCGTTCCGCGTTCGCTGCCCGATGTCATGCCTGTGGTCATGTGGGGCGCCGGGCCGGATGAACTGAGCCGCCTGAAGGACTTCGGATTCACTCACTGCGCCGGCCTTGGTGTGGAAGCCGGGGATATGTGGGCGCAGCAGAAACTGTTGCTGCCCGCGAAACCCGAGATGATTGCGAAGAAGAGGGCGCAACTCGATGAGGCGCTGCGTCAAGGTATCGGCATCTTCGCCAGCCTGTCGCCATCGGGCATCGTGGAGCACGATCCGGCGTTCTTGCGTGTCGATCGGGCAGGGAAATCCTATGCGCGCCAGGACATCGATGCGATCCGGCCTGAAATCGCTGCCTTCTTTGAGAACGCCGGACGCTCGGTGGCGAAGGCGTATGGGGATCACCCCGCGTTCGCCGCCGCGCTCATCGACAGCGAGGTCCGGGACAGCACGGCCATCAGCTTCAGTGCCGCTAGCGTGGAGGCATGGCGCAAGTTTGCCAGCGCCGACATGCCCTTGGAAGTTTCCAGCAAATGGGGCGTGGATTATCTCAAACTGAAGGACTTCCCAAAAGATCGCGTGGTCGCCGACGACGATCCGATTCTGAAGTTCTACCGATGGTTCTGGACCGTGGGTGATGGCTGGAACGGCCTGCACTCCGCGCTGAGCAAAGGAGTAAAGTATGGCAACAGCGATGTGTGGACGTGGTTTGATCCTGCCGTGCGCCAGCCCAGCATCGGCGGAGCCGGGGGAGGCGTGGATGTGCTGTCGCACTGGACATACACTTATCCCGATCCGCAGCGCATCGGCATGGCCACGGATCAGCTGCTCGCCATGCGCGCTGCCAACGGGCGCAATCAACGGATCATGAAAATGACCCAGCTCATCTGGTATCGCTCGCAGACTGCTCCGACCGGCTCGCGGAAACCCGGCGATGTCGTCGCCTGGGAGGATCATGATCCTGACGCCGCCTATATCAC
>WBZU01002858.1_pt1 | contig 11644 bp, 7 predicted proteins | sample 5204311 | NCBI WGS metagenome assembly WBZU01 (sample SAMN12344359, study PRJNA552823) | activated sludge metagenome | biome: Activated sludge suspended growth; feature: Nitrification reactor; material: Wastewater; isolation source: activated sludge from nitrification reactor of wastewater treatment... | reverse complement strand
CGACGTGACGAGACCGCCGACGACGACCGTTGCCAGAGGCCGCTGCACTTCCGAACCAACGCCACGCGACAACATCATCGGGACAAACCCGAGCGCCGCGACGAGCGCGGTCATGAGTACGGGCCGCGCTCGCGAACGGGCCGCCTTTTCCGCCGCTTCCGCCGGAGTCATACCTTCGTTTTCGTTTGCCAACACGCGCGACAGAAGCACCACGCCGTTCAAAACGGCGACACCGCTGAGCGCAATGAAACCGACCGCCGCGGAAATCGACACCGGCATGCCGCGCAACGACAGAGCAACGATGCCTCCGACGCACGCGAACGGCACGTTCGTGAAGATGATGAGCATGGGTTTTACTTTGCGAAATGCTGCAAACAGCGCCGCGAGAATCAACGTGACCGCAGCCGGTACCACGATGAGAAGACGACGAGAGGCTTCTTGAAACGTCTCGTACTGACCGCCCCACGTAACGCGATATCCGCGCGGAGGCGGAACCGCTCGCTCCACACGCGCTTGCGCTCGCGCAACCAGATCCCCAAGATCCGCGCCACGCACGTTGAATCCAACGACGATCCGACGTTCGCCATTGTCGTGACTCACCATGCCCGGCGTTGGTAGCTCGTCCACTTGCGCGACGCGCGACAACGGCACGATACCTCCGCTCGCCGTGGGCAAACCCAGGTTCGGCAAGTCAAACGCGCCGTGGGCTCCATCGAGACGCAACATCACCGGGATACGCAACAACCCGTCGTACGTCGTGCCCACTTCAATGCCGTTGCGCACGGCCTGCACGGCATCGAGCACTTCACTCACGCCCAGACCTACTTGCGACGCCTCGAGCGGCTTTGGTGTCACTTCGATCAGCGACACATTCGGCGGCGCCAAAATCTTCACGTCCGCCGCTCCCCGCTCCTGCGCGATCTCTTTGGCGATCTTCTCCGATAACTCGCGCAATGTCGTCAGATCCGCGCCGTACACGCTCACCGCCACATCCGACACGGCACCCCCGAGCAGTTCGTTGAAGCGCATCTGAATCGGTTGCGTGAACGATGGATCCGCACCGGGCGACGCTTCATCCACTCGCGCACGAATCTCTTCGATGAGTGTTTCTCTCTCCAAACCAGGACGCCAGCGATCCCGTGGCGCCAACGTGATGAACACGTCGGCTTGTTCGAGGCCCATGATGTCCGTCGCTACGGCCGGGCTACCAACGCGCGACACCACTTGTGCCACTTCGGGAACTTTGCGCGCCGCCGCTTCGAGCTTCCCCGCCTCGAGCGCCGCCGTTTCCAAACTGATGTCCGGTGCGCGCGTCGTCTGCACGACGAGGTCACCTTCGTCGAGTTGCGGAGCAAGTTCGCTGCCCGCGCGCATGAACAACACCACGCCTACCGCGCACAAAGCCAGCGCCGCCCCGGCGACGACTCGTGGTCGTTTGACCACAAACGATAATTGCGGCCCGTAGAATCGATCGACGAGACGCACGAGCAGAGGATCTCGTTTGGGAACATCTTTGTTCCGCAGAACAAGGCTCATCGCCGCAGGCACGTAGGTGAGCGACAAAAGCAGCGACGTGAACAAGGCGAACACCACGGCGAGCGCCATGGGACGGAACATTTTGCCGTCGACACCGGTCATCGTGAGCACGGGCAAGTACACGATGAGAATGATGAGCACCGAGAAGAACACGGGACTCGCAACTTCGGCAGCCGTGCGACTAACCCAAGAAATACGCTCGGGACCGGATTCGGGTGCGTTTGTCTTGTGCAATGCATGGAAGAAGTGTTCGACCATGACAACCGATCCGTCGACGACGAGACCAAAATCGATGGCTCCAAGACTCATCAAATTGCCGGGAATACCAAAGCCGACCATCGCGCTGAGCGCACCGAGCATCGAAAACGGAATCGCTGATGCGACGAGCAATCCTGCGCGTGCGCTTCCGAGCATCGCAAAGAGCACCACGACCACGAGCAAACCGCCTTCGAGCAAACTCTTGCCCACGGTTCGCAGCGTGTTTTCGACGAGCGTGCTGCGATCGTAGACGACACGCACGGTTACATCCTCGGGCAAGCTCGCACGAACGTCGGGCATGCGCGCGTGAAGTTCGTCCATGACGTCGAGCGCGTTGGCGCCTCGCAACATCTGCACCATCACGTAGACGACTTCACCGCCGCCATCCGCCGTCGCGACACCGATACGCGGCACACCGCCGATACGTAGATCCGCGACATCCGAGACCCGCACCGCACGTCCGGACGCATCGAGCGGCGACACGATCGCATGACCCAACGCCGATGGATCTTTGGGCTGCGAAACGGCTCGCAACAGCGCCTGACCACTTCCCAAGGGCAGGCTCGCTCCCGGCGCGCTGCCGGTCGATCTCTCGAGCGCTGCGCGCAACGCATCGAGCGTCATCTGGCGTTGTGCCAAACGCGCAGGGTCGGCGAGCACTTCAATCGTGCGTTGTTCTCCGCCCCAAGTGTTCACTTCGACAACCCCCGGAACGGATCGCAAAAGCGGGGCAACACGCGTCGAAGCCAATTCGAATAACTCGGCTCGTGAACGTGACGACGAAGCCAGCGTGAAGTGGAAGATCTCGCCCAACCCTCCCGTCACCGGTCCGAGCTCCGGCGCTTCGACACCTCGAGGAAACGAACCGGCAAGCGCTCCAACGCGCTCGGTGACCATCTGCCGTGCGAGATACTCGTTGACTTGATCATCAAAGACGACGGTCACCGATGAAATGCCATAACGAGAAACGCTGCGATGCTCGTGTAGCCCGGGCAAACCTCCGATGGCCAATTCAATGGGCCGAGTGACGCGACGTTCGACTTCTTCCGGGGTCAAACCCGGCGCACGCGTCAGCACCAAAACTTGGTTGTTCGTAATGTCCGGCAGAGCATCGAGCTTCAATCGCGATCCGATGACGATCCCCACGATCGACAATGCGAGGGTGCAGATCACGACGAGCACGCGGTACCGAATCGACCAACGTACGAGGGCGGCAATCACTCGGCACCTCCCGCCTGTTTTTCGCCACGCATGACGAGAGCCAAGGAAGCATCCGCTGCGACTTCATCTCCGGCATGCAAATCTCCCGTGACGATCGCATCCGCTCCGGACGTCGAGAGAACTTTTACCGGTAAAACTTTGTTGGTTTTACGCATCAAAACGACGGCTTGACCGTCCTTCAGCGTCACTGCGGACGCCGGTACGGCGACCGCACCCGCTTTGGGATCCGGTACGACGCGGATCTTCCCCAAGGTTCCATGCGGCAAACGGATCGGTTCCGCGGCTTCGAACCACGCCACGATCGCTCCATCACGAACACTGACGCTCGGAGCTTCCGAAACTTTGTGCACGACAAGAGTTTGTCCCAGCGGCGCGACAAACGAATATTGCGCTTCGGCCGGAGGTGGTTGGGAAAAACGCGCTTCGACACGCGCCGAACCCGCACGCTCGATACGCGCAATCGGAGGACTCGACGGTTCACGCGTCTCGCCGAGAACCGCATCGATTTCCGTGACGATGCCGCCCACGGGACTTTTCAGAGTGATTTTACCGCCCGACGCGGCGAGCAATCCGGCATCTTTTGGGCCCAGACCGGCAATCTTGAGCGTCGCGAGCGCAATTTGCTGATTCGCAATGGCGTCGGCGATGTTGCCGTCGACATCGGCCATTTCGGACAAACGCGCCAATCCATCTTTCCGCAAGGCTTCGAGTTGCGCTTTGCGTTTTGATTGCGCACCCATGCGCGTGGATGCCGCGACATACGCGCCCCCGGCACGCGCAAGCTCGGGCATGAGCACATCGACGATCGACGCGCCCTCGTCGACGAGTTGGCCGTGGTCGACGTGCACCTTGAGAATTTTGGCGGAGAACGGCGGAGAAACCGCTCCTTTGGCACTCGCGGGAGGAACAAGCTCCGCGGGCGCTTCGAGCAGCGACAAACCCTCCGGCGCACGAACGGCAACCCATGGCGTTTCCGTACTCTTGGGACTCGTATCCGCGGCGACTCGAGGAGCGTCTTCGGTTTTCTTACATGCCCCGAAAACAAGGACCAAACCGAGCAACAACCATCGGCCATTCATTGTGCTTTCTCCTGCTTTTTCGCGTCGAGCACCGACAACCACAACCAAACTTTCACGCGCGCCCACGCGTTTTGCGCCCGCGCCCGCTCCAGGCGCCCGCGGGCATTGACCAGATTTCTGCGCGCCGTGATGACTTCGAGAATCGTCGCTTCCCCGGCCTCGAAAATGCGCATTCGACTCGCCAACGCTTCTTCCAACGCGGGAATCATTGCGGTGGCCATCGTGTCGACAACTTCTTGCGTGTGATCGATTTCGTGAAACCCAAGCGCCAGGTCGACCGCCGCATTCGCCGTTTCCCTCTTCTTCTCGCCTTCCAATTGCGCCGCGCGAGCCACGGTCACGCTGCGTTCACGCTCGCCGCGATCGAAGAGCGGAAAGGTCAAACCCATGGCGCCATACGTGACAAACCCCCCCGGTGAATCGCGCTGCAAGTACACACCCAGCGACAACGACGTGCCTCGAGCCGCCTTTTCCTCGGCACTGCGCGCGCGCTCAACCTCCACCTCGAGTGCCTTGGACTGCACGGCCGGCAAATTCGTGACTTTTTGCAGTGCGGCTTTGCGGTTTGTCTCGACCACTGCCGGCGCGGACGGCAAGTTCCCCGACGAACCCAACGCTTCCGAACCAGTGGCAAGCGATCGGGCCAGCAACAACCCTCGTTCCAAAACTTCGCCCTCGGCGGCAATCACCGACAGTCGAGCTTCCGCGTGATATGCACGAGCGTCGGCCAGATCGGCCTTGGTGCTCGCCGACGCCGACGCTGCTTTTTCCACGAGGCGCACGAAGTCGCCGGCCAGCGCAGCCTCCTGTGTTGTCACCTCCAAAATTCGCTCGGCTGTCCAGAGGTCGATCCACGTTCGGGCTGCTTCCAAACGTTGTGTCAGCGCGAGCGCTCGTGATTGCGCCGAAAGGGTTTCTTCTTCCAAACGCGCCGTCGTCGTGCGCGCAGAAGACAATCCGGCGAGGTTCCACGACTGCATGACGCTCGCCTGCACTTCGACACCTTGGTTCGGCGTGGGTGCAATCCGCACACCCGGCTGCAGATACAGTTGTGGGTTGCTCGTCATCGTCGAGATGCGTCCGCGCATGTCGTGTTTTTCCGCGACGGCGCGTTCGGTGCCTTGAACGTCAGGGGTCTGAACGGACAAACCGATCGCTTCGTCGAACGAAACTTTTTTTGAGGGACTCGAGGGAGTCGCTACGGCGGTGGCAAGATTTGCCGCGACTGTCAGGGCCGACCACGTGATCATGGCGGCACAGTAGCGCCGAGGTGCAGAAGAAATCCTGAAGGGTTTCTGAGAGTTTTCTCAGAATCGAAGATCCTTCAGTTCGCGTAAATCATGGCGTTTTTTGCAAGGATCACGGGACGCATTCGGCTAGCAACGTATCGCGAATGGCCGTTGCACCTTCGACGGACTGATCCATTTCGTGCGCGGCGCCGGCCACGTATGTCAGCTGCACCTTGGCGCCTTTGGCTTTCAACGAGTCATGGAGCGCGGTGACGAGAGGTTCGTACGCGCCCGGATCGAGTTTGCCCACGAGGAAATGCACGGACGCTCCGTCGAGCGTCGCCGCGTTTGGACCAAGCTCGGGACTGGCTGCTTTGAGAAGAGCGACATCATTGCCCATCGCATTGGAGCATCGTGTCGCCCCGCCAAACGACAGATCGATGAGCGCACGCGGGCCATTGCCGAGTTGGCATCCGGTGCTCAAGCAATCAGGACATGACGCCGCTTTGATCGTCGCACATTCGGCCGTCCACATCGCATCGACAGCACCATTGCAGGCATAATCGAGGCGATGGAACGGGCCCGAGCTGGGCATCGCAAAGTTCAAGACCTTGCCCACGCCTTGCCACGTCAACGCGTATCCGAGTTCCGCACTACCGCCGGAGTTGCCCGTTGCGCACAAGAGTTTGTCTTTCACAACGTTGGTCTTGACGTACCGTGCCAGCGCCGCGTATCGACATGCAGCTTGTTGCGGGCCATCTTGGGCCCCCGTGAACCAACCGGCGGGCCATCGACGATCCAGCACCGTAAATCCGGCGTCGGTCAATGCTTTGCGTTGCGTGAAATTATAGAAACCGGTCCCGTCTCCGCCGCTGCCGAAAATGATCGCTCCCTTCGATGGCACTCCCGAAGGCTCGAAATATACCAAATCGACGATGGCCGGATCCGCTCCGCCACAGGTCACTTCAAACGATTCACACTTTGTAGCCGACGCGGGTTGTTTTTCACAAGGTTGGGCCCGTAAAACCACGGACTCGCCGGCCGAACCTCCGCCGGCCCCGGCAGTCCCGCTTCCACCGCCCCCGGCAGTCCCGCTTCCACCGCCCCCGGCAGTCCCGCTTCCACCGGCACCACCACTTCCGCCGCTGGCCGATTCTCCACCCGCACCTGCCGCCCCGCTGCTCGAAGTGGTCCCCGAGGTCGTCGATGTTTGGTTTCCATTTCCCCCGGAGCATGCCGAAAGAGAAACAAGGACAGACGTGAGAAGAATAAGTTGCTTGTGCATGTAGCCCTTCCTGCCAATACCGTTCGAATTGGCGTGACCGTCGGACACGGAAGCCGGACCGTTGGTAAAGCACGACGCGACGATTTTGGGCCGGTGCAGTTCCCCCATTACGAACTTTCGTTCGTTCTCATCCGAAACAATTCCGGAATGTATTCGATATCGTTCTACGGCGTATTCTTGTGAGCGTCGAGGTAGGCATTTACGCGACGAACGGCGTTCTTTCGCAGGTTCACATAGAACAATTGATATTCGATCGGGTGATATTGATCCGGCCCCATGACCCACAACAAGATACCACTCGCCGCGTCACGTTTTGGGATTTGTCCCATGTTCTGCACGACGAGGCGACCATCGCTGCATGTTGCATCGACGAACTTCGGAAGAATCGCCGGAGTTTCCGAATCAAAAAAGACGGCTCCGGCATGTTGCTCTGCTGCTGCTCGAACGTCATCCTTTTTCCAAGATAGCGGATTGACGCAAATTCGCGCATCAAAAGGTTCGATACGTCCCAAACGGTCCCGACGTTTGAAATCAAATTCATTTTCCCGATACTTTGGACCTCGAACGTTGAACGCGACAATGCATCCCCATTGATCTTCCGCTTCGCACACGGGAATCTTTGAGCCTAATGAATCACGTGAAATGGGGCCGCCAATCAGATAACCCGCCACGAATGAATCCGCCGTGGGAGTGCCCCAAATCTTTTGCGTCAATAGACGCTCGGCGAGCACGGTTCCTTGGCTGTGGGAGGCCAAAATAAACGGCCGCGATTTTTGGCGTCGACGAAGAAATTCGTCAAACGCGGCGGAAACGTCGGCAAATGCTACGTCGAGCGCCAGATTCCCATCCGTGGTGGGTGCGACGAATGCTTTGCCATTGGCTTGCCGATATCGTGGAGCGTAAACCGCGCAGCAGGCATTAAACGCGCTGGCCTGAATAAGGGTCGCTCCTCGCGCCGTCGCTTTGTTTACGTCCGGATCGTTTGTCGAAGCATTCCATTGTTTTCCAAGCGCGGTCGTCGGATGCAGAAAGAAGACATCCGCCTGCGTCTGCTCGGGCGCAAGCGCGGGAAGTTCATCAAGAAAAACGTCGGAGTCATCTTTGACGTTGGGAAGCGCGGCCCAAGACGAATCCATCAGATAATCGGGCGACGGCGGAGTTTTGGATGGTTCAAATGACCCGGGATCCATGGCCAGGAAAAACCACCGCGGCATTGTCACGGCAGCCAGCGCGACAGCGCCGACGATAAAGAGCGTAGCGCCTGCAAAGATTCGATCTCTGCGTCGTCGTTTTGCCATCTTCATTTGGCCCGAGAAACCAACAATCCACGTCGATTATTCCCGATCAAGGTGCAGGGCTTGCTTCGACTCCAATGCCGGTCGTTCGTCGCCGGGAAAAGTAATTCCCTTCGGGCCATACCAAGGTACCAATTCCAGCGTCAATCGCCCGGCCTTCACCGCTGGATCTTCCGATGCCATGATGCGTGCCTCTTCAATCGTCTCCACATCGAACAAAAGAATTCCCGCAATGGCATTCGGCGGTGTTCCTTCGATTTCAAAAGGCCCGGCAAGAACCAGTTTGCCGGTCGCCCCCATCGCTCGAATATGAGCCATGTGGCCTTCGCCGATTTTCTTGACTTCGGGCGTAGGGTCCGGAGTCCAATTCGGACCTCGCCGCAAAAATCCCATAATGTAATGACGCATCTCGAACTTGCCTGCGGGCTTCGTTTCCGTCGGCGGGCATGACGCCGCCACCGGGGCCGGCGCAGTGGCTGCTCCACACCCGGCGAAAAACGCCGTCGCATTCACGAGGAGGAGCATACGCATTACGTATTTCAGGTGGTGGCCGAGATGGATCTTCATCGTTTGCTCGTTTGTAGCGATCTTTTTCGGAAGGTGAAGCCAATAACACCCATCATCGTCACGTAAAACCAATTCCCGGATGCCTTACCCGGCTTGAATGAACACGTCGGCGCAGGTGGTTGGTCATCCGGCGAAAAACCACCGCCCCCCGTCGAAGATGACGACGAACCCGACGTTTCCGGCGGAATCACAAAAGGTTGCGGATCATCCACCACATACAGCCCCCCGTGGATCAGCAACATCGGGCGCGGTCGTAATGCCGTTCCGAGAGGCATGGATTGTATATCCGCGGCAGGCATTTTTTCGATACTGCCCAAGTCAAAACGCCACGTCGTCGCGTCGTTCATCGTAATGAGTCGACGTACGCCATGATCGACCAAATACACGTCGGGGGTCCCGTCATCCGCCTGCATCAGCATTGGTTTGTCTGGGAATTCCATTCCTTCGGCAAGCTGATCCGCGTCGGCGGACGGCAAAGGCAAAACATCCCAAAACGTCGAAAAACGCCAGGCTTCGAGAGGTGAAACCCCATCGATTTTGCGCCGAATTCCCGATTGCGGGGCCGGCGAGCATTGCAACGTACGCGGACTGTTGCCCAATTGCGGATTGCCTTCGTTCGCATTGTCGATGCCGTAGGCATAAACATCGTGAGGCGCTCCATCGTGCAGCGAAAAGGGCGACGGCGCGAAATATCCATGAGCACACGAGCCAATCGCCCCGCACAAATCGTCACGATGAACGTTCGCCGTCGTCGCAATGGCTGGAGCTCCGGGCGTTCCCGCCGGACCGGTAAAATACACGTGCACGTCAATCGGCGCGTCGGGAATGTCCGGATCTTGCGACCATCCTGCAACAACATCACAACCGGCCGAATCAAGGTAGCCGATCGGTTGCACGGCCATGGTCGGTAAAGTAAAACCTCCCACGGCAAAAAAACAGCAAATTCCAAGCTTTCGCTTCATACCAGGATATCGCTGAAGGCTTCGGACGTTTCGCCGCCATTCCAACCGAAACTCGGTGTGTCGAGACCAACACCTCGAAGCATCGTGACGTGCGCTTTGCTTATGTTTCCACCCGCCTCACGCACGTGAACGTTGCGACGAATTCGGCCATTGCCGCCGCCCGCCAGCACGACCGGCATCTCGCTGACGCTGTGCTGGTACCCCTCGCCATATTCGGACAAACCAAAAATGACCGAGCGATCGAGCAGCGTTGTCCCGTTCGGTTCGACGACGGCGGCAAACTTGCTCAAGAACGCCCCGAACGCTTGCATCTGGTAGAAAATCCCCGCCCGCGCTTGATCCCATGTACCCGCGTGTACGGTCGCGTGAAAGTCATTCGGAATCCCCAGGTTGGAAAACACGTGCGTCGTCGCCGGCGACGTGAGCATCAGCGAGAACACCCGCGTCATGTTGCACTCGATCGCCGCGGCCAGCAGCCCGCCCATCAAATCGGATTTCGCGATGAGCTCCTCGTTCGGGCCGGGTTTGGCCGGAGCAACACAGGCGTCTCCGGAGTGATCGAGACGATTTTTCACCGTGTTCAGGTGATCCAAATGCGCTTCGATCCGCTGCTTGTCCGCCGCACCGACTCGCGCCGACAAACTCTTCGCGTCTTCCATGACCGCGTCGAGCAGAAGCGCGCGACGCTTCAAGGAACTCGTATCCGTTTGAACACCAAACAAAAGATCGTACAGCTGCCCGGGATCCTGAATCGTAAAGTTGATGTCGTCCGGTCCGTTGTACGAGATGCCGTTCCAGTGCCCGTAGTCGTGAAAACGCGCGGTGCTCACGCCTAAAACCAACGAACGAAAACGCGGAGCCTCGAGACCGTAAAAGTCGGGATGCTTCGCGACGTATTGATCGAGTGTGGGACGAAGCGCTGTGAGCGTATGTGTCGGATGATTGAATCCGGCAGGGCGAATGCGATCTCCGGTCATCGAGACCATGAAGCCGCGCATGTGCCCGTCGTCTTGTCCCGGTGGGTCTGGCGGGACAATCGTTTTGGGCGTCAAACCCGTGATGACGGTCGGCTGGTAGGGCGCAAGAGGCCCGAGCAATTCCGTCGGAGCGTAATCCTTGCCGACTGTCGCGGGAGTCCACAAATCCGGATGACCCGCTTGTGCCGCGCCGTGACCGTCGTGCCAGGGCAAACCTCCGCCCCAGAAGAAAATTCCGAACACCGGACCACCAACAGCCGCATCCGCTTCACGTGATCCCAGCATCGCTTCGAGCGTGGGAATCGCCAACGCAACGCTGCTGCCGAGCGCCGCGCCTCGCAAAAACGTGCGACGAGAAAGTTTCGGACGAGTCATCACGGAATCTCCTTCGTGCCGACGAAACGGAATGCGTCGTGGGTGACGAGTTCCAGAAGCAACGAGCGAAAATCAAACGAAGCGACGCTGAAACGATCGGCCAACGTCTCGAGAGCAACAGCTTCACCATCCGTTTCGAGACGTCCCTGAGCGTGCCGATAAAGCTGCTTGACCATGCAACGCCCGACGCGTTCGTCCGTTTCGAGCACCGTCGCCAGATCGCGCGCATCCACCATCGGTTTGCCATCGAGCTCGCCGGATGAATCGATCGGCAGCACCCCTTCTTGCACCGTTCGGTACGCACCCGACGAATCGAAATGTTCGAACAAAAACCCAGGTGGATCGATGAACGCATGACACGAGGCACACGATGGGTTTGTCCGATGCAACTCCATGCGTTCCCGCACGGTTTTCGGTGGTTCGCCCATCATGACCGGATCGAGCGACGTGTTCACTCCGGGCGGCGGCGCGGGTACGTCGAGGCAAAGCACGCGTTCACGCACGTACTTACCGCGCGCCGTCGGCGACGTGTACGACTCGTGCGCGTTCATCGTCAGGAATGCACCCAGGGTCAAAATGCCGGCTCGCGGACCGTCCGCAGGAAGTTCCACTTTGACAAACGACGTGGCCGATGCTCCCGGAGCATCGACGCCATAGAGCGCAGCGAGATCACTGTTCACAAACGTGTTGCGAGTACTGAAAATGCGCCGGGCATCAGCGCGCTGCTCAAAGACGAGATCCTCGACCAGCATCTCGACTTCTTTGCGCATCGCCTCGCCGATGGTCGGCGTGAAAAACGGATACGTGGCGGGATTGCGCGTGATTCCTTCGAGTCTTCCAAGGTCGAGGTACTGCCGGAA
>WBZU01002856.1_pt1 | contig 11649 bp, 8 predicted proteins | sample 5204311 | NCBI WGS metagenome assembly WBZU01 (sample SAMN12344359, study PRJNA552823) | activated sludge metagenome | biome: Activated sludge suspended growth; feature: Nitrification reactor; material: Wastewater; isolation source: activated sludge from nitrification reactor of wastewater treatment... | reverse complement strand
GTACGACCGCGTCAACTCCGGCACGCTCAATGAGGTCAAGACTTACCTCGGCAATCTGAAGCCCAGCACTGTCCGCGGCAGTCTGGTCGAAACTCTGAAGAAAGCCAAGGAAGCCGCCGACAAGGACGGCCCCGATGTGGCTCGAATCGTTCACATCATCAGCGACTTCCGCGGCGGCGATTGGGAAGTCGACGGCCCCGCCATCCGCACCGCGATCGAGAAGGCCGTGCCCCACGGGCGCTCGCCGGGCCACCACGACAAGGGCTCGTGGCGCGACCCGCCCGCGGCCGTGGCGGCGGCGTGGAAGGGCCTCGAGGACCGCTTCAAGGTGATCGCGCAGAAGCACCCGGAGGTCGAGGGCGCGAATACGGCGGTGCACCTCGGGACGCTCGGGACCGGCAACCACTTCATCGAGGTGTGCCTCGACGAGCGCGACCAGGTGTGGTTCATGCTGCACTCGGGCTCGCGCGGGATCGGGAACCGCATCGGCTCGCACTTCATCGCCCTCGCCAAGGAGGAGATGAAGCGGTGGTTCGTCAACCTGCCCGACCAGAACCTCGCGTACCTGTCGGAGGGCTCGCAGCACTTCGCCGACTACGTCGAGGCGGTCGAGTGGGCGCAGGACTTCGCGCGGACCAACCGCGACCTGATGATGGCGGCGGTGATCCGCGCGGTCTCGGAGGCCAAGGGGATCCGCCCGTTCGAGGCCGGCGCCACGGCGGTCAACTGCCACCACAACTACGTCGCCCGCGAGCACCACTACGGCAAGGACGTCCTCGTGACCCGCAAGGGCGCGGTGCGGGCGGGCGCGGGCGACCTGGGGATCATCCCGGGCTCGATGGGGACCCGCTCGTACATCGTCCGCGGCAAGGGCCACCCGGAGAGCTTCCACTCGTGCAGCCACGGCGCGGGCCGGGCGATGTCGCGGACCGAGGCGCGCAAGCGCTTCACGGTCGAGGACCACAAGCGGATGACCGCCGGCATCGAGTGCCGCAAGGACGAGGACGTGATCGACGAGACGCCGGCGGCCTACAAGTCGATCGACGCGGTGATGGAGGCCCAGAAGGACCTCGTCGACGTCGTCCATACGCTGCGCCAGGTCGTCTGCGTGAAGGGGTGAGATGCAGGGGCCGAAGGACGCGATCGTGATCGACGGCTCGGAGGGCGAGGGCGGGGGGCAGATCCTCCGCACCTCGCTCGCCCTGTCGCTCATCACGGGGCGGCCGTTCCACCTCGTCAAGCTGCGCGCGCGCCGGCACAAGCCGGGGCTGCTCCGCCAGCACCTCACGGCCGTGCGCGCGGCGACCGGGGTCGGCGGCGCCAAGGTCCAGGGCGACGCGCTCGGCTCGCAGGAGCTGGTCTTTCAGCCAGGTCCGGTCAAGCACGGCGAGTACACCTTCTCGGTCGGCAGCGCCGGCAGCGTGACGCTGGTGCTGCAGACGGTGATCTGGCCGCTGCTCCACGCGCAGGGCCAGAGCACGCTGCACTTCGAGGGCGGCACGCACAACCCGATGGCGCCGCCGTTCGAGTTCATCTCGGAGGTGTTCCTGCCGCTGCTGCGGCGGATGGGCGCGCAGGTCGAGGCGCAGATCGAGCGCGTCGGCTTCTACCCGGCCGGCGGCGGCCGCTTCACGGCGCGGATCTCCGGCGGCCAGCCGCTCACGCCGCTGCAGTGGATGGAGCGCGGCGCGGTGCTGCGGCGGCGGGCGCGGGCGATCTACGCCAACCTGCCGAAGTCGATCGCGGACCGCGAGCTGCGCGCCGTGCAGAACCTGCTCGGCTGGGAGCGCCCCGAGCTGCGCGCGATGGAGGTCGAGAGCGCCGGCCCCGGCAACGCGCTGCTGCTCAGCGTCGAGTTCGAGCACGGCACCGAGCTGTTTAGCGCGTTCGGCGAGAAGCGCATCAGCGCCGAGCAGGTCGCCGCCCGCGTGGTCCGCGAGCTGCGCGACCACATCCAGGCCGAGGCGCCCGTCGGGCCGCACCTCGCCGACCAGCTCCTCATCCCGCTCGCGCTCGCCGGCGGCGGCTCGTTCCGCACCTACGCGATGACGCAGCACACGCTGACCAACATGGACATCGTCGGCCGCTTCCTCCCGGTCAAGTTCGAGACCGTCGACGAGCCCGGCGAGCGCCACGTGGTCACCGTCCGCCCGGCTTGATGCCTGTCCCTCGGGGCAGGTCGCTGCGGACATGACCTGAGAGACAGCGCTCCGCGGCGCGGGGAGGCGACGTGCCTCGACGCGAGAATCGACGCGGATGGCCGCGATTTATCTTGACCGACCGGTCTTGTATCACTATCTTGACCGTATGGTCCAGAATGTCTACTGTCACGAAGTCGGCCGCCCGCGGGCCGGTCACACCCACCTGGAGCCGAAGCGTTCGATGCCGCGCGTCAAGGAATTCGACCCGGAGGCCGCGCTCGAGCGCGCGCTCGATCTGTTCTGGCGCCGCGGCTACGAGGCGACGTCGCTGCGCGAGCTCGTCGAGCACATGGAGATCCCGCGGCAGAGCCTGTACGACACGTTCGGCGACAAGCGCTCGCTGTTCCTCAAGGTGCTGGCGCGCTACGAGGAGCAGGCGCTGCACAACACGGTGAAGCTGCTGGAGATCGACGAGATCCCGAGCTACCGGCTGGCGATGGACCAGGAGGCGCGGGCGCGGGCGGTCAAGTTCATGCGCTCGCCGGTGGCGCTGCGCGGGTTCTTCGAGACGTACCTGCACGAGGTCGTGCTCGACTCCAACCGCGGCTCGTGCCTGATGGCGAACACGGCGCTCGAGGTGGGCGAGGAGGACCCGGAGATCCTGGCGGTCGTGCGGGCGTACTTCCAGCGGGTCGAGGAGGCGTTCTTCGCCGCGCTGACGGCCGGGGTCGAGGCCGGCGAGCTGAAGCCGAGCCGCGACCTGCGGGCGCTGGCGCGGCACCTCGTCAACGCGCTCTACGGGCTCGGCATCATGGGCCGGTCCGGGGCGTCGCGGCTGGCGCTGCGGCAGATGGTGGACGTCGCGCTGTCGGTGGTCGACGCGTAGACGTCGCGGACGAGCCGGCGCGCGCCGGAACGTGACAGTGGCAGTTCGTTGGGTAGCGCTTCCGGGCGATGGGCCCGGGGGGAGGGTAGCGTCATGCTTTTCATCAACTATGCGGCGAAGGAGATCAACCTCAAGATCGTGTATTACGGGCCGGGGCTGTCGGGGAAGACGACGAACGTCCGGTACGTGTTCGGGCGGACCGACGAGACGCGCAAGGGCAAGCTGCTGCAGCTCCAGACGGACAGCGACCGCACGCTGTTCTTCGACTTCCTGCCGCTGACGGTCGGCACGATCGGCGGCTTCACCGTCCGCTTCCACCTGTACTCGGTGCCGGGCCAGATCTTCTACGCGGCGGCCCGCAAGCTGGTGATGCGCGGCGCCGACGCGGTGGTGTTCGTCGCCGACTCGCAGGAGGCTCGGTTCGAGGCGAACGTCGAGAGCCTCGAGAACATGCGCGCCGACATCGCCGAGCACTCGCTCGACGGGGTGACCTTGGCGATGCAGTACAACAAGCGCGACAGCCCGTCGGCGCTGCCGGTCGAGGTGTTGCGGCGCGAGCTGAACCCGGGCGGGCTGCCGGAGTGGGAGGCGGTGGCGGCGACCGGGGCCGGGGTGTTCGACACGCTGCGCGGGGTGTCGAAGCTGGTGATGCAGCAGCTCCGCGATCAGCGGGTCGCGTCGAGGTAGCGCTGCTCGAGCGAGCGGCCCTTGCCGAGCCCGGAGATCCGCGCGCCCTGGGCCAGCAGCTCGCGCAGGACGGCGGCGATGATGTCCTCGGCGACGCGGCCGGCGGTCGGCTGGAACGAGACGCGGAGGACGCGGCGGGCGGCGTCCCACTCGACGCGGGCGTCGGGCAGGGCGGCGCGCACGCTGTCGACGGGCTCGGGGCCGGGGGCGAGGACGACGAAGATCTCGGCGTCCTGGGCGGTGAGGGCGGCGACCTTGCCGGACTCGACGGTCTCGCCCTTCTCGATGAAGGCGGCCTCGTCGCAGATGGCCTCGAGCTCCTGGAGGTTGTGGGACGAGACGACGATCGTCCGCGCGCCGCGGTGGCCGCGGATCGCCTCGCGCAGGTCGTGGGCGTGGCGCGGGTCGAGGCCAGCGGTGGGCTCGTCGAGGAGGATCAGCGCGGGGTCGCCGAGGAACGCCTGGGCGACCCCGACGCGCTTGACCTGGCCGTGCGAGAGGGTGCCGGCGCGGCGGTCGGCGAGCTCGGTGAGGTCGACGATGGCGAGCACGCGGTCGGCCTCGCGCGCGGCTGTCTCTGGGGACATGCCCTGAAGGCGGCCCAGAAAGTGAAGGTGCTCGCGGACGGTGAGCTCGCGGCCGAGCATGGCGTCCTGCGGGAGCGCGCCGAGGCGGTTCTTGAGGCGCAGCGGGTCGGGCGGGCCGCCGAGGACGTCGATGCTGCCGGAGTCGGCGCGGAGGAAGCCGCACACGACCGAGAAGAGGGTGGTCTTGCCGGCGCCGTTGGGGCCGATGAGGGCGAAGATCGAGCCGGTCGGGACGTGGAGGTCGACGCCGCGCAGCGCGTGCACGCTGCCGAAGCGCTTGTGGACGCCGCGGAGGGCGAGGGCGGGCGCGTTCACAGGTCCCTCCGGCGGAAGATCTGGAAGCCGAGCCAGGCGTAGCCGGCGCAGATCGCCGCGCACGCGGCGGCGGCCAGCAGCTTGTCGAGCATGCCCGGGTAGAAGAACCAGGACTTGTAGTGGAAGGGGGTGAGGAAGGCGAACAGGCGCGCGTCGGGGATCGCGAGGGCGACGGCGTCGACGATCCACTGGCCGAACAGCAGCAGGATCGCCAGCGCGCGCGCGGCCCCGGGGCCCTTGACGAGCTGCGAGGCGAACGCGACCGGGCCGAGGACGGCGAACGAGAACAGCACGAGGGTCGGCCAGACCTGGACGAGCGCGATGAAGTTGCCGAGGAAGTCGAAGTTCTTGAGGTAGATGGCGCCGAGGAGGAGGACCGGGAGGACGCCGAGCGCGGCGATGACGGCGACGAGGCCGAGCTGGGCGAGCAGCTTGCCGACGACGAAGGCGCCGCGGCTGGTGCGGAGGGCGACGAAGCGGATCGTGCGCAGGTGGAGCTCGCCGGCGATCATGTCGTAGCTGGTCATGGCGATCAGCCACGGCAGGAAGGCGAGCGAGAGGTAGGCGAAGATCAGGACCATCGGCGGGAAGGTCGCCAGGTGGTTCGCCAGGGTCATGTCGCCGCCGGCGATCACGAGCAGGAGCGCGCGCATGCCCTGGTCCTGCATGAGGCCGAGCTCGGGGGCCTGGCCGATCACGGCGCTCGAGGTGTCCTGCACGAAGTTGGCGGCGCGCACGTAGCCGTAGCTCGAGATGGCCGAGACGAGCAGGTAGAGCAGCGCGAGCACGAGGGCCCGGCGCGTGCGCATCGACTCGCGGAGGTCGAAGCCGGCGATCAGCGCGGCGTCGCGGAGGAAGGTCGGGGACGGGTCCGCCACCGCGGCGAGGATAACAGGTCGCGCGCGGGCCGGTCACAGGCCGCGGCGGAAGCGGGCCGTGAAGCGGCGGAAGCCGAGCGCGTCGCCGTCGACGGTGAGCTCGCCGGCGGCGACGGCCGCGAGCGCGGTGGTCTGTTCGGTGGCGAGGCGGCGCCAGGTGCCGGTGGTGGTCGTGACGCTGGCGAGCGGCGCGGGCGTGCCCGGCAGCGGGTCGCCGGCGACGACCTCGGCAACGCCGTGGCGGACGGTGACGACGAAGCGCTCGCCGGTGTCGGTGAAGTGGAAGCGCGCCGACTCGAGGACGTCGGCCGCGAGCTCGGGGTCGAGGCGCGTCGCCATGACGGCGAAGAAGTGCGCGACCGGGAGGGCGTCGAGCACGGCGGGGTCGACCTTCGGCGCGGTCAGCGGGGCCTCGCCGTGCCGCAGCCGGTGCGCCGTTTCGAGCAGGTAGCCGCGCCCGTTGGTGTTGGCGACGCCGCCGGCGATCGCCTCGAGGGCGACGGCGAGCTCGACGGCGAGGTCTGTCCCGGCGGACATGCTCTTTGGGTCATCGTCGCGCAGGAGCGCGTACAGCTCGGCGGCCCACCGCGGGTCGCCGGCGGCGACGGCCTCGCGGGCGCGGGCGCGGACGGCCTCGCGCCCGCCCATCGCCGCGAGCGTGCGACGGGCGCGCTCGGCCGGCGGGTGCGGGTAGAGGGCCTCCGGGCGCTCGTCGAACCAGCCGAGGCGCTCGCCGTAGATCGCGCGGGCGGACCAGTCGACCTGGCCGTAGAGCTCGGCGAGCTCGGGGGCGCCGGCGAGCGCGGGCGGGAGGCCGACCTCGGCGGCGATGACGTCGATCGCGTGGCCCTCGTTGGCGCGCTGGATCACGCGGTCGCGGACCCACTGGATCGCGTCGCGGTAGCGCGTGAGCGCGGCGCGGACCTCGTCGCGGCCGGAGATCGGGGCGGTGTGCGAGGGGACGAGGTGCGCGGGCTCCAGGAGGCGCATCGCGTCGAGCGAGGCGATCCAGGCGTCGATCGGCCGCGGGCTGGTGCCGCGCAGGGTGTAGAGGTTGGGGAACGCGCGGTAGAAGTTGTCGCCGGCGAGCAGGACGCCCTCGTCGGGGAGGAACACGAAGAGCTGGTCGTGGGTCTCGCCGTGGGCCTCGCGCAGCTGGAACTTCACGCCGCCGATCTCGAGGTCCTTGGCGCCGCTGAAGGTGTGGGTCGGGAAGCGGACGCCGGTGGTGAGCGCGGCCTCGAGGTCGGCGCGGCGGCCGAGCGCGGAGCAGGGCAGGCTGTCCTCGGCGACGTGGGCGCCGAACTGGGCCGCGCCGCGCCGCGTCTCGGCGCGGCGGAACGCGCCGTACTGCTTGATGAAGTGGTCGGCGAAGGCGTCGGTCGCCCAGATCTCGGCGCCCGGCGAGAGCCACGCGCTCGCGCCGCCGACGTGGTCGATGTGGCTGTGGGTGTAGATCACCGCGGCGACCTCGCCCGGGGCCGCGGCGAGCAGGGCGGCCCGCGTCTCGGCGGCCCGCGCGGGGCTCATGCCGACGTCGACGATCACGTGGCCGACGTCGGTGCGCACGAGGATCGTGCTGGCGAGGTCGTGGCCGATCGCCAGCAGGACGCGGTCGGTGATCTTTTCGACGCGCGGCGGGCCGACGGCGCCGTCGCAGTGCGCGACGAGCCGCTCCGGCGAGACCTGGCCGCGCACCAGCGGGACGCGCGTGCGCGACGGCGTGACGACCCACCAGAGCGCGCCGGCGGCCGTGAGGAGCGCGAGCGCGGCGGACAGCAGGAGCGTGCGGCGGCGGGGCACCGCAGCACTCAAGCGCGAGACGGCGCCGCGGTCAAGTGGAGCGCCCGCCCCGGGGCGGGGCGGGCGGCGTGCGAGGCTGGCCTTCGGGACCGGGCCCGAAGGTCAGGTCGCTGCGGTCTCACTGGGGGATGACGTCGAGGTCGAGGCCGCCGGGGTACCAGTAGCTGCCGTAGTTGACGACGCCGTAGACGCTGATGCCGACCTTCTTGTCGGACGAGACGGTGTGGCTGCCGTTGCCGGCGTTGTTCAGCTTGACGTGGGCGAGCGTGAAGCTGGAGTTGCCGATCGGCGAGAAGTTGGCGACGTTGGCGCCGTCGACCTGCACGGAGGCGCCGGCGGGGGCGATGATGTCGACGTAGTTGGCCTGCCACTGCGTCTGCGCGTAGAACAGGTAGCTCGAGCGGAACTGCTCGCTGGGCACGGCGATGACCATCGCCGGGTCGGAGGTGCCGAAGTTGGCGCCCTGGCCGACCATGTACTCGGCGACGAGGATCTTCTTGTCGGCCTTGACGACGAACTTGGCGGTGGTCTTGGACAGCTCGACGAAGTCGCCGACGTTGGCGAGGACCTTGGCGACCGGCTGGTCGGGGTCGAAGGTGAGGGTCGTGTTGGCCTCGCTGGCGATGATCCGGACGACGAGCGCCTTCTCGAGCTGGTCGTTGGGGACCTGGACCGGCGGGACGACGATGTACTCCTTGGCGAGCGTCTCGATCGGGAACATCGACTCCTCGAGGTGGTCGCAGGCGACGGTGCCGATCGGCACCTGCGTGCAGTCGTGGCCGCCGAGCACCTGCACGGGCTTGTCGGCCTTGACGATCGCGCCGGTCATGTCGCCGCCGGCGGCGCTGGTGATCTGCAGGACGTCGCCCTCGTTGAGCATGACGACGCCGTTGCCCTGGCCGTTGATGCCGGCGCCGGCCTGCGTGGGGGTGCCGCCCTTGGGCGCGGTGACGGTGACCTGGGTGTTGTCCTGGCGCGCGGTGATCGAGATGAAGCCGGGGTAGGCGGCCCAGAACGGCCACGCGGCCGCGAGGTAGTTGCCGGTCCAGGTGTTGACCGGGAGCATCAGCGAGGCGTCGTTGGTGACGTCGGCCTTGAGCGGGTTGAACTGGTAGACGGTGACGGGCTGGGTCGAGCGCAGGCGGTAGGCGCCGTCGGCGACGAGCACGGTCGGGCCCTGGCCGCCGGACAGCTCGGTGACCCACGGGAGCGTGATGACGCCGACGCTGTTGGCCGCGACCATCTGCTGCGCGACCTGGTTGGCGCCGCGGTGGACGGTCACGGTCGCGACGTTGGCGGTGGTGTTGGCGACGGCGACGGCGTACGGGTTGTTGGGGCCGACGTAGGCGTCGAGCTGCTGGGTGACGACGGGGTAGTACTCGCAGCCGATGTACGACGGGCCGAGGTTGGCGCACGCGCCCGTGCAGGTGCCCGCGTTGGCGTCGCACGCGAGGCCGAGCAGCGGGTCGCAGTTGTCGCCGTTGACGTAGCCCATGCCCTGGTCGTCGCAGACCTGGACCTGCGTGCCCTCGCACTTGCCGGAGCCGGGCTGACAGGCGACGCAGCCGAGCGGCTCGATGCAGAGGTTCATGCACGGGGTCTCGGACTTGAAGCCGCCGACGCCGTCGCACACCTTGGCGACGTTGCCCTCGCAGAGGAGCGTGTCCGCGGGGCAGGGCGGCGGGCCGGTGGTCTGGTCGGTGGTGCCGCTGCTGCCGCCGGTGCTGCCGACCGGCTCGGTGGTCGAGCCGGTGTCGGGTGCGGTGGTGGCGGTGTTCCCGGTGGTGTCGGGGCCGGTCGACGCGGTGGTCGACGAGGTGCCGACGCTCGTGCCCGTGCCGGTGCCCGCGCTCGGGTCGGTCGACGTCGGGGCGGTGGGTGAGCTGGTGGGCGAGTCGGTGGTCGCGGGGCTCGAGGTCGAGCCGGTGATCGTCGCGGTGCTGGTGCTGCCGGCCGAGTCGCTGGTGCGGCCCGAGTCGTCGCCGCAGCCGGCGAGCAGCGCCGCGATCGCGACGGTCGAGGAGGAGAGGCGTAAGGCGTGGACGCGCATGGCCCAGTCGTATCACGGCGCGCGGCGGTCGCGGCGATCGATCGCGCCGCGCCGCGCGATTGTGGACCAGGGGGTCACTGCGGGATGAGGGCGAGGTCGAGGCCCCCGGGGTACCAGTAGCTGCCGTAGTCGAGGACGCCGTACACGCTGATGCCGACCTTCTGGTCGGCGGTGACGCTGTGGTTGCCGCCGCCCCCGTTGCTCAGCGGGACGTGGGCGATGCTGAAGTTGGTGGCGCCGATCGGGGTGAAGTTGCCGACCGCGGCGCCGTCGACCTGCACGGTCGCGCCGGTCGGGGCGAGGATGTCGACGAAGTTGGCCGCCCAGTTGGGCTGGGCATAGAAGAGGTAGTTGTTGCGGAACTGCTCGGTGGGGACGGCGAGCAGCATCGCCGGGTCGGAGGTGCCGAAGCCGGCGTCCTGGCCGACCATGTACTCGGCGACGAGCAGCTTCTTGTCGGACTTGACGACGAACTTGGCGGTGGTCGTCGGGATCTCGACGAAGTCGCCGACGTTGGCGAGGTTCTTGTTGACCGGCTGGTCCGGCTCGAAGGTCAGCACGGTGTTCGCCTCGGCGGCGATGATGCGGACGATCACGGCCTTCTCGGCGTTGCCGTTGGCCTGCGCCGGCGGGACGACGATGTACTCGCGCGCGAGCGTCTCGAACGGGAACATCGACTCCTCGAGGTGATCGCAGGCGGTGATGCCGAACGGCACCTGCGTGCACTCGTGGCCGCCGAGCACCTGGACCGGCTTGTCGGCGCTCACGAACGTGCCGGTGCCGTCGCCGCCGGCCGACGAGAAGACCTGGAGGACGTCGCCCTCGTTGAGCATGACGACGCCGTTGCCCTGGCCGTCGACGCCGGCGCCGGCCTGCGTGGGGGTGCCGCCCTTGGCCGCCTGGACGGTGACGGTGGTGCCGTCGAAGCGGGCGGTGACGCTGTACCAGCCGGGGTAGCCGCCGAAGTCGTTCCAGAACGGCCAGGCGGCGACGACGTAGTTGCCGGTCCAGGTGTTGACCGGGAGCATCAGCGAGGCGTCGTTGGTGACGTCGGCGTTGAGCGGGTTGAACTGGTAGACGGTGATCGGCTGGTTCGAGCGCAGGCGGTAGGCGCCGTCGACGACGACCGAGGAGGGGCCGGTGCCGAGCGCGAGCTCGTTGACCCACGGGAGCGGGATGGCCTTGACGCTGTTGGCGGGGACCATGTCCGTAAGGACAGGTACGCCGCCCTTGGTGATCGTGACGGTGGCGTAGGGGTTGTTGGGGCCGACGTAGCCGTCGAGCTGCTGGGTGACGACCGGGTAGTAGTCGCAGCCGATGTACGAGAGGCCGCCGAGGTTGGCGCACGCGCCGGTGCACGCGCCGGTCCCGGGGTCGCAGGCCATGCCCTGCAGCGGGTCGCACTCGAGCGTGTCGACGAACCCGGAGCCGTCCTCCTTGCAGACCTGCGAGATCTGGCCGTTGCACTGCTTGCTGCCGGGCACGCACTCGACGCAGCCGAGCCCCGGAGCGCAGGCCTTCGGGCACGGGGTCTCGGACTTGAAGCCGCCCGCGCCGTCGCACACCTGCGCGGTGTTGCCGTCGCAGACGAGCTGGTCCTCGGGGCAAGGCGGCGGGCCGGTCGTCGCGCCCTCCGTCGAGCCGCCCGTCGCGTCGGTCGTCGAGCCGCTGACGCCCTCGGTCGAGCCGCCCTCGGTCGCGCTCGCCGAGCCGTCGGTGACGCCGCTGGTCGTGCCGGGGCCGTCGCCCGTGGACGCGGTCGCGTCCGTGGTCGGGTTGGTCGTCGTGATGAGCGACGTCTGGGTGGCGGAGGCGCTGTCGCGCCCGCCGTCGTCGCCGCACGCGGCGGCGAGCAGCGGAGCGACGGCGAACATGCGCGCGTAGCGAAGGTAGGTCGAGTCCATGCTCGAGCGCATACCACGGGCGTGACGCCGGCTGCACGGTCCGAAACCGCACGCTCCGCGCGTGGTGCAACTGTGCTAGTAGGTCGCTTCGAAGCAGCACCATGAAGCTCCGCGCGCTCGGAACGACCGGCCTCAATGTGTCTCAGATCGGGCTCGGCGGGATGCCGCTGTCCCTCGCGGGGAGACCGGCGAAGTCGGAGGCGATCAAGGTGATCCACGCGTCGCTCCGCGCCGGGGTCACGCTGATCGACACCGCGGATGTGTACTGCATCGACCAGGCGGAGATCGGCCACAACGAGCGGCTGATCGCCGACGCGCTGGCGCAGTGGCAGGGCGACGCGGAGGTGACCGTGGCGACCAAGGGCGGGCTGACGCGGCCGGGCGGCGCGTGGGTGACC
>WBZU01002855.1_pt1 | contig 11650 bp, 9 predicted proteins | sample 5204311 | NCBI WGS metagenome assembly WBZU01 (sample SAMN12344359, study PRJNA552823) | activated sludge metagenome | biome: Activated sludge suspended growth; feature: Nitrification reactor; material: Wastewater; isolation source: activated sludge from nitrification reactor of wastewater treatment... | reverse complement strand
AACTATTTTTTATGTGTATCTACGCTGTCTCGGTATAAAAATATCGAGCTAGTAGTTAGGACATTTCTAAAAAATAACCAGCCACTTATTATTGCCGGAGACGGACCAGATAAATCTCGTCTAGAATCTATAGCAGCTGGCAATACGAATATTCAATTTGCTGGTCGAGTGAGTGAGTCAGAGAAGATTACGTTATTACAGGGTGCTAAGGCATTTATATTTCCTGGTATAGAAGATTTTGGTATTGCGCCCGTTGAAGCCTTATCGTGTGGTACTCCAGTAGTTGCTCTACGAGGAGGTGGTCTTTTAGAAACAGTACAAGAGGGTAAAACAGGTATATTTTTTGATGCGGCCACCATCAAATCTTTACAGGCTGCACTTGATACATTTGCGGGCACCAAATTCAACCAGCAAGTACTACATACTGCTGCCGAGCAGTTTTCTACCAAAAACTTCAAAAAGATGTTTCCGAGAACAGTTACAAAACTATATAATCAATTTAGTGATGAAAAAAACTAATGCCATAAATATCTTAGGGGTTGAGGTTAATCAATTAACTATTGAAGAGGCTAATACAAAAATCGCAGATCTCGTAAAAACACCTCCAAAAGGTCGCTCTGCAGTAGTGGTAAAGCCCTACGTTGAGTTTCTTACTTCTGCCTACAAAGATGCTTCACTAAAGACCATTTTAAATTCGGCAGATCTTTGTATTGCTGATGGTGTGTCATTGCAGTGGGCCGCATCATTTATATATGGTAGTCCCAAAAAAAGTACCCTAAAGGTATCTCGTAGTGGCTTGCGCTGGTTACAAAAACCAGAATGGCGCAATCAGATTCTCCCAGAAAAAATGGCTGGAGCCACACAGACCAGACAATTACTACGCCTAGCAGAAAAGAACGGCTGGCGAATAGGTATTATCGGTGGGTTAAATTCACCGGATGAGATTAAAAAAGCTGTGCATAAACAATTTCCTAAATTAGGATACCTAAAAACATGGAAGGGGTTTTTTGAGCCAGAAGAAGTTGCCCAAAGAAAGGAAGCCAGTGTGGTAAGTGAGATTGTTGATGCGCATCTTGATGTATTATTTGTTGCGATGGGGTTTCCACGCCAAGAAAGATTTATTTATAGAAATAGAAAAAACAATCTGGCCAAGGTATTGATTGGCGAGGGTGGCACATTCGACTATAACGAAATGGGCGGACCAATTAAGCGTGCGCCAGTATGGATGCAAAGGAGTGGAACAGAATGGCTTTGGCGACTGATACGTCAGCCAAAGCGTCTACGTAGACAAATGGCTATTCCGCATTTTGTATGGCTTGTAAAAAAACAGTCTAAACATATGTAAAAAACTGTTAAACATAAGTAATATTTGCTACAATAACGATAACCGCTTACGGTAAAGTTTGTAATACGTATAAAGAACAGGTACACCAAGCAAATATGAATTCATCAGAAAATTGTCAAAACTGTGCTTCAACTGACCAGATTAGTATTGCTGGAAAAACGTTTTGTGCTAATTGCGGCACAGCGGCCGCTGCTACTGCAAATAATGAATCGATAATTGGTGGTGCCACACCATCACAAATCGCTTCTACCACACAGCCTAATATAGGTATGGCTGCAAGTACCGATACAGTAGCAGCTGCACCACCCGTACCCTCGCCAAATAATGATGATATTGTTAATAGTTTAACAGCCTCACTATCGGGTAAACCTACCCAACCGACAATTAATGCTTCTGACACAGCTACCCCAAAGAATAGTCAAACAGCAGAACAAGCTACTTCATCATCTTGGGTAATGGATACCGCTACTGCTGATTCCACAAAGCCAGCCGATATAGCTAGTGTATCAGAATCTCAAGCCACCCCATCAATACCAACATCTCCATCCATTAATAAGTTTACTCCTTCTGCTAATATCACTGATTTACGCCCTCCTAATCAGGCTAATTCACAACCTGCTAGCCCTTCTTTGCCTACTCAGGTTACTGCTCCGCCGAGTCCAGTAGTTGATATTAATATTCCCTCATCAAGCACTCCAATCCAACCTCAAACCCAACCAGGTAATGAAATTGCATCACTTGATAGTAAAGATGAAGATGTCTTTTCTGATGATCAGTTTAATCAACTCTCCACGCCAACTACTGTACGACCTCCAGAAGTCGACAATCTTAGTACAAAACCAACCACAACACCAGTGGTAGTACCAATGGATACAATACGACCCGTAACTAACACCATTACACCCAGTCAGCCCAATCAATCTATTCCGTCATCACAGCCTGTAGTCAACACACCATTACCTGCAGCTGTAACGCCAGTTAACCCAGAGTCAGTTGTACCATCTGCTTCTAATACCACACCAGGTATAATTCAACCACAGACACCTCAGCAAGAAAATCCTACTGCCGTTGCTGGTATCCCTGGTGCTATCGATACTCCAATGCCTGCACCAAAAAAGAAATCTTCCTTAGGTAAAAAAGGGGCTAAAGTTGCTACAGTAACATTAACTATGGCTGGACTACTATTACTAGGAGGCTATGTATGGCAAGTTAACTATCCTAACCTGGCACTAAAAGTAGCAAGCTCGAAAGCCGGCATTAATGCAAGCATCCCTGGATATCTACCAAGTGGATGGCAGATATCAAATAATATTAGCTCTGGCCCTGGTAGCATTTCTTACCAAATTGGTTCGGCAGATGGTAAGGCCACCGCAACAGTAAACGAAAGTAAAACCGACTGGGATAGTCAGGCGTTGGCCGAAAATTATGTCAGCAATAAATCTGATAAATACCTTTCGCTTCAAGCTGCTGGCTTAACCATTTATGTATATGGTAATCAGGCTAGTTGGGTAAATAATGGTACTTGGTATCGTATAGAAGGGGATAATACCAATCTTTCTCAAGATCAACTTATCCGTATGGCTACCAGCTTATGAATGAGAAAAATTGGGATGAGCTAACAATGCGTATCGATGATATGTATACTATTGATGTTAGAGATAAATTTAGCGAAAAACTGCCTGATAACCCAAAATTTACTAGAACAATAGAGCGAATAGAATTTGAGAAAGATAATATCAAGTACCGAATAGATAATGTAGAAAGCCCTGCTATTCTCGATAAAAAGAGTATTTATCATCACCGCGGGCCGGCTGATCACGTAGAGTACGTTTACGACCCAGAAGAAACCAGTAAAAAAGTGGTTTTTTATCGACAAATGCCAGATGGCTATTGGAATGAAATTTCCCCCGAAGAAATGATGAGTGATTAGTTAGTCAATCTGGTATAATTGGCATTATGAACAAAGTTAGAACTCGTTTTGCACCAAGCCCCACGGGCTTGCTGCACATTGGAGGTGTGCGAACAGCACTATTTAATTATTTATTTGCAAAAGCAAACGATGGTGATTTTATCTTGAGGCTGGAAGATACCGATAGAGAGCGCTTTGTAGCCGAAGGAGTAGAACAAATTATAAAAAGTCTCGACTGGATCGGCCTACACCCAGATGAAGGTGTTTGGTACGAAGCCAATCCGAAACCTGGCGAAGTTGGTCCGTATGTCCAGTCTGAGCGCCTACCGCACTACGAAAAGTATGCGAAGCAATTGGTCGAGCAGGGTCTGGCGTACTATTCATACATATCACCTGAGCAGTATGAGGACTGGAAGCAAGAAACCATAAAAAATAATCGAGCTTTTGTCTATTCGAAACATCTCGAGTCAGAATATCATGATCCACACATTAGTAAACCAACTGGAAATTTTCCAATTAGACTTGATGTGGTTGCAATTCGTGATAAATTTACTTCCAATAAACATCCATATCTTCATGAAAGAGTGGACTGGGATGATGAAATTAGAGGGAAATTTTCTGTAGGGTTATCAAACATAGAAGATTTTATTATTATTAAAGCCGATGGATACCCAACATATAATTTTGCCAATATAGTCGACGATCATCTTATGAACATTAGTCATGTTATTCGTGGTGATGAATTTATTAGTAGTACCGCCAAGCATGTATTACTGTATGAAGCCCTCAATTGGCAGGTACCCAAGTTTGTACATCTTGCACCAATACTAGGTCCAGATGGCAAGAAAAAACTCAGTAAACGCGATGGTGATGTAAACGTTTTAGAATATGAAGCCAAAGGCTACCTGCAAGAATCTTTAGTTAACTTTTTGGCCCTACTAGGATGGAATGATGGTAGCGAGCAAGAATTATTTAGCCTCGATGAGCTGATAGCCAAATTTGATATTAATCGCATTCAAAAAAGTCCAGCCGTATTCGATATTACCAGGCTAGACTGGATGAATGGAGAATATATTCGCAAGCTTTCGCTCTCAGATCTAAGCGACAAACTAAAACCATTTGTACCTAATGAGTGGTACAAAGATCAGGGCTATTTCGAAAAAGTATTAATACTTGACAAAGACAGACTGAAACGACTAGATGAAGCTAGATTTGTAATGGAAATATTTTTTGAAGCACCAAAGGTAGAACCGGCAATGCTGTACAAAAAAGACAGTAAAGATGACATACAGACTTGGTTAAAATCTGCAGAGGAATTGTTAGAAAATACCGAGTTCGAGCACGATAGCCTCGAAACTGCGCTACGCAAGTTAACAGAAACACTCAATATCAAAACAGGCCAATTATTCGCTGCGCTGCGCATAGCCTTAACCGGAAGAGAGCACGCCCCGGGTATCTTTGATATTCTCGCCACACTCGGTAAAGACGAATCACTAAAGAGAATTAAATCTAGCATACGTTAAAATGAAGCTACAAGTAATATTGCATGGTAGCTTTGGTCAGCATTTTGAGCAAATACGGGCTGTAGCCGGGGTCTTTCGTACTGCCGGTGTAGAGATTCTTGCACCAAAGTCACTTGAGATTACAGCACTAAAAGACAGCTTCTTGTTACTTGAGAACGAAGAGAATCTCGACCCACGATATGTGGAGCTACAATATCTGCACCAATTACAAAAACTTGGCCCAAACGGTTTTAGTTATTTTGTAAACCCGGGCGGCTATATTGGTCGTAGTGCAGCTTTTGAGCTAGGTATTGCACTGGCCAGTAATGTGCCGTGCTATTTTAGCCACAAGCCAAAAGATTTACCTATCTATGTACCAAACGCCCACATTTTGAGTCCAGAGCTGTTGGCTGAGAGGATATTTGCAAGGCAACAACTACCTCAAGCGAATCATAAAACTCGCCAATCAAGGTTGTACAAAATGATGCAACAGCTGGTTGGCCCAGGTTCGGTCGTTGCGGCTGGTGCAATTATAGAATATCAATCAAGCTCTAATAGCTTACCAGAAGTGCTATTAGTAAAAACTCATAAATGGAATAATAGATATTCAATAGTTGGCGGTAAAGTTCGCAGCGGCGAACGTTTGTATCAGGCATTAACTCGCGAAGTCAGTGAAGAAACCGGGCTTAAAACAGAAGTAGCCCAGCATATTTGTACGTTCGACCAAATAAAGAATAGTGGTTACTATCTAGACTATATTCATCATATGTTTGTAGACTATACTGTTAAATCTAGCTCTAGACATGTAAAACTCAATGATGAGGCTCAAAATTACGTATGGGCACCAGCAGAGCAGGCATTGGCAGAGTTAGATATTGAGCCAAATGCTAGACATACTCTCCAACAATATGTTAATCAACAACTAATCCCAGCTTAGAGTGCCGCCGGTTTGGTATTCGGTAACGCGGGTTTCGAAGAAATTCTTTTCTTTACTCAGATCTACTGCCTCACTCATCCATGGAAATGGATTTTTTACATCAAATTGTTTAGGTAGACCAACGGCAGTAAGACGTCTATCTGCTATGTGCTCGATATATTGTTTAAAACCATCGGCATTCATACCAAAAATACCTTTTGGAAACACTTGCTGAGCATAGCTATATTCTAGCTTAGCCGCTTCTTTTACGAGATTGATAATTCGTTTCTGAAACTCATCGGTCCATAATTCAGGCTGTTCTTCTTTAATAGCATTAATCATATTGATACCAAAGTTAAGATGTTGTGACTCATCACGCATAATGTATTGAATCTGCTCGGCAGAACCCACTAATTTATTCTGACGCTGAAACCCAAAAATAACTGCAAAGCTCGAGTAAAAGAAGATACCTTCGAGAATAAGCGAGAACACACATAAGTTTTCGAGAAATTTCTGATCGTTTTCGAATGTACCAGTATGAAAGTTATCATCAAAGATACCTTCGTTAAAGCCCAAGATAAAATTAGCCTTGGAGTTGTGGGCAGTGTTTTCGCGGTACATATTAAACACTTCGCCGCCATCTATACCAAGACTTTCTACAATATACTGATAAGCGTGAGTATGAATGGCTTCTTCAAATGACTGTCTAAGTAAATACATACGACACTCTGGGCTAGTTACGTGCTTGTAAAACGCTAGGACGATATTATTAGCGGCAATACTATCTGCGGTAGTAAAGAATCCTAAGGCCGTTTTAAATGCCAAGCGCTCGTCGTCGGAAAGCCGAGGAGACTTCCATAATTCAATATCATCCTGCATAGCAATCTCGGTGGGCAACCAGTGATTGGCATTACCAGCCAAATACGCATCCCACGCAAAGCTATGTTTCATAGGGTGTAGTTGGATTACATCGGCATCTTCACCATTAATAATACGGCGCTTGTTAACATCTGGTCTTACTTTGGTCATCTTAACTGGCATAGAATGTTCTCCTTCGCTATTTTATTTTGTTAAGCATCTTTTTGTGGTGCAGTTTCGGCTACGGTAGCAAACTCACGCTTGTGGGTAGAACCAAACTCTGCGGTATCAACGGTAGACTTTTCTACTTGAGAGGCGGCTAGTGAGCGTAAGTAATAGGTAGTTTTTAAGCCCATCTTCCAAGCATAGGTGTATATATCGCTCAGTTTTTTACCCGACACACCCTGTACAAAGATATTTAAGCTTTGGCTTTGGTCTATCCATTTGCCTCGATAAGCAGCGATTTTTACGAGCCATTCAGGGTCTATCTCAAATACTTCTTGGTATTTAGCGCGTATTTCTTGTGGTATCTCACTAATCTTCTGAATAGAACCGTCGTGGAACTTAATTTTCTTTAGCATTTCTTCATTCCACAGATTTAGTTTCTTTAAATCTCCAATAAGATAACTATTAATAACCGTAAAGTCGCCACTCATATTCGATTTAACATACAGATTCTTGTAGATAGGTTCGATACAAGGATAACAACCAGAAATATTACTAATAGATGCAGTTGGAGCGATAGCCATGGTATTAGAGTTGCGCATACCATATTTTTTAACATGGTCTCTAACTAGTTTCCAATTTAACTTGCCACGACGTTTTACATCTATTTTTTGGCCACGTTCTTGCTCTAAAAGATCGAGCGTGTCTACCGGTAAAATACCGCGATCCCATTTACTACCTTTGTAACTTTTGTATTTACCTTTTTCTTTGGCCAACTGACTCGATCCTAGTATTGCATAATAACTTACTAGCTCCATGGATTCATCGCCAAAGGTTACGGCCTCTTCTGAGTTAAATGGAATATCGAGCATAAAGAGAGCATCGGCAAAGCCCATTATACCAAGGCCAACTGGACGGTGTCGCAAGTTTGAAACTTCACATTCTTTGGTGGTGTAGTAGTTAATATCAATGACATTGTCGAGCATTCGCATGGCGGTTATTACGGTATCTTCCATAAGCTTTTGATCGAGTTTGCCATTACTAATATGTCGCCCCAAGTTGACCGAGCCAAGATTACAGACGGCAGTTTCTTCTTTAGAATTATTTAGGGTAATTTCGGTACAAAGATTGGAGTTGTGTATTACGCCAGTATGGTCTTGGGGGCTACGCACATTACACGGGTCTTTAAATGTAACCCATGGATGACCAGTTTCAAACAACATAGTAAGCATCTTACGCCATAGCTGACCGGCCGGAACCCGACGATACATTTCTATTTTGCCTTCGTCGGCTAGCTTTTCGTATTCTTCGTATTTTTGCTCAAACTCTTTACCATAAAGATGGTGTAACTCAGGTACATCATTAGGAGAGAAGAGTGTCCACTCGGCATTAGCTTCCACTCGTTTCATAAACAAGTCTGGTATCCAATTGGCGGTGTTCATGTCATGAGTACGACGGCGCTCGTCACCAGTGTTTTTACGAAGCTCTAAGAAATCTTCAATGTCTAAGTGCCATGTTTCTAAATAGACACAGGTAGCACCCTTGCGCTTACCGGAGCGACTAATAGCAACGGTTGTGTCATTGGCTATTTTTAAGAATGGAATAACGCCCTGCGATGGAATATTTACTTTCTTAATGAGAGAGCCAGTAGCCCGAATGTTGGTCCAATCAGTAGCGATACCACCAGAGAATTTACTCATTAGGGCAGTATCGAGATACACCTTAAAGATATGCTTAAGATCGTCCTCGACAGTGTTTAAGAAGCAAGAACTTAGCTGAGCAAAGGTAGTACCCGAATGGAAAAGAGTTGGGGTAGACGGCACATAACGAAGCGTAGAGAGTACGTCATAAAACTTCTTAGCCGATGCGTCCTTCTCGGTTTTCTTCTCGAGCACCGAGAGCCCCATAGCAATACGCATCCAAAAAATCTGTGGAGCTTCTAGGCGAGTGCCGCGGCCCTCTATTTGCATAAAGTACCTATCATGCAACATATCAAGACCCATATAATCAAACTCATGGTCTCTTTCTGGTTGTATATAATCTGCCAAAGCATCGAGATTGAACTCGAGTAATCGTTTGTCGAGGCGATTACTTTTGACATTATCTTTTACAAAATTAACAAATGTAGATTTGTAAGCATCTTTTAGCTCGGCATCGCTATCAGTAAGTAATACTTCGCGGTAAATCTTGCGCAACAACAAACGAGCAGCCAGTGCAGAATATGCTGGATCTTTTTCGATATTTGTTTTGGCAGCCATTACTAATGCTTCTTGCAACTCATCAACAGTAATACCATCGTAGAGATTACTCTTGGCCAACTGAGCAAGCTCGTCAATATTAATATCAGACTCTAAGCCACTACTTGTTTCTACCAAGTCGGTAATAAGTTTTGAGTAACTAAAATTTTCTACACTACCATCGGGCTGGGTAACTTTAAGCGCATTGTGCTCAAGTTTTTCAGCACTCCTTTCGGCCTCAAGCTCGCGCAGGGCTTTATGTTCTTCGCGGTAAAGAATATAGCAACGTGCGGTCTTAAAGTAGTCTGCACGCATTAGCTCTTGTTCTACTAGGTCTTGGATGGTTTCTACTTCTGGAACACCATCTGGGGTAACGCTTTCTAAATGCGATATAACATTATCTACTAAAGCAGTAATCTCTCCATCTGGAATTTCTTGGCCGACTGTGGTATTGGCCTTAGCAATAGCCAACTCAATACGCTCGCGGTCGAAATCTACCACTTGTCCATTACGTTTTTTTATATTTGTAAAAGTCATTTACCCTCCCCAAAGACTTATTAATTGTTGTGACTATCACTACATATAGTGCTTATGTTAGCTAATAGACACTATATATGGCTTTATTTCTATCGTCAACTACACAGTATAACCACTATTACATAGTATTATATACGAACATAGTACGAAAATACACTACTGTCTTATGTAGACAAAAATATTACCCCCTGTAGAACTCCATCTCAAAAACAAAACTTATGTACTATACTACGCCGAAGTCTAAAAAACGTCTAGCATTGTTTTTTTCTATTATTATTGCTTGGTATATAAACGTTATGCATAAGCATTTTTGCTATAATGAAATTAATGCGACAAGACAGCCAACAATTCAGCTTTCATTTTAGCGACATAAGTATGCCACTGCGGATTGCGGCAGTAGCAATATTGTCAGTACTAGCAATTGTTGGAGTAGGCAGTACCGCCAGATATGCTGCCAGCCTACCTAAAACCACTACCAATCAATCAGCTAATACGAATACTAACACCAACCAAAGTAATGCACCTACAAATGATCAAGCCAACCCCAATATAGCCCAGCCACAAGTAAATACTGGAGGAGGTGGCAGTATAGTGGTGCGCTGTAATACCACGCAAAGAAATGCATTTACTGCTCAATACAACTCTCAAGTTGCTGCCGAAAATGCCAGACACCAGAATGTAATCAATTTCCTTACCTCTAGTGGGGCATCTGCAGCAGCTATCGCTGCCGAAAATGCCACACATGCAGCCAATTTAGCCTCTATTAACGCCCAATACCAAAATAATTTACGCTCTATTAACTGTTGATAACAAAAGAAAGTGCTAAAATAAGCATAAACAACATGAAAGGTAAAATTATGCTATATAAAAAACGTCAGGGTTCTGCATTATTAATCGTAGTAGCTGTAATAGCCGTTTTGTTACTCGCTGTTGGGCTGTTCTACGTGCTTAATCGCAAGAAGACTGCAACTGCACCCAATAGCTCATCTGCTACCTCAACCACTACACCGAGCTCTACCGGCTCTACCGTTACTACCAACGCCGTTAGCATAAAAGATATGGCATTTACCCCAGATAATATTACTGTTAAGGTTGGTTCTACCGTTACATGGACCAACGAAGACAACACTGTTCATACCGTTACTGCCAATGATGGCAGCTTTGCCAGTGATAGCCTTGCCAATGGCAAGTCATATAGCCATACATTTACCACTCCAGGTACTTACAAATATCGTTGTGTTATTCACCCTAATATGACCGGAATCGTTACCGTTATTCAATAAATAAAATTAGAGTTCGGCTTTTTTAGGCAGTTGTAATTCAATTCCATCAGGTAAAGAACCTTGTGGGTCTGGGTCTATACAGTTTTCTAACTCACTAACAATTACTTTTTGATCGATATCCCTGCCAATAAATACTAATTGTGTTTGAGGCTTAGTTTGCTTCCAGTTTTCCCAAACTATCTCTGGGCGAGCGCCTACCAGCTGAAAAATATATTTGCGCATATGGCCCTTAGTACCAAAGTCGAGAAATCCTTTGGCTCTGTAGACGTTGTCGGGTATTTTACGGTTTACAAATTCTTGTAATTTCATAGGGTCGAGTGGCTTGGTGCTTGTCCAGCTAAATGTGGTGTAGTGCTCGTGCAAATGGGTGTGGTGGTCGTGATGACCTTCTTCTTTGTTGGTCTGATCTGCACGCAGTCGGTACTGATCTTGGTCGAGAATAAGACGCACATCTATCTCGCCACGAACAGCTTCTATAATACGAGCTTTGGGGCTAAACGAGTGTACCATTTGCAGTACTTCTGCTAATTGTTTTTTACTAGCTAGATCAACCTTATTTATTACCACAAAGTCGGTAAAGAGTAATTGATCGCGGGCGATAGATGAGTGGTCTTTGGCATTCTTAGTAAGATTGTGGGCATCGAGCACTGTTACAATACCATCGAGCCGTACGCGCACGCCAATGGTTTCTTTTAGGGTCATTGCTAGGTCGCGAGGCTCAGCCAAGCCGCTAGCCTCAATAATAATGTAATCAATATTAGTACCGGGGTAGGTAAACTGATCAATAGCCTCTTGTAGGTCGAGCGTTTGCAAGCTACAGCAGATACAGCCCGAGGTTAGCTCGAGTTTTTTATCGCTTTTGCTTTTTACTAATTGCTCATCGATATTAATATCACCA
>WBZU01002854.1_pt1 | contig 11654 bp, 10 predicted proteins | sample 5204311 | NCBI WGS metagenome assembly WBZU01 (sample SAMN12344359, study PRJNA552823) | activated sludge metagenome | biome: Activated sludge suspended growth; feature: Nitrification reactor; material: Wastewater; isolation source: activated sludge from nitrification reactor of wastewater... | reverse complement strand
CCCTTCTGCGTGGCACCGTCGAGGCCATGCTGCGTGAGCACGAGGTCTATATCACCGACTGGGTCGATGCCCGTGACATTCCTCTCGCCCTGGGCCGGTTTGATTTCAACGACTTCGTCGACTACGTCATCGACATGGTGCGGTTCATCGGCCCCGACACCCACGTCATCGCGGTTTGCCAGCCTGCAGTTCCTTCACTCGTCGCCGCCGCGGTGATGGCTTCGCGAAACGACGACATTCAGCCTGCTTCGCTCGTGCTGATGGGCGGCCCGATCGATACGCGACGTAATCCGACCAAGGTCAACGAACTGGCGGCGACGCGCTCGATCGATTGGTTTGAAAACAACGTCATTTCCACCGTACCCTTCCCTCACGCCGGATTCCTGCGGCCGGTCTATCCGGGGTTCATGCAGCTCACCGGGTTCATGACGATGAACCTTGAGCGGCACATGAACGCGCACATGGACCTGTTCAAGAACCTGGTGCAGGGCGACTGTGACAGCGTCAAGCAACACCAGGAATTCTATGAAGAGTATCTTTCGGTCATGGATTTGACCGCTGAGTTCTATCTGCAGACCGTGAAGACCGTATTCCAAGACCACTCTCTCCCCGACCGCACACTGTATCACCGCAGCGAGTATGTGGATTGCAGGGCGATCAGCACTTGCGCCCTCATGACGGTCGAAGGCGAGAGAGACGATATTTGCGGTCTTGGCCAGACCGAAGCCGCGCAGGAGCTTTGCTCAGGGATTCCGGACGATATGAAGGTGCACTATGTGCAGCCGGGTGTCGGCCATTATGGCGTGTTCAACGGCACGCGCTGGCGCACGGAGATTCAGCCGCGAATTCGCGAGTTCATTCGGACAGTCGAGCACCGCCGCAAAATAGGTTCGCGCACGATTGCGACGGGAACCGACAGTGTCAAGAAAGCCAACGGCCGCTTGAATGGCGCTAACGGTCATAGCGTCACGATCGCCGGAGAATGATCGAGCGGAGAATTTCCGCTCTTGAGAGTAAGATTGAGGCGGGCATTGCCCGCCTTTATTTTTGCGACTTAACAAAGCCGCGCAGCAATTGCCATTTCCCTTCGCAGGAACGGGCTTCGAAGAGCAGAACGAGCGCGCTGGTGCGGTGCGTGCGTGTCTCGGCAGGTTTTATCATGCACCCCGCGCGTTGACGCGGACCGCAAGCGTGTAGCAAATGACCGCCAAGGCAAACATGGCCAGGAACCATGCTTGCCACATGCCATAGCTCGCGGCCGTCAGACACATGGCCGCCGCCATCATCGCGTGCCCATAGGCTTGGGCCCGCCGTGCACTCCTTTGAATCGCTTCGATGAGGCTCAAGCCGAACAGAGCGAGCAGCGCCGCGCCGATGGCGCCAAGCTCGAACCACGTCTGAAGGAAGACGTTGTGGGCATGGCGCGCATTCGCCGGGAGTATGTCATTTCCTGGGGCGCTCATGGCGCCTTCCTCGTCGAGCTGATACATCATACCGGCACCGATCCCCGCCACCGGCGCTTTCAGCGCGTGCTCAGCGGTGTTGTTCCAGATAATGATCCGGTGCTGAGCTGTAAGCTGTAACCATGGCGCGGTATGAAAGTTGGCTCTGTAAAGGCTCAGAGCCACAGGAATTACCGCCAGACATGCCGTCACCCAGCCGATGCGCAACAGCCAGGCTGCGGCCGTTGCATTCCATCGCGACAACATGAACACAAGAGACGCCACGACAATCGCAACTTTGGAGGTTTCGTGCTCGGATACCATGATGACCGCGACGGCCAGAGCGTAGAGCAGCCAGCCCCACAGCACCGCGTTGTTGCGCGGCGCCGTCACACGCAGACACAGAAGGGCTGGCCACAGGAGCAGCGCGACGGGTGCGATGGAACGCGTCAGATCAAATGGCGATATGGCGACAACACGGCCGCCAGCCCACGAAAAAGCCGACGGTGGGCGCAGCCATGACTTGGGCACGTGGAGTGCGTTGTAAAGAAAGATCTTGATGGCCTGCTCGCTCAGGATTTCCACGAGCAGATAGGCAAGCCCGGCCATCAGCCCGATCCAAAGCCCCTCGGCCAAATGGTATTCATTGTGCCGTGGCTCAGTGAGGATGAGCGCTATACCCACGATGGCCGCCAAGAGCCACGCGAACGCCGCGCCGCCAGCCGTAAGCGAAGCGATGGGTTCCTCGGCCCACACCGAGCTCAAAAGCGCGAACGCCCCGAAGGTCAATGCGGCTGCGGAGAGACGCACCACACCTGGAAATGCGTCGAAGGCAGCGCGTTCACGCACGATGTGGGACACGATCAGCGCGATGACGAGCACTGGCAACGTAAAGGCGACGGTGCGTGGACTGACCATGCACACGGCAACCGCCCCCATCAGCCACGTGCCGATGCAGATTCCCCAAAGCCGCGTGCCGACAGGATGGCGCGAACGATCAAGTTCTTGAGTAAAGACCAAGGCCTTATATTCCCCCGGCCCTGATGAGACCAGCCTTCATGCTCTGCAGGCTTGTAGTAGCGGGTACGCATGCTACACGGTAGTGCCAATGTGACATAGGGGTCGATTATTCAAGCCCTTCAATCTGAAATCCAGAGGTAAGATGGCAACGGACAAAAAGCCAAGCCGCGCAGAAGTTGAATCCGCCATCAGGACCCTTATACGCTGGACTGGCGATGATCCCTCGCGCGATGGCCTGAGGGAGACGCCCGGGCGGGTTGCCCGCGCCTATCAAGAGTTCTTCAAGGGCTACAATGATGACCCAGAAGCAATTCTGAAAAAGACCTTCGAGGAAATCGAAGGCTATGACGAAATGATCGTGTTGCGCGGCATTCGTTTTGAGAGCCATTGCGAGCACCACATGGCGCCCATCGTTGGCCGGGCCTGGGTCGCCTACATTCCCAAGGGCCGCGTGGTCGGCATTTCCAAGCTGGCGCGGGTTGTCGATGCCTTCGCAAAGCGATTGCAGATCCAGGAAAAAATGACCGCTCAAATTGCCAATACCGTCGACGCGGTGCTGCAGCCCGACGGCGTTGGCGTGGTGATCAAGGCCGAGCATCACTGCATGACGACCCGCGGCGTTCACAAGCATGGCACCGACATGGTGACGAGCCGCATGCTTGGCGTGTTCCGCGACAATGCGATGACGCGCCAGGAGTTCCTGGCGATGGTGACGGACGACCTCGAGCGCTGAGGGCACTCATTCGCCCGGCGTATCTTCGGACGCGCGCGGCATCCGCACTATCCCCTCGCCGGCTGGCGCCAGATAATCGACACGCGCAAGATAGAGTCCGCCAGCCGGGGCTACGGGACCACAACGTGTGCGGTCTCGTGCTTCAAGAGCGGCTGCGAGATCGGCGCGGCTCCACTTGCCCTCGCCGACAAGCTTGAGACTGCCAACCATGGATCGCACCTGATTGTGCAGAAAAGACCTGGCCGAAACCGACAGGCGAATCTCCAGACCGGACCTTACGACGGCGAAGGTGTCGAGCGTCTTGAGTGGTGACTGCGCCTGACACTGCGCAGCCCGAAACGTCGTGAAGTCATGCCGTCCCAAAAATACGGACGCAGCGTCCGCCATGGCATCATGATCCAAATCGTGCGGTAGCCACCACACGCGGTTGGCATCCAGGACCGGGCGTGCCCGCCTGCAAAGGATGCGATAGACGTAGTGGCGCTGAACGGCACTGAAGCGCGCATCGAAGTCTTCGCCCACAACCGCACACTCCAGTACGACTGCCGCGTGCGGCTTCAGGTGGAAATTGATGGCCTCCTGAACGCGAAACGGGTCCCAGCCTTTGACAAGATCGAAATGCGCGACCTGCCCCCACGCATGCACCCCGGCATCGGTGCGCCCGGCTCCCTTGACAATCGAGCTTTCGCCACAGAAGCGCTGGATTGCCTCCTGCAGGGCGCTTTGCACGGAGACGCCCTGCGCCTGGGCTTGCCAGCCCACGAACGACGCTCCGTCATATTCGATGGTGATGCGATAGCGCGGCATAGCTGAATGAGCGGCTTGGGAGGATGGGCGAAGTCCCATCCCTACCTGCTCCCGGCCACCGGCTCAAGAAACGCGATTATCGAGACGGAGTTGCGCCCTCTTATGGAACGGGAACGCCGCCGCCGCCATGGCCATGGTGTCCGCCAGGACCGCCGCGGTTGCCGTAACCGCGGTTGTAGCCATAAGGCAGGCCCCAGCCGTAAAAGCCGCCCACGGCGTTGTCGCGCGGGGCGCTGCCCTGGCCACCTTCGGTATAATTGTAGCTCTTGATCACACGGCGTTCGTAGATGTTGGTCTCGTTGAAACCGAGCGACAGCGGCGTCTTGCCTTCGGGATTGATGATGACCTGACGCTCCGGCGGCAGCGGGCGAAACACACGCACGCCGGATTCCAGCGTGACCGTTGCGCCATAGAAGGGGCGCGTCTCGATGCGCGTCGTGCTCTGAGCGAGCGTAGCAGCAGTGGAAAGTGTCAAACCGGCAGCAGCGGCGACGCAGATGCTGAGAGCGCGAAGCATGGATCTTATCCTTATGCGACTTGAACGCGGCACGAGGCCTCAACGACAACTCTAAAGGCTTGTGCGCCGGCAAGAGGGGAGGATTTCGGGCTATGCTTAATATCAACCGTATTAGATGAGGCGCGTGCCTAGGGGTAACAAAAACCCACGCATGAATTCCTCAGCAGTCACTGCCTTTTTTCCAGATCGCTGGACGCGGATAAGTCGCACCGCGCCGCTCGCGCATGCGATCGTGAGATCGTTGCCGATGACTTCTCCCGGCTTCCCGGCGCCTGGCACCTCGACGGCGTTCAAGACTTTCAGGCGCTCGGACGCGGGTGCAGGCAATTCAAGCCACGCACCCGGATAGGGCGACAGGCCGCGAATATGTGCCGCCACGAGTTTGGCTGGCCGTGCGAAGTCGATGCGCGCTTCCCGTTTGTCGATCTTGGCCGCATATGTGACGCCGTCTTCAGGCTGTGGCGTTTGTGTCAGCGCCTCCGACTCCAGTTGCGCGAGAGCTTCCACCATCAACGGCGCACCGGCTGCGGAAAGTTCATCATGAAGATCACCCGCCGTCATTCCGGGCCCAATTGGAACGATCCTCGACAGGCAGATGGGTCCGGTATCGAGCCCCTCCTCCATGCGCATCACCATGACGGCCGTGGACTCATCGCCTGCCATGATGGCGCGCTGAATGGGTGCGGCGCCGCGCCAGCGCGGCAGACGCGAGGCATGCACATTGAAGCAGCCGAGGCGCGGCGCATCGAGAATTTCCTTCGGCAGCAGCAGCCCATAGGCGGCGACGACCGCGACATCCGCCCTTAAAGCTGCAAATGCGGCGCGATCTTCCTCAGCCTTGAAATCGCGTGGCGTGCGAACACTGATCGCGTGCGCCTCGGCGGCCAATTGCACGGGCGATTTTTGTTCCGCCATGCCCCGGCCCGCGGGACGGGGAGGCTGCGTGTAAACGGCAATCACTTCATGGCCCGCCGCGATAATTGCTTCAAGAACCGGGACCGAAAACTGGGGCGTGCCCATGAACACGATGCGCAACGCCATTTTGCAGTATTCCCTAAAGGCCGTGGGGTCTGTCTATGAAGCGCGGCCGCGCTTCAAAGCTACTCGCGCTTGGCTTTCTTGAACTTGCGGATGATCATATCCCGCTTCAGCCGCGATAGAAAATCGATGATGAGCTGACCGTCGAGATGATCGAGCTCATGCTGGATCGCGGTTGCAAGAAGCCCGTCCGCCGACAGCTCCTGCAGCCGGCCCCCGCGATCGATGTAGCGGATCGTCACCGATTCGGGGCGCTCGATCTCGACGCGCACATCCGGAATGGACAAGCAGCCTTCCTCGTAGAGCCGCGTCTTTTGCCCAAGCCCAACGATCTCGGGATTGATGAGGCAAAGAGGTTTTTTTTGCTCCTCCTCTTCGGAGGTATCGATAACGACCACGCGCCTGGGCACGCCAACCTGGATCGCAGCCAGGCCAACACCGGGAGCCGCGTACATGGTTTCCAGCATGTCGTCCATCAACCGGAGGGTCTGCGCGTCGACACGCTCGACGGGCTCGGAGATCTTCCTCAGGACCGGATCGGGGATGGTGATGATCGGCAGGATGCTCATGGGGGTCAAATAGGCACAACGCAAGCCGCGGTCAATCGCCTCGCGAACTCAGGATCGCCGCAGCCAGGCCCTGGGTGCTGGTCAACGGCGCACGCCAGCCCGCCGCCGCCAGTTTGCCGGTCGACACGACAAGATCCTCAAACAGCCGCGCTGCGGTATCCGGCTTGCCAGCCCGGGCCAGCAAGGCGCGCACCCCCGGCAGCGGCAGCGGAACGATGCCGGGCCTTCGCCCCAGGCCAGCCCGGAGCGCCGCCACCATATCGCCCAGCGTCAACGGCGGCCCTGCGTCGGCGAGCAGGAACGTCCCACCAGCGGCCTGCGGCGCATCCAGCGCAAAGGCGACCGCATCGCTGAAGTTGGCAAGGCCGAGCAAGGAGCGGCGCGCAGGCAGGCCGCCCAGGGGCAACGGCGCAGGGCTGCGCGCCAGCCGTTCCAGCGTGGCCATATTTCCTTTGGGATTGGGACCGTACATCAGGACGGGGCGCAGGATGACGGCCTCGCATTGCGATCCCCTCAGCACGCCGGCAACGGCCGTTTCGCCTGCGAGCTTGGAGCGGCCGTAGGCGTCGCTCGGCGCGGGCACATCGTCCTCGGTCAGAACGGTCTTAGCGCCCGGTCCGGATTGCGCCCGCACGGACGATACGTAGATGAAGCGCCGCACGCCTTCCTCCCGTGCCGCCTGCGCGAGCGTGCGCGCAGCGGCGCAGTTGATCGCCTGATAGGCTGCTTCGGGAATTTCGGCTGAGGAATGCGCAAGGCCCGCAAGATGCACCACGCCCTCCACACCTTTGACGATGGAACCGGCTTCGAAAGGCGCAGAGAGATCGGGCATGGCCACCGTGCCGGCTGCCCCCGCCACGATCTTATCGGCGGCTGCATGGGGCGCGCGTAGAGCCGTACGTACACCGGCCACAACGTGATAACCGCGCCGCGCCAAGTCTTGCACGAGCGCGCGCCCGACAAATCCTGTTGCGCCAGTCACCAGCACGCGCATCCTATGCCTCCATCAAGCGAGGTGGAGTGCGTCGAGCAAGGCTTCGTGCACCTTGGTGTCGGAATAACTCCGCTCCGCCTTTGCCCGGCTGGCACGGCTCATGGGAGCCAACAGCGCCCGATTGCGCACGAGGCGGGCGAAAGCATCAGCAAGCGCTGCGGGATCGCCCGGCGGACACAGCGTGCCATTGACCATTTCATCCACTGTCTCGCGGGCCCCTGGGATGTCCGTTGCGATGATGACGCGGCCGGTTGCCAAGGCTGACAGGACCGCGCCCGGCATTCCCTCGCGATGGGAGGGACACACGAAAACATGGCACTGGCCAACCACATCCGCGAGGTTTGCCGCGTCCCCGATGTAGGTCACGAACGGCGCATAGCGCGCCAGCGTGTCGGGCTTGACGGACCCGGTCTCAAAACCGTCGGGGCCGGCCAGCAGGAAGCGTGCGTCAAGCCCACGCTCATGGGCGATGCGGGCGGCCTCCAGGTAGTCGTAAATGCCTTTGACGCGGTCGAGGCGGGCAGCGGCGAGAAATACGACCGCCTCGCCGGCCGCGGGCATCGGCACGCCCATGGGAAGCGCCAAATCAGCGCCGGCGCCTTGGACGCGCACGACGTGAGGTGCTCCCAGTTCGTTCTTCACAGTCTGCGCATCGGCGGCGTTGTGGACGATCACGACGTTCGCGCCTTTCACGGCACGCGCCAGGCGCTTTGCGGCACCGTTCGCTGGCATCTCGTTGACGAGAAGAGCGACATGCTGCACGCCCGCCCGGCGCGCGGCCGCGACAGCAGCAGGCGCGATGTGCGCACCGAAGGCCAGAACCGCATTGGGATGAAACTGACGGACTTGCTCTGCGAACGCACGCGCAGCCTTGCGGGCGCGAAACAGGGTGAAGCCTTCCGGTCCCTGAGGAATTGCGCCCGCCTGAGCCCCCAGCCGCAGCAGGCTCTCCGAGCCGCTGGCTGAGGATTCCGGAGCGAGGGCCAGCACGTCTACGCCACGCGCAATGCAAGTACTAATGAACCGGCCACGCAACCGTGCCAGGGCGCGCACTGACGGCCCCACGACGACCAGCCGCCTCGAGCTGCCGCGTGACGCCTCAGTGGTCATAATCCCATGCCTCTTCGCCTTAATGGAGCGTGCGCCCTGGCAGGACCCAGGACGACAGGGGCGCCTTGGTAAGAACTGGGTCTGGCTGATAGCCTTCAACGGTGCGCATCAGAACGGCCTGAATGGTCTCCATATCGCGGGTCTTCGTGGCGACCTCAAGCAGATCGAGTTCGCGCCGCAAATCTTTCGCTGCGAGTGCGGGCTCGTCGGAGCGCAGGATTCTCGGATGCTCCGTCGCGGAAGTGTGCATGCCGCCGATCAGCAGCTCTTCATAAAGCTTCTCGCCCGCGCGCAAGCCCGTATACACGATCTCGATATCGCCTTCGGGATTTGCCTCGGAGCTCACCTCCAGGCCGCTCAGATGGATCATGAGTTCTGCGAGATCGCGGATCTTAACCGGTTCACCCATGTCGAGCACGAACACCTCGCCACCGCGCGCCATGGCGCCGGCTTGGATGACGAGTTCCGCTGCCTCGGGAATCGACATGAAATAGCGGATGACTTCGGGATGCGTGACAGTGACGGGCCCGCCGGTTTCGATCTGGCGGCGGAAGCGCTGCACGACCGATCCGGAGCTGCCAAGCACATTGCCAAAACGCACCATCGTGAAGACGGTCGTACCCTGCTGAGCCGCGCGCGCCTGCAGCACGAGTTCAGCAAGGCGCTTGGAAGCTCCCATCACATTGGTTGGCCGCACGGCCTTGTCTGTGGAAATGAGAACCATGCGATCGACTCCGCAAGCCATCGCGGCATCCGCGACGATCTCCGTGCCCCGCACGTTATTGGTCAGCCCCACAGCGGCGTTATGTTCAACGATCGGCACGTGCTTGTAGGCTGCGGCGTGATAGATCGTGTCCACCGCGCACTTGCGCAGAACTTCCGTGACAAGGGTCGGATCGAGCACGGAGCCGAGGATTACGGCGATCTCGGGCTTGCGCGCGCTGGAAGGCAATGCGTTCACGATGCCGCGGACTTCCATTTCGATCTCGTAAAGCGCCGGTTCCGAGACCTCGAAAAGTACCAGGCGGCGCGGCCCCTGGCGCAAAACCTGACGCACCAGTTCGGAGCCAACGGAGCCGCCGGCACCTGTTACCAGCACGCTCTTATCCTTCGTGTCGCGCGATAGCAGTTCCATGTTGGGCGGTACGGAATCGCGGCCCAAAAGATCTTCCACCTCGAGCGGCCGCAGGGCCGCCAGAGCCACCTTGCCGGAAGCGATTTCAGCAAGCGAAGGAAGAACCTTGACCGTGACAGGGAAGGTTTCGAGTTGCTTGAGCACCATGCGCCGCTCGTGGCGGGCGCCTGCGGGCATCGTAAGCAGGATCTCCTTGATGCCGTAACGCTCGATGATGTAGCCGAGCTTCTCCGGGCGGTACACGCGGTAGCCGGCGATGTATTGCCCCCACATGGACGGCGAGTTGTCGCAAAAGCCGACGACATCGCGGTCCGCACTGCGGCGAAGAGCAATGGCGAGATCGACACCCCGTTCACCCGCGCCGTAGATCAACACGGGATGAGACGCCTGGCCCTGCTTCACCTTCGGCAGCTCAATGCCCGACGACTGGAGAAAGCGCGCAACGACGTAGCGGATGGCGATCACCGCAATGGCGGCAAACACGCCGTAGCTGAGAATGACCGAGCGCGGCGTTCCAAGCTGGCCCGCCATGAAGACGAGCAGCGACCATACCAACACCGAAACCGCCACGCCGCCAATGATACGCGTGTTCGCTTGCGACCCAAGATACCGGGTGACGAAGCGGTAGAGCCCCATATATGCAAAGGCGACGACCGTGATGAACGGCCCGGACCAATACACGACATGGCCGACCCAGGAGTTGGGCCAGAAGGCATAGCTATAGCGCAGCGACGTGAGCGACCAGAGTATCCCGATCAGAGCGATGAGGTCTGTCGCAGCGAGGATGGCCCGCTTTTGATGCCTCGTGAGCTCCAGCAACCAGTGCCGAATCCGCGCGGCGGCCGAGTTGTCGTCTGCTGAACCGCTCACGTCTTCTCCCGCCCGCAAATCAACCGATGCAAACACGTCCCCGGACGAAAAGACTTACCGCTCGTCCCCACTTCAGCTAATCGACCGTATGTGTACTGCCAAGGCCAATATGGCCGTCGAATGGCGTAGCTCCACAACATTCGCGATTCATGATCGCTACGTTGCTTCACGCATACGAAAAGCAATCCTGTTGATAAGTCTATAGGCAAGAACGACCGCAAGCAGCCCAAAAAATACGCCGCCGAGCATTTGACCCGTCAGTGCCCCCCGGGCGCCGTCCATGCTGGCTCCAATTGCCACAAACGGAATAGTTCCCAAGGTGGCCCTCGCCCAATTCACCACTGTGGACAAATGGGGTTTGCCCAGCACGTTGAACGCCGCGTTGGCTATGAACACCCCACCTAGAAAAACAAACATGGGCGAGAGCCAGCGGCAAAAGTAGACGATCAGCGCGCGCGTCTCTCCCGAGGCATTGAATGCCGCCGCCAGCGGCTCCGCAAGTATGACGAGCGCCAACCAGGCCACCAGTGTAAACGCGCCCATCACCAGCAAGGACTGGGTCAGGATCATGCTCATGCGCGCAGGCTGGCGGGCGCCCAGGTTCTGCCCGATGATCGGGCCGACGGAGCCCGACAGCGCGTAGATCGCCCCGAATGCCACGGGAATAATTCTCCCTATGACGGCCCAACCCGCGACGGCGTCATCCCCGAAGGGGGCGACCGCGGTCGTCACATAGGCATTGCCGACGGGCGTGGCGATGTTGGTCAGCACGGCCGGGAACGCGACCAGAAAGTAAGCGCGCGCGTCATCATCGAGCGCTTTCGGCTTGATCGCGCCCCACAGGCGGTGGACGCCGATGACGCCGTAGAGCCCCATCGCGACGATAGCGCACCGCGCCAGCGCCGTGGAGATGGCTGCACCTTCGACACCAAGCCCCATTTTAAGAACGAGGATCGCATCCAGGACCGTGTTCACGGCCGCGCCCGTCAGCGTCACGAACATGGCGCGCTTGGCATCGCCCAGCGATCGCAAGACAGCCGACGACGTCATGCCGACCGCAAGCAGCGGCAGCGTCGGAATGAGAATGGCGAGATAGACGCTGGCCAGGGCATGGGCACGACCCGTTGCACCCAGCAGGTCCAACAGCCACGGAATGAAGAACCATAAGACGATGCTGAACACAGCCGACATTCCAAACGCCAGCAGGTGCGCATGGGTCGCCAATCGCCGCGCCTTGGATCGCACGTTTGCGCCAACCGCCGGCGACACCATGGTGGAGGCGGCAATCGACAGCCCGATACCGACGGAAGTGGAAAAAAACAGGATCGAACTCGCATAGCCGATCGATGCGACGACCGTATGGTCGCCCGAGATGCTCAGAAAATAGATGTTGGCGAGATCACCAAGAAAAATGGCCAT
>WBZU01002853.1_pt1 | contig 11660 bp, 12 predicted proteins | sample 5204311 | NCBI WGS metagenome assembly WBZU01 (sample SAMN12344359, study PRJNA552823) | activated sludge metagenome | biome: Activated sludge suspended growth; feature: Nitrification reactor; material: Wastewater; isolation source: activated sludge from nitrification reactor of wastewater... | reverse complement strand
CATCCTGCCTGCAGGGCCTGCACCGCTACCGCGAAGACGCCAATATCGAAGCCGAGTACATCGTGGTCGAGATGGCCAACCATCTGCTCGGCAAGGACTGGCAACGGCAATACATCGCCGCCGCCAACGCCGGAGGTATCGAGCGGGTACTGTTGTAGTGCTTGACCCATGCCAAGGCCGGATGTCCGGTTGCGGCGAACAATGACGACATGAAAGCGTTCTGGCTGTCGGCTTTCCTGGCCTTGCCGGCCTGGGCCGCGCTTCCCCTCCAACCGCTGATCGACGCCACGCCCGCCGGAGGCACGTTGCGACCGGCGGCCGGCCTCTATGCCGGCCCGGTGGTGATCGAACGGCCCATGGTGATCGACGGCGGCGGCAAGGTCTCGGTCGACGCCGGCAACCGGGGGACGGTCCTGACCGTTCGCGCCAGCGGCGTGACGATACGCGGCCTGCGCCTGACCGGCAGCGGCGAAACGCATGACGGCATCGACGCCGGCCTCGCCATCGAGGGCCACGACAACCTGGTGGACGGCAACGTGCTCGACGAAGTGTTCTTCGGCATTCACATCAAGGGCGGCAACCGCAACCGCATCCGCGACAACCGCGTGACCGGCAAGAACCTGTCGCTGGGACTGCGGGGCGACGGCTTGCGCATCTGGAACGGCCGCGACAACGAGATCACCGGCAACGAGTTCCGGCGCGTGCGCGACCTGACGCTGGCCAACTCGCCCGACAACCGCGTCGCGAACAACCGGCTGGCGGACGCACGCTATGCCATGCACATCGTTTTCTCGCCGCGCACACGGGTGGAAGGCAACATCATCGAGCGGACCGGCACCGGCATCGTCGCCATGTACTCCACCGACCTGATCGTGCGCGGCAACCGGATCAGCCATGCGCTCGACGGCGGCGGCGCCGCCCTGACCTTCAAGGACAGCGGCGGCGCGCTGGTCGAGAACAACGAGGTCGTGCACTGCGCCGTCGGCCTGATGGCCGACGCGCCGGTCAACGCCGAACTGACCCACGTGATCCGCAACAACCGTTTCGCCCACAACATCACCGGCATGTCGTTCTACGGCGAGAAGGGCGGTCATCGCATCCTCGACAACCATTTCGACAACAATCTGACGCAGGTGTCCATCAGCGCCCCCGGGGTCGGCGAGGCGAATGTCTGGCGCGGCAACCACTGGAGCGACTATCAGGGTTTCGACCGCGACGGCGACGGCATCGGCGACACGCCCTACGAACTGTGGCTGTACGCCGACCGCCTCTGGATGGAACTGCCCAAGGCGAAGTTCTTCGCCAATTCGCCATCGCTGGAGCTGCTGGATTTCCTCGAGCGGCTGGCGCCTTTTTCCTCGCCGAACCTGATCCTGCGCGACAGCCTGCCACGCCTGCGGCGATGAGTTATCCTTGCGGGCATGGAAGCGTGCCCGTTTTGCTCGTCCGCCGGCGGCGAAATCGTTTGGGAAGATGGCCTGTGCCGCGTGATTCGCGTCGGCGGTCCCGAAGGCGAAGCGTTTCCCGGTTTTTGCCGCGTCGTCTGGCGCGGCCATGTCGCCGAAATGACCGACCTCGACCTCGCCGATCGCCGTCATGCCATGAACGTCGTCTTCGCGGTCGAAACGGCGTTGCGTGCGCTCGCCGCACCCGACAAGATCAATCTCGCCGCGCTGGGCAACATGGTCCCGCATCTCCATTGGCACGTCATCCCGCGCTGGCGCGACGACAGCCGCTTTCCGGCGCCGATCTGGGCCGGCGCCGATCCTGAACGAAAGTCAGCCGTGGCGCCCCGCCGATCCGCGCCCGCCACGCCGGCGCTGCGCGCCGCGATCGCCGCCGCGCTGGCCGAGGAGTCCGGCGGCGCATGAACACCGGTGTCGCCCAAGGCGCCAATGGCGAGCAGCGGCTGGCGTTCCAGGACGCCGAGGGCTGCCGCGCCTGGCTGGCCGCCACGCCGCTGACCCATCCGGTGCAAGCCCTGGCGCAACTGCTGCGCCAGCTCAATCTGCTCAATCGCGCCAACATCGACCCCGGTGAGCGCCTGGCGATCCTCGAACTGCTGCGCAAGCCCTTGTTGCAAGTGCAGGAAGAAGGGGCGCGGCGTTTCATCGGCAAACCCCTGCCGCTGGTACCGCCCGAACAGGCCGCCTTCGATGCCGCCCAGGCGGTCTGGCACGCCTTGTTGGGCGGTTATGTCCGCTGTATCGAATCGGCGCTGGCCGGCAGCGAACCGCTGCGCGACCGCCTGGCGCTGCTTGTCCAGCGCGGCCTGGCGACGCTGGCCGCCGCCCAGATCGACATCTACCGCGCCTGTTTCCAGCCGACGCCCGATCACTGGCGCACGCTGCATCAACTGTTTGCCACCGCCGAGCGCGCCGGGCTCGCCACTGCCGAGATTCCGGACCAGGCGCGCCAAGGCAAAACGCCCTCGTCGCCGCGGGCCGTCTATGCCGAAATCCTGCTGCTCCATGCCGCCAGCCCGCACGAGCTGCCGGCGCGGCATCTGGCCTGGGCGGCGCGCTGGGCGCGCCGCTGGTCGGCCAAGGTCGATATCGTCACGACGCCACCCGCACCCGGCAAGACGACGCCGCTGTGCGTTGACCTGGCCTCGAAGGAGCCGGCCGGCTACGCGCCGGCGGCCGGCGAAGGCGTGCGCTGGCTGGATACCGCGTCGGTCAGGCAAAGCCTCAAGAAGCGCCTGACGCAACTCGACAAAGGCGCGAAGCCGGCCGAACTGCAACTCGGCGACGACTGCACCCAGCCTGCCTGCGGCCTGCTGCTGGCGCAGATCTATCAGCGCTGGTGCAAGGGCGGCACCCCCCGTCGACACGAGCGGCTGGCGGCCGACGGTCGCTGCGACCTCATCGGCGGCACCGATGCCATTCACTACTACCTGTCGGGACGCAAGCCTTTCCGCCAGCCGGGCCACGCCGACGACGAAGCCTTGCGCCGGGAGCGCGAGGAGCTTGCCACCTTCGGCCGGCTCGCCGACGCGCGCCAAGAAGCCGGCTTCAGCCAGCAACGTGGCTACCAGATCGAAGAATGGCGAATCCTCGATGAGTCGCCCGCCGGTCTCCAGGCCAGTCGCGAGCCGGGCCCGTCGGGCGGACGCATCGGTCAGGGACAGCTGGTCGCCAGCCGCCCGCATACCGGCCAGTATTTCCTGCTGGGCAGCGTGCGCTGGGCGATGATGACAGGCGACGGCCGCCTGCTGGCCGGCATCCGCATGATGCCGGGACGCCCCGATCCGGTGGCCGCGCGCGACATCGATGCGACTACGATCAGGGAACCGTATCGACCGGCATTTCTCCTTCCGGCGGTCGAAGCCCTGAATTCGCCCGCCACGCTTGTCATGCCCCCCGGGCATTTCCGGGCCGGCCGGACGCTGGAGCTCTTCGGCGGTCCGCATCGACAGGTCGTCCTGATGCAGCTCGTCGATCGCGGCCTGGACTTCGACCGCGCCACTTACCAACCCGCCTGATATCCGACTTCGGCCTCACGCCATGGCAAGCCCCGTCCAGTCCCCCTTCGATCCACGCGACCCGGCCGGCTGCCGGGCGTTCCTGGCGAACCTGCCGATCACCGACGTGCCGCTGGCGCACGATCTCGTCGGCAAGCTGCTGAAAGCCGTCCATGACACGCCGCCGCCGGCCACGGAATACCTGGCCGTGCTCGAAGCGGCCCATGAACCGCTGGCCTTCCTCCAGGAAGAGGTGGCGGTCCGCTACGCTTCGCGGCCATTGCCGGCCAACGAGGTCGAGTCCGCCATTTTCGCCAAGGTCGTCTCGCTCTGGCGGTTGATGGCCGGCGCCTACGCGCGCGTGGCCGATCTGGGCAGCAACCATCCGGGCATTCAGGAACAGCTGGCGCTGATCTGCCAGCGCTGTCTCCACTACGCGGGGCAGACCATCGTCGAGCATTACCGCGCGCATCGTCAGCTCGACGCAGGTTTCTGGCTCGAACTCCACGGCTTCTTCGATTCAGCCGAGGAATGGGGACTCGCCGATACCGAGGTTTGCGAGGCGCCCGGGAAAGCCGGCACGACCGGCACCATCGCCTACGCCACGGTGCTCCTGATCGATCTGGCCAATCCCTACGGCCGCACGCCGAAGGAACTGGCCTGGATCGTCCGCTGGGCGAAGCTGATGGCACCCCGTGTGGCCATCCGCAAGCCCGACGATGCCGGCGGCCGAGGGTACGGGCTGGACCTGATGCAGGATCACGGCCTGCTGCCGGTTGACCATCTTTCCGACACGCCCTCCGCCCGCCTGTTCGACACCTCCAAGCTCGGCGCCCCCATGCAGCAACTGCTCGCCCGACTCAAGGCGGGCGAGGACCCCAAGGCGCTGGGGCTCGGCGACGATTGCTCCGCCGTCCACGCCTTGCGCCTGCTGCTGCAGCTCTATCGTCCCTGGTGCCTTGCCGCCATGCCGCGCCGATTCGAACGCAGCCGCGGCAGCGGCACCTTGTCGATCGCATTGCCGGCGGAGTCGATCTACTTCCATGTCACGGGCGTCGAATTCGTCCAGCCCCAGCACGCCCGGATTTATTCCCGCGCGGAAATGGAGCGCTATTGGACCTTCCGCAACCAGTTGGACCCCAAACTGCCGCTCAATCTGCGCACCGCGGCGCTGGGCTTCGCGCTGGACGTCTGGCACATCGCCGATCAATCGCTCAATGGCTACCGGGTCAGCCGCGATGTTGCCGGACCGCGCGTCGAGCACAACCAACTGATCGCGCTCAAGCCGCCGGGAAAGGATAACTTCTTGCTCGGCCGCATTACCTGGCTGTTCCAGGAACGCGGCGGCGGACTGCAGGCGGGCATTCACGTCCTGCCCGGTCCCGTGACGGGCGTGGCGATCCGGCCCACCGGTGTCGGTGTCGGCCCTTCCGACAAATATGTGCCCGGCTTCTTCATGCCGGGCGTCGTCGCGCTCAAGGAGCCGCTTTCGGTCATCCTGCCGCCGGGCTGGTTCAGCCCGGGCCGCGTAGTCGAGATCTACACCGACCGGCCGGTGGCGGCAAAACTCCAGGAACTGATAGCCAAAGGGCCCAACTTCGAACGCTGTTCATTTGCGCTGGCCGATCAGCCACTGCCGGCTGCGCTATGATAGGTGCCCCCTGACATATTCTCGACATAACCACGACAACGCCATGGCCGGTCTCGATAAACAAACGCCGATCCCCACGGAAATCAAGCTCCACAAGCAATCCAAGCTGATGGAAATCAGCTTTGCCGATGGCGCCAGTTTCAAGCTGCCGTTCGAATACCTGCGCGTCCATTCGCCCTCGGCCGAGGTGCGCGGCCACGGTCCCGGTCAGGAAACGCTGCAGACCGGCAAGCGCAGCGTCGACATCATCGGCGTCGAGGCGGTGGGCCACTATGCCGTCAGGCCGGTGTTCTCGGACGGCCACGACACCGGCATCTATTCCTGGGATCTGCTCTACGATCTGGGCATCAACCAGGAGTCGTACTGGCAGGCCTACCTGATCCGCCTCGAAGCAGCCGGCGCCGGCCGCGACGTCGATACGTCCACCAAGCCGCCGACGTCCTGCGGCAGCGGCGGTTCCTGCGGCAGCCACTGAGTCGCGATGCCGGATACGCATTTCGGTTTCGAGACGGTCAACGAGGGGGAAAAAGCCCGCCGCGTCGAAGGCGTGTTTTCATCGGTCGCCAACAAGTACGACCTGATGAACGACCTGATGTCGGTCGGCCTGCACAGGCTCTGGAAAGCCTTCGCCCTCCAGGTGTCCGGCGCGCGCGCGGGCGACCGCGTGCTCGACGTCGCCGGCGGCACGGCCGACCTTTCCTCGGCATTCGCCAAGCGCGTCGGTCCGACCGGCGAGATCTGGCTCACCGACATCAACAACGCCATGCTGACGCGCGGCCGCGATCGCCTGCTCGACGAGGGCGTGCTCAGCCCGGTGGCCCAGTGCGATGCCGAGAAGCTGCCCTTCCCCGACAATCATTTCGACATCGTCACGGTCGCCTTCGGTCTGCGCAACATGACGCACAAGGACAAGGCGCTGGCCGAGATGAGCCGCGTGCTGCGCGCCGGCGGCCGTCTGCTGGTGCTCGAGTTTTCCAAGGTCTGGGAGCCGCTTTCGCCGTTCTACGACCTCTATTCGTTCAAGGTACTGCCTTGGCTGGGCAGCAAGATCGTCGGCGACGCCGACAGCTATCGTTACCTGGCCGAGTCGATCCGCATGCATCCCGACCAGGAAACATTGAAGGGCATGATGGAACAGGCGGGCCTGGCGAAGGTCGAATACTTCAACCTGACCGCCGGCGTCGTTGCCCTGCATCGCGGCTACAAGATCTGACCCCACTCACGGAGGAAGACCCCATGAAGAAGTTTCTGCTGACCCTTGTCGTCACCATCGCCGGCTTCGGCTTGCCCGCACAGGATGCGGAGGCCAAGCGGCTGGGCGGCGGCGGATCGCTTGGTATGAGTCGCAGCACGGCGCCGATCCAGAAAGCCGCACCGGCGCCGAGCTCCCCAACCCACGCCGCACCCTCGCCCGCGCCTGCCGCCCCCGCCGCGGCGCCGACGGCCGCCGCGCCCAAGCCCGCCGGCGCCAGCCGCTGGCTCGGTCCGATCGCCGGCCTGGCCGCCGGCATCGGGCTGGCCGCCCTGCTCTCGCATTTCGGTCTGGGCGAAGGCGTGGCCAACATGCTGATGATCCTGCTGCTGGTGATGGCGGCGGTGTTCGTTTTCCGCCTGCTGTTCCGCAAGAGTCAGCCGTCGCCATCCCACCATGGCGCCTCCCTCGCGACAGCCGGCAACGCACCGATGCATTTCGAACCGAGCGCCGCGCCCGTGGCGGGCGCCGCCGCAGTCACCCATGTGCCTGCCGGTTTCGACTCCGAAGGCTTCCTGCGTCAGGCCAAGCTGAATTTCATCCGTCTGCAGGCGGCCAACGACGCCGGCAATCTCGATGATCTCAAGCAGTTTCTCGCGCCCGAAGTGTTTGCCGAGATCCGGATGCAATACGAAGAGCGTGGCAAGGCGAAGCAGGAAACCGACGTGCAGCAGCTCGACGCCGATCTGCTTGAGCTGGTAACAGAAAACGACCAGTACATCGCCAGCGTTCGTTTCCACGGCCTGATCCGGGAAGATGCCGGCGCAGCGCAGCCGTTCGCCGAAGTCTGGCATCTGACCAAACCGGTCAGCGGCGGCGGCTGGCGCGTTGCCGGTATCCAGCAGATTCAATGATCCGGGTGTGCTCGAGGGTCTGATTCTCGGCGCGCTCAATCACCTGCTTGAGCAGGCGGCATGGGCGCGTCGGCAATTGAGCGGGTTCGCCGGCCGTCGCGCCCGCTTCGAGATGCCGCCCTGGAAGCTGGCATTTCGCGTCGACGAACAGGGCCGGCTCGCGCCGGCCGACGACCAGGCGGTTGACGTGACGGTCGTCCTGCCGGCCGGCACGCCGCTGGTCGCGCTGCAGGGCATGGATCGCGCCATGGCGGCCGCTCATGTCACCGGCAACGCCGAGTTCGCCACCGCCCTGTCCTTCGTGCTCAAGAACCTGCGCTGGGATGCCGAGGAAGACTTGTCGAAGCTGGTCGGCGACATCGCAGCCCATCGCATGGTCGGCGTGTCGGCACGGCTGACTTTGTGGCAGAAGCAGGCGGCGCGCGATTTTGCCGAGAATGTGGCCGAATATCTGGGCGAGGAAGCGGATCTGCTGGTTCGCGCGCGAGACCTGAGCACTTTTCGCGCAGAACTGGCAGAATTCAGCCGTCGTGTCGAACTACTCGAGGCTCGTGTCGGTGCGCTGAGGTAAGGACAGCTGCCGGAATTCGTTCAAAGGAGGCATCGATGCTGCGCAAGATACTTTTCGCTTTCGCCCTGACCGCCGCCTTGCCGGTCTTGCCAACGGCCTTCGCCGCCGACGAAGCCCAGTTGCTCGAGGAGGCCCGCAAGGTGGCATCGTCGATCCCGCCGAAGCTCCTGGAAGTTCTGGATGAAGAGCTCCGCAAGGGCGGCCCGGAGAACGCCATTGGCGTCTGCCGCGAAAAGGCGCCGCAGATGGCGAAGGCCGCCTCGGAGAAGACCGGCTGGGCGATCCGGCGCGTCAGCCTGAGGAACCGCAACCCCAAGGCGGTGCCGGACGCCTGGGAAAAAGCCGTGCTCGAGGAGTTCGATCGTCGCGCCGCCGCCGGCGACAAGCCGACGGGGATGGAAAAAGGCGAGTTGCTGACGGTCGACGGCCAGCAGGTCTATCGTTACATGAAGGCCTTGCCCACCCAGGATTTGTGCCTGCAGTGCCACGGTACCGCCGACCGCATCTCCCCGTCGGTGCAGGCCAAGCTTCAGGAGCTTTATCCGAACGACAAGGCAGTTGGTTATTCGGCCGCCGAAATCCGCGGCGCCATCACCCTTCGCAAGCCCCTGTAAGCGCCGGTCGGCTCGCCCGATCCTTTGATCCCATGAGTGCTGCCCGAATTCTCATCGCCGAAGACGAGCCGGTCGGCCTGATGGTGTTGACCGATATTCTCGGCGAGGAAGGCTACGAGATTCACAGCGCCGGCAACGGCGCCGATGCCTGGCGGTTGCTGGCCGAGTCGCCCAAAAGTTTCGACGTCGTGCTGCTCGACCGCATGCTGCCCGACATGGACGGCATCGAAATCCTGCGCCGCATGAAGGACCGCCGCGAGATGGCCCACCTGCCCGTGATCATGCAAACCTCCATGTCCGGCAGCGAAGCGGTCGCGGAGGGTTTGAAAGCGGGGGCTTACTACTATCTGGTCAAGCCCTTCGCCGCGGAAACGCTGATCGCCATCGTTGGCGCGGCGATTCGCGACCACCAGGACTATCTCGACCTGCAACGCGAAGTCCGGCAGGCGTCGCGCAGCATGGCCTGCCTGGACTCGGCGGCATTCGGTTTTCGCACCACTGACGAGGCGCGCGACGTCGCGACGCTGCTCGCACAGGCGGCGCCCGATCCCGGCCGCGTGGTGCTCGGACTTTCCGAATTGATGTTGAATGCCATCGAACACGGCAATCTGGGCATTACCTACGACGAAAAGACTCAGCTCGGCGGCGGCGAAGCGCTGGCCGAGGAAATCGACCGGCGCCTCGTCGATCCTGACTTTGCCCGCAGGATTGCGACTGTCGAGTTCGTCAGGAATGCGGGCGAGTTGCGCTTCATCATCCGCGACCAGGGCAAAGGATTCGACTGGCAACAATACCTGGAGATGAGCCCGGAGCGCGCCTTCGACACCCATGGACGCGGCATTGCCATGTCCAAGCTGCTCAGTTTCGACAAGCTGGAGTACCGGGGTTGCGGCAACGAGGTCGAAGGCGTGGTGAACCTGCCGCCCGCCGTTACGCCCCCGGAAAGCACATCCACTCGCCATTGAACAAAAAAGGCAGCCTGTGGGCTGCCTTTTTTGCTTGAACGAAGCGTCGCGCGATCAGTGCGTCTGCTTGCGCAACTTCTGGATTGCCGCCAGTTGCGCAACGGCTTCCAGCAGTTCCGCCTGGGCGCGCGCATAGTCCAGGGCCGATTCGCGACTGGACATGGCTTCCTCGGCCTTTTTCTTGGCCTCGATCGCCTTGGCTTCATCGAGATCCTTGCCGCGGATCGCGGTATCGGCCAACACGGTGACGAGTCCGGGCTGCACCTCGAGAATGCCGCCGGCGACGAAGATCAACTCTTCCTTGCCATCCTGCAGCTTGACGCGCACCGCGCCCGGCTTGATGCGGGTCATCAGCGGCATGTGGCCGGGCAGGATGCCCAGCTCGCCCGCTTCGCCCGGCAGGACGACGAACTCGGCCAAGCCGGAGAAGATGGACTCTTCGGCGCTGACGACATCGACATGAATGGTCATGGCCATGATGGCTATCCCTTATTGTGTGCGTGGCTTACTGAAGCGTCTTGGCCTTCTCGAAGGCTTCCTCGATGCCGCCCACCATGTAGAACGCCTGCTCGGGCAGGCTGTCGCACTCGCCCTCGACGATCATCTTGAAGCCCTTGATGGTGTCCTTGAGCGTCACGTACTTGCCCGGCGTGCCGGTGAACACTTCGGCGACGTGGAAGGGCTGGGACAGGAAGCGCTGGATTTTCCGCGCGCGGGACACGGCCAGCTTGTCGTCGGGCGACAACTCGTCCATGCCGAGAATCGCGATGATGTCGCGCAGTTCCTTGTAGCGCTGCAGGGTCGCCTGCACGCGGCGAGCGGTCTGGTAGTGATCTTCGCCGACGACCAGCGGGTCCAATTGACGCGAGGTCGAGTCGAGCGGATCGACCGCCGGGTAGATACCCAGCGCGGCGATGTCGCGCGATAGCACGACGGTGGAGTCGAGGTGGCCAAAGGTGGTCGCCGGCGACGGGTCGGTCAGGTCGTCCGCCGGCACATACACGGCCTGGATCGAAGTGATCGAACCGACTTTGGTCGAGGTGATCCGTTCCTGCAGGCGGCCCATTTCTTCGGCCAGCGTCGGCTGGTAGCCCACCGCGGACGGCATCCGGCCGAGCAGCGCGGACACTTCGGTACCGGCCAGCGTGTAGCGGTAGATGTTGTCGACGAAGAACAGGATGTCGCGGCCTTCGTCGCGGAAGCGCTCGGCCATGGTGAGACCCGTCAGCGCGACGCGCAGGCGGTTGCCGGGCGGCTCGTTCATCTGGCCGAACACCATGGCCACCTTCGAGTTGGCCAGGTTATCCTGGTCGATGACCTTGGCATCCGACATTTCGTGGTAGAAGTCGTTGCCCTCGCGAGTGCGCTCGCCCACGCCCGCGAACACCGACAGGCCGGAGTGCTGCTTGGCGATGTTGTTGATCAACTCCAGCATGTTCACGGTCTTGCCGACGCCAGCGCCACCGAACAGGCCGACCTTGCCGCCCTTGGCGAACGGGCAGACCAGGTCGATCACCTTGATGCCGGTTTCCAGCAGTTCGGTAGCGGGCGACAGTTCCTCGAACTTCGGCGCCTTGGCGTGGATCGGGCGGCGCTCGTCGGATTGCACCGGGCCGCGTTCGTCGATCGGGCGGCCCAGCACGTCCATGACGCGGCCGAGCGTGCCGTTGCCGACCGGCACCGAGATGGCGGCGCCGGTGTTCTTGACTTTCATGCCGCGGCGCAGGCCGTCGGAGGAACCCATGGCGATGGTACGGACGATGCCGTCGCCGAGCTGCTGCTGCACTTCGAAGGTCAGCCCTTCTTCGGCCATGCCGCCGGCCGGCTCGTCGAGCAGCAGCGCGTCGTAGACCCTGGGCATGTGCTCGCGCGGGAACTTGATATCGACCACGGCGCCGATGCACTGAACAATGTTTCCTTGACTCATGATTACCTCGTCCTGTTAGCCTGCGATAGCGGCGGCGCCGCCGACGATTTCAGAAATTTCCTTGGTGATCGAAGCCTGGCGGGCCTTGTTGTAGACCAGCTGGAGTTCCTTGATGACGTTGCCGGCATTGTCGGTCGCCGATTTCATCGCCACCATGCGCGCCGACTGCTCGGAGGCCATGTTCTCCGCCACCGCCTGATAGATCAGCGCCTCGACGTAGCGTACCAGCAGCTCATCGACGACGACGCGCGCCTCGGGCTCGTAGAGGTAGTCCCAGTGGCCTTCCGGCGTGCCCAGGCGCTCGCCGGTCAGCGGCAGCAGTTGCTCGACCACCGGCTCCTGCTTCATGGTGTTGATGAAGCG
>WBZU01000655.1_pt1 | contig 11668 bp, 12 predicted proteins | sample 5204311 | NCBI WGS metagenome assembly WBZU01 (sample SAMN12344359, study PRJNA552823) | activated sludge metagenome | biome: Activated sludge suspended growth; feature: Nitrification reactor; material: Wastewater; isolation source: activated sludge from nitrification reactor of wastewater... | reverse complement strand
CGCTTTCGGTTTTGAAGTCTTTGCCCAGAGCGAATGCAGCTTCTACGCGCTCGGACTGACCAAGCTGTAGGAAGTTTACAATCGCCTGTCCCTTAGCGATGCGGCTGGTTTCGGGGAGTTCCCATCCCTTGATCACAAAGACGCGACCGAGGTTGGTGAAGAAGAAGATATTGCTCAGTGTACGTGCGGTAAAGAAGTTCTCTACGGCATCCTCTTCTTTGATAGTGGCGCCCTTCACGCCCTTGCCACCGCGGTGTTGCACGCGATAGGCGTCTGGTGGCATGCGCTTAACGTAACCATCACGCGAGAGCGAGATCACGACATCTTCATCGGGAATGAGATCTTCAGTTTCGAGTTTGCCAACCGCTTGCTTAAAGATCTTGGTGCGGCGTTCATCGCCGAACTTTTCTTTGATCTCTTGTGTCTCTTGGCGAACAATACCGAGAATTTTCTTTGGGCTGCGCAAAATATCTTCGAGCTCCTTAATAAGGCGACGCTTCTCTTTTAATTCGTCCTCAATCTTTTTGCGCTCCAAGCCGGCTAACGTGGAGAGTCGCATCTCGAGAATTGCGGCCGCCTGGCGATCGGAGAAGCGGAACTTGCGAACGAGGTTTTTATGCGCCTCTTCTTTGGTGGGAGACTTCTTGATGGTGCTAATGATCTCGTTGATGTGATCCAGCGCCTTCTTTAAGCCCTCCAAAATGTGTGCGCGTTCGCGAGCGCGATCCAAATCGTACTGCGTGCGGCGGGTAATGACGACCTGGCGATGCTTGATGAACTCTTCAAGAATGTTCTTGAGGGTGAGTACGCGTGGCTGAATGCCATCAACCAATGCCAACATGTTGAGGTGGAAAGTGGTCTGCAGCGTAGTCATCTTGTACAAGGAGTTCAAAACCTTGTTTGGATAGGCATCTTTTTTGAGCTCAATTACTACGCGAATACCGTCGCGATCAGATTCGTCGCGGAGATCGCGAATGCCGTCGAGCTTCTTTTCGCGCACTAATTCGGCGATCTTGGTGATGAGATCGGCCTTGTTCACTTGGTAGGGAATTTCTGTGACGATAATATGAAACGAACCTTCTTTTACTTCCACGATCTCTGCCTTACCGCGCATAACAACAGCGCCCTTGCCAGTTGCGTAGGCGGAAAGGATTTCTTTTTGGTCGTAAATTTGACCACCAGTTGGGAAGTCGGGGCCCTTTACAAACTCCATGAGATCTTCGACCTCAGCGTCGGGATGATCGATGAGATGTGTGATGCCATCACAGAGTTCGGTTAAGTTGTGTGGTGGGATTTCTGTGGCCATACCAACCGCGATACCAACGGCGCCATTTAGAAGGAGCTGTGGTAGTCGCGATGGGAGGACCTTGGGCTCTTTGAGTGAGCCATCGTAGTTTGGTGCAAAATCAACGGTCTGTTTTTCGATATCAGCCATCATCTCTTCGGTGATCTTGGCCATCTTGGCCTCGGTGTAACGCATGGCAGCAGCGCGGTCACCATCGACGGAGCCAAAGTTTCCTTGACCACGTACCAATGGATAGCGCATCGAGAACTCTTGGGCCATACGCACCATTGCGTCGTAAACGGCGGTGTCGCCGTGCGGGTGGTACTTACCAAGCACTTCACCGACCACGTTGGCTGACTTCTTGAACTTGGCGCCGGAGGTAAGGCCGAGCTGATTCATAACATGTAAAATGCGCCGATGTACGGGCTTTAGGCCGTCGCGGACATCTGGCAAGGCGCGAGCCACGATTACGCTCATGGCGTAGTCGAGGTAGGATTCCTGCATCTCTTCGGTGATCTTGCGAGGATTTACCTGCCCCAATAGGCGCGCAATTTCATTCTCGCGTGCTTCTTCGGCGCTGGCTACTTTGTCCTGCTTCTTCTTTGGATCTTTGTCTTGTGATTTTGGTGCTTTCGCTTTGGCGGCCATGATTTTCCAGATTTACGATTTATGGCTTTGTATAAACAAAAAAATACGTCTTTGACACTCACTAATCTACCAATTTTTCAGCGTCCTGTCAAAGCTTTTTGCCTTTGACATGGCCCTTTTTGTATGGTATAGCTAGGTCGTTGGATCCACCCCTGGGGAGAGTCCATGAGCATCGACGGTTTGTACGAATCGCTCTATGGTATGCGCGACGAAAAGGTCCGGATGGAAAAGGCCTATCGCGACGGTTTTGCCCTACGAAGCTGGCGGATCGAGAAGGCGCTCTGGCAGTCGCGGGTGCTGCGATTCGTCTTCTTTCGCCTGTTGGGCCCATTCACCTTGCCGCAGTACCGCCTCGCTCAGGCGTATGTCTGGAAGGAGATGATCGAACTATTTCTGGCGGTATATCGGCCGCTTATCAGGTCACTGGAAAGAATCCCAGAGTCGCAGCGATTCATTACCAGTGCCAACTTGGTGAACGAAGCAATGAAGAGCGCTGCGGAAGCGCTCGCGAACACTCCTTTTAAAGTTCACGCTGACATCGATGCCGTCACTGGTCGCATTACGGATCCCCTGATCGATCATCCCTCGCGTCTCGTGATCATGGATGTCGATCTTGCGGAGCTACTGTACTACGGCGAATGCTTGCGATCTGCCGCCAGAGAACGCGTTGAACTGCTGTGTAGCTGGACGAGCACAAAAGAGACAGTCGCCGGACTGCAACTGTCGTAGTAACTTCATTTCACTTTCTTGCTACCCTATCATCACGCCTGATGGTAGGCGTTTTATTTGGCGCTTGGCTTGGCCTTGGCTAGCTCATCAAAATTAAGATCGAAGACGTAGTCCCAACTTTGATTGGTTTCGGTGTTAGTAAAACGAGATAGCTGCAGTTGCGCGCTTCCCTTCATGGAGATGGGATCAAAGAGAAGGAAGCCCCAGCGCTCCGCTTGTGGATCGAGGGTGAATTTTTCTTTGAGTGGTTCGCCGAAACCAGCCAGAGATACCTGAAGGGCTGGATCAAAAAGATCGCCGGGCACAAGTTTTTGTTCATCGACGCGTAATGTACTCATAGTTCCAAGATCGACCGTAATGGGTGCTGGGCTCTGATTTGAAATATTGAGCCACACTACCGTTACCCCACTGTTAAAACGAATCTTCTGCACAGTGACGGGTACGTTGCGGAGAATCTTTGTCTCGTTTGCGGTCAGCTCGTTGTCATGAGTTGTTGCAAGGAATGTCTGCTGGCTAATCTTATCCTTCGCTTTTTCTGATACAAGCTTTTCTACGCTGTTGCTGATCTGGTTCTGTACATCGCCAATTGTCGGGAGGTCCTTGCCCTTAGTGCTGAGCGCGTTCGAAAGCCCCTCACCCAAAACAGACTTTGGCGCTGCTGGTGCTTTTGTACGCCATAGACCAATAGTAGTAAGCATTGCTGTAACCACAACAGCCCCAAAGGCGATGAGAATCGCCTTGCGGGTTCTGTGTGGAATTTTGTTGATCTTTTTGGAAAGAGTCATGTTATGGATTCGTTGGACCTATGGTTACCACAACGCTGGCCGCCTGAATGGACTTGGCGGTGATATCTTGTGGCGTTGAAACCTGTGAGAGTGCAAATGGAATCGTATGCTCGCCTTGTGTAAGTCCTGCGAGGCTCACAGTCAACTTTACATCGCTCTCGCTGATGCTGTTGACCTTGTTTGCGGCACCACTAACAACAACTACAACGCGTGCTGGTACAAAGCTGACAATCGATAATCCCGATCCAAGTCCGGAGAACTGTACATCAACCTGCAGATTGCGTTCGATCACCTTTGCGGTCACTTTGAGCGTTGCTGTAATCTGCGTCTCCTGCGCCAGTGAGATCCCTTCTGGCAATGCTAGTGTCGTTACCTTTGTTGTGTCGGCGGTAAGGCCATTGAGATCAACTGCATTTGTATCGAGGCTGCTCACCTTAGCGAGATCGCTCTCTTTGCCAGTGATCTCCACCTCGCCTGGTGCAACTGTCGCGGAGACAAGACTGAAGCCGCTGGCTGGGGCACCGCTGGTCTTGAGATTAACCTTAACTGTCTTGGTTGCGTTGGTGCGCTGTACGGGCACGCTTACAGTGACGGTTGCAGGATCAAAGACGACGGCACTCAGAACTACGCTGCTCTCGGATTGTGCTTGCAGCGCAACACTGCGTTTAATGTCGGTCTTTTCACCGTTAAGGACGAGCTTTGCGGTGACCTTTGAGATGCGGCCAACAACGCTGGCGGCACCAGTGACCGTAACGATATTTGGCTCAACCTTTGCCTCGCCAGTGGCGAAGTTCTCGGCAACAGCGCCAGAAGTTTCTAATGTTACGGGGAAGGTCTTCTCGGTTTTCGCTTCAATCGTTACGGAAATACTTTGTGGGTTTACGGAAAGAATTTGTGTATTGGGCAGTGTGGTCGATACAACAACGGGGACCTTGTGACTACCGCTTCCGAGCCCACTGAGATCAACGCGCGCTACAAAATCTTTTGCCTGCACGGCGCTAAGATCTTTTGTAGTACGCACTTTAATTGTTGCGCTTGGAATTGTATCAGTCAACGCCAGGTTTGCACCGAGATTTTCGGCAACCACGGGAATGGTTTGATCCACCGTGCCTACATGGAAGTCTTTGTTAGCGACATACACCCATGCAACGAGTGCCAAAAAGATGGCCAGGAGTTTTAGGGGAATATTGCTGTAGAGAAATTTTACGTTCATGCGTTTGTTAGTCGCTTAATCACTGTAATGACCTTGTCTGGTGGAATTTCTTCAATGAGCTTGTCGCCGTGTGCAATGCTAATGGTTCCCCGCTCTTCGGAGACCACAAGAACTAGCGCATCCGTCTCCTGCGCTAAGCCAATAGCAGCGCGATGGCGTGTGCCAAGTGTGTAGCTTTTCTGCTTCTCAGAGAGTGGTAGTGTTGCCGCAGCTGCTGTGATTTGGTTATCGGTGATAATTACAGCGCCATCGTGGAGTGGTGATTTTGGAAAGAAGATTGTCAAAAGAAGTTCGTTCGTTACATCGCTGTGCAGTGGCACACCCGTCTCTTCATAGTCGGCTAGACTATCGCGCTGCTTGAGCACGATGAGGGCGCCAGTCTTTGACTTGGCGAGTGCCTCGGTTGCCTCGGCAATTTCGCTGAGCATCTTTTGGTGCATGCGCTCGGCGCGGTTTGCAAGTAGTGTGCGCCAGAACTGATTGCGGCCAATTCGCTCCAGAAGTTTGCGGAGCTCTGGCTGAAAGACTACGGGGATTGCTACAACTAAAACAGCAAAGAATCCACGTAAGATCCACAGAAGTGTATTAAGGTTCAGCAGGCTCGCGATCAGGTAGACCAGGCCAAGAATGGCTAAGCCCCAGAGGATTCGCAAGGCGCGAGTTTCCTTAATACGAGCAAGAACCCAATAGAAAACCAGTGCGACAATAAGAATGTCGATAATGGCAAGTGGGTGTGTTAACGCGTTGAGTGAATTTGCGTAAAGTCGCAGTTGTTCAAAAAAGACCATGCAATCGTGTATTTAGCTGGTTCTAGTATACTATATTTTCTGCGCGGAACCACCTTTTGTGGTTTTACTCGACAATCCAGCCATGTCCAGCTTTTTTTAGCTGCCCCTGGACGCCAAAACCGGAGGAGAGCTTGTGACCGCCGCCGCCGAACATCTCGGCGATCTTGGCGACATCAACATTGCGATCCTCTTCGCTGCGGAGACTGGCACGAATACCACCGCCCTCTTCTTCGCGAAGCAGCAGTGTAAAGCGACTGCCCTTGGTTGTGTTTATAAGATCGACAACGGCTTTAATTTCCTCGTTGTTTTTGTCGAGCGTGAGTCCCGTCTCCTTAAGGTCCTTTACGGTCACGGTCGACATGACCATTTTGGTCTTTGGATTCAGTCGCGCTCTCTTTAGTGTGCGGCCCCAGAGTTGGAGGACTGGTACCGACTTGGTGCGATAGATCGAGCGAGAGATCTTTGCGAGTGGCATGGACTTGGGAGCAACGGCAGCGGCAACCTCTAAAACCTCGGCGGTAGTGTTGGCGTGCTGAAAGTTGCCAGTGTCGTAGGAGACACAGGTAAGGATATTAGTAGCCATCGCATTGGTGATCGGCAGATTGTTGGCTTTGAAAAAGTAATATAAAAGTTGTCCGGTGCAGGAGATGCGTGCATCGGTAACACTAAAGGTGCCAAATTTTTCTTTGGGTTGGTGGTGATCAAAGAGCACAAGTGGAATCTTTTTGGCAACAATGTCATCGTAGAACGGCACGCGCGCCTTCTCGCCGCAGTCAACGGCACAGATCAGATCATACCCATCGATGGTGTCTTTATTGATGGTGCGGTCGATCCCGGGCAGGAACTGCAGCGTTTGAGGGATTTCGCGCAGCACGATGCAGTCAACCTTTTTGTTGAGATTACTCTCGATTGCTTCGGTGAGCGCCAGTTGCGCACCTAAAGAGTCGCCATCGGGTGTGGCGGTGCCGAGCACAGCAATCTTTTTTGCGCTCTCAATTGCTTTCCAGATTTGCTGAAATTGTTCGTGATACAGAGATTGGAAATCAATCAGCGTCATGCTGTGCGGTTGCGTCCTTTTGGTGATCAATGAGTTCTTCGATGTGTCCGATCTTCTCTTCGCTTGGATCAATCTTGAAACGTACCTGCGGTACATACTTCATGACCAAGCGATCATTGAGATGGTTCTGTACGCGACGAACGCCGCGCGTTGCGGCTTGCAGCACAGAGCCCTGGCGATTTTTCGGGATCACACTGATGAACACCGTACTATAGTAAAGATCAGGTGAGGTGTCAACCTTTGTAACGGTGACAAAAACATTGGGCGCGAAGAAGTGGCTGGTCAGAAAGAATGTACCAACTTCTTTGCGGATTAATTCATTTACTTTACGAATACGATCGCTCATTAGAAGGTCTTCTTGCGCTCTTCAATGGTGAAGGCTTTAATTGTGTCGCCTTCTTTGATTTTAACATTTCCTTGGAAGGTAATGCCACACTCATCCGGCTCTTTTACTTCCTGTACATCCATCTTATTGCGCTGGAGTTGGCGAAGTTTGCCGGAACCAAGTGAGCTGTCGCCACGGAAGACCTCGAGTTCTACGCCAATCTTGAAGGCACCCTTGGTGACCTTGCCACCTACGATCATTTCGCCAGGCACGCGACGGAAGATCGCGAGTACTTGGAGTTCGCCGAGGTTGTGTCGGATGACTTCGGCGGGCACGAGATCGCTAATGCGCTTTTTGGTTTCTTCGATCAGGTCGTAAATAACATCGTAACGTGAGATTTCGATCTTCTCGCGAGAGGCCATCTTTTCGGCTTGTGGGCTTGGGGCAACATTGAAACCAACGACCCAGGCCTTGGATGCAGCGGCGAGCATGATATGAGACTCAGAGATCTCGCCAACGCCCTTGTGTACGAAGTTAACGCTCACGCCTTCGAGCTTGAGTGTGCTGAGTGTTTGGTCGATTGCTTCAAGTGAGCCCTGTGAATCAGCGCGAAGAAGAATGGTGACATGCTCAACTTTATCTTTGTCGCCACCTTCAACTTTACGTTTGAATCGCAGGAGTTTTTCTTCCTTGGCAACCTGATCAGCAAGTGAGCGTGCATCGGTGCGTGAGGCGGTAACGCGGAGAATATCGCCGCTCTTTGGAACGCGATTTAATCCGACAATGCGTACTGGCATGGAGGGACCAGCCTCGGTGACTGCCTCGCCAACATAATTGCTCATGCTGCGAACAGAACCAAAGGTATCGCCGACAACAATGTGCTGGCCGAGTTTAAGGGTTCCGGCGTTGACCAGAATGGTTGCAACGGGGCCTTCTTTGGCGGTCATCTCAGACTCGACTACAAATCCTACGGCGTCGCGATTTGGGTTGGCCTTGAGCTCCTGCAGATCTGCCACGAGCAAGATCGTGTCTTCTAGCTCCTGAATGCCAATCTTCTGTTTGGCGGAGACAGGAACAAACACGGTCTTGCCACCCCAGTCTTCTGGTACGAGTCCGATATCGGACATCTCTTTTTTAACGCGTTCAATATTTGCTTCGGGGAGGTCGATCTTGTTGACGGCAACAATAATCGGTACGCCCGCGGCCTTAGCATGGTTCATAGCTTCAATGGTTTGTGGGCGCACGCCATCGTTGGCGGCAACTACAAGTACGACAACGTCGGTAACGTTGGCACCGCGCTGTCGCATTTCAATGAAGGCCTCATGACCTGGTGTATCTAAAAAGGTAATGGCGCGACCCTTGTCGACGACCTGATAGGCGCCGATGCTCTGCGTAATACCACCTGCTTCGTGTTCGACAACGCTGGTTTTGCGAATCGCATCGAGTAGGGTTGTCTTGCCGTGGTCGACGTGACCCATAACGGTGACAATCGGTGATCGTGTGACGAGTTTTTCAGTGTCTTTCTCTTCGGTCAGTCGCTTGAGGTCTTGGCCAGTGAGACGCGAGGTATTTGCAGCTTGCTCTTTGGACTTCACAATCTCTTTACCAAGTTCGCTCGCAATCAGCGATGCGGTTTCAAAGTCGATCTCTTGGTTTAAGTTCACCATGAAACCGTTTTGAATCAGCGTGCTGATCGCATCAGTGACAGGAACGCCAATTTTGGCGGCAAAATCTTTTACAATAATATTCTCTGGTACGGGAATTGCTTCACCGGAGGCAATAATTGGATCAACCTGTACTTCTTCTTGCGGTTTGACCTTGATCTTCTTTTTCTTCTTTTTCGCACCGTGCATCTTTGGACGCTGGAAGAAGGATGGGCGTGGTGTAAAGGATGGTGTCGATGGCGCTGCCGGCGTGGTTTGGCGCAAAATTACTGGCTTTGGCTTTGCAACCTTGGGTGCCTCTTTAGGTGCGACAAGACTTTTGATTAAATCAGAGGGTGTTGGAATGGCCGGCTTAACCTCTTCGGGTGTTGGTGCTGCCACAACTGCTGGTGCCTCTTCAGCAACTGGTGCCGGCTTGGCTTTTTTGATGAGTGTAATGCGAGGTGCCTGTGGTACCTCGGGCTCTATTTTTTTGGGCGCAAAGGCTTCGCGAATTTGATCTGCAACTGCAGGATCAAGGACGCGTGCTCGTGCACCTAAATTAAGTCCGAGCTCTGCAACTTTGGCTCGGACTGCTTTGGAATCAACTTTGAGTTCTGATACTAGATCAGAAAATTTGATCTTCGGAGCAGTCATGAATAACTCTCATTACTTTTTTGCAGCAATTGCATCTTTGGACTTGTTGTAGATCAACAAGATCGTCATGAATATGCCGATGATCCAAAAGATTGTCGCGATAAAGACTAACCACGTATGAAATCCCTTGGCCCAAATGAGCCATGCCGAGAAGAGAACGAAGATGCCAAAGGCGACGCGCTTACGCACGGGCTTTCCCTTTTCGAGAAGCCAGCCTAGGAGATCTTTGAAGGCGCGGGGAATTTCTGCAAAGACGAACGCCATACGAAGTGATTAGCGCTTAAGTATCATAAAAATACAATGAATGGACTGGTTTGTCAACTGTGGGACGCAATCTTGCGTACGCTTGACAAAATCATAAAAAAGTGCTATGATGGGATGTTTTGAGTGGTCCGAATGTACCTTGTGCAGTTCAGTAGTTCACCCACACTGGCGCAAGCCAAAGGAGCAAGAACGATGTCCGCAAGCACCACGAAGTCTTCCGCGCAATCGGAGTTCCCCGCCACCCGTAAGTTCCTCGGCTGGGCCAGTGTTGTGATGTGGATCGTGCTGGTTGGCATGATGTGGCGCGACAAGAACCAGCAGATCGCGGCTCTGCACGCGCGACTCGATGTCGCGGAGAGCACGCTGCATCTCACCAACTTCAGTGACGCCGTGGTACAGGCCGAGAAAGACGACAAGATCGTTTTTACGGTGGTCGATGACGTCGACGTCTCGCTCCCGGGTGTCACCCGCATCATCTTCCTGCAGACCGCTGGCACCAACGGCAGTCGCGGTGCACTCTACGTGGTACCTGCCTATACCTTCCCGGGCGGTCAGTTCGAAAGCCAGAAGGCGCCGAAGGGTGCGAAGTGCTACCCCGAAGGCTTGACTGCCTTGGGGATGACCCGCAGTGTCTGCTTCACGCCCTCGCAGCTCGAAAGTGTCTGGTAACAGGCGCTAGGGGGTCAGGTGGTGCAACTATTCTGGTGTCTGTTGTTTATCGCGTCCTTCATTGCGCACCTCATGTGGCCACTTCCCTTCGAGTTGATACTCGAGACACGAATTAGAAGTGTGGTCGCGCGCACGCTGCTATACTTTTCCCTCTGGGTCGCCGCCGGTGTTGCCTGCAATGGTTGTCCATTTGTGTATCTCCACGAGTGGATCGCTGTGCAGGCCGGCTGGCGAGAAAAAATCACATACAAGTACGAAGATAGTATCGTGTACCAGTATGTGATCGAACCGCTCTTTGGTCCCGACAGCCAGAACTAACTAGCCCGCCCGGTCCTTGACCGAGGCGGGGCTTTTTTATGCAAAAATTAAAATGTCTTATTGCGTCCCACAATCAGGCGCAATTTTTTTTGTGGAATGTGAATTGTTGCTGGCGTCTTTGTCAGCTGCACGCCATCGCTGAGCAGTGGCACATTCTTTGGACTGATAATGTCGAGTCGTCGCGCATTCACTAAACTATATGGCGAAAGATCCTTGATTTGCCGGCGCGAAAAACCACGGCGTTGAAATTGCTGTCGTAGCGTATCTTGCTTTACGCGGAACGAAATCTCAAAACTGCGATCGTTGGCATTGATGCGCTCGGGTGTGGCGAGTGGATTGTCGTTTGGTTTGTGGAGATTAAAAATTGTGAGCTCAGTAATTTGTGTTGTGATCATGTAGCGATCATCAATCACTAGCTTGGCCTTCATAGCCGGCGCATCGTCGGCGCCAAAGTAGCCACTCAACTTTTCGAACAGTCCTCTTTTGGCGGCTGGCCTGGCATCGATTGCTGCCTCGATTGTGCTGATGCAGTAGCGATCATTCACGCGCAGCACTGTGATCTCTTCAAAGAGACGCCGGGCGATGGCCTGCGCTGCTTCGCTATATGAGGTGAGTCCCAAAACTTGGGCCAGCTTTTCTTCTGGATCTGCAGGAATAAAACCAAGCGTGATGTCGTGTTCTAGGGCTGGCCCGATCGCATCCGCCAAGGTTTGCGCGGAACCAACAATTGTAACAGTCGGATTCTTTTTGATGACGGCATCGCGAAAGAGCTCTGGCATTTTACGAATACCAGTGATGCGCGACTGCTCTCCCTGGATGTTTACGCGATTGAGCTCGGCGTTGAGATCCTGAACAGTCTTGTTGTAGGAGAGATGATTTAGATAGGCATCAAAGATGTAGTACACCTGTTACCTACTCCTTGCTTTCGATGCTCTCGCTCTCGGTATCATTGCTTAAGTCGGCCGTGGCAGTTTTCATTTCGCACTTGCCATTAAAAATCGCACCAGCAGCGATTTGTAGTGAGGCCGCAACAATGTCGCCCTCGACTTGCGCGCTACTTTCTAATTCTAGTCGATCGCGTACGGTAATGTTGCCGGTGATCTTGCCGGCGATCATGGCGCTGCCCGCTTCCACTGAAGCATCGATCACGGCGGTTGGTCCGACGTTGAGGTTGGCCTTTGTTTTGACCGTACCGTTTACAGTGCCATCAATGCGAATATTGTCGTTGGTATTAAGATCTCCCTCAACCTTTACGGAGGGGCCGATTGTCGTCTCGAACTGTCCCAT
>WBZU01002849.1_pt1 | contig 11675 bp, 21 predicted proteins | sample 5204311 | NCBI WGS metagenome assembly WBZU01 (sample SAMN12344359, study PRJNA552823) | activated sludge metagenome | biome: Activated sludge suspended growth; feature: Nitrification reactor; material: Wastewater; isolation source: activated sludge from nitrification reactor of wastewater... | reverse complement strand
GACGACTGGGATCCTCCGAAGGCCGACGTACTCTTCGGCAACCCACCGTGCTCCGGGTTCTCCTCGATGTCGCGTGCCGACTTCCGCGGGATCGACTCCCCGATCAACCACTGCATGTGGGCCTTCGCCGGTGCGGTGCCAAAGGTCGATCCGCTGGTGGCCGTCTTCGAGTCCGTGCAGGCGGCGAGCAAGCTCGGGTACGAGCTGATGCACCGTTTACGCGCTCAAGTTGAGGCGCAAACCGGCCACACCTACACGCTGTACCACGTCCTCCACAACAACGCCGCGGTCGGCGGGGGTGCAATCAGGCGGCGGTACTTCTGGCTCATCAGCCGCATCCCGTTCGGCGTCGAGCGAACGGCGCTGCACCGGCTGCCCACGCTGCACGACGTCATCGGCGACCTCGAGGGGCTAGGCAACTCGTGGGAGCTTCAGCCGTACCGCCGGCCGCCGACGTGGTGGTCACGACAGCACGTGCGATCGCGCACGGGGCTGGTCGACGGCATGAAGTCGCGGACCACGTGGTCCGCACGACGTACGATCGACCTGATCCCCGGCGCCGGGTGGGACTGGAAGGAGACGCTCGAGGACGTCGCCCGCCGGCACTACGAACTGCACGGTCGGCTTCCCGACTCGTGGCGTGCGATCGAGGACAAGCTCGTCGCGCGTGACTTCCGCATGGGCGTGCACCTGCCCAACCGGTGGCACCCCGACCGCATGGCCCGCGTCGTCACCGGCGCCGGGCCGTCCCAGGTCATCCACCCGTACGAGGATCGGTTCATCACTCAGCGGGAGACCGCTCGCATCCAGGGGTTCCCGGATGATTGGACGATCCGCGGCCTCAAGTACGATGCGCCCGGGCTCACGGCTACGTGGGGCAAGGGCATCCCGGTGACGGTCGCTCGCTGGATCGGCCACTGGGTGATCGAGGCGCTCGAGGGCCGCCCCGGGTCGTACATCGGCCGGCCCGGTGAGCCAGGCCAGCGCGAGCGCTGGATCGACGTCGGCCGTGACTGGTGGCACCTCACACCGGAGCGATGAGCGGCTGCTGTTGACAACATTCGGGTCGCGTGCTAGACTGATCCGCATGGACAACAACACGAACCCCGAGTGCCCGGACTACGGGTCGCACTCGCAGAACGCCCGGGAGGTCCTGTTCCCGGGATCGACCGATGACACGGTGTTCGGCCCCGATGACTCCGCGGCGATCGACCGCGCAGCCGAGGCCGAGTACATGGCCTGTGAGGGGCACCGATGAGCCGGGCCCTTGATGACGGCTGGGCTGAGGACCACGAAAGTCGTTCATACCCTCGGACCTTCACCACTGCCGACCCGGACTCCGGCGCCTACCGCGACCCCGAGGTCTACCAGACGCTCACGGCCACCCGCACGGGCGTCACGCTCAGCGGCGGCACCGTGTGGCGAGTCGACTCCAACGAGGTCGGCTTCGTCGGCGAGTACGTCGGTGACGAGGCGTGCGAGGCGCTCGCCCAGGCGTGGGAGGACGTGGCGTGAGCACCGACATCGACTGGGCCGCGGTCCGCGCCCGCAGCTACGACGTACGACCCGCGCGTGGCACGATCGTGCGCACGACGCACGACACGTACAAGGGCGGTGACGTTCCGGCGGGCACCAGCATCCGCACGGTGACGGTCGACAACGCCGGGTTCCGCGGCATCGAGCTGCACGGCGTGGCGATCGACGGCCCCCGTGCCGGCGACTACATCGTCGGTCTGAGCACCGGCCTCGTGGAGGTGGTCTCATGAGCGATAAGCTGATCGACCGCGTCCTCAAGCTGCTCGCGAAGGCCGAGTCGACCGACTCCCAGGAGGAGGCCGACGCCCTGGTCGCCAAGGCGACCGAGATCATGGTCGCCCAGGAGATCACCGAGGCGATGCTCGCCCGGGCGCAGGGCCGTCAAACGGACGAGATCATCGAACGCAAGTTCTCCTTCAGCGGCTCGTACTTCGCCGCTGTGCAGCGGCTGGCGCTCGACGTCGGCTGCGGCTTCGGCTTCCGCACCCTGGTGGGCGGGTACGGCAAGGTCAAGCACGCCCACTGGGTGGGCTACCGCACAGACATCGAACGTGCCGAGATCACCCTCACCAGCCTCATGATCCAGCAGTCGAGTGGGATGCAACGGTGGGGTCGTGAGAGCGCTGACCTGCTCGCGTCGTTCGTCGGCTACCGCAGGTTCGCCGCTCGCCGCGCGTGGATGCTCGGCTTCGCCGAAGGCGCGGGCGCCGTCATCGACCGGGCTCGTCGTGCGGCCGTGGCGGATGCCAAGAAGGCCGAAGCCGCCGCCGCCGCAGCGGCGAGAGACGAGGCCGTCGTCGACCCCGAGAGCGACACCGTGGCGCTCGTGCTCCGCGATAAGAAGGCCAAGATCGACGATTGGATCGACGAGAAGTACGGCCAGCTGCGCGCCGGTCGGTCGACCAACCTCACGGGCAGCTCGACCGCGTGGAGCAGCGGCTACGACGCCGGGCAACGAGCCGACGTCGGCCGTCGTGGTCTGGGCGCGCAGCGGGAGCTCGGCTCGTGACCCGCACGCAGCAGTTCGCGCTCTACGCCGCGGAGGAGACGTGCCCACGCGGTGAGGAGTTCGCGACGCTGACGCAACTTGACGAGTGGGTTCGTGCCCGTGTGCTCGACGCACCGTGGTTCCACGAGCGCTTCCCGCGAGTCGACGCCGTGTCGGTCCATGGGCGTCCTGCGGGTGTGCACGACTCGGTCGGCGGGTACTTCGCCGACACCCGGTCCGGTCAGATCGAGATGGCTCGAAGCCACTGGTGCGCCCGTGACGTCTGCCACGAGCTGGCGCACGTCGTCGCATCGCCCCAGGGCGGGCACGGTCACGACCCCTGCTTCGTCCGCTGCTACCTGACGTTGATCTACCTGACGCAGGGGAGCGAGGCGTACGTGCTGCTCCGCACGGCCCTGCTCGACGCGGGCATCGTCATCGACGAACGGGACGACACGTGACCGTCATTATCGACTACCGATCGCCCGGCGTGCACGTCACGGACGATCCGCCATCGTGCCCACGGTGCGACGGCTACGACACGCAGGAAACGATCGGTCGTCGTGTTCCGGTCGACTCGTGGAACTGCGGCGACTGCGGCCTCGACTGGCGCGAGCCCGGCGAGCGGGGTCGCTTAGTTGACAACATTGGCATCTTCGGTTAGAAAGATTCACATGGACAACGACACGCAGTTCACCACCCGTACGACTCCCTGGGCGAAGCTCGGGACGGTCATCGACAAGCCGGTCACCCCGGACGAGGCGCTCGCCCTCGGCGGTCTCGACTGGACGGTCGATAAGAAGCCCCTGTTCCTCAAGGCCGGGCCGCGGTCGTACCAGGAGGTGCCCAACCGGTTCGCGGTGCAGCGCTCCAGCGACGAGGCGATCTTCGGCATCGTCAGCCACGAGTACGAGCTGTGGCAGAACCACGAGGCGTTTGCCTTCATCGCCGGGCTGGTCGACGACCCCGGCACCGCGATCATCGAGGCCGCCGGTGCCGTGCGCGGCGGGCGGCAGGTGTTCATGGCCATCAAGTTCCCGGGTGCGATCGGCGACGTGCTCGACGGCGACGAGCACGACCTGTACGCCGTGGTGCGTACCGGCCACGACGGCTCGAAGGCGGTGCAGGTGATCGTCATGCCGCTCCGTGGCATGTGCATGAACATGATGGGCCTGCGATCGTTCGGGCGCAACGCCCAGCAGCGCTGGTCCATCCAGCACACGTCGAGCCTCGGTGCTCGTCTCGAACAGGCTCGTGACGTCCTGAAGACGGTCGACGACTACGCCGACGGGTACCGCGAGATGGCCGAGCGGATGGCCGCGATCGACGTGGAGGAGGCCGACCTGCGCAAGCTGCTCGAGCGCACCCTCCCCGACCGCCCGTCACGTGGCCAGACCGTCGATGCGATCGCCCACGGATTCGTCAACTCGCCGACGATCCGCGAGCAGGACCGATGCAACGCGTGGGGCGCGTTCAACGCCGTCACCGAGTACATGGACTGGGGACGGCCCAGGTCCACGGACGAGGGCCGGTACCACGCCGGCATCGACGGCGCCAGCGATCGCCTCCGCAACCGGACGGCCGCGCTGCTGCTGGCGCGAGGTGCACGGTGATCGAGGCGTGGCGGGCCGACGCCGAGTGCCTCCGCCGGGGGTTGCACTGGTCGGACTTCGTCGACGACGATCCGACACCGGCCGCGGTGGAGGCGTGCGGCGCGTGCCCGGTCAAGCCGCAGTGCCTGGAGGCCGCGATCCTGCACGACGAGTCGGGGTACTGGGCCGGCACCAGCGAGCGAGAGCGACGTCGTTACGCCGCTCGGCAGCGGCGGCTACTGAGCGTCGAGGCCACGCGCTCGGATGACGGTGCGGCGCCCTGGCGCGCCTGCCCGGTGTGCGGCGAGGCCGATACGTTCATCGAGCGTCGCGACGAGCTCGTGTGCTCGACGTGTGACGCGATGTTCCCGCTCGGAGCGATTCGATGACGGGGCGTGCGCCGCTCTTTGCGGTGCGGACCGACGTCCACGGCGACCGTGTCGTCGTGCACCGGTGGTTCGAGACGGGCGGAGCCGAGGTCATCAAGGACTTCGCGGTACCCGTCGAGAGCAAGAACGCCGCGGCCATCGCCGACGCACTCAACGCGCAGGAAGCGCGACGGAAGATCCCATGGGTCGTCTGCTTGTGCGGGTCGACCCGATTCCGCGAGGCGTTCGAGCGGGCGAACTACGAGCTCACGATGGCCGAGCAGATCGTCCTCTCCGTCGGCTGGTACCCGCACGCGCCGGACGGGCACGGTGAGGGCGTGGGCCACGACTCGGACGAGAAGGTCCGGCTCGACGAGCTGCACAAGCGCAAGATCGACCTCGCCGACGAGGTGCACGTGCTCAACGTCGGCGGCTACATCGGCGAGTCGACTCGGAGCGAGATCGAGTACGCCATCGAGACCGGTAAGACGGTCTCCTACCTAGAGGAGTCGTGATGGCCCTGGTCCCAACGGACGAGGATGAGCTCGGTGTCGAAACGACGTGCCGTTGCGGCTGCCAGATCGTGCGGTGCCGCGGCGTCCGCACGAGCTGGATGCACACGGACACGAGGAGCGAGGAGTGCTGGGACAAGGCCCTCGCGCGACCGCTCGGCCCCAACGAGTGGGCCACATCGTGAGCGGCACTCCACTCCGCCTTCGCTTGCCGCAGGCGATGAAGGACGAGCTGACCGCGGCCGCGACGAAGGCCGGCGTGACGCCGTCCGACTTCATCCGGTCGGCGATCCAGCGGGAGTTGAACCGTCGGCGCCACCCGGCCGCCACGCCCGGGGACCCCGTTGGGCGTACGGTGGTGAACGTGGAACCATCGCCGCCGCCCGTCGCCCACGTCGTGGTCGTCGAGCGACGAGGCGGGCAGCTTCGCGTGGTGAGCTCGTGAGCAAGAGCACCAAGTCCGAGAAGACCCGCCGCATTCCGCACGGGACGGTGGCCGGGTACCGACGGTTCAAGTGCCGCTGCCGCCGGTGCCACCGTGCCCACACGTTGGCCGTGCGCGAGTGGCGGGCGACGCACGGGGCGAACCCGAAGAAGTACCGCAAGGAGAAGAAGCACGGCACCCGGTCGATGTACAAGACGTGCACGGCCGGCCCCGACGGCGGGAAGTGCGAACCGTGCAGAGACGCCAACCGCGAGTACCAGCGCACGTACATGTCCCTGCGCCGCGCCGGGCTGCTCGATTCCATCGCGCAGGCCGACGCCGGGAAGAAGTAGGAACCGGGTTCATGCTTGTGCCGTTCGAGCTGCTCGACAGCATGCCCGGCTGGGATGCGGCGGAGTCAGATCCCGAAGACGACTGGCCCGAGGACGTTCGACTCGAGAATCCATCCTGGGTCGAGCCGGCGTACGACGTCATCGCCTGGGAGTGGCACGACGTGTTCGAGCGTGACGATCCCGCGTCCGCCCCGCCGTACGAACCGCTGGTCGGCTGCCGTAGAAGACCTGGAGGCCCAGGAGGCCGCCAAGACCACCTTCTAGTGCCCACCACCGAACGTCCCGAGCACGCCCGTGGCTGGCTCAAGCTCATCCGGGAGGCCATCGAGGCCCGGGATGCCCCGCCTCTCGTAGCGCCTCGGCTGGACCCGCGAGGACGTGCGCCTCGTCAACCTCATCTGGGGGTGCTGGACGACCCGCTCTGGCGGGCGATCCAGGAGCAGGCCGAGGAGGGGCGCCGCTGATGGCCGTGTACGCGGTGCCGCTCGAGCCCTGCAAGGTCTGCGGGAAGCCGGCCACGCACGCCATCGAGCGATCGGGGACGGACCGGCGAGGCGTCACCTGCGCCCGCCACGTGAACGCCGAGGTGCGCCGGCTCGCGGCCGCCCTGGGCGAGGAAGGGCACGAGGTGCGCCGTGGATGAGCGCCGGCACGTCCGCCGAGGCCCGTCGGGCGACACCGTGCACTGCGCCGCCAGCACGTGCGACACCCGCGGGGAGGGCGTGAAGGAATGGGACCAGGACACCGAGCAGGTCGTGATCGGCCCGCCCGAGGGCTGGGGGCATCATCGACGCCCTGACCGACGACGGGGAACAGCTCGTGCTGTTCGTGTGCTCCCCGACGTGCGAGCGGCGCCTGGCGACCGCGCTCGCCGCGCCCCGGACCGGGAGGCTCGGATGAGGTGGGTGGCGACCGCCCAGGTGGGGACCGGCGCGGTGACGCTCGAGCACGAGGACCGGGCCGAGCTCCGGAAGGCGATGCGGCGCCTGGACGGGGCCGGGTTCGTGTCGATCGACCGGTGGGCCGTGGCCGAGCGCGCCGACCAGCTCCGGGCCCGGACGGACCCCCTGGCGCTAGCGTTCCCGGGCGCATGACGACGAACATCAAGCTCGACCCCGAGCGACGCTGGCGCAGCTCGGCCGTCCTCGGGAGCGGTAGCAAACCCGGAAGCGCCCCAGGTGACGGGCAGCTAGCCGACGTCGGCCGTGACTGGTGGCACCTCACACCGGAGCGATGAGCGGCTGCTGTTGACAACATTCGGGTCGCGTGCTAGACTGATCCGCATGGACAACAACACCACGCAGCAAGACGACCAGGGAACCACGTACGTGCTCGACCACGCGATCACCGTGGGCGAGGAGTACGGGTGGCCGCCGATCACGTCCGTCGTGATCATCGATGCCGAGGTCGCTCGATGAACGTCTGCGAAGTCAGCACATTCCACGCTCGTCCGTACGGACGCACCCGATGGCGCGAGGGGCCCCGCATCCGATGGGACCTGCTCACCAACGCCACGTGGACCTTCGATGACGGCGTCGTCATCTCGTACCGAGACAACACCGAGGAGCGTGAGCGCTACCGCAAGTCCCGGGTGTTCGTCGACGCTCGCGAGTTCGACGTCGTCGAAGACCTGACCAACCGCACCCGTCGTCCGTACGACGCGTGGCGCGCGCCGGTCGTCGAGGCGCTGGCCCGCATCGGCGTCACGGGCAAGCTGAGCTGGTCCCAGAAGGCGGGGTGCGCGATGTGCCCCTGCTCCCCCGGCTTCATCGTCACCGGCGGGCCGACGGGTGGCGACTTCTGGGTTCGCCTGCCCGGCGCTCCGACGGTCGACGAGACCAAGCCGGCCCGTGAGCTCGAGGTCGTGCTGTGACCGACAACATGACACCTGCTCGCGAGCGACGCGAAGACCGTGGTTGGTCTCGCGCGAAGCTCGCACGTCGTGCCGGAGTCCCAGCACGTGACGTCTGGCGCCTCGAGATGAAGGGGGTGACGGAGGCCGATGCCGACACCGCCCGACGGATCGAGGAAGCTCTCGACCGTGGCTACGCCAGTGAGCTGAGCTGGCGCGGGTTGGTGCCCGGCGACCGCGTCAAGGTCACGGGTGAACCCGGTCAGTGGTTCACGTTCGTGCAGTTCGTTGCGGATGCCTCGACGCCGTACGTCTCGCTCCGCTGTGAGCGCACGGGCGGCGAGCGTTGCATCCTCCCCGATCGCATCCGCACCAGGCGAGGAAAGGTGCCCACGTGACGAAGCTCGACGCCGTTGACGTCACCCGTCTCGAGGAGATCGAGGGTCGCACCGGCATGCGGGGAGCGCGTGCTCGGTACCGGCACTACCGCAAGATGGGGCTGCCGCACGATGCGGCGATGCGTGCCGTCGCCGTCTGGGCGCGCAACGCGTCGACGCAACGAGACCAGCGGACCGGTCACGAGACCGGCGCGGTGCAAGGCGAGGGCTTCTCCCGTTGGGAGCGTGCCCGATGAGCTGGCGCGACTTCATCTTGCGACAACACACCGACGCGTGTTGCTGCCCGTCGTGCATCGGGGTTGCGCGGTTCACACGCGCACAGGAGGCGATGCGGCGACGGCTTACGACGACGACGACGACGACGACGACGACGACGGAACGACAGCCGTGAGGTACGTGCCAGTCGTCGTCGTCGTACCGGAGGAGGTGCTAGGTCGGCAAAGCGCAGCAGCTGCTGTGTCAGACATCGCATCGATGCTGGCCGAGAATCCGAAAGCCGCCGCGATGTTCCAAGCGAACGGCTGGACGGCGCAGTCGTTCGCGTTGGGCATGCTGCTGGACGCGGCCATCGAGTCATAGTGACCGTCGACCGGCGGCTACATTCAGATCTGCCGGGCGCCTCCGGGAACTGCACCCCCCTAAAGCGTGTTGTTGTCCAACCCGAGAGGCGCCCGGCGTCGCTCGCTATGAAGACGGATCGAACGTGACCACAGGGCGTATGCGCGTCGCAGCGACGGCGTACGCAGGGCAAGGCTGGCGCATCCTGCCCGTCTGGTGGCTTGTGGACGCGGGCGGCGATCCGGTCGACGCAACCGACACCGCGCAACACAGTGGGCCATTCACCTGCGGCTGCGGCAACCCGTACTGCGAGACGCGAGGCAAGCACCCGATCGTCAAGCTCGGCCGAGGCATGGCCGATGCATCGTCGGACGCGTCCGTGATCGAATCGTGGTGGTCCAAGTGGCCGCACGCGAACATCGCCGTCGCCACCGGATCACGAACCGGCATCGTCGTGGTCGACCTGGACCTACACGATCCCGAGGCGGACGGCGAGATCGAGTTCGGCGCCTGGGCGGCCGGGCAGGGGTTCGAGGTCCCGCCCACGCTGATGGCACGCACGGGCGGTGGCGGGCGCCACCTGATCTACCGCGCCGCGCCAGATGACGGTGGGCCGCCGATCAAGAACGCGACCGGCTGGCTCCCGGGAGTCGACCTGCGCGGTGAAGGTGGGTACGTGCTGGTCGCACCGTCGACGCACGAGAGCGGTGGCGTGTACGAATGGATCTCGGAGCAGCCGATCGCCGATCTCGGACCTCTTCTCGGGCCACTGAGGTCGGCACGAGGTGCGCCAGGCGGGAAGCGACGCGACGGCACGGACGCTCCACCGCCGCCGTACGACTACCGCGAGGCCTGTCGGACCGGGCCCAAGGCCGGGCACCGGGACCACTTCTTCAACGCCCGCGCGTTCGAGCTGCGACGATCGGATGTCGCATACGACGAGGCGCTCGCCGACATCCGACGCCTCTGGGAGTCGTGCGAGCAGACCGCTGGCAACGAGTTCACCTGGGACACCGCCAAGGGGAAGCTTGATCGCGTGTGGGAGGAGGTCGACCCCGACCCGCTTCCCGACTGGAACCCGCTTGCGAATCTCGGGCTCCCGGCGGAGGACGAGGACTCGCCGCGCGGGAAGCTCACCGACCTCGGGAACGCGCAGCGGTTCGCCGACCTCAAGACCGGCACCGTGCTGCACACCGCCCAGGCGGGCTGGCTCCGTTGGGACGGTACTCACTGGCGGCGTGACACCCGCGGCGTGATCGTGCAGGATGCGGTGGACGTCGTCGAGACGGTCTACGCCGACGCGCGGAACGAGGTCGACGATCACCGACGGGAGCAGCTACTCCGCTGGGCCAACGCCTCCGAGAGCGCCGGGCGGATCGAGGCGATGCTCAAGCTGGCACGCGGCATGGACGGCATCGCCGCTGACGTGCTGGACCTGGACCCGGACCCGTGGCTCCTCAACGTCGCGAACGGCGTGTTGGATCTTCGCACGGGCGAGCTCGGGCCGCACGACCCCGACCTGCTGATCTCACGAGTGTCCGAGGTCACGTTCGATCTCGACGCACGAGACGACCGCTGGGACCGGTTCATCCAGTCGGTCACGTGCGGCGACGACGACCTGGCCCGGTACCTCCAGCGGGCAGCGGGCTACACCCTCACGGCCGACACGCGTGAGGAGGTGTTCTTCATCGTGTACGGCCCGCAGGCCTCGGGCAAGTCGACGCTGGTGGACGCGCTGATGACCGTCCTCGGCGACATGGCGATGATCACTCAGGCCGACACGCTGCTGCACCAGCGGGGCAACACGGCGCCCAAGGAAGAGCTGGCGTCGATGCTCGGCAAGCGCATGGTCGCTACGATCGAGATCCCGGACGGCGGCCGGTTCGCCGAGGGGCTGGTCAAGCAGCTGACGGGCGGCGACAAGATCGCGGCCCGACACCTCTACAAGGACCGCTTCGAGTTCACGCCGTCGTTCAAGCTGTGGATCGCCACGAACCACGCGCCACGGGCGTACGACGACGCCATCTGGCGTCGCATCAAGCGCGTGCCGTTCCCCAGGACGGTGCCGGTCGGCGAGCGTGACCCGCGCCTCAAGGCCGAGCTCAAGGTGCCACGCACCAAGATGGCGTCGGCCGTCCTCGCCTGGGCGGTGCGGGGCTGCCTCGAGTGGCAGGCGTCCGGGCTCGGCACGTGCGCCGCGGTCGAGGCGGACACGGCGGAGTACGAGTCGGACCAGGACAAGTTCGGCCGGTTCCTCCAGGACGAGCTCATCCTCGACCCGGAGTCGTCGTCGTCCGGCCGCGACCTGTACGAGCGGTACAAGACGTGGTGCGACGCGGACGGCGAGCGGCCGATGACGGCCACCGCGTTCAGCATCAAGCTTCGTGACCGGGGGTTCGTCAAGAACGCCGCCGTCCGCCCGATCGCCTGGCGCGGGCTGGCGCTCCAAGAGAGGTCGATGTACGGGTTATGAAGACACAGCGAACCGTTCTTCCGACGGACGGGGCGTGCGCGCAGTGCCGCCGCGTCACGCGACTTGCCGTCGCCTCCTACCACGACGACAACGATCGACGGCCTGTCGCCGTTATTCGCGTGTGCAACGACTGCTGGGCTGACTAGCCCGCACCACCGTCGTCTGCTTGTTGACAACATTCGGGCCAACGTGCTAGACTGGTTCGTATGGACAACAGCATCACGGGCCACCCGGCCTTCGACACCGACCTCATCAGCGCCCTCGAGCGCCTCGACCGGAACGAGCTTCGCTTCGGCGACGCCCACCTGATCGTCACCGCGCTGGACCGCGTCGCCGCTGACACGGACACGCTGATCGGCGACATCGAGCAGGCGCTCATGATCCCGGCCGGCACCTTCGACCAGCTCGATGAGCTGGCCCTGGCCGAGCGGGTCTGAGGGGGCAAGGCGATGGACGACGCGACCGCCAACAGCACAAACGCCTTTGGTGACGACCCCTACGATCCGCGCCGCTGGTTCGCGACGTCTGGCCCACTCATCAGCGTCGAGTTCGAACCCAAGACCGGCGAGTGGTCATGGGACTCCGGCTCGGAGTTCCTTGGCTGGGCCGGCGGGTACGAGT
>WBZU01000752.1_pt2 | contig 11678 bp, 6 predicted proteins | sample 5204311 | NCBI WGS metagenome assembly WBZU01 (sample SAMN12344359, study PRJNA552823) | activated sludge metagenome | biome: Activated sludge suspended growth; feature: Nitrification reactor; material: Wastewater; isolation source: activated sludge from nitrification reactor of wastewater treatment... | reverse complement strand
GCACACCTCGGGGCGCAGGAACTCGTCAAAGCCGGGCTCGGTGGCAAGGACGGTCCCACCATCGCCGCATGGGTGGACAAGGATATCATCCCTGAGGTGGAAGCCTTTTATCAAGGCACGAAGCGCATCTTCGAAAAGGGTGCCGGAAACGAGCATGCTCTGATCTTCGACCTGGGCGGCAAAGTGCCTCCTCTGCCCATCTTTCCCGAAGCTGCTCCGGGATCGCCTCCCCAAAAGATGCTGCGTCTCGCCGGCCTGGATGATGTCAACCAGCGTCAAGTGCTCGGCGAAAGCTGGACCAACATGCTGGCATCGCTCAACAAAATCACCGCCGCCTTCCCGATGCTGGCAGGGCAGGAACTCCAGGACCCCATCGCGGCGAAACTCCCTGGAGGACTCACGACTTACAGCTATCAGGTGCTGCCCATCAATGGCGATGATCTCGCCCCCTGCGCAACCGTCGGACCCAGCGTGCTAATGATCGGCACTTCCACGTCCCAGCACAGCGATCTCGCAACACGCCTGCAAGCGTCAAAAGTCCCCAACGTGAACGAAGTAGCCCGCTGGCGCGTGAATGCACCCGCGCTGCGCGAGGCACTGAATCTGGCGGCAGGCACGCCCGCAGCAAAAGAGAACATCAAGACCGCGCAACGCTGGCTGGAAGTGCTGGGCGAAGCAACCGGGCGCATGTGGATCGACGCCGGCACCGTGCGTCATTCGATCATCATCGAGGTGCAGGACGTGAAACGCTACGACTGATCCGCGCGCGGCCGCAAACGCGCCCACACACAGCGGAACGGCCACGTGATGGCCACGAACACGCTGCCCAGGACTGCCGCCACGATCTCCATGAGCAGCAAACAAGCACGTAGAACAGGCATGAGCACGGCGCGCACACCCGCGTTCGCACTGTAAAGCAGGCTGGCGCCGATGAGCAGCACGATGCCGGCGAACTTCACCAGTTTGTCAAAGTGCGTGCCCAGCAAAACCTCCAGCATCAGCAGCGCACCAACATAACCAATGAGCACGAACGCCGTGTGCTCCAGCACCGGATAACGTTCAATGAGTTTCAACGCTACTCCCGCCACCAGGCGCAGACTGATGATGCCGATGGTAACGCCGACATAAACGGGCCACAGCTTATCTGGGCTGAGCGCGATCGCCGCCACCACATTGTCCACGCTCAAGCTTAGATCGAGGAATGCGATCGCCGTGATGGTGGAGGCAAAGGTCCGGTCCGGCACATGCATGGCATCCCCCTCCTCCCCCGCCGCCTCCTTTTGCTCCGCAAAGTGCGCGCACATCAACCACACGAGATACAGGGCGCCTACGATCTTGATCCACTCGTGCTGGATGATCCAGGACGCCACCAGCAGTGCCACGACTCTGAAGCCGTAGGCTCCCAGGTAGCCGATGTTCATCGCCACCCGCCGACGACGCTCGTCCAAGTTCTTCGCCAGCGCGGCGATCGCCAGCGCATTGTCCACGGAGAGCAACCCTTCGATCACGATCAGCCCCAGAATCACGGGCACCGCATCGCGCAATGCTTGGATGAAACTGGAATCGGCGAGTAAAGACAAAGAGGGCATCGGCGTCGAACCTTCCCGTCCGGGAAGCGTCATGCAAGCAGCATGAGCACGTGCGAACTTGCGCAGACCGTGAAACACTTCCCGCGCGATTCCTCAGTGCAGGATGAAGGCCATGAATGACTTGTCCAAAACCTGCCCGCAATGCGGCACCTCTTTGTCCGAAAACTCTCCGCACGGGCTCTGCCCGCAGTGCCTGCTGGGTGCCGCGCTCGAACCCGACGCTGCGTCGGCAACCACGCAGGCCGACGATGACATCCAGCGCGAGGTGCAGGCCGCCTTTCCACAGCTCGAAGTCAGCGAACTCATCGGCATCGGCGGCATGGGCCGTGTTTACAAGGCGCGGCAGCCATCGCTGGACCGCGTCATCGCGCTCAAAGTGATGCCCGGCGACCGCGTGCGCGATCCGGAGTGGATCGAGCGATTCACCCGCGAAGCACGCGCGCTCGCACGGCTCAACCATCCGAACATCGTGCACGTGCATGACTTTGGGACCGTGACGATCGCTGGTCACACGCAGCCGTATCTCATGATGGAACACGTCGATGGCGTGAACCTGCGCCAGGCCATGCAGGCCGGCGGACTTACGGCACGCGAGGCACTCGCCATCGTGCCGAAGCTCTGTGACGCGCTCCAATACGCCCACGAACACGGCGTGCTCCACCGCGACATCAAGCCCGAGAACGTGCTCATCGACAGCGAGGGGCGTGTGAAGTTGGTGGACTTCGGTCTCGCGAAGCTGCGTGATGAGAACGCCGCCTTCACGCTGACGCAGAGCGGCGCGAAGCTGGGCACCATCGCCTACATGGCGCCGGAGCAGATCGAGAAGCCGGGCGACGTGGATCATCGCGCGGACATCTACAGCCTGGGCGTGGTGATGTATGAGATGCTCACCAGAGAGCTGCCGCTGGGTCGCTTCCCCACGCCGAGCGAGGCGAGCGGTGTGGACCAACGACTCGACGGCGTGGTGATGCGCACGCTGGAGAAGAATCGTGAGAAGCGGTTTCAGAACGCGGGCGAAATGAAGTCGGGCATCGAGAGCGCGTCGAATAGTCCGGCAACCCCCGGCCCCATGCCTGCATGGAACGAGGTGCAGTTCGAGTATGAGAGCAAAGCTCGCCTGGGCTCGTGGCCGCTGGTTCATATCGCCTTTTCCAAGGATCCGCTCACCGGCAAGGCGAAGCGAGCGCGTGGAATCATCGCGGTTGGCATGCATGCACGAGGAGTGATTGCATTGGGGGTGGTGGCTTATGGGGTGATCTCATGGGGAGTGCTTTCGGTGGGACTGCTCTCCCTCGGAGTATTGACGGCGGGCGTGCTGACATCGGGTGTGTTGAGTGTCGGATTGCTGGCTTCCTATGGAGTGATGGCGATTGCGCCTGTGGCGCTCGGTGTGACCTGTGCGGGATACTTGGCGGCAGGCGTGAAGGCCATGGGCGCGCACACGGCGGACATCTCAGGTCCGATTGATCCGCTGGCGGCACAGATTGGCGACCGCTGGTTGTTTCCGTTGCAACGCTGGTCGAACGCGGTGCAGATGCTGTTGGTTACGCTGTTCATGCTGCTGGGAGCCTTTGCTGCGTGGCGCACGGGCAAGCCGCGCAAGCATGTGCTGCTGTTCTTTGCACTCTCGCTCATCGGGCCGGTGAACTACTTCGTCATTGATGGAACGGTGGGTGGACAGACAGGGCCGACGTTTGCAGATCGCCTGGCGAAGCAGGAGCGGCAGGCGAGCGCTGCTGCCACGATGGCAAAAGAGGAAGCGCGTCGTGCCAGCGATGAGCGCATTCGCAAGATGCAGTATGAACTGACCACGCAGGCGAGCCGGACCGACTCGATTGAAGCGCGCAACCAGGCCTTTGATCAGATGCAGCAGTTCGTCGAGTCCGACAATCTCGAGCGTGTGCGTGCAGGGCTTCAGGCCATCGCTTGGAGCCCCGATGTGCCGGTGGACTTCACCCGCTTTCGGACTGCGATTCGCAGACATTTGCAGCACCCGGATCCTGCCGCGCGCACCTGGGCTCTTCATGCGATGAGTCGTGCTGGCTACGAAGCGGAAGATGAAGCGCGTGTGCTGGCGATGGTGCCGGATGCGGACAGGCGCACCATTGGCGCATTCACCAGCGCGCTGAGATTCCTGAGCAAGCAGGACTTCACCGGCAAGTATGGGCCGCCGATGCTGGCCTTGCTCAAGAAGGGGTTCGAGTTCGCCACGACGAGAAAGGGTGAGGACGATCCCATCTTCGATGATCGCGATGTGCTCGGCGTGCTGTGGGGTGCGAAGTGGACGAGGGAGATGGAGACTGTCGTGCTGGAGTGGAGCCGCCTTTGGTTCGATGAAAACGGCAAGCGTGCGCTGTCAAAGAACCCGATCGATCATCCGCACAACGTTCTCTACTTCGCCCTCAGCGTGCAGGCCAACAAGTCGCGTGCGGTCCTGGAGCGACTGATGGAACTCGCTCGCAGCCCCGATGTGACCAATACCGCCGGGCGCGTGCTCTGGGGCTTGCCCGACACCGTGGCGGACAAGGCGGACTATCCCTTCGTGGCTGCATCAGTGATCGAGCTGCTGGGCCAGCGCAACGATGACTACCTGTGGCGTCAGGGCTTCCGCGTGATCGAGAAGTATGCCTCGCGCGAGCATGTGCCAAGCCTGGAGGCACTTGCGACCCAGGAGGCGATGCCGGACGCACGCAAGGAGCGGCTGCAAACGATCATCACCGCGCTGAAGAAGCAGCCATGAGTTCCTCCTTCACCGACACCCGCTGGTCTCTGGTCGAGCGCTCGCAGGGCGCGGACGAACCTGCGCGTGCGGCGCTGAGCGAGCTGTGCGCGATCTACTACCAGCCCGTGCACCGCTTCATCGCGTCTTGGTGTCGCGAAGACGAGCGCTCACGCGATCTGACGCAGGACTTCTTTGCCGCGGTGCTCGCAAAGCATTCGTTCGATGGTGCCGACGAATCGCGCGGACGTTTTCGCGCCTACCTGCTTGGCGCGGTGAAACACTTCCTTTGCGATGCCGCTCTACGCGAACGCGCAGCCAAACGCCAGGGCAGCGTGGTGCACGTGAAACTGGACGACCAGTTGGATGACATCCGCACTCTGCCGCCCGACGCGATCTTCGACCGGCAGTGGACATTGACCTTGCTCGACCGCGTGCTGGCGCAATTGCAATCCGCCATGGCGAGCGATGGCAAAGCGGAGGTCTTTGCCGCCCTCAAGCCCTGGCTCTCCGGCCACGCCGATCATGGGCACACCACGCAGGCCGCACGTGAATTGCAAACATCCGAAACGGCGGTGCGCGTTCTGCTGCACCGTCTGCGCCAGCGCTTCCGCACCATGCTACGCCAGGAGCTGGCGCAAACGCTAAACGAGCGGGCAGACCTGGAAGCCGAGATGCGGCACCTGCTGGAATCTCTGCGGGGATAACGCAATCCGCATCAGCCCACGATGATGCCCTTCGCCTTGCGCTCCTTCTCCCGCTCCAGCAGCGGGACTTTCTCGTTTGTCTCGAGCACCTGCACGCCGAGGTCGCCCACTCGGTTGAGCGTCAATCCGGCGAAGCACTGCACCTCAGCGGCGAGCAGTTTGAATACGTCATCCACACTGTGCAGGCCATTGCTGCCAGTGAGTTCGAGCACGAGATCACGCAGGATTTCCCAGCCGTCGCGCGCCTGGCCGGGGCTGTGGATGGCTTTGTTCAGACGCTGCAGGCGGCCGGTGACATTGATCATGCTGCCGCGCTTCTCCGCGTAGCTGGCCGTCGGCAGCACCACGTGGCTCAGATCAGCGGTCGGGTTGGCCAGGATGTGCACGCTGATCAATGCGGTGAGCTTGCCCAGGGATTCTTTGTCAAAGCCCGCCTTCAGCAGGTTCTCATCCAGCACGATCATGCCTTTGATCAAACCGCTTCTCACGGCGCGCTGGATCTCGTCCAGCCTGGAGCCGGGCTCAATACCGAGGACCTGCTTCACGCCATTGGTGTTCGGATTCAGGTCGTCGCTGCGCAGGTAGTTGTCGGCTCCGCCGGTGCGCGGGATGATGTCGAGGAACTTCGCCTTCGTTGCGCTCGCGAGCTGTTTGACCATGAAGAGTTCTTCATTCGTCATGCGTCCGCTGGCGATGATGGCAATCTCCTCGCCGTTCACACCACGCAGCGCATCCGCCGCAGCGGTGATGGCTTTCTTCCACGTGCTGATCTCGTGTTTGCCGTTCGTCTTCACCAGCGGGTCGGTGAGGCGGAACTCGCTGTTGATGAAGTGGAAGTCGAGCCTGCCCTGATCGCACATCCACGTGGAGTTCACGTCGTTGTTCTCGCGGGGCGTCTGGCGATACACGGTGTCGCCGCGCGCGCTGATCTCGGTGTTGCAACCGCGTCCGCATTTGGTGCAGATGCTGTTGGTCTCCTTCATGAACCACACGCGCATCTGGAAGCGGAAGTCATTGCTGGTCAGCGCGCCGACCGGGCAGATGTCCACGGTGTTGAGCGAGTAGTTGTTCTCCAGGCGCTTGTCCGGATGAATGCTGACTGTCGTGTGCGAGCCGCGTTCCGTGAAGCCGAGCACCGGATCATCGGCGATCTCCTCGCAGAAGCGGATGCAGCGCGAGCACATGATGCAGCGCTCGTCATCGAGCCGGATGCGCGGGCCGATATCGACATTCTTCGGCTTCTTGACCTTGTCCTCGCGGTAGCGGCTCTCGCCCTGGCCGTGCTCCACGCTGAATTCCTGCAGTCGGCACTCCCCGGCCTGGTCGCAAATGGGGCAGTCGAGCGGGTGATTCGCGAGCAAAAATTCCATCACGCCGCGGCGGCACTCTTCAGTGAGCTTGCCTTCGGTGCGGATGCCCATGCCTTCAGCCACGGTGTTCGCGCAGGCGATCACGGGGCGCGGCATCCAGCCGATTTTCGGCATCCCGTGCTCGTCCTTCTCCGGTTCCTGCCCTGGCTGCGGCCGCGGCGGCATGCCCATTTCGACGAGGCACATGCGGCAATTGCCCGGGCTGCTGAGCTTCGGGTGGTAGCAATAGTGCGGCACGTCGGCCTGCACTTGTTTGCACGCCTCAATCATGCGCGTGCCTTTGGGGACCTTGTGCCACGTGCCATTGATTTGCACGTTGACCATGTCCACGGGAGGCTTGGCTGCAGGTTCTGACATAGGCGCGAAATGAGGGGGTGGCGGCGAGTATCGGAGCCGGGGAAAGACGGGCAACCCGATTTTGTGAAAAATTTCACAAAGTGTTACTTCGCCGCTCAGCCCGCCTGCTTCATCGACTCACACTGCTCCAGCACCTCGGCGAACGGAAGCCCTTGCAGCAGCCCGAACGCATCATGCCGCGTCAGACGGTCCCGTGTCGCAGCCGGGCTGCTGATGCCGCAGAGAAATCTCGCCACCTGACGCGGTGCACGCAGGGCTGCGTGTTTCTCATTCATCAATGCCTGTATCGCTTCGACGTGCGCCCCGGTGATCGTCCGGCGGGCGGACATCGGAATCTCCCGCTCCGCTCCGCGCCCTGTCAGGCAGCTGCCGCAGTGACCACAGTCACGCCCCAGCTCTTCGCCGAAGTAACGCATCAAATGCCGGGTGAGGCACCCCGGATCGCGGGCGAGGTTCATAACCAGTTCCAGCCGGGCAGCATCCTTTTGCTCACGCAGCGCGAACAGCTTCACCATGCGCCGGCCGACTTTTGCGGGGTCACACTCGTCCACATTCCCACACAGCCGGTAGCGATGCCTGAGCCCGCTGGGTCGAAGCTCGATATCACCAGACTCCTCCAGAAACGTCAGAGCCTTGATGATGCGCTCGCGCGGCTCGCCAATCTGGGCGGCCGCTGCGTCCACGTTCTCCAGCTTGTTCCATTTGTAGCTCCGCTTGCACGCATCAAAGAGCTTCTTGAGGAACGCCTGCCGCGCAGGGGCATGCCCTGCCAGCACCCGCGCCTCGGTCTGCAGGAATTGGAACTGATAGCCGGTGTAAAACGCACCCAGCGGCTGAACGATACCCTCCAGCTCCAGGTAAGTGAGCACCGTCTCCAGCACAATCGGCCGGATGTCCACCACGCGCGACAGCTCGTAGTGGCTCAAATCAAATTCGGCGCCGCGCCGGAGCACGTGATCCAGCAGCTGTCGCAGCGCCAGCTCTGTGGGCGTGTCGCCAAACACAAAGTTTTGCAGCACGACCAGATCGTCCGCACAGGCCAGCATTTCACAGTGGGAGGGCTTTCCATCGCGGCCCGCGCGGCCAATCTCCTGCTGGTAGTTCTCCAGCGTTTTCGGCAGGTTGTAATGATACACCGCCCGGATGTCCGCCTTGTCGATGCCCATGCCGAACGCGATGGTCGCCACGATCACATCCACCCCGCCGCGCATGAATTTCTCCTGCACTTCAGCGCGGCGTTCATCATTCAATCCCGCGTGGTAGGCTGCGGCGATTATCCCCTGCTTTGCCAGGTGCGTGGCAACGTGCTCCGCTGTTTCCTGGAGAGTCACATACACGATGCAGGGCCAGCGTTTGAACTTCAGCAGCTTCTTCGTGAGCATTTCCAGCCGCTTCCCCGCGGCAACAGGCGTGACGTGCAGCGCCAGATTCGGCCGATAGAACGAGGTTTGTGCGAGATCGTCCGGCGCGATTGCGAATCCCCGCATGATGTCTGCCGCCACGTCCGGCGTGGCAGTGGCCGTCAGTGCAAGCACGGGGTGGAGCGAAAGGCGACGCGCCACAGCAGCGAGGCGCAGATACTCCGGGCGAAAGTTGTGCCCCCACTCCGAGATGCAGTGCGATTCGTCGATCGCCAGCAGCGAGACCTGGGTGCGACCGAGCCTTTCCATGAACGCCTCGCTCATCAGCCGCTCGGGCGCGACGTAGAGGAGCTTCAACGCACCACTGCGCATTTGCTCATACACCTCCGTCACCTCCTGTGCGCTCAGTGTTGAGTCGATTCGTGCAGCATTGATGCCACGCGCGCGCAGCGTTTCGACCTGGTCCTTCATCAGTGCGATGAGAGGTGAGATCACCAGGGCGACACCCTCCAGGAGCAACGCTGGCAGCTGATAGCACAACGATTTGCCGCCACCTGTGGGGAAGATCGCCAGGGCGCTGCGACCGGCGAGCAGCGCCTCGATCACGCGCTGCTGGCCAGGGCGAAATTCGCGGTGGCCGAAGTGTTGTTGGAGGGTGGCAGCAAGGTCTGTCATCTGACGGCGCGGGACTACGCTCACGCACTATGCCGGGTAGAGCGACCTGCGCCACCCGGACGCTGAGCGCGCATGTCCGCTTGACAAACGCGGCACGGAAGCGAAAGCACACGGGTTGACGCGCGCCGCACTCCGCCCAGGAGCGGCGCAAGGCTGACGGGGGTATAGCTCAGTTGGTAGAGCGCCAGCTTTGCAAGCTGGATGTCAGGGGTTCGAATCCCCTTGCCTCCACCACCGCCAGGAAGCAGGCGGGGTGGGAATGAAGCAGATGCACACGCGGCTTTGCCATGCTTGCGTGCCGATGATGATATCGCTTTTCAAACGGGCCACCGCCACTCCGGCCGCTATCGCGCGGCTGCTGCTGGGTGCCGCCGTTGTGCTCGAAGCCCTGATCGTCTGCCTGGGACCCAGCGCGAGCGCCGCACGTGAGGAACTTCGTGCCGCTGCGGGCAAAGCCACCGTGCCGTGGGAGGCGCTCGCCGATCTGGGCATCCACTACGGTGCCGTAGCAAATCTGGTTTTGTTCATCCTGCTGATGCTCTCCGCCTCCTGGTGGACACGCGCCTTCGTCGCCCGGCCGGACGATGCGCCCGCCCGCCGGCAGCGCCCCTGGTGGCAGCGCTGGCTTCTACCCGCTCTCTATGTCGCCGGGTTTGCCAGCGTTTACAGCCTGACCTCATTCGCCGGTAAAAGCCTGTGGTGGGATGAGATGTGGGCGCTGAAGCAGTGCTCGCTCGGCTCGTGGAAGCAGGACAAAAAGAATCCTGACCAGCTGAAGTTCCTGCCGACGACCTGGAAACGCTGCGCCTTCTACTATCAAAAGCCGACCAATCACGCGCCGATGTCACTGGCGCAGAAGGCCTCACTCACCGTCTGGCAAAAGATGACCGGCGCGGCACCACACGAGTTTGATGAACGCGCAGCGCGGCTGCCGGCGCTGATTGCGTCAGGCATTGCCGTCTTGCTGCTCATGCGGCTGTGCGGTGCGGCGCAAGGCACCGTGCTGGGTGCGCTCCTGCTGCTGGTGCATCCTTGGCATCTGCGCTACGGCGTCGAGGCACGCGCGTATGCGTTCATCGTGCCGCTCTGCATCAGCGCCCTGCTCGCCACGCGGAAGGTGATCTTCACACGCGGACGCTCCGTTCCTGCATGGGTGTGGCTGGCGCTAAACCAAGCAGCGTGGATTTGGACTTATCCAAATGCCGTGCTGGACGTGCTGGTGCTCTTTATCATTCTCGGCGTGTTTCTCTGGCGCGCGGAGTCGGGAGCGTCCGACCGTGCGACCGCGCTCATCCGGCTCGTCACGGCTCACGTGTTTGCTGCTGCACTGTGGGTGCAACTATTCCTTCCGAACGTGCTGCAAGCACTGCGCTGGGCCGGAAAGGAAGAGCAGGGACACCAGCTCGATTTTGGCATTTTCAAAGACACGCTGTCCAATATCACCTTTGGCATGGACTGGAATGCGCCGCCACCGGGCCAGCCCGAAACAACCGGCCTCACAGGTTTGCTGGCGGTCGCAAGCTCAGAGGCCCTGGCCTTCGCGGCAGTGCTGGTCATGCTCGCATTATCTGTGCTCGGCATCATCTGGGCGGTGCGCAGGCAGCCACGCTCGGGCTGGCTGCTGGCCGCGCCGATTATCAGCTCAATGCTTTACGCGGGTCTTGGCGCTCTGTTTGGCATTTACTATTATCCGCGGTTTTCGATCGCGCTTCTGCCCGTGTTCGTGGCGGGTCTGAGCCTGTGCGGCTGGTTGTTCAGCCCGTGGCAGCAGGTGCAGCGGCGCATTGTCATGGCGGTGATGATTCTGTTCGTGATGATCACCAATCACGAGCGCGGCGTGCTCATGGCCCGACCTTACGCGGGCTTCAAGGAAGCCGCAGCTCTGGTGCTGCAACGGCAGAGCCCCAGGCCTCCACTGATCGTTTGCTACGGTCTCGGCCGCGAAGTCATCAGCGTTTACCTGCGCGACGCACAGCCGGCAGAAACAGCGAAGGATATTGAAGCCGCCCAGGCGAAAGCGCGCACTGAAGCGCGCGAGCTGCTCGTGATTCAAGGTTACACGACCTTCAACCGCCAGCGGCTTGGGGACGGCATGAAGCTGCTCGACGATGGCGCGCTGTTCTCCGAGCTGGGCGCGTTCCCCGGGATTGAGCCGGATTTCTTTTTCCGCGTGCTGAAGGCGAATTAGCCTCTCAGCCTCCGATCGCCGACATCTCCGGCTTCAGCCCCAGATCGTCTGTCTGCGACGCCCGGGTTTCGCTGTAGCGATCGCTCCGCACCTGCCAGATGCCACGCAGCGCCTGCAGCACGGCTTCATCACTCAATCCGCCGCGGAGCAAGGCGCGCACATCATGCGATTCATGTCCAAACAAGCACGTGTGCAGCCTGCCCTCTGCTGAGACACGCACCCGTGTGCAGGCTCTGCAAAACGGTCGCGTCACCGAAGCGATGATGCCGAACTCGCCAGTGTCATGTCTCCACCTTTCGGCCACGTCACCACTCGTTTGGCGCTCGAGCGGCTGCACGGTGAAGTGCCGCCTGATCAGCTGGATGATTTCTCCGGCCGCAAAGACGTCATCCATCCGCCAGCCATTGGTCATGCCCACATCCATGAACTCGATGAAGCGCACAATGACACCCGTGCCGGCAAAATGCCGCAGCATGGGCACGATTTGATCCTCATTCACACCGCGCTTCACCACCATGTTCACCTTCACCGGTGAAAGCCCTGCGGTCAGCGCCGCATCGATCCCCTCCAGCACGCGCGCCACCGGAAAGTCCACGTCGTTCATCGAACGAAACACCTCGTCATTCAGCGCATCGAGGCTCACGGTGATCCGTTGCAGGCCCGCATCGCGCAACGGCTTTGCCAGAGCAGGCAGGGCGGAGCCATTGGTCGT
>WBZU01002847.1_pt1 | contig 11681 bp, 14 predicted proteins | sample 5204311 | NCBI WGS metagenome assembly WBZU01 (sample SAMN12344359, study PRJNA552823) | activated sludge metagenome | biome: Activated sludge suspended growth; feature: Nitrification reactor; material: Wastewater; isolation source: activated sludge from nitrification reactor of wastewater... | reverse complement strand
TCTTCTTCTACACCGACGACCACTACCGAACATTTCGAAGGGTGCGGGTATGAGCGTCGATCCGTTCAACAGTGACTCCACCGGCGCCGTCATGCGAACGGACATGACGGCCCGTCAGACGTCGAGACGGCTTACCCACGCCGGGTGGCGGGTGGCGTCGATGAGCGACGCGGGCCTGTCGCACGCGTCGGTGCTGGCCGCCATCGGCCGGGTCCTCCACTTTCCCGACCACTACGGGCAAAACCTGGACGCATTGTGGGATTGCCTGAGTGAGCTGGATGCTCCCACGGCGCTCGTGTGGAGCGACTGGCAGGACGCCGCGGTGGCCGACCCGGGCGACTGGGCGCGCATCATGCAGGTGCTTCGGGAGCGGACCGATGCGGAGCCGCCATTCGTGCTGGTCCTGTGCTCGCCCGATAGCGAGGATCTCGACGACCCGGAATGACGGCGATACCGCGTCCCTCTCGGCGTCCCGGCCGCGGCGAGCGCAAATGGGGCGCCAACGACAAAACCCCGCCTGGGCGGGGTTTTCAAAGTGGGCCGTGAAGGGATCGAACCTTCGACCTTGGGATTAAGAGTCCCCTGCTCTACCAGCTGAGCTAACGGCCCGCGACGCGGAATGGTACCAGCAGCGTGTCGAAAACGCCTATTTGGTCGTGGGCGTCGTGGGTACGATCTGCGTCGCGGTCTGCGCCGCCAATTGATCCAGTCCCGCCTGCGCGCTCTTGCCGAGTGAGCTCGACGCATTCGCCAGGTCCAGGACCTTCTGGTAGGCCAAGCGAGCCCCCAATGTGTCCCCGGTGTTCGACGCGACCGTGCCCGCGAGCAACCACCCCTCCGCACTCTTGGGATGGGTCTTGGTGAACGCCTTGATGACCTCGGACTGCTTCGCGGTGTCCGTGCCGTACGCGCCCACGATCAAACGAAGCTCATCGACGGTCTTCGGGCCGATGGTCACAGCCTTCTTCAGCGTGTCCGCCGCATCCTTGTTGCGCCCGACGCTCTTGTACTGCGCCGACAGCGAGACGAGGGCCGAGATGTCTGTCGGATTCTTGGCGACCTTGGCCTCGGCGTCTTTGACGAGCGAGCTCGGGGTGGCGCTTTGTCCGTCGCCACCGAAGATGATCATCCCAAGGGCGATCGGGAGAACTCCGACGAGGCCGATCACCATGATGATCGCGACGATGCGGGAGACTTTGCGGGTTCTTTGCTGGTCCAGAAGCACGCCCGCAAAGGTACCACGAAGTCCGGAAATCACCCACCGATTCGTGTGCGCACCGCGGCGCCTGCGGCGATGATCGCGCCGTGATCCCCGGCGGCGAGCACCCCATCGCGCGCCACGATCAGGCCGTCCACCATCGTCATAGCGACGCGTGCGCCCTGGTCCAGCAGCGCCTCGACCGGCTCACGCGTGCCAGGCGCGATGGCGATCGCGACCAGATCGGCCAGATACCCGGGAGTCACCGACCCGATCTCGTGTGCCCGCCCGGCAACCGCTGCGCCGCCGAGCGTGGCCAGGTGAAGGCGCTGGTGCGGATCGCGCTCCGAGGTGGCACGTGCGACCTGGCGGACGTCATATCGCCCGGCGGTGGCGGGGCTGTCGGACCCGAGTCCCACGGGAACCTCCGCCGAGCGGCTGGCCCGCAGATCATGCGCGCCGACGCCCAGGTCGGCATTGGACACCGGACAGTGGGCGATGCCGACGCCGGCCGCCCGAAGCGTCTGCAGATCGTCGTCCGCCAGATGCACGCAGTGCGCGGCGACGAGCCCCGGTGACAGTGCGCCTGCCGAGGCGAGCCTTGAGACGACGGATCCCGAACCCGGCCACGAGCCCGGCGACGATCCCCGCGTGCGAAACAGGTCGGTGAGCGGACCATCGGCGCCGCTGATGGCCCGCAGCTCCTGGTCCGACTCGGCGACGTGCGTCATCCACGGTCGCCCACCCAGATCCGGATGGGTCGCAAGCGCCTGCCACAAGGCTGGGCTCACGGTGTACGGCGCATGAGGTGACACGCCACCGCGCACCAGTTCACCGTCGAGCGCGGCCACGCGTGGCGAAAACGCGGCGGCATGTTGGGTGGCCTCGGCTCCGTCGAGACGTCCGAAGGCCTCCAGATGGACGTGCGCCCGCATGCCGAGCTCGTCCGCCGCCTGGGCGCCGGCTCCTGTCGGCCCCGCGTCGAGCATGAAGGTGGTCCCCGCCAGAAGCGCCTGGGCGACGCCGACGCGGGCGGCGACAAGGAAGTCGTACGGCTGCATCGCGGCGCCGCGCTCCATGATGCGCGTGAGCCACGCGGCGAACCCGTCGGTACAGGGGCCGGCGTGCGGTGACAGGCTCCACTCCACATGGCAGTGGCTGTCGACGAATCCTGCGGTCAGCGCGACCGATCCGAGGTCGACGACGTCGACGTCCGGGTACCCGGGGCCCACGTCCGAACTTGCGCCCACCGCGACGATGCGATTGGCGGCGACCACCACACTGCCGTCGGCGATCGGCGGGCGGTCGACCGGAACGAGCCAATCCGCCCGCAGGCGGATCGCGTCAGCTCTTGGTGTCGACGTCCTCACCCTGCGTCAGCGTCCGCTGCGCGGCCGGGGTGTCGTCGTCATCATCGATGCCCTTGATGCCGTCCTTGAATTCGCGCATCCCAGACCCGAGGCTCTTGCCGACCTCGGGAAGCCGCTTGGCTCCGAATACGAGCAGCACGATCACCAAAACGATCAACAACTGTGGCCAGCCCACTTGACCCATGGGATGCCTCTCTTCAGGGAACAGTGTGCGCCGAGGGTAGCATGCGTCCATGAAACGGGGATCACATTGAGGCGCGTGGAGTGGATGGCCGTGGGGTGGGGCGCACTGATGGCCGGGATTGCGTTGGTGGTCGTGGCCGACACGCCGGGGCGAATCAACCTCTCTATCGCGGCGGTGCTGACGGTGCTCGCCGGGTTCCTGTCAGGTGTGCGATCTGAGGATCGACGAGTGTTGCATGCAGCGCTCGGGGCCATCGCGGGCCTTGCCTTCTACGTGGTGTTCGTGCTGATCACCTGGGTGGTGTCGATCTTCGGCGGACCGGACCGGGCCGGGTTCAGTACCGCCTGCGTCCTCAGGGCGATCAGCGTTCGCGCCGCCGCTCCGGGTGACTACTTCTTGAAGTCCTGGTGGGCGCGGCTGGCCGTGGGGCCCGCCTGTCCCTGGTACTTGCCGCTGTAGGGCGTATCCACCGGCGTCGTGAGCTGCTGGAACGACAGCTGTCCGATGCGCATGCCGGCATAGATGGTGATGGGCAGGCGCGACACGTTGGACAGCTCCAGCGTGATGTCCCCGAACCAGCCCGGATCGATGTAGCCCGCGGTGGAGTGGATCAGAAGCCCCAAACGCCCCAGGCTCGACTTGCCCTCCAGCCGCGCCACCAGGTCGTTGGGGATGCCGATGCGCTCCAGTGTCGTGCCAAGCACGAACTCGCCCGGATGGAGGATGAACGGCTGGTCGCCGGAGATCTCCACCAGGTCGGTCAAATCCTCCGACGGTTGACGGACGTCGATGTACGGCTGGCGGTTGTTCGCGAACACGCGAAACTGGCCGGCCACGCGCACGTCCACCGATGACGGTTGGATCAGCGACTCGTCGAGCGGGTCGATGACGAGCCGTCCTGCGGCGAGCTGTTCTTTGATCGTTCGATCTGAGAGCACCATTGTGCCGGTCAGCCTAGTGGCGGCGCGGTGGCCCCCGCAATGTCACTCGCCCCGAAATTGTCGCGACGTGGGCGATGATCCTGTGCGGGCGAGTACCCTTGCCCACGTGGAACTGGAACGCGGCTTTCGTGTTGAGGGGACCCCCTCCGACGATGTGATGGCGGCCACCGCGGCCGCCCACGACCGGGGTTGGGTGCCCGATGTCGTCTTCGGGGACGGGCGCGTGGTGGGCGACGGCTCACCGGACACGCTCGACTGCGTCGCCCTGACCGAGGCCGAGTTGATGCAGCTGGTTGATCGCCGGCGTTTGCCGCGCTGGGTGATCGGCAAGGGCAGCTTCGGGCCGGCGTTCGTCGAGGTCAAGTCGCTGATGCGAAAGACCGCGCTGGTCACGGTGTGCGAGGAGGCGGCGTGCCCCAACATCTCCCGCTGCTGGAGTCGCGGAACGGCGACCTTCATGATCGCCGGAGAGCGGTGCACGCGCGGGTGTCGGTTCTGCAACGTGCTGAGCGCCAAACCGCTGGCGCCGCCGGATCCCGATGAGCCCGAACGCGTCGCCGAGGCGGCAGCATCCATGGGGCTGCGCTTCGTGGTCGTCACCGCGGTCGCGCGCGACGACATCCCCGATGGCGGTGCCCAACACTTCGCCGACACCATCGCCGCGCTCCGTCGGCGCCTGCCGGACGCCAAGATCGAGGTCCTGATCCCGGATCTGCGTGGCAACTGGGACGCGCTCGACACCGTCATCGACGCCGCTCCGGACGTGCTGAACCACAACACCGAGACGGTACCGCGCCTGTACAAGCGCGTGCGGCCCGGAGCGCGCTACGAGCGGACGCTGGAGCTCCTGGAGCGCGGGACACGGGCCGGCATGGTCGTCAAGAGCGGCATCATGGTCGGGCTCGGCGAGCGCCTCCCGGAGATCGCACAGGTGTTTCGGGATCTGCATTCGGTTGGAAGCGACCTGGTCACGGTCGGTCAGTACCTGAGCCCGTCGGATGCCCACCTGCCGGTGGAGCGGTTCTATGCGTTGCCCGAGTACCGGGCGCTCGAAGTGCTGGGACGCGAGATCGGCCTGGCGCACGTCGAGTCGGGTCCGCTTGTGCGCTCGAGCTACGAGGCCGACCGTGTCGCCGAGAGCGTGCAGACCGTCGCCTAGCCGACGTCACAGGTCGATGCCCATTCCGGTGAGCTGCGAGGTGATTCGGGCAAGCTGACCCGTGGCAAGCAGCAGTCCGAAGAGCATCAGCAGCGCGCCGGAGACCTGCATGACACGTCGGGTGTGACGACGCATGGCTGCTGCGACCGTCACGGCCTGTGTGAACATCAGCCCGAAGATGAGAAAGGGGACCCCGAGGCCGAGCGAGAAGACACCGAGCAGGATGGCCCCCTGACCGGGGCTCGCGCCACGGGCCGACAGGGCCAGGATCGCCGCCAGCGTCGGACCGATGCATGGTGTCCACCCGATGGCGAACGCGGCTCCCGCGACAAGTGGCGTAAGGCGGCCGACCCGCGAGTGCAGGTGGAAGCGTCGTTCGCGCATGAACGCGAGTGGCATCCGAATGCCGATGAACAGCAGCCCTGCCAGCATCAGGAAGCTGCCCGCCACGATCTCCAGTGTGCGCCGGTTGGTGAGCAGCACGTCGCCGAACAGGGCTGCGCCCGCGCCCAATGCGACGAACATGGCGCCGAAGCCCAGGATGAACGTCGCGGTGGCGCCGATGACGGTACGCCTGCGTTCTGTGAGCTCCCGGTCGGTGGCGAGTCCTGTGATGAACGACAGGTATCCGGGGACGAGCGGCAGCACGCATGGCGACACGAATGTGACGAAGCCCGCCGCGAACGCGGCGGCGAACGCTGCCGGCCCGAAGTGGATCACGCGCCGACGAGCTGGTCGATCGCGTCGTTCAGCCCGGCCTCGTCCATCGCGCCACTCACTCGGCCGACCTCTCGGTGGCGGGCGTCCAGGAAGATCGTGGTGGGTGTGCCCTGCAATCCGAGGCCGAGCGAGATCGATCCACCCGGGTCCTCGACACTTGGGAGCGTCCGCCAGGCGTACTTCGCGTAGAAGCCGCGCGCGTCGGCCGCATTGTCGCGGTAGTCGATCCCGAAGAAGTGCACATCCGTTCGCCTTGCCGCGATCTTGGCCAGATGTGGGGCCTCCTGGTTGCATCCGGGGCACCACGACGCCCAGATGGTCAGCACGACCGGCTTGCCGGTGATTGCCGCCAGGCTGACACGCTTGCCGGTGATGGGCGAGGTGCCCGAGACGGAGATCGGAGCTCCCTTGCCCGCCAGCGGTGCTGCTGCCGCGGATGCTTCCGTGGTGGTGACCTGCTCCGCGGCCGGCAGGTTCGCCTGAACGGTCTTCGACATGTTCTTGGCGGCGATGAGCCCGCCGACCACAACGGCGCCGACGGCCGTGGCGATCGTGACGGCGATGAGCGATGTGCGGCGCCGGGGTGTCTCGTTCGTCTGGTCCATGTGATCTCGCTCCGGGTGGTGGCCTTCTGGGAGACCTACTTCGCTCGGCGCGAGTTCGGATGCAGGCGGCGAAACCGAACGGGACATGGCCCCGTCGCCCGGCGACGGAAGCGCCTCCGGCAGGATTCGAACCTGCGGCACCAGGTTTAGGAAACCTGTGCTCTATCCCCTGAGCTACGGAGGCGAAGGGTCAAGGATAGACCAGACGCACGCGAGGGCTCGGGACTCGCGATCGGTAGTTAACCATTCTGGTGCCAGGCACCAGAATGGTTAACTGCGGGCGGCGCGCATGGCCGGACCTGGCAACATGCGCACCGGCACCAAACGGGAGAGACGATGGCGGACGAGACGCGGCAGATATCGATCGACGGGGTCAGCTCCGCGTCCCTGTGCGACGCCCTGGCGGCTATCCACGACCACACGGCGCACATACTGGACCTGATGTCGCCCTCAGGCGACGTCATGTTCGGCCGCTGCGCCACGCTGCGCTTCTTCCCCAACCGGCAGGACCACCACACCGCCGAGGACCGCTTCGACGATCTGCTCGCGACTGCGGCGGACACCGGCAACGTGCTGGTGATCGCATCCGGCGGGTACCCGGATCAGGCCGTCGCCGGCGGCAAGAAGGTCGCGCGCATCGAGGCGGCCGGCTTCACCGGGCTCATCACCGACGCGCGCCTTCGCGACCTGGAGGAGATCTCAGAGTTCGACATCGTGTGTTACTGCAGCGGCGAGACGGTGCGGGCGGCAGGCGACGACTCGACGCCGCTCGAGGTCAACGTGCCGGTGGAGCTCGACGGGGTCGGCGTGCTGCCGGGCGACTGGATCTTCGCCGACAATGCCGGCGCGGTGATCATCCCCGACGATGACCTGGAGGACGTGCTCGACGGTGCGCGCGAGATCGAGCGCCGGGACGCCGACGCGGTCGCCCGGACTCGTGCCGGCCGACCGGCCCCGCAGCACGACGGCGGGCAACGCAAGAAGCGTCGCCGCTAGCGTCACCGGTGGGAATGCCGGGTTTCGCCCCGCGACTTGAGATCAGGCGGCGCGTCGTCCCAGGTACGGCACCCACGACTCTGGGTGACTCGGTGCCGCGACGGTGATGAAGATGTCCGGCGATGGAGCCCGCGGTTTGCGCTTTGGGAACATCTCGATCTCGGCGGGCAGACGGTCCGCCTTGCGCGAGTTGCACGGCGCGCAGGAGGTGACCACGTTGTCCCAGCCGGATCCGCCGCCACGTGAGCGCGGCACCACGTGGTCCACGGTGAGGCGTGACGACGCCCCGCAGTACTGGCAGGCGTAGCCGTCGCGGGCAAACAGGGCTCGGCGACTGATCTTTCGCGCCTCGTAGCGCGGAAACCGCACCAGGTACACCAGTCGGATCACATGCGGACGGGCGAATGACCGCGATCCGCTTCGCAGCTGGATGGGCGCCTCCTCCAGGACCTCGGCCTTCTCCTTCAGGACGAGGACGACCGCCCGTGCCAATGAAGTCACGTTGATGGGTTCGAAACTCGCATTCAGGACAAGCACCTGCTGCGCCATGTTCCACCCTCGGGTGCGCCTGTTGAAGGCCGTCCCGCGAGATTGTAGAGATTCGGGCGGGCAACGCCCAACACCGGTCACCGAATCGCAACAGCCGGCACGCGATCGTGGCGCTCCAGTTTTCCATTAAGGTGCCCGGCACCCGGAGGGAAAACGGCCCTTCGGTCACACGCGGGGATCAGTCCGGTGAGCTGCTCGCCGGGTAGGACCCCAGGAAGATCACATGGGCGATCCCCTGGGTCTCGATCGCCTCGATCGCCTGATCCACCGCCATGTCGCGGCGGCGGCTGCCGTCCATGTCGATGAAGAACTGGTAGCGGCCAAGGCCCGTCCTGGTGGGACGGCTCTCGAGGCGCGTCAGGTTGATGGAGCGCATCGCGAACTCCTGCAGGATGGCGAGCAGGCCGCCCGGGCGGTCGCGCGGCGGCACGCACACGATGGAGGTGATGAACCGTCCCGGGCCGACGACGTCCACCGGCTCGCGGCCCAGCATCACGAACCGTGTCGCGTTGTCGCGGGCGTCCTCGATGTCCTCGGCGAGCACCACGCAGCCGTACATGTCGGCGGCGCGCAGCGGGCCGATGGCCGCCCAGGGCATATCGGTCTCGGACACGATCCGAACGGCATCGGCCGTGGAGTTGGACGCGAGCGTCTCCACACCGGACATCGCGTGGCGAAGGAACTGCAGGCACTGAGGGATCGCGTGGGGATGCGACAGCACGCGCGTCACCTGCTCCAGGGTCACACCAGGACGCGCGATCAGGTGCTGACGGATGGGATGCACCACCTCGGCCTGGATCACGATCTCGCCCTCGGCTGCGGCCAGTTGGTCGAGGGTGGCGTTGACGGCGCCCTCCAACGCATTCTCGATCGGCACGAGCACCTGGCCGATGGCCCGGGAGCGCACCGCCTGGATGGCATCCGGCACGGTGGCGTACGGCACGGTGGAGCGCTCCGGGCGCGGGCCGAGCAGGCGAAGCAGCGCCTCCTCGGTGTAGGTGCCCGACGGCCCCAAGAATCCGACGCTCACCGGCCGTGCTCCGTCGCGCGAGCCGCCGCCACCGCCTGCGCCTCCTCATCCGACAGCTCACGGTCGGGCACACCGTCGCGCAGCTGCTTCACGTACATTCGCGTTTCCTCCCGTCCGAGAAGTCCCGTGATGACGACGCCGGACTGCGTGGCGTCGAGCAGGGCGAGCGACCAGGACTGGTGGCCGCCGGTGTCGCCGAACGCGTTGTAGCGAACGAGGCCCCGAGGCCGCACCAGCGTGCGAAGCGCGTCGTCGGTTCTGGCTCCGACGGCCGCCGTGGCGGCGCTCGCCTGGTTCAACTGATCGGTCAGGACGCCGACCGCGCGCTGCAGTACGGCCTGCTGCTCCACCAGCCCCGTTGTCGAACCGTCGGCCATCAACACGCGCTGATCCCGCCGCACCGACCGCAACTTGGCAAGGGCGACGACCGCCACGATCAGCCCGACAAGTCCCGGGATCGCCGCTGCGACGGCGACCCAGAGTGCAACGTCGGTGTTCGCGAGATCACCCAGAGACCTGGAACTGCACCTGGTAGGTGGCCGTGTTGTTATCCTGCTTCGTCTCGCCGGCCACGGGTGTGGCGGTGACCCGGATGGTGCTGGCCGCACGCGTGTACGGCGTCGCGATCCTGAACGTCACCTTCTGCGCGTTCGACGCGCCGGGCTGGATCGTCGGGATCGTCTGGGTCAGCTTCTGGCCGGTGGTGTCGCTTGGCGTGGTGTAGACGAACTCGACCGGAACGGCGGACTCGACGAAGTCGCCGCCATCCTCGACGTTCACCTCGATCACCAGATCCGCGCTCGCGGGAACGGAGACCACGTTCGCCTGCGACAGCTGATAGCGCTGACCGTTGGCGATGGCGAAGACGCTTTGGATGTCGAGCCCGTGCTTGGTGCCCGACCCCGTGCCGGTCGTGGTGCCCGTCGAGGTGCGGACCTGCTTCAAGTTGTTGTAGATCGCTTGGACGCCGGCTTGCGAGGCATCATCGAACGCGCCGTCGGGGAAGATGTACGACGGTTGGGCGTTGACGCCCTTGATCTTGTCGTTGGCGAAGGCGACTTCGACCGGGCGCAGGAACGACTGTTTGAAGATGACGTCGCTGGCGCCCAGGATCTTCAGGGGCTCGAGCAACGACGCCACGGCGATGTCCTGGTCGCTGCCGGCCTTGACGCCGGTCACCGCCGTGGCGAGCTGCTTGAGCCCGTCGCTGCGGTACTGCATCACCGTGATCAGCGTCCGGTTGGATGCCTTGAGGGCGTCCGGAGGCGACAGCTTGTTGGCGCGCGCGGCAAGATCCGCGGCGCGCGTGGCGAGCTGCCCCATCTCCTGGCCGATGGCCGCAGCCTGCTTGAAGCCCTTGTTCTCGAGCAGCACCTGCATTTCCTGACCGACGGCCTGCGACTCGCCGCCGATGGCGTTCGCAGCCGCCATGTAGCTCTTGTACGAGCTCTCCAGCTTGTCGCGCTGACAGCCGCGAACGGATGTGATCAGGACCAGCAGCACGACGAGGACCAGGCCGGCGAGAATCGCCAGGCGCACACCGCGTTGCTGCAGCGCTCCCGCGCCGCCCCCGCCCGAGGGCCGCCTGGGGCCGCCGGAGCGTGAACCGCCCCCACCACCACGCGAACCCGGCCTACCGACCGATGGGCGCGACCGGCCGCCTCGCGGGCGAGCGGGCCTGTCGATACCCTCATCGTCGAACAGGTCGTCGTCCGTGTAGGTCACGCGGCGTCATCCCAGGGATTGACTGAGGGAAAGATCTTCACAGAATCTGACAATGGGCGAGGGGGGACTCGAACCCCCAAGCTCGTACGAGCACTAGACCCTGAACCTAGCGTGTCTACCAATTTCACCACTCGCCCGGGCTGCAAATCAACCCGTTCAACGGGTCGGAGGATGCTAGCACGGGGACGGCGAACTGATTGTCGTATGTCGATGACATCCATGATCCTCCACCCCTTCGCGTCGCTCCCGGATTGTCCTGCCGGCGCTTTCGGTGGCCCCACGTGGTGAGCCTGCCCGCCCAGCGGCGTGTCGTGCTGGGCCATTACGAGCTCGGCGCCGTCATCGGACGCGGCGGCGCGGCGACCGTCTACCGGGCCCTGGATCGGCACGACGGATCCCACGTGGCCGTCAAGGAGATCCCCGTCGGTCATGAGATGGCGCGCCGCGCCGGAGCCGAGGTGCGTGCCGCCTGCCTGCTCGATCACCCGGGAATCGTCAAACTGCTCGACTTCGGTGAGGACACGCATGCGGCCTATCTGGTGAGCGAACTCGTGGACGGTGAGACCCTGGCCGTCGCCTACCGGTCCGGCCGGATGGACGACCGGCATGTGCTCCAGGCCATGACCGACGTCTTCGGCGGGCTCGCCCATGCGCACGAGCGGGGAGTCACCCACCGCGACATCAAACCCGGAAACATCCTCGTCGACCACGACGGACACGCCAAGCTGACCGACTTCGGCATCGCCAGGATCGTGGGCGACCAGGGGCTGACCCAGACCGGGGCGCTTGTGGGCACGATGTCCTACATGGCGCCCGAGCACGCGCTCGGCGGGCGCACCGGCCCGTTCAGCGACGTCTACTCGGCGTGTTTGGTGTTGCGTGAGGGACTGACCGGGGTCAATCCGTTGGCGAGCCCGAACCAGCTTGAGACGCTGCGTCGCGCCGGCGAGGGGTCCGTCGCACCGCTCGCGACGGAGCGCCCTGACCTGCCCCGGCGCTTGACGGCCATCGTCGACGCTGGCCTGGCACGCGATCCCGCCGCCCGTCCAACCGCCGACCAGATGACCGACGCCCTCGATCGCGCGGCCTCCGGAGGAACGCCCAAGGCGTTCACGGCGCCCGCATCGGCGTCGGCCACCCGCTCGCCGACCGCGTCGCGCGCAGCGCACTCGGCGATCCGCCCTCCCGGACGTCTGCTGTGCGC
>WBZU01002846.1_pt1 | contig 11681 bp, 11 predicted proteins | sample 5204311 | NCBI WGS metagenome assembly WBZU01 (sample SAMN12344359, study PRJNA552823) | activated sludge metagenome | biome: Activated sludge suspended growth; feature: Nitrification reactor; material: Wastewater; isolation source: activated sludge from nitrification reactor of wastewater... | reverse complement strand
CCTTCTTGGGGTCCATGTCCTTCTTGGGGTCCGTGTCCTTCTTGGCGCCCGTGTCCTTCTTGGAGCCGGCGTCCTTTGCAGCGCCCTCTCCGCCTGCACCTGACATTCCCGCCGCACTTCCTTCATAGGTCACTTCCAACTCGGGTGATGTGAGAATCGATTGACCCTGCTGGGCGCGCACGGTGCCGGTGTAGGTGGCGATTTTGGTGGTGTCGTTGATGTCGAGGCGGTTGGCCGTGATCAGGATAGGCTCGCTGGAATTGCCAAAGCCGGCCGTGGTCTTATCGGCGGCGGCGGTATCGGAGCCGTCAGCATGAGGAGCGCGCGCCTTCAAGTCGGTGCGGACGTCGTTCTTGAAGGTATATTCTTTTTCTTTCTGGCGGATCATGAGCTGGCTTGCGGTGATCGTACCGGCTGGCATTTCCACCCGGACGGGGGCGTCGGACAGAATGACCCCCTCCTTGGTCTTGATGGTTGCGCGCGTGAGCTGCGCCTTGAGTCCGTTGTCACCCGCAATGTCGATGGCATCGAACAGCTCGATGACGCTCTGCTTGTTGTTGAACGTGCCGCGCGTGGCTGTCAGCCTGGTGCGGTCCTTGTTGGCGGCGATCAGTTCGCCCGATATGGCCTCGAGCTTGATGAGGGATAAATTCTTCAGATCCTGCATGGCCTTCTTGGCGGTGACCCAATAGCGGCCGCCGTCGGCGTTGAAGCCCTCGTAATGCGGGTTATCCATGGCGAGGTTCTCCGCCAGGATGTGGGGTACCTCAAGCTGGGCGAGACTCTCACCCCAGCCTGTTTTGTCGAACACGCTCAGACTGTAGCCAGCGATGACGAGCAGTGCGGTTGCGGGCAGAGCGCTCTTGAGAATGCGGACGCGGCGCGAATGGCGCGCCGCTGCAATGCGTCTTGGTCCGCGATCGCCCGCCAGAACGATGCCGCTGCCGGTCGCACGCGATGCGCCCGCGTCATCAGTCACGCTCGCCATGAAGCCCGCCCGGTTTCACACCCAATCCCCCTTGGAGGCCTGACATTCGGTTCCAAATGGGGTGAGAATGGGACCGAGTACGGCTGGAACGCGCTCTTGGAGCGACCCTGGAAGCCTCGCCACCGCCAGTTGCGGTTTGGGTGCACAAGTTTTGAGCGCCGGCGCTGCGCGTATGCGCGTTTCCCGGCTGCCAATGCCCGAAAAGTCAATGCGAGAGAATGTCGATTTCGCCAAAACCGGCAAGATCGAGCTTGGCCCGCGCAGGCAGGAATTTGAAGGCAGCCTCGGCCAGTTCCGTGCGGCCCTCGCGTGCCAACATGGCATCGAGCCTTTCTTTCAACGTGTGAAGGTAGAGCACATCGGATGCCGCGTAGGCGAGTTGACTATCGGAAAGCTTCTCGGCCGCCCAATCGGAGCTCTGCTGCTGCTTGGACAATTCCACGCCCGCCAGTTCCGCGCACAGATCCTTCAGTCCGTGCCGGTCGGTATAGGTTCGCGCCAGCTTGGAGGCGATCTTGGTGCAGTAGACCGGCGTCGTTTCAACACCCAGATATTTTTCCAGCACGGCGATGTCGAAGCGCGCAAAATGAAAGATTTTCAGCGTCTTCCTATCGGTGAGCAGCGCCTTGAGATTGGGGGCGGCATACTTTTGGGCGGCAAACTGAACCACATGCGCGTTGCCGTCTCCTGCGGAGAGCTGCACGAGACACAGCCGGTCGCGCTGCGGGTTGAGGCCGAGCGTTTCGGTATCGATGGCAACCCCGCGCGGAAAGGCCAAGCCGGGCGGGAGGTCGCCCTTGTGGAGATGAATTTTGGGAGAGGTCGATCGGGACGGCGACATCGCAGATTGCATCCCACAAACCGCAAACCGGCGCGACAGGGTGGCGGGCGGCATCGCGCGAGGAAAATGGTGCCCAGAAGAGGACTCGAACCTCCACGGTGTTACCCGCTAGTACCTGAAACTAGTGCGTCTACCAATTCCGCCATCTGGGCGTTTCAGAGCGCCATCACCTAGTCGCATCGTGGCTTTGTGTCAATTGCAGGAAAGCGCCGATAAGCCACGCTTCACACTTCCAGCCAAGGCAGTTAAATCTTCAGCCGGGTGTTGACAGTGCGCAGACGGCTAAAGAAGGCATGGGACGCATGAACGGCAATGGCGGTTTAGTCACGGTATTCGGCGGCTCAGGCTTCGTAGGGCGCCATACGGTTTCGGCGCTGGCCCGGCGCGGCTACCGCGTCCGCGCCGGTGAGCGGCGGCCGGATCTCGCTGGCTACCTACAACCCATGGGTGTTGTCGGCCAAGTGCACGCGGTCCAGGCCAACGTGCGTTTTCCCGCCTCCGTAGAGGCCGCGGTCGATGGTGCAGAGGCTGTAATCAATTTGGTCGCTATTCTCGCCCCATCCGGCAAGCAGACGTTCCCGGCGCTGCATGTGGAGGGTGCGCGCACCGTGGCGAAGGCCGCGCGCGCGGCCGGGGCAAAGCGCTTCATTCATATCTCTGCAATCGGCGCCAGCCGCTCATCCGCGTCCGCCTACGCGCGAACCAAAGCGGAAGGCGAGGACGCCGTGCTGCAGGAATTTCCCGAGGCGATCATTATCCGCCCTTCGATCGTGTTCGGTCCGGAGGACGAGTTCTTCAACCGCTTTGCAACGTTGAGCCTGTCGAGCCCCTTCCTGCCACTGATCGGCGGCGGCCGCACCAAATTTCAGCCCATCTATGTGGGTGATCTTGCCACCGCCATTGCCAACGCCGTGCAGGGCGCAGGCAAGCCAGGCACGATCTATGAGGTGGGCGGACCGGAGGTCTTCACGTTCCGCCGTCTGCTCGATCTCACGCAGGAATACACGGGCCGCAAGCGCGCCTACCTGCCGCTGCCGTTCTGGCTCGCCAAGCTGCAGGCGCTACTTCTGTCGCCGCTGCCCAATTCGTTGCGTCCCATCACCAGCGATCAGGTCAAGCTGCTGAAATCCGACAACGCCGTCTCCGAGGCTGCCAAGAAAGAAGGCCGCACGCTGCAGGATCTGGGGGTTTCTCAAGCGACGGCCGTGGAATCCGTCGTGCCCGGTTATCTTGAACGCTTCCAGCCGCGCGGGCAGTTCGCCCACTATAAAGTTTAGAGCATTTTCCGATCATACAGAGCCACTTTTTCCTCTCCCGGAACGGGAGAGGATGTCGCGAAGCGACAGGTGAGGGACGTCGGTACGCGCCGCTGATGCGGCAGTCCCCTCATCCGCCCCTTCAGGGCACCTTCTCCCCGCGGGAGAAGGAAGTGAGTCCGTGAGATCGCAATCGAATTTCACGCTTCGGACGTGATGTTATGGGGAGCGCGTCCGCTTGGATGGGCTCCCCTTTTGTTGGCCATAGGGCGGAAGCGGTTCAGGCGCTCCGGCCATCGCCGGGATAGAGCCATTTGGCCACGCGCAAGAGCCCGGCGTCGTTGCCGCGCGCTGCGACGAGCTGCACGCCGAGCGGCAAGCCACCGGCCTCAAGCAGCGGCAGTGAGATGCACGGCATCCCCAAATACGTCCACAGGGCATTGAACATCGGGTTGCCTGTTGCCGAAAGTCCGTGCGGCGCAGGGCCAGGCGCGGCGGGCGTCAGGATCGCATCGTAGTTGATGAGGATGGGGCGCAGAGCGTCATAGAGCGGATCGCGTTCGGCGCGCGCGGCGGCGATGTCCGCTGAGGAGAACGTGCGCCCTTCCGCAATCGCCTCCTTGAGTTTTTCGGTAACGGCGCCGGGGTTCTTGTCGGCAATGGGGCCAAAATTTTTGGCGATGTCGGAGAACTGCACGATCCTGTGCAAGCGCAGCGCGCCGTCGAACTCGGCCGGGAGTTGCGTGACGACCACTTCGGCGCGTGCGCCAAAACCGGAGGCAAACTGCTCGTAGGCCGAAACGGCCTCTGGATCGGCCACCGCGCCTGAGGGCGAGATGATGAAGGCGAAGCGCGGCGCACGATCAAGTGGGGTCGACAGTCCCGCAGACAGCGGCGCCTTGGGACTCGACGTCATGTCTCCATCGCGCGGATCGAAGGCGGAAATCGCGTCGGTGAGGAGCGCGATGTCGTCGATGGTGCGCGCGTAGGTGCCCACCGTATCGAGCGGCGGCGACTGCGGCATGATGCCGGTGCGCGAGATGTAACCGAATGTGGGTTTGAAGCCGACAGTGCCGCAAAACGACGCGGGCCGGATGACGGACCCGGCCGTCTGGGTGCCGAGCGCCAGCGGCACCTGGAAGTCTGCGACCGCTGCCGCCGAGCCCGACGACGATCCTCCCGGCGTGTGTTCGCGGTTATGGGGGTTGCGCGTTTTGCCGGGTCCGAAGAACGCCAATTCTGTCGTAACGGTTTTGCCTAGAATGATTGCACCGGCACGCTTCAGTTCGCCCACGATCGTGGCGTCAGTGCTCGGATAATTGCCTTTGAAGACCGGACAGCCGTACTCGGTTGGATATTCAGCGGTGTCGATGATGTCCTTGATTCCAACCGGTAAACCGGCGAGCCGCTGAAGTGGCGCGCCGCTGTTGCGGAGTGTGTCGGCCTCACGCGCCTCTCGTAAGACTCGCTCCGCATCAACAAATGCCCACGCCGCAACGTCTTGATCTCGTTGCTTAATGCGCTCAAGGCAAGCCGACACGAGCGCTTGCGAGGTCAGCGTCCCTGCCTTAAGTGCCGCAGCAGCCTCCGTCGCGCTCAGACGGGTCGGATCGTTCGCGGTCATCAGCATCCCTTTGTCTTTTTCCCGCCGGTGAGCCCATGGCGCGGTCTGGCATTGTACTTCCGTCGCACCTCATGCGTCAGCTTGTGCCGACTTTCAAGGCACCAGCGCTCAGCATGTGGGCAGTTGCGTCTTGACGGACCTCGCGTTTGCCCTAAAGAGAACGGATCTTTTGCAGGTTTGGCCCAGGGCTTCTTGATCTGGCACATGTACCGTCAGTGCCATGTCGGGGAAGGCTTGGCCTGTTATGACGATCAGCCAAGTCAGAGGGACCCTATGTCGAACGAGCCCCGCCGCGCCGGCCGCCACTTCCTCCAGATTCCCGGGCCGACGCCTGTTCCCGAGCGCGTCCTCTCGGCCATGTCCCGCCAGATGCTCGACCACCGTGGCCTGGAGTTCCAGAAGCTCGGCAAGCGCGTCCTTCAAGGCGTCAAGGGCCTGTTCAAGACCGCCCATCACGTCATCATCTATCCGTCCTCGGGGACCGGCGCCTGGGAAGCCGCGCTGACGAACACGCTGTCGCCCGGCGACAAGGTGTTGATGTGCGAGACAGGGCAGTTCGCCGTCCTCTGGGCCGGCATGGCGCAGAAGCTCGGCCTGGTGCCCGACGTTCTGCCTACCGACTGGCGCGTTGCTGCTGACGGCAACACGTTCGAGGCTAAGCTGCGCGCCGACAAGGCGCACGAGATCAAGGCCATCTGCGTCGTTCATAACGAGACGTCGACCGGATGCCGTTCGCGCATCGACGAGATCCGCAAGGCGCTCGACGCGGCAAACCATCCCGCGCTGCTCATGGTTGACACCATTTCTTCGCTCGCCTGCACTGATCTGCGCCACGACGAATGGGGCATCGACGTGACGGTTTCAGGCTCGCAGAAGGGTATGATGCTGCCGCCGGGGCTGTCGTTCACCGCCATCTCCGACAAGGCGCTTGCCGCTTCCAAGACGGCGAAGCTGAAGCGCTCCTACTTCTCGTGGGACGACATGCTGGCAAATAACGCCAACGGTTTCTTCCCTTACACGCCGGCCACGGGACTGCTCTACGGCCTCGCCGAAGCGATCGATATGATCAACGAGGAAGGGCTTGAGAACGTATTCACGCGTCATGAGCGGCTCGCGGAGGCAACGCGCCGCGCCGTGCGCGCCTGGGGCCTCGAGATCCAATGCCGCGATCCCAAATTCTATTCGCCTGCCGTCACCACCGTGATCATGCCGGAAGGCCATAACGCCGACGCTTATCGCAAGATCGTGCTCGACAACTTCAACATGTCGCTCGGCACCGGTCTCAACAAGATCGCGGGCAAGGCGTTCCGTATCGGGCACCTGGGCGACACCAACGAACTCACCGTCATGGGTGCGTTGACGGGCGTCGAGATGGGCTTTGAGCTTGCCGGCGTGCCCTACAAGAAAGGCGGCGTACAGGCCGCCATGAGCTATCTGGCAGAAACCGCGCGCACGCGTGAGCTGGTAGCGGCCGAGTAGCCGGCGGGAGAGTATGGAACGTGGCGGGGGCGGTCAGACATTTCGTCTTTGACGCCTTCGGCACGCTCTTTGATGTTCATTCCGCCGCCCGTGGCTGTGCGCAAATCATCGGGCCGCAATGGCCGCGCGTCTCCGAGATCTGGCGCAACAAGCAGCTCGAATATTCCTGGATCTACGCCGGTATCGGCCGTCACATGCCTTTTCGCGAGGCGACGCGCCAAGGCCTGATTTATGCGCTGGAGGTCACGGGGCTCAATATGGCCATGGCCCGCGAGGTGCTGGCGGCTTATTCGCGGCTCGCGCCCTTCGCGGAGGTGCCGGAAGTTCTGGTGACTCTGAAAGCGCGCGGGGACAAGCTTGCCATTCTCTCGAACGGCGATACGGATATGCTCGATGAACTCGTCACGAATGCCGGCCTGACGAACCTGTTTGATGCGGTGCTGTCAGCAGAGGCGGCAGGAACCTTCAAGCCGGCGCCACAGGTCTATGCGCTCTGCCAGCGCCGATTTGGCGTGGCGGCTTCGGAATTGACGTTCATGTCGTCAAACCGGTGGGACATCGCAGGTGCGCGGGCCTTCGGCATGAATCCGGTCTGGGTGAACCGTTCTGGTGCGCCCGATGAGTATCCCGATCTCGCGCCCGTGCGCATCGTTGGCGATCTGAGCGCTTTGCTGGATGGCGCGCCTGAAGCCTGACCCGTTTCGATGGCATCGGACCATGAAAGGCTCTACGGTCGCCGCGACGTGATGGCCGTGCGAAAGCGACAGCTGTCTGCGCAGACATGAAGCGACACGGCCTCCCGCGAAATGTCACATATTCTTCGAGATTGTAGACGCGATGATCAGGACTTCTGCTCTGGCCCTTAGCGGAAATTTCCTTCGCCTCAACCCAGCGGCTATGCCAACATTATTCAGTCAGCCGGCAAGACGATGAGGAAGAGAGAGATGAGCAAAAGATACGACGGCGCGACCGTCTTAAGCCTCGTTTGTGGTGAGGTTTAGCCATGCTACAGGCTTGGATGTCGATCGGTTACATCGTCCTCCTCGCGGTTCTCGTGCTTGCCTATAGCCTAGGGCGCAAGGGGAATTCCGTTCTGGCCGTCGCTGCACTCGTGCTGGGTATCCCTCTCTGGGTTGGATGGGAATACGCACGTCCAGCATGGACAACCGGCATCATCACAGGAACGGAAGTGCGCCGCAGCGATCCCGACGCTCGCGGCAATACGACCGACATCGAATACATCTACATGCGTAATCAGTCCGACAGGGGGCTCGAACTGGTCAACGACGATTCCTGGTGGTGGTTGAAACGGAACAGCGAGCGCGTCTTCAACGATGCCAAGACCGCGCAGTCGCGTAATACGCAAATGACCCTAATGTGGAATCGGTGGCGATCCACGCTCTTCAGTTGGTACCCAAACGTGATCGCTATCGGCCCCGCCGGCTCCTGGCCGTTCTGGTCGGCGCGAACCGTCATCTTCTATGGCCTCTCCGTCGCCCTCTGGCTCGGCTATTTCTACGCCTTCTTCAGGCTGAGCCGATCGAGTACGCCGCTGCCTGAGGGGCGATAACCTGTCCCAGCTTTATCGCGAGCCAACGTCCCAGGCCGCCGGAGCTGCACAAGCAGTTCTTCGTCTCGGACCTGGAATGGTTCGTGATGACGCCGGTGCTGCTGCAGCAGTTCCGCACCTACTACGCGACCGACAAACCGGTTGGTGTGGTGCTGTGGGCGAGCGTGTCCGACGAGGTTGCTGAGCGCCTCGCGCAAGGCACGACGAAGCTGCGCCCGCAGGATTGGAAATCAGGCGACAAGCTCTGGATCGTCGAAGTCATCGCGCCGTTTGGTGGCGCGGAGGAGATGGTGAAGGATCTCAAGGACAAGGTGTTCCCGTCGCGGCCGGTGAGTTTTCTCGCCGTCACCAAGGATGGGAAGCAGGTGAGGGTAATGTGATGGAACTTACGCACTCCGCCGCAGTGGCTCAATTGAGCGCACGCGCCGCAACGGCATGCGCGAAGGGGGGATTCTGATGGAAGCTTATATGTTTCGGCAGGACTACTACACGATGACCGAAGCTGAGGAGATAGATCGTGTTCCTATGCAATTTGATCCTCTGGGTAAATGGCAACTTGAGACGGGCGGGGGGGCTAAAGTCCCGATAGAATGGTTCAAGGCATGGCCAACGATCGCGATCGTGGCTCCGAGTGATAAACCCTTGACCCCTTGGCTCGCTGCCGGAAGCTACTGCGTCAACCAGGATGTTAAAGACATCATCGAGGAGTTGGCTCCGGACGTCCATCAGTTCATCCCGCTCAGCGTGGAAGCCGGTCCCGCCGACGGTCGCAGGATTCATCAGTATTACTCGCTCCATATTGCCAATCGCGCGGATGAGGTCGTGGTCGAAAAATCGAACGTTGTGTGGGAAGTTAACAAATACAGTGCGAACAAAGTATGGAGGAAAAACAAGGCGATGGCGCTGCCATTGGCCTCGATCAAGGGCAAGCACCTTTGGCGCAACCGGCCGTGCATGATGTACTGCATGTCGGGTGAGCTGCATGACCGGCTTCAGGAGCGCAATCTCCTGGGCGGGCTCGAGCTCGAAAAGCAAATCGTCGTCGAATAAACTCTAACGCAGGAGCTTCGACGCGCGTCGGAGGGCGCTTTCGAGGTTATCGCGCCGTTTGGTGGCGCGGAGGCGAACGGTTGCGCGATATAGCGCTGCTCGAAGACGAGGTGTCCCTCATGGAGCACCGATCACACCATTCGCAAGCATTGCAGGATCACGATTGTAAGTTATCGAAGCTTATTTCTGCAAAGAAGCCAGAATGGAGTCGTGAAAAGGTGAGACAGTGCATGCGTTACATAAATAGCCATAATGGACTCGAATTGGAGTTCGACGTCCATATGGCAACTAAGCGAGCCTATGAAAGGCGACTTCGGAACGAAATTTGATTCCCCGTGAGGTCGAGCAACATAAAGATCCGAACACTGGAGCCCCCCTCATTGCACCATCAAAACTCGGGATCAAACATCTAGAGTGCTTCCGGAAAAGTGGGAACCGGCTTTCCGACAAGAAGCACGACAAAACAAAAGCCAGAAGCCGTTTCGCGATTGATCAAATGCGCAACGGCTCTAGCGTTTGAAGCCCGCGAGCGCCAACTGGATCTGGCAGCGGCGTCCCAGCTGCAGGAATTTGCTTGCGACGCAGACCTTGACCTTCGAGACCGTGGGGTTGGTGCCAATGCACAACCGGCGTACGTCTTTCTCGCAGGCCGCGCGCAACTGAGGCGTAACCTCGGGCGGCAGTTTGATGTCTTCCTCACCCGCGCTAAGCGGAAGCGGCGCCAGGGCGCCGAACGCAGCGAACACAGTTGCTCTGATAACGCGTTTCAACGCCCACTCCCTCCGTAGACAATCAGACTAGTACCGCGGCGCAAGTTGCACGGGGGCGGGCCTTGAATTAAGGCGGCAAATCCCCCCGCGACCGTTGACCACACGCATTCCACAACCGGCGGTCGTGATCGCGCGCAAAAGTGGCCCATGCGTGCGGCATTCGCGGCTGAGATGTTTGGTTTACGTCAGGAACGTCAGTTTTGGTCAGGACGGATCGGCATCCGGCTTGAAGACGCGCTCAAGAGCTTCAGTGAGGCGAACGCTGTCCACATCGTCCTTGTGGATCACGTCGTTGGCGCCCGCTGCAATCAGCACCGAGCGGCGGTTGCGCGTTGCTTGCCCGCTCACAACGACGATAGGGCCTTCAAAGCCCGCGCGGCGTAGCAACGGGATCGTCTGGGTGGCGTCATCGGACGGCTTGAGAATGTCGTCAAGGAAGATGAATTCAGGCATTCGCGCGAGGACCGCATCGAGTGCGGCGGCCAGCGTATTGGCGCGGCGCACATCGAGCGTGTAACCGAACATAACGCGCAAGGTGGCGAACATGCGATCGGCATCGAGGCTTTCATCCTCGACGATCAGCACATCCTTTAGCGGCGGAAGAGAAGCGCGCGTGCGCATCAAGGCGCTCTTGCGCGCCAGAAAATCCCCACCTGAACCTGTCGAGGACGCTGCCATATCTTAAGTCCTTGATGCTCCGCTCTTCCTGGTCTTGCCGGTGGGACCTTCCTATGAGAGACGCTCGTTGCAAGAAAATCAGGCCTTGTCACGACAGCTGGCGTTCAAGGCCATTGCAAGGGCCTTATATGTCAATTTTGCGCGCGTTAGAACGCACAATCAAATTGAGATGAATCGGGGCCACGAGACGTGGAACTTCGTGCCTCTGCGAACCTGAGGGTCGGACTCCACGGTAATGCGGCCCCCCGCCGTTTCAACCATCTTTTTCACCATGGCAAGGCCCATCCCTGTTCCGTCTCCGGGGCTGCCCTTGCTGCGATCGAGCTTGCGGAAGGGCAGGAAGGCTGCGGCGTGATCCTTGGGCGCTATGCCTGGTCCATCGTCAGCCACGGTAAATGCAAGGTGGTCGGGTCGTTCCTCGCACGTGAGCGTTATAGCGCCAGCTGGACGATCATGATGCTGAATGGCGTTCTGAATCAGATTGCGCAAAACGAGATCGAGCGGCGCGGCCAGTGTCGTCACGACCGGCCAGTTGCCTTCGATTGAAATTCGCAACGAGCTGTGGGGAAACGAGCCGGCGATGTGCTGGATGAGCTCGCGCGTGTCCGTTTGAGCCAGCGCCTCGTACTTTCGCCCCAAGCTTGCGTAGTCGAACAATTCGGTGAGCATGTGCGACATGCGTCGCGACAGAGCCTGAAGCTGGCGCAGCTTCTGCGTCACCTCGTCGGGTCCTCCGGCCTGGGACACCTTTACGATCACATCGTCGGCGATCATGCGCATATGGCGCAGAGGTGCTTTGAGGTCGTGCGATACGATCGCGGCAAAGCTTTCCAGGTCGGCATTTGCACGCGCCAGTTCCCGGGACTTGGCGGAGATCTCCGCCTCGGCCATCAGGCGCGCCCGGATCTGACGCGACAGTTCCAGCTCAAGCTCCGTCTGTACGTTCGCGCGGAACGCAAGCAGCATTGGACGATCCTCATCTGCAAGCCAGAACAGCACGAAGTTCAGTCTCTTGCTGTCCCCGCTCTCCGAGGCCACCGCTACGGCCGGTAGCTCGAGCAGCCTGTCGGGGCAGGACCGCAGGGCGCGGATATCATCCTCAAGCCCGATGAGGGCGAGGATGCTGTCGGTCAGCGGCTTGCCCTGCGTGACAAAGTCGACGAGCGGTCCATAGGTCATCTCAACGGTGAGCTCATGTGTGAGCCACACGAGGCCATAAAGCTGCGCGTCGGCAAGGCGCGCGATCGCCTCTGCCAGTGCGCGCGGCATTGGCGCACCAGTATCGACCTCCGCCTCAGAGCCCCCGGCGGGCGATGACGTCGGCGGTTTCGATGAAAGCTTTGGCGACATTGCTGCCTGTCTTTGCGCTCGTTCGAATGAGGGGCGATCCGGGCTGCGTCAAGCCGGAGGGAAGCGGCGCCAGAT
>WBZU01002845.1_pt1 | contig 11683 bp, 10 predicted proteins | sample 5204311 | NCBI WGS metagenome assembly WBZU01 (sample SAMN12344359, study PRJNA552823) | activated sludge metagenome | biome: Activated sludge suspended growth; feature: Nitrification reactor; material: Wastewater; isolation source: activated sludge from nitrification reactor of wastewater... | reverse complement strand
ATTACCGCTTCAGAGTCTACAAGTGGCAATGCCTTGGGAGTTTTGGATCTATCAGACAGGCAAAATAAGATTAAATGGATAGTTGAAAATTTTAACGATGACTATTACTACACCGGGATATTAGGTGATGAGCTTTTCTTTTCTACAAACGCAGGTGCTGCAAATTGGAAAATAGTCTCATTTAATGTAAAGAATTCAACAAGTAACTTACAGCAAACCATCATTCCAGAATCAAAAGATGCTGTCATTGACGGATCTACTTTCTGTGGTAAATATATACTCGTCCGAACTATCAAAAATGCCAGCCACCAACTTCAATTGTTCTTCACAAATGGAAATCTGTATCGAACCATAGAATTGCCGGAAATGGGCTCTGTTGGAGAATTCAATGGATTAGCTAATTCTCATGAAATGTACTTTGGCTTTCATTCATTTCTCAGGCCAAATACAGTCTTCAAGTATGATATGAACAGCTCCAAATCTAGTGTTTTCTTCAAGCCAAACCTCACCTACAATCCGGATCTTTACACGACTGAGCAAATCTGGTATAAAAGTAAGGATGGGACTTCTATACCTATGTTTCTTACTCATTTAAAAAGCAAACCTACAGGTTCTTTGACTCCAACTTTGTTGTATGGCTATGGAGGATTCGACATTCCTGTGATGCCTGCTTTCAACCCAGCCCGTATACCTATTCTAGAAAATGGTGGCCTGTTTGCAGTAGCAAATATCAGAGGAGGAGGTGAATTTGGAAAAAATTGGCATCTTGCCGGAACCAAACAAAATAAACAAAATGTTTTTGATGATTTTATCGCGGCAGCAGACTATCTGGTTACTCACAACTACTGCACTAGAAAAACTTTAGCCATAGAAGGAAGATCCAATGGCGGACTACTTATTGGCGCTTGTATTACACAACGACCGGATCTTTGTCAGGTAGCATTTCCGATAGTTGGAGTCCTCGATATGCTGAGGTACCATAAATTTACCATAGGTTGGGCCTGGGCTGCAGACTATGGAAGTTCAGAGTCAGAGACAGATTTTAATTATTTGATTAAATATTCTCCCCTTCACAACTTAAAACCAAACAATTATCCTTCAACGATGGTTGTTACAGCAGATCATGACGACCGCGTGGTACCTGCACATTCATTCAAATTTACTGCTACATTGCAAGAAGCTCAAAAGTCAACAAGACCAACTATGATTCGCGTCGATGTAGGTGCCGGACACGGTGCCGGAAAGCCTACTCATAAAAAAATAGCGGAGTCAGCTGATATGATGAGCTTTATGTTTGACCAGATGGGTATTACGCCAAAATATTGAAGAAATTTTCTAATGACTAAATAAAGAATTATGCAAAACGTACAATCGTATATCAACGCTCATAAAAAAAGATATCTGGATGAATTATTGGACTTTCTCAAGATTCCATCCGTATCGGCTGACCCTAAGCACGCAAAAGATGTCCGTGCTACGGCCGAATTTGTCGCAAAAGCTCTGACTCAGGCAAAAGTAGATCATGTTAAAATCCATGAGACTAAAGGTCATCCGATTGTTTATGGTGAGAAAATAATTGATCCAAAAAAACCTACTATCCTGATTTATGGACACTATGATGTGCAACCTCCGGATCCACTTCATTTGTGGGATTCACCACCATTCGAACCCGTAATCAAGAAAACTCCACTACATCCGGACGGTGCTATCTTTGCCAGAGGATCTTGTGACGACAAAGGCCAAGTTTATATGCACATTAAAGCTGTTGAAGCAATGTTAGCAAATGATGAGCTGCCATGCAATGTCAAATTTCTTGTTGAAGGCGAAGAAGAAGTTGGCTCATCAAATCTGGAGCAATTTTGTAGGTCAAATAAAGATTTGCTCAAGTGCTCTACCATATTAATTTCTGATACTTCTATTATTGCAAACAAGGTTCCATCCCTTACAGTAGGGTTGAGAGGATTGAGCTATCTGGAAGTTGAAGTCGTCGGGCCGAACAGGGATTTACATTCCGGTGTTTATGGCGGTGCTGTGGGGAATCCTGTCAATATTCTGTGCGAAATGATCGCTTCATTGAAAGACAAAAAAGGTCGAATCACGATCCCGGGCTTTTATGATGACGTACTCAGGTTAAAGCCTACAGAAAGAAAAGCTTTGAACAAAGCCCCATTCAAAATAAATGAATATAAAAAAGACTTAGGTGTGAAAGATGTCCTGGGTGAACAAGGCTATACGGTGATCGAACAAACATCTATCAGACCAACTCTGGATGTTAATGGAATCTGGGGTGGTTATATTGGAGAAGGTGCCAAAACAGTCCTTCCCTCTAAAGCATCTGCAAAAATTTCGATGCGTTTAGTTCCAAACCAAAATTCGGAAACGATCACGAAATTATTTACCAAACATTTTGAGAAAATAGCCCCAAAATCTGTGCAAGTCAGCGTAAAACCTCACCATGGTGGAGAAGCTGCAGTAACACCCACTGATACAGCTGAATATGCTGCTGCAATGGCTGCAATGAAAAAAACCTTCGGCAAAAATCCTATTCCGGTAAGGAGCGGAGGATCCATTCCAATCGTTGCATTATTTGAAAAAGTACTCAAAGCAAAATCAGTGTTAATGGGATTTGGTCTGGACTCAGACAATATACATTCACCTAATGAACACTATGGTTTATTTAATTACTACAAGGGAATTGAAACAATACCTTACTTTTTTCAATTCTATGCTGAATCAAAAACAAAGTAAAACTATTACATGAAACAATATTTATGGTTTGCATCATTGCTGATAATTTCACAAAGCATTAATGCACAAAACAACAGTTTAAAAATGGATTCATTTTCGTACAGTTTAGGGATTTTAATTGGAAATAATTTAAAAAACGAAGGGATCACAAACATCTCTGCACCAGACTTAGTGGAAGCATTGGAAGATGTACTAATGGGAAAAGGCAAAATTGCAGTGCATAATGCAAATGAGCTCGTACAAAAGACAATGTCGGAAAAAGCTGCTCTGCAAAGCGCTGGAGTTAAAGAAGAAGGTGAAAAATTTCTTGCAGAAAACAAAAACAAACCAGGCATCATTACTACTCCTTCAGGTCTCCAATATGAAGTGATCCAAATGGGAACGGGTAAAAAACCGGGTCTTCAGGATAAAGTTAAGACTCATTATCATGGGACTTTGATTAATGGTAAAGTATTTGATAGCTCAGTACAGAGAGGTGAGCCCATATCATTTCCTGTTAATGGTGTTATAAAAGGTTGGACTGAAGCGCTCCAACTGATGCCGGTAGGTTCTAAATTTAAATTGTACATTCCCTATCAACTTGCTTACGGTGAGCGCGGCGCAGGAGCAGATATAAAACCATTTTCAGCATTAATTTTTGAAGTAGAATTACTCGATATAGAGCAATAATTTAAATTATTAAAGATGCCTCTGAAAATTTCTTAGTATTTATATCGAAGAATTTTCTGAGGCATTTTTTTTAGCAGGGTTTAAGTTTAAAGATCGTAGAGAGACTCAAATTTTTATAAAATAAAGCTTTTTGGGCTGATCGAATGGTTTCACAAAGCGAAAATCGAGTGCACGATTTCACTCGATAATGAGGGAACCGAGCAAAACTATACCCGGCATTGTAAATGCTTCTAATAGAGTAAACTTTTGTTTTTTTTCAATTGGTTCAATAATGGTAAAACCGAGTGATTCCGACTTTAGCCAAATCATAATTAATCCATCCTTAAAAATAAAGCCTTGCGCCATACTCTGTTTTTGAAGTCAATTTAGTATAGGATAGATCTTCAACATTAATATTCAGGTTAATTCCAAATTTTAGTCAGTTGTTCAAGAAATCAAAAATTGATTTTATATTAAAAGATATTTTTTAATGTTATGTTGAAATTAATAAATAATACATTAGCGACAAACTACAGATATGAAAATTGATATTATTGCAGCAGTACCAGAATTATTGCAAAGCCCATTTTCGCATAGTATTCTGAAACGAGCAAATGAAAAGGGTTTACTCGAGATTAATTTAATTGACTTACGCGATTATGGTCTTGGCCAGTATAAACAAATTGATGATTATGCATTTGGTGGTGGCGCCGGGATGGTATTGATGGCAGAACCTCTTGTAAATTGTATAGAAAAACTAAAGAGCCAGTCAAAATATGATGAAATTATTTATTTAAGCCCAGATGGCAAAACTTTGAACCAACAGATAGCAAACACACTTTCTTTGAAAGATAACTTATTGTTGATCTGTGGGCATTACAAAGGTATAGATCAACGGGTAAGAGATCACTGGATTACAATGGAAATATCGATCGGGGATTATGTTTTGAGTGGTGGAGAACTTGCTGCCGCGGTCTTGGCAGATACTATAGGTAGATTAATTCCCGGTGTACTCAATGATGAAACATCCGCGTTGACAGATTCATTTCAAGATAAACTTCTCGCTCCGCCGGTATATACAAGACCAGCAGATTTCAGAGGTTATCCTGTTCCTGAAATACTACTGTCCGGACATGCTAAAAATATTGAGGAATGGAGACAAGATGAATCATTTAAAAAAACCAAAACATTAAGACCCGATTTACTGGAGGAGTAATTTTACAACATTAAAAATTACGCGCACTCTTATTGAGGTGCCATTTTAATTCCAACAATTCTCAATTGCATTCTATCATTTGTCAATGTAAATACATAAGATCCTGCGGGCCAAGAACGCGCATCAACTTCCAGACTTTCCTCGCCACTTTGTACACTTACTTTTCTAAAATCAACGAGGTCTCCAATTGAGTTATGTACATTGAGAATATAATCTCCGGGAATAGCATCTTGAATGTTTAGACGAAGCAATTGTGAAAATGGATTTGGAGTTAGCACCAATGAAAGTGGTTTTGGTATTGAAAAATCATCTTTGCTGGCTGTATTAATTTTAACTTTCTCTGCTTGAAAATTTACTTCAGCGAATCCATGACAGCTACCACCAAAACTTTCTTTAGAAGTCAACAAAATATATTTTGCCTTTGGGATATCCAGAGGGATCCAATCTGAACCTTCATACGTATTGCTTCCACTAGCTTTTTCTAATGTGATCTCTCCAACATTCCTCCAGATAATACTGTCTTCTGAATAACTGATGTGGAGTTTGCTGGTTCCCCAATCCAGATGTTGCGGATCATTCGTATTCCAAATACGTAATGATGAAATTTTGTACAAGGCTGTTAAATCATACAGTATCCAATGACCTGATTTCAACGCAGGATTTGGGCTAGCTGAGACACTACAAGAAACCCAGCCATCAAACCAGTTGGTCGAATGTCTGTCCTCAAAGCATTGAGCCGAAAGAACTGTTTGATCAATTTGAAAAATACAAATAATGAGTATAAATAATTTCTTCATTTTACCTTAAATTTAAAGATGCAAAAATCCAAGCGGTGCTGCCCCAGAATTGATATTGTACACATTGGATAGATTTGGAAATAAATAAGCAAGATCGTTTCTTGAAACACCCATCCAAAGTGCGAGCTCTGCAAAATATAAATCAACCGGAGTGGTAGGTATCAATACACCATCATACACATTCAACTCATCCTGTAAATCCATGGAGGGATATGTGCCAAAAATTCTTGACCCAAATAAATCACCTCCCATCACCATCACATTGCCACCCCAGGCATGATCAGTACCATTTCCATTTGAAGTTAGAGATCTTCCAAATTCAGAAACCGTAAAGGTAGTAACCTGTTTTGTAAGATTAAGCTCCTCCAGAGTATTGTAAAAACTAGTCATTGCATCATCGACTTCTCCCAGCATGTCTAACTGATTCTGTAATACTTCGTCATGGTGATCCCATCCATAATAATCTACGAAAAATATTTGGCGTTTAAAACCTAGTTTTTCATGACTTGCGATTGTCCTTGCTATCATTTTAAGCGAATCGGAAAGCTCAGTCTCTGAATACACTGTTTGGAATTCCGGTACGGATCCTAGTGCCTCACTAAACTTCAAATGACCGTCTCTCCCACTCCTGATTACATCCATATAAGCTTTCTGGAATATATCCTTATAGTTATGGTCGATCAATGAATCTAGGGCTCTCGTTCTCGCTTTATTAAAATAATCCCACTCTCCTTGCACTCCATATCCGGTTATACCTGTACTTCCCTCCCTACGATCTATCACATATTCAATCGTTTCATTTCCTTCTTGAAACAAGTTGGTACCTGAGATTGAAATATTCATTGAAATATTCTGTTCTTTATTTTGATCTTTAATCAAATCAGCCATCCTTCCGCCCCATCCAGAGGAAGCGCGATCATTGAGTACAGCTGTCTGCCATTGTTGGCTCTGATCAGAATGTGACAGTAATCCAAGAGGTAATTTCGCATTCTGCAAATAAACCTGAGCGCGTTTTACTGGCTCAACTAATGTTCCTATATTAGAAATAAATGAAACCTTTCCCTCATTAAACATTTTTCTGATTCCGGTCATGGAAGGATGAAGCCCAAAGGTCCTGCCCGGAGTGTTGATGGTATTCAAACTCAAAATATCTTTTGAATCTAAAGCAATTTGCGACCTTGTTTCTTTATACAATTTGTATTCATCCGGAGTAGTTGGAACCAGCATATTATAAGAGTCATTTCCTCCTGATTTCATGATACATACTAAAGCTTTGTACCCAGGGTCTAGGGCTGAGTTTGCAGAAGCCAGAGCATTAATTGCTTTTAAATTTAGTATAGAATTCGAAAGCGTTGCATAACCAAGTGCTGCACAGCTCATAGAACCCACAAAATTCCTGCGATTGATTTTTTGATTTTTCATTGCTGTGCTTATTTAATGATTGCGAAATCAGGTGAAATTGAAATTAAATATAAAGCCAACCTTACGCGATCCTCCCGATAATCCCCAACTACCAATTCTTCTACTGCTTCGGCTATTATTTTTCTTGTACGATCAGATAAATTCCCATATGTGAGTAACATGTCCAATTTATTGATTAAAGTTTCTGGCTCTCGTGCGTACTTTTTGAATTCATCCAAATTAATGGAAGTTGGAGGATCGTTTTCTGTCCAACTATATAAGAGGTAATTGTACACTGCCCAAAAATTGACCATATTTAAATAACCAATTGAAGTCCTGGAATTGTGAATCTGAAATTCAGGACCTACCAAATCCATTTCTTTGATCTGTCCCAATGGTGCGTAAGTAGGCAAGAAAAAATTAAAGACAGTTGGTGATGCCAAAGGAATTTGGCCAACATTATTGAGGTAATCTATACTGGCATTCCAATACCGACCGTAGTACTGCTCTGGATTTGTAGCACTTGCAAAGTGGGTGTAGCGTGTTATGGGTTCTCGTAGTTGGCCATTTGCAGGATCTTCCAACCATTCACAGTCTCTTGCTTCAGGATCCAGTAAGATAGCTTTCAACACTGCTTCAAAGTTGCCGCGCACTCCACTGCCATCATCTGCAAACACATCCGCAACTCTTTTTACATAATGACTTGAAGGATTTGATTTAATAAGTCGTTGAATCAGTTGCTTACAAATAAAAGGACCCGTGTTGGGATGATTGAATAAATGATCGATAGCATCCTGAATGTCTTTCATACCCGGCTGACCGTCTGGTATCACATAATCGTCTGCAAGTTTTTTTGTTCCTGGTTCATGCCATTCATTGTACATTTTCATGGGTAATAAAAAATCCCCTAGATAAAAATTAACTCCAAAAAAAGCGGTGTCAACATACATATTTGGCACAACACCTGAAAAACTCAGTCCCGTAAAAACCTTAGCCAATTCTTTAATATCGGCTTGATCATAAGTAGGTATTGGATTCCCAGCGGGATCCAATTTCCTGGAGCCATCCGGATTTAATTCATATAATCCAATAGTAAATAGTTGCATGATTTCTCTTGCAAAATTCTCATCGGGATGAATATTCTCTTCAGGAATTTCTCTAGGGTTGTTTAAGTGACTCAAGTAGTATCCCATTGATGGGTGGAGAGCTACATCCTGCAGAAGGTCCTTATAATTTCCAAAAGCATGCTTCATGAATAAATCATAATAGCTGGCTACTGCCCTACCCATACCTCCAAGGTCAGAATTTACAGAAATCACAAAAATTTCACTTAAAGCGAGAGCCATTCTTTGTCTTAGCTTATCTTTTTGCTTCAAATGATTTTCCCAAAATGCATAGTTATAATAAAGATAACTATAATAAGTAGGCGCATCTGCCGAATCCGTATTAAACTTAAAGTACCAGTCATATACTTCTTTGAAGATTGTGTCCATAGCAGGTAGGTAATAACTGGGTTTAATACGAACCTGATTATCAATCCATTTATCGAAATTAAGATCTGTCAGCCGATCAATATCTCCTTGATCAAAGCCAAGGGTTGCTTGGTGCAAAAACCTACTTGCAGTCAATTGCTTATAAATCAGCCCTGTTTCATTCACTGTTTTTTCAGCAGATGCACTATCTAAATTGTACAAAGGCTGCCAAGAACTGCTGGAATTAACTTTAACAGATGGGCCATCTTTGCTCCCAATTACCACCGCCTGGCTAAAGGGCTCAAGAGGGTTCAGAAATATCAGGGAAATTACGCAGCACAATACTTTCATCGGATTCTATTTGATTACTCCTCAAATTTAAAGTACTTGCTTAGAAGAAGTAAATTTTGGAAATGATTTTTTGAAAAAATCAATATTTACCCTGATGGATTACATGCTTGCCTGATCTCCATTTCAGTTTCTCAATTAGATTATTATGGGTATTCAATTCATACAAAGCCGTATTCAAACTATGGTAACGGCTTCAACTTTAGAGTAAATTCAACAATTAATGTTTGTTTCGTTTTGATAGCTCCACCCATTTTTATTGGTGGTTGCAAATTAAAATCAGCGAAACTTAAAGTTTTGATACCACTCATCAACACATTTGACTGGCCATCTTTATCAAAATTGTAAGATATATCAAAATTTTTTGAGACACCGGCTAAGATAATTTCTACTTCACCCTTTATATCAGAACATTCTTGGAAATTAGGATTACTGTTTAGCGATAAAAATCGAATCGTCATATAAGGAAATACTTTACCCTTCAACGTCGAAACCATATCTCTGGTAATCAATGGATTGTGACAATTAAAACTTTGAACACCGATACATAGGTCACCTTTCAACTGTACCTTTGGAGCCTTCGAAGCAACATATAAGGTATCGGGAATGCTGTAATTCTCAATTTCGCATTTAAACTGATTAATATTCGTAAATCCGGTAACTTGAAGATGGCTACCTGGTAAAACCAACCATTTTCTGCCGGCAACACTATTCAAATTCTTAAATCCAAAAAATGAAACAGATAACAGAACAGATACAAGTACGATAACTCTCAATTTCAAAGCTAGTAGGTTTAAACTTTAAAATATGATCAGGGCAATAGAAATTGCCCTGACCAAAAATTTTTAAACAAAATCACTTAAAAACCCACAACTGCTTCAACGGTTACACCATTGAATTTTCCACCATCATAGATGTTAGCTTTTGGAAAATCGGTATATTTCTGTTGCACATACTCTCCTTTTAACATGATGCTCTTGGTTACTAACCAACCGGCACCCAATGCTATTCGGTCAATTTTTTGCTTGTCCTGATTCTCTGCGATCAACTTTCCGGAAACTGAGTTGTATCTTGCTCCAACAAAAAAGTTTTCATTTTTACAAAATCTGTAAACCAAGTCAATTCCAATTTGATTTGCACTTCTGGCATCTGCTTTTGTAACATAGATTTCTCTGTTTGTTCTTCCGGCAGCATTCTCAAAAGTTCCGAAAAGTTCAAATCCATATGCTTTCACAAATGCATTAAGTTGGATAGCTCTGATCTCATTCGTAAAGGATGGGTTATATCGTCCAGAAAATGCATTGTCTTTAGAGGTAGCACTAGCCGGTTCCAACACAAAGAAATAATTACTGCCAGTGCGATCCCCACCATATAATGTACTCCTACCATCATGCTTGTTGAAATAGCCTGATAGTCCAATCCGTGCCTGAACATGATCATTGATATGATTTTGCCAAGCTAGTTTTGCGTAAACTGAAGGGTTGCGTTTCAAATATTTGCTTGAATCAACGCCAGTTTGTGTAAGTAAGTATGATTTTTGGTAGCCTCCATTGATCAGACCATTTGAAACACCTAGCATTCCTAAGAATGGTCCCGCATGATAATATGCTTCGCCTGCGACTTCTGTTGCGAATGCATCCATAATGTAATTTTCAATAAAAGGATTGTACAGGGTGTGGCCACCATCAGATCTTCTAAAGTGTTGATCTCCGTAATTGATCTCCATATGACCTAATTTGAATGTCATTTTATTCATGAGCTTGTCCCAAAACATACCTTTGAAAGGAAGTTTATCTACCTGAATATACCCACCTTTGACCCAGGCTTCATTGTGGTGTCGGGCAGAGAGATAGGTGGTCACATTCAAGGTGATACCCTCAGCCAATACTGCATCCATATATAGATTGGCTTGTGCGATTGAAAAACCGGAGCCAAGTCTAGGATACAAAGCCGCCGCACCGGATGCATTTTCATGACTCAAGCTCTGAAATTGCTGAGTAAATCCCGCCCCAAAGCGGATTCCCCTTGTAAAATCCCCTGTATTCAAATTCTTTTGAGGTTCGAACACATTTATTCCGTCTTGATTGTATGGACGCCAGTTTGGCAACTCACTAGGCTGTAATTGTATACTATATTGAGCTAATAGAAAATAAGGTAAAATTGCAAGCAGCAATAAAGATTTGGTTCTGTTTAAAATCTGTTTCATTTGATTAAGTTTATTTGTTAAAAAATAGATTTATTTCTGTAAAGTAGATTGAAATTTGATGACGACATCTTTACCGGTCTTCATCGCACCCATCATGAAAGTTGGTGGCTTAACTCCCCAGGCTTTCATGTCGATAATCTTTGTACAAGTAATTGTAAGGATTTTGTCTCCGGTCAGAATCCCTACCGCATAGAGCTCCACAGGAAGTGTCGTACCTGCAATAGTCAACTTCCCTGAAACTGTTATACTGTGTTTTACACCATCAGTGCTCACTACCTTTGTAGAGTTTCCAACAAAAGAGATTTGTGGAAATTTTTTTGCATTAAGAGCGCTGTAAGTATTGTTGTCCATGATACTACTCTCACTTTTGAGAGATTTTGCATTGGTAGTAAATTGGATAGAATTCACATTTGTCAAATTACCTGACTTATTAAAAACTAATACAGCTGAACCTGCACCATCTGTTGATTTTATTTCCCAATCATGGAGTGTTGATGTACCATTAATATCCAAGTTGACCGCTCCAAATCTGACTTGGCCTTGTGCCAATATCATATTTGTCTGAAAAACACCAAATAAAAAGAAGCTGATGAATAAGAAAAATGATTTTGATTGATTTGCCATTGTTAGATTGTTTAAATGATTTTAAGATTTTTATATCCTTTATTATTATAATGCGCGATTTCGAAGCAAAGTTCAAAATCACAGAACTTTTTATTGGTTTTTAGTTAATTTATTGTTAACATCAAAATATAATTCTGTAATAAGTTAAAACTCAATTTTTCAACCAGCAATGCGCCTGACTGATTTTTTCAACAATATCCCATAATGTTGAAGCAAACCACTA
>WBZU01001803.1_pt1 | contig 11689 bp, 6 predicted proteins | sample 5204311 | NCBI WGS metagenome assembly WBZU01 (sample SAMN12344359, study PRJNA552823) | activated sludge metagenome | biome: Activated sludge suspended growth; feature: Nitrification reactor; material: Wastewater; isolation source: activated sludge from nitrification reactor of wastewater treatment... | reverse complement strand
GGTCGCGTCGGTCGCGCCGGAGATGTCCGCGCAGTCCGAGCCCGCGGCGTCGCAGCGGCGCCACTGGTAGGCGTAGGTGATCGTCGGCGAGCCGGTCCACGTGCCGGTGTCGGCCGTCAGCGTCGCGCCGTCGGTGGGCGTACCGGTGATCGCTATCGTGGAATTGACCGAATTGGTCAAAAATTCGATAGAAAAAAATGTCAAGCCTAGACTATAAAGGATTATCAATCCTAAACCTCCTATGATGACTCCCATCATGCCACGGGAATATTTTCTGAAGTACGCAATTGAGATAGTGCAGAGTAGGATGAAAATGAACCAATGTATTGCTCCTTGGTATTGGGGATAAAAATGGTGACCGATCCTGAATTCAAGGATTTGAGCAACCAAAGTAGAATTTATATTGATCGGTTTAGATGAGCGAAGCAAAAAGTAAACATAAGGTATGAAAAATAGAAAGAAAATTGTACTGAGCTTTATTAGCTTCCATAAGTTATTTCGAATATTTCCCTCCTTAATAAGCATATAAAGTGAATAATAAATATAACCATGCATGCCACATACTGGATGGATGTATGCGGCGAGGGTGATCAGTATGATGGCAATAATATATCGTTGAAGTAGAATGACATAAAAAGCAAAGGTGAGTATCGAAAAAGAAAAAAATGAACTGACCGGGACATTGTTATAAAGCTCGTTCATCCCTATACTGGTCAAATGCGAAAAACTGCAATACAATAATGTAAATACAACAGATATTCTTATACTATCTAAGAAGTAATTGAAGATTAAAATCATGGAACTGATCATCAGCAAAGCAAAGAAGATAAAAAGAAAGTATGATGTAATTTCAATTGATAATGGTGAGTAATGAAAGATATAGAGAAGTGCGCTTCTTTCAAAGAACTTGAGGTCCCATACATAATTCAAGTAAAAGTCCTTTGAATAAAGTGTTGGATCTTCCCATTTGAGGAGATATGGTATCACTTCTACCATATCTTCTCCTGATATATTAATTCCTTTAAATAAGCAAAGTATGAAAAGTACTAAAGTTGACCACAATAGGACACGATAATTGCGGATTTCATCCATCAGCTTATAAGTAGTATTACAATGCTCTTACGATATCATACTTAGTTATAACATGATAATTGCCAATATGATCTTTGGTAATTACACCAGGTATTTTTTCTTCAAAAAAATAATTCAATTTTTTTAAAGGAAGGTCTAGTTCTACTTGCGGCATAGCTTCTGTCATGATGGATCTGACCTCCTTTTCCGGATGTTGCTGTGGGTTTTCAAGAATAAATTTCAATATGGCATTTTCAGACACAGTGCCGATGATTTTTCCCTCTTCTGATAGTACAGGTAACTGCGAAATATCATATTGTTTCATGATTTGCAATACAGAATGGATGTTTTCTGAAGCTTTGGTAGAGAAGAATGACTTGTCTTTTTTGTTTCGGATCAACTCCTTAACGGTTAGTTCTTCATTTAAAAATCCTCTTTCACGCATCCAATCATCATTGTAGATTTTGCCTAGATATCTGCTGCCATGATCATGAAATATGAGGACTACTAAATCTTCTGGCTTTAAGCTTTGCTTGATCTGGTGCAAACCCGCTAATGTTGAACCTGCTGAATATCCTAAGAGGAGTCCTTCCTCTTTTGCTAAACGGCGACATGCCAGAGCAGCCGATTTATCATCGACTTTTTCAAAGTGATCCATGACTTTAGGATCAAGATTCGCAGGAATGGTATCCTTTCCAATGCCTTCAGTGAGATAAGGATAAGATTCTTTCATATCTACCTCACCTGTTTCAATATACTTTGTGAGTATTGACCCATAAGTATCGATACCAATGATTTTGATATTTGGATTTTTCTCTTTCAGATAGCGCGCTATTCCTGTGATTGTGCCACATGTCCCGGCACCTACTAATACATGGCTCACTTTTCCATCAGTTTGTTCCCAGATCTCTGGACCAGTTGTTTGGTAATGTGCCTCCCAGTTCGCTAAATTGTCATACTGGTTAAACCAAAATGAATTGGGAATTTGTTTGCTGAGCCTTTCTGCCACAGAGTAGTAAGATCTAGGATCTGAGGGTTCAACTGCTGTGGGACAGACTATAACTTCTGCACCCATTGCCTTAAGCATGTCGATTTTTTCCTTGCTCTGTTTATCATTAGTCGTAAAGATGCATTTATATCCCCTGACTACTCCAACTAGAGCCAGGCCCATACCAGTATTGCCTGAAGTACACTCGATGATTGTTCCTCCAGGTTTGAGCTTACCTTCTTTTTCGGCAGCATCGACCATACTGACAGCCATGCGATCTTTTATAGAATGTCCTGGATTGAAAGTTTCTACCTTGGCTACAACTTTTGCTGAAATATCGTCTACGACCCGATTCAATTGGACGATGGGAGTATGACCTATGGTTTCAAGTATGTTTTTTGCTATTTTCATAATAATTCAAATGAATGGACGCAAAGCTACCATTATACCTAGGGAATTCAAAAATACAAGCAATATTTTAGAGGATTTGGTCCACTGATTTTGATTTGTCCTGAATTCCCAAATGTTTGACAGAGAGCCACCGCTTATTTTAAAATTATGTTTGTGCTAATCCAAATTTACGTTGAATGGTTTATGGTACATCAATTATCGAGAAAAATGAAGATCAAATTAATTTAAAATTGAATAAAAGTTATGAAATAAATCTATTGAAATTCTAATGCGACATGAAGAGATATTTTTGATTGTATTTGCTCTAATGTTGTTTTACAATAATGCAATCATTAAAATTACTGTGGATCTACATCGCAAATGACCCTTACCGAGCTAAATCCGCCCTTAGAATGAAGTCGAGCTATTTCAAGTTGAGTTTGCTTTTTAATATGTTCAATCATCTCTTTGTTGCGTTCAATTTTAATCAATATTTCCCGGACAAACAAGTTGTTTACTCGCCCAATGACTGGTTCGGCAGGACCAAGGATTCTCATCTTTCCAAATTCTTTAATCAGAGCAATTGCTAAATTCTGAGCAGCGAGCTCAACTACCGTGGCTTGTCTATGCAATAATTCTAACTTGATGAGTCGGACAAAAGGTGGATAATTAAATTTCTGTCTTTCAGCTATTTCTCGATTATAAAATGTTTCAAAATCTGATTTTTGCAAATCAATAACCACAGGGTGATGTAATGAATAGGTTTGGACAATAACTTGGCCTTGAATCTCTCTCCTGCCGCTGCGGCCACTGACCTGAGTGATGAGTTGAAATGCTCTCTCATTTGCACGAAAATCGGGGTAGTGCAACAGTTGATCCATATCTGGAATGGCTACAAGTCCCACTTTTTCAAAATCAAGCCCTTTGGAAATCATTTGGGTGCCCACCAATATGTCAATTTCTCCTGCCTCAAATTCTGAGAATATTTCTTGTTGCTTTTTTCTGGTTCTTGCATTCTCCAGATCCATTCTTTGGATCACTGCATTGGGAAATATTTCTTGTAACTCTTCTGCAATCTTTTCAGTACCCAAACCTTTTTCGAGCAATGTAGAATTATTGCATTGAGGACATTTTGAAGGAATAGGTCTTTGTAAATTACATATATGACACTTGAGTTTGTGCTGAATCTTATGTAATGTCAAATGGATGTCACAACGATCACACATCGCCTCCCAGTTGCAGTTCATACATTTTAGAACTGGAGCATACCCGCGCCTGTTTTTAAAAACAATGATCTGTGATTTTTTTTCGAGATGGCTTCGCATGCTGTCAAGCATTACTCCGGAAAAATGGGTATGAAAAGGAGCAGTAATATTGGATTCACGAAGTGAGACCAACTTCAATTCTGGCAAAGCAGTTGATCCAAATCTTGTGAGTAGCTGAGCAAAACCGATTTTGTGAGATTGAGCCAACATAAATGATTCAATGCTTGGAGTAGCAGATCCCATAATCATTTTGGCACCTGAAATTCTACACAGCTTTAGGGCAGCATCCCTTGCAGAATATCTTGGCGCCGGTTCGGATTGCTTAAATGAACCATCGTGCTCTTCATCAAGTATAATAAGGCCAAGATTTCCGAATGGTATAAACAAAGAGGATCGCGCTCCAAGCACGACGATATTTTGATGCTTTGCAGCCCTCCAAACTCCCGCTTTCTTCAAATCACTGATTCCGGAATGATATTCGATCAAATGCTCGGGAAAATATGTTTTAAGTCTTTTGAATAGTTGAGACGTCAATGCAATTTCTGGGAGTAAGTAAAGTACTTGCTGACCTTTATTCAGTGCTTCTTGAATGGCTTTGATATAAATTGCAGTTTTGCCGCTTCCTGTAACGCCATGCAGAAGGGATGCACCATATTCCATCATTCCTACTTTTAACTTAGAGTATGCTCGTTCTTGTTCTTCACTAAGAATGATATTTGTTTCCGACAAACTTAAATCCGGCATTTCAAAAATGTCAAGGAGTTTTTCTTCAAATATTTCATTGTGAACTAGTTTATCAATAATGGATTTGCTCACTTTAGCATCATTCTGAAAAGCAATGGCTCTGATCCAATTATGATTTCTTATTTCAGAGGATTTCAAATAAAATAAAACTGCACGTGTTTGTAACTTGCTTTTTTGTATTTGGAGAAAAATTTCATTTAATTTATTTTCATCTTCTTGCAATTTTCTTTTCAACTGAATCCACCTTACTTTTTTGATAGATTTCGATTCCTCAAATGAATCAAACAAAGCAATCCAGTTTTTCTCAATCATTTTTTGAATAATCGGAATGATTCTTTCTTCTTGAAGTAAAGATTGAATCTCTTGTATGTTCAATTGATTTTTAATGTCTAATGCTTCAAGGATGAGGTACTCAGCATCACTGCATTCCACTGGGATTTCAGAAGTTTCAAGTAATCGTAATACCTTTTGTTGACTTTCTACTTTGAGCACAGCAGGCATGGCTGCATTCATAACTTCTCCAGGGGTGCACATGTAATATTCCGACATCCATTCCCAAAATTGAAGATGTGTAGCATCAAGTAAGGAGTGTTCTTCAAGTAAGCTCAATATGGGTTTTGTTTTTGTCAGATTGGTACTTTGGGATAAAGCAACTACAATGCCCGTGTAGTGTTTTTTTCTGCCAAATGATACTTCTACACGCATTCCTATTTGTATCGAATCTCTGAACTGCTCCGGAATGAAATAAGTAAATTTACCAGCTACTCCGAGCGGGAGGATTATTTCAGCAAATAATGGATTGTTGAATTCCAACTTTATTTTTTAAAGGCAAAGAAAACAGCAATGATTATAAAAACCATACTTACAAGATGGTTCCATCGGATAGTTTCCGTTTTAAATATCAATAGCGTAAAAATTAAAAAAATAACTAGGGTTATGACTTCTTGAATGATTTTGAGCTGGATCAATGTAAAAGGTCCATTATTTCCGGTATAGCCGATGCGATTGGCGGGCACTTGGACGAGATATTCAAAAAATGCAATGCCCCAGCTAAAAAGTATGATCGAAAACAAGCCCCACTTTGCAAAATATGGAATTGTCTTAAGTTTAAGGTGTAGATACCAAGCAAAAGTCATAAAAATATTTGCCAGGATCAATAATCCAATGGTAATTAACGATTTTTGGCTCATACGATAGTCAAAGATAAAACAATATGTAGCACGATGACACTATAAGTGTGCAATAGACCTATCTTGTGTAAACTTCATGAGCAAAAAAATCGTTTAAATATAAACTGTATCGTGCTTCAGGGATAAAAGAGGTTTTCCGGCAAAAAAATCACATTTATGTGGTTGGATACAATTATTCCTTTCCTTTGCTCCGACGAAGTAAAGGCAAAAGCCAAAAATTAAAACTGGTATTATTCTTGTTCCGTTGGTTTGAGTTGAAGTAGAAACCAACTTAAGCCAAAACAAAACAAACAACTTAATGCAATAGCCATAATTCTTATTTTATAGATAAACTAATCGAACTGCAAATATAACATATTAAATATAATTATAATATGTTGGCGAATTTTTTTACACAAATTGTTAAAATATAAATTTTAAAATCATGAAATTGAAACACAGATTACTAATAATGGGGTGGGTGATCCTCAGTTTAAGCCCTGTTTTTGCACAAATTCAGACACCAGCACCGAGTCCACTGGCTAAACTCGAACAAAAAGTAGGATTAGGTACAATCAGTGTTGAGTATTCTCGTCCTGGAATGAAAGACAGGCAAGTGTTTGGAGGACTGGTTCCTTTTGGAAAGGTGTGGCGCACGGGTGCAAATGCTTCCACGAAGATAAGCTTCAGTGAAGACGCAAATATTGAAGGAAAAAACCTACCTAAAGGCACTTACTCTCTGTTCACTGTGCCCGGACCGGAAAAATGGGATATCATTTTTTATACTGATGCTAATGTTTCCGGAACGCCAAAGGTATGGGAAGCATCTAAGGAGGCTGTTCGCGTTACTGTACCGGTAGAAATTATTCCGTATACATTCGAAACTTTTCTCATTGACATCAATGATATCAAATCAGATGCTGCCACTCTTTATATAATTTGGGAAAATACTCTCGTTGCTGTAAAAATTAAATTTGATGTCGATACAAAGGTCATGAGCAATATTGACAAGGTGATTTCCGGCCCTGGTTCAGATGATTATTACCTTGCAGCCAGATATTACTACGATAATGCTAAAGACTTGAATGTGGCGCTCCCATGGGTACAAAAGGCCACTCAAATGGATCCAAAATTTTGGAAACTTCGATTAGAATCTTTAATCCTTGCCAAGCTGGGACGTAAAACAGAAGCAATAGAAGTGGCAGAAAAGTCAAAAGCCTTAGCTGTTGAAGCGGGAAATGACGATTATGTAAAAATGAATTCCGACTCGATTCTAGAGTGGAAAAAATAGTTTTGAGTGATGTCGAAGGACAAATCAATCCAATCTTGATAAAGCTTTGGCTATTCTAGAAACTGCGAGATTGATTTGTTCTTCTGATATCGAATAGGATATCCTGATACAGTTTTGTGCCCCAAAAGCGCCTCCGCTGACCATAGCAACATGGGCTTCGTTCAACAAATAGTATGTCAGGTCATCTGCATCTTTGATGAGCTCATCTTTAGGTGTTTTTTTGCCAAAATCAGCACTGACGTCAGGTAAAACGTAAAAGGCTCCTTCAGGACTACTACATTTCCAGTGTGGTAACGACTTGTGAATTGCTGCCAGTAAAGTATCGCGCCTTTTCCGAAATATGTCGCGCATTTCTACACAAGCAGATGTATTTTGAATTGCGGTGATGCCGGCTTTCTGCACAAAAGAACCCGCTCCGGAAGTATATTGACCTTGAATTTTTATACAGGCATCTGCTAGATATTTCGGAGCACCCATATAACCGAGTCTCCAACCGGTCATAGAAAATGCTTTCGAAAAACCGTTGATAGTCACTGTTCTGTCAATCATACCGGGATAAGAACCAATGCTGATATGTTTTTCATCAAATATTATTTGTTCATAAATTTCATCTGATACCACAACTACTTGTGGATAATTTTGAAGTGCTTTAACCAATTTATCGAAGAATTCATGATTAAATACAGTCCCGGTTGGGTTGCATGGAGAAGAGTATACGATTAGTTTGGTTTTATGGCTCATAGATGAAGTAATCGATTCAATGCTTGGCACAAAATTATTGGCAACTGTTGAATCTATAACCACAGGAATACCACCATTCAACTTTATAATCTCATAATACGAAACCCAATAAGGCGCCAGTAGGATGACCTCATCGCCATAATCCAAGGTAGCACTGCAAAGATTAGCAAACGCTTGTTTTGCACCATTTGACACCACGATTTGTTCAGGTGTATATTGTAAGCCGTTTTCAGTATGAAATTTTTTGGAGATGGCCTGACGTAATTCTAGCAAACCGGCGACAGGAGTATATTTAGTGGCCCCATTGAGTAGCGCGGAGATTGCGCTTTCTTTAATAAATTGCGGAGTATCAAAGTCTGGTTCTCCTAAGGAAAGATTTATAACATTCATTCCATTTTGACTTAATTCTCGCGCAGCTTGGGCCATTTTTAAAGTGGCTGATTCCGTCAGATCCAATACCCTTTGTGATAATTTGATCATAATTATGTGCTTACTTTTCTTGGCCTTTCTTATTCAATTCTATAAAATCGACAATATTCGAAGGCTTCGATTCAAAGTTCAAAAGTATGAAAACAAAAAAGGAAGCGCTCTATGAACACTTCCTTTTTTATTTTAAAAAAAATATACTTTATTCTACTACGAATCTGATTGATCTCATTTCGCCACCAATGTTTAATTGGGCAAAATAAACACCTTTACCAAAGTCTTTTGCAGTTACTGTAATATTCTGTTTGCCGCTTAGCTTACCAAAGTCTTGGACAAATACAGTAGATCCTAAGTCATTATATACTTTCAGGCTAACTGGAAGCTCTTTTTTCAAAGTAAATTGAAGTTGAGTTATATCGGATACTGGATTCGGGCTTAATGATAGTCCTGTATTGGTTTCAAAAACATCTTTAGTTCCCACCACACAAAGATTTCCATTTGCCAACATTTCATCGATTCTGGTTGACTGTGCATTCTGGATGTGGCCGTCTCCATCAAACAACAATGTCACCACATTCAATTTGTTATATCTCTGTCCGGAAGGAATTGTATAAGTATATGTATAATTTACTTTATCCCCTTTTTGCAATACATCCGGCAAGCTATTTGGCGTACCATAGAAAGGCCCTAAGATAGCACGAGCAACATGATCATACTGCATTCTCGAAGCCGGTACTGTGCTCGGCAGATTTTCATAACCGCCCATGACACCTCGTGTGCCTCCTGCATATGCATTTCTTTGAGCATATCCAGATGCCGTACCTTTGACACTATCCTCTGTAATTACACAGTTCAATTTATAACCAGTAGGTGCATCTTGTAGGAATTCTGTTGTAACACATATCGTAAGTTCTTGTGTAGCTGAATTATATGCACCTGAATTGGTGATTTTAGCTACAGGAGCCACTTCCAAGTTTTCCAACATGGGCTTCTCAACGTCCTCAGGATCCATTATTGCATTACGATCTAACGCAATTGTGGGATACGATCCTCCTACGTAAGCAGAGAATGGTCCATCATATTCAGTAATTGTCATTGGATCTCCATTGTGAACGGCTATACCAATGAAATGCATAGGGTAAGTCTTGTTCATTGAATCCAAATAAACCGCTCCTCTCGGACAAAATTGACACCATGTTCCGGTAGCTTCTTCGGTAACTGATCGTTTAAATGGAGCAGCTGTATAACCTCTTGTGTTCAATCTGGCTGTATCGTTGCTCACATCATTGTCGCTTTTTCCGTTTATATTGCTTATAAATGCTGTCACTTTTGCATCACCATCGACCAGTGTATAAGATTTTGGATGTGTGATAGCCATGGTACCGAGTGTCGGAATATTAGATGTAAAAGAAGCTTTTTCAACTTGAAGTCCATTTTGAAATGTTACATCAAATGATTTTACAGTGTCTAATCCAATATTTCTTACTAATAATGAGATATTCCCGGAATTACCTGTTAGTCCATATTCCCTACCAGAAATTCTATTTACATTCAAATCTAATTGCTTGAATGAAGGTTCTGTGTAGCTATAACTGACATCATCTACGTAATAAAGTGAAGTACCGCCACTATTAACAGGATATATATCCATAGCATAAAGTGAATTTACTGGGTTCGAAAAGGAACCGATTTCAAAATCATCAATAAAGATTTTCCAATTATTAGATGTCAAGTCAATCTTTACTGATATCTTAAACCAATTATCAAAAGGATAACTACCTTCTGCTACTAAAATATTGGAAGAGTTTTCTACTTGCATTATTCCTGTACCTCGCAAATAAGCACTTAAAGCCCAAGATGTGCCAACAGGAGTCACTGATTGAAAGTTGAAATAAGCGCCATTTCCAGCAACTACATACATCCACATTTCAAAATTAAATGTACCTGCATTTTTTGCAGCAGGGAAAAAAGGCAATACTAAGTCTGTTGGCCCACCGGTTGTAAGATCTAATGCTTCAAATTTTGCAGATTTCTTTCCACTATGAGCGACGTCTTCAGAAATTTGAGCATCTTCATCTGTACCCGGTTTGTTATTCCAAGTAGTCCATTTATTATTACTTTGAGCAACAAATGCACCTGTAGCATAAGCTTCAAAGTCATCTGAGAAAGTAGTATTTTGGCTATAAATTGGAAGATAAGCCAAAATGACAAGGAATAAAATAAGTAAATTTCTATTAATCATAATTTTTTGTTTGCCGCTAAATTAATAAATACTGATTTATAGTATTTAAAAAAATACTTAATATACTTACATTAATAATAATATAATGTATAATTTGCTAATAGTTAATTAATTATATATAAATATTTTTTTGTTTAAATGGTGATTATTGTAATTTAATTTAACAATGTACGCACCTGGTGTCATATTTGCACAATTCACCTTCGAAATATTAACACCTCCTTTCGGATAGTGAGTTACCAGTAATTGTCCTGTGATGTCAAACAATCGGAATTCAAGTCCTTCAGGCCAAGCAAGATCTGATCTGATAATGATATCTTCTCCATTTTGGAAAACATCTTCAGATCCAAAAGCATACTTGCCTCCATTTGTGATACAATCAGGTGACTTATATTCAATAGCTTTACAACAAGTCGGGTGATCATTTTCACAAATTTTTATCAATTCATAATCCTTTCCACTTTTCTTTACATGATTTATCACCACCGGTAAATCTTTCAATAGTCTATAGGCAATTAAACCGTTTCTATCAAAAATATCAAAGCCTGAATTCGTAAATCCTTGGTACTTGAAATTAATTTTTAAATTATAATCATCCGGGCTATTACAATCTAGTACTACTGCTTCGATATCATAAATTTTACACTCTACTGAATCTTTCTCACAACAAATCTTACCTAATTCGATCACTAACTTACAATTTTCTTTCTTTTGATCAGTAATGACAAACTCGTACTCTTTATGACAATCTGCAACAATATTTTCCAATTTTATCGGTAATTTATTGTAACTAAAAGTGCCATATTGAATTCCATTTCCCCTTAGTGTAAAAGAATCTGAAGTGTTGGAATATTTAAAATTGAAAAACAAATCAACTTTTTGTAAATCATTGCAATCTGACTTTTCAATTTTTAAATCAGACAATTTGCATGCATTGTTTTCACAGCAAACTTTGCCGAGATTGTATTCTAGTCTGCAGTCTTCTTTATGACAATCGATGATGACGAATTCATAGTTGGTAGTGCAATCCCCGGCGAGTGGCCCGATTTTTACAGGTAGCTGCGAGTATTTAAATTCTCCGTAGTCATGTCCATTTCCTCTGATGCGGAAACAGTCCCCCGGACCTTGATGGTTAAATTTGAAAAAGATAAAAAACTTTTGATCGTCGTTGCATGCTGTTTTTTCTACTTGGAGTCCGGATAATTTACAATCGGTGGATTCACAGCAAACTTTGCCGAGATTGAATTCTAGTCTGCAGTCTTCTTTATGACAATCGATGATGACGAATTCATAGTTGGTAGTGCAATCCCCGGCGAGTGGCCCGATTTTTACAGGTAGCTGCGAGTATTTAAATTCTCCGTA